>Ga0210062_1000552_pt1 | contig 11451 bp, 7 predicted proteins | sample Muzzi_CordA_D2_FD_185528 | JGI IMG/M metagenome (GOLD analysis project Ga0210062, IMG submission 185528) | Wetland microbial communities from San Francisco Bay, California, USA, that impact long-term carbon sequestration - Muzzi_CordA_D2 (SPAdes) | ecosystem: Environmental > Aquatic > Marine >...
GCTGAAGACTTCGTCACAGTCGCCCGCCTGGTTGCAGGACTGGGAGCCCGGCTTCGGCCCCGGCGACGACAGGTTGACGAGGCGCTCCGGCTCCTGGACCGGCAGCGGCCGGAGCAGCACCTGGTCGAAGAGGGAGAAGATCGCCGCGTTGGCGCCGATACCCAACGCGAGCGACAGCACCGCGATCGCGGTGATGAAGGGGGTCTTGGCGAGATTCCGGAAGGCGTGCTTCATCGCGCTCATGCCAAACCCAACGAATGGCCGGCGGAAAGGTTTCAACGGAGGCCGCCTCCCCGGAACCCGACAGCCCGTCTCCCGTACTCTCAGGGTGATGGCCGAGACCGAGCGCACGACACTCACCATCTACCTGCTGCCGGCGCGCGGGGGCCGCTATCTCCTGGTCTCGCCGGAGCTCGAGGAAGAGCTCGCGGCGCAGGCGGAAGCGGACCGGGAGGAGGCGCCCGCCCCGGAGGTCCGCGCGACCGGCGGGAGCGAAGCGGAGGAGAGCCCGTCCGGCGCCAAGCGGGCTCTGCGCCGCGCGGTGCGCTGGTTGAAAGCCCGGGGCGGAGCGACCGAGCGCGTGCTCAAGGAGCTCCGCCTGCCCGAGACGATCGAGGTGGTCCACCCGGCGGGGCTCCCCGCCCACAAGGCCCGGCGGATCTTCCGGCGGAGCATCGAAGACTCCGTCCGGCGCCACCGGCGCTGGCTGGTGGTCGACGGCGCCCTCCTCCCGGTGAGCGTGCTGCTGAGCATCGTCCCCGGGCCCAACGTCCTCCTGCCCTACCTCGCCTGGCGCACCCTCGCCCACTGGCGGAGTCAGCGCGGCGGCTCGCGTGCCCTCGGCACGCCGCGAGAGACCGCGCCCGACGCGGCGTTCGTGGCCGAGGCGGCGCTCGACCCCCTGCTCGATCTCGCCCGGCGCCGCTTCGTCCTCCACCGCAAGCGACGCCTCCGAGAGATCGGAGAGCGCGCCGGCATCCCGGCGCTCGACCGGCATCTGTGACGGGGACGCCACCGATCCCCTCGTAGCTGCCGGCAGAGCCGCCGTCACGGCAGGGCGTTCGCGAAGTATCCGGGTATACTTCTTGGCACATGTCTCAAGACATCACGCGCCTTCTGCGGGAAGGACCGGCCGCGGAGGCGAAGCTCTGGCCGATCGTCTACCAGGAGCTCAAGACCCTTGCTCGCGCCGTTCTGATCGGCCGCCGCAGAGCCTCCGGCCCGCAAACCACGACCCTCGTCCACGAGGCCTACCTGCGCCTGGTCGGCTCCGACCCCGAGGCCTGGAACGATCGCCACCACTTCTACGCCGTGGCGGCGCGGGCCATGCGCTTCGTGCTCGTCGACGACGCCCGCCGCCGCCTCGCCGGCAAACGGGGCGCCGGCCAGGCGAACGTCGCGCTCTCCGGTGAGCTCGCAGACCGGATCGACGACGCGCGCGAGCACCGGGCCGAGGAGGTGCTCGCCGTCCACGAGGCGCTCGACCGCCTCGGCGAGGTCAACCCCCGCCACGTCAAGCTGGTCGAGCTGCGCTACTTCTCCGGATTCACCGTGGACGAGACCGCGGAGGTCCTGGGAGTCTCCCGGCCGACCGTGGTCCGGGACTGGAGGGCGGTCCGGGTCTGGCTCCACGGCGTGCTCGCCGAAGGGGAGGGCGCCGGCGCGGAGGCGGCGGGAGCGGGATGAGCCCAGAGGAGCGCCTGCGGGTCGATCACCTGGTGCTGGCGGCGGCGGCTCTCGATCCGGACGATCAGGGGGCCTTCCTCGAGCGCCTCCCCGAGGTGCCCGACACCGTCCGGAGCGAGGTACGGCGCCGCCTGCGGGCCGCCGGCTCCCTGCCCGAAGGCTTCCTGCTCGCCCCGGCGACCGAGCTGCTCGAGGCGGCCTGCGCCGAGCCCGAGGAGCCCGATCCTCCGCCGCCGGAAGGCGACGAACGCTACGAGATCGGCGAGTGCCTGGGCGTCGGAGGCATGGCCCGGGTCTACCGGGCGTTCGACCGCCAGCTAGACCGGCCGGTGGCGCTCAAGATCCTCCAAGCCACCGACCCGGCGCCCGCCCACAGGCTGCTCCGCGAGGCCCGGGCACAGGCCCGTGTGCGCCACGACCACGTGCTCGACGTCTACGAAACGGGCGAGCTCGGCGGGCGGCCGTACATCGCGGTGCGCCTGGTGACCGGCGGCACCCTGGCCGACTGGATCGACGAGCGCTCCGCCAGCCTGGAGCAGAAGGTGGCGTTGGTGGCGCAGGCGGCCGAAGGGCTCCACGCCGCCCACCGGGAGGGCCTCCTCCACGGCGACGTCAAGCCGTCGAACGTGCTGGTCGAGCAAAGCGCCGACGGCGAGCTCAAGGCCTGGATCGGGGACTTCGGCATCGCCACCGAGATCGAGACCGGACGGGCCGACCCCGGCGGCCTCGCCGGCACGCCCCAGTTCATGGCTCCTGAGCTGCTACGGGGCGACCCGGCCTCCGCCGACCGCCGCTCGGACGTCTACAGCCTGGGCGTAACCCTCTTCCAGGTGCTGACCGGCACGCTGCCCCCGGGGAACGGCTCGAGCCCGTTCCCTGCGAGCTCGCCGGCCGTCCCGACCGTCCCGGCCGTCAGCCTGCCCGCGGATCTGCGGGCCATCGTCGAGCGCTGCCTCGCCGAGGACCCGGGCGACCGCTACCCCTCCGCCCGGGCGGTGGGGGAGGACCTGCGGCGGTTCCTCGACGGCGACGTGGTCGAAGCCTACGCCGACCGCCTCGCCTACCGGCTGACCCGCTTCGCCGTGCGCCACCGGGCGCTCCTCGCCGTCGGCGGGGTCTCGGCGCTGCTCCTGGCGGCGGCGCTGGTGGTGGCCGCGGTGCTCGGCGTGCAGGCGGTGCGCGCCAACTCCCTGGCCGAGAAGCGGCGCCTCCAGGCGGAGGAGCTCATCACCTTCACCCTCCTCGACCTGCGCGACAAGCTCGAGCCGGTCGGGCGCCTCGACCTGCTCGACGACGTGGGCGGGCGCGCCATGGCCTACTTCGCCGCCGTGCCGGAGACCGAGCTCTCGGACGAGGAGCTCTCCCGCCGCTCGGTGGCGCTCTACCAGGTCGGCGACGTGCGCATGCGCCAAGGGGACTTGGCCGGCGCCGAAGGACCGCTCGAGGAATCGCTCGCGCTCGCCCGCCAGCTCGTGGAACGCGCCCCCGAGGATACCGAGCGCCTCTTCGCCCTCGGCCAGAGCGAGTTCTGGGCCGGCTACGCGCGCTGGGAACGGGGCGACCTCCCGGCCGCGAAGCGTCACTTCGAGGCGTACCACGACATCTCCGAACACCTGGTGGCAATCGACCCCGAGGCCCTCGACTGGCAGCTCGAGCTCTCCTACGCCCACAGCAACCTGGGCTCGGTGCTCCAGGCCCAGGGAGACCTCCCAGGCGCGCTCGCCCAGTTCCGGAAGACCCTGGAGATCGACCGCCGGCTGGTGGCCGTGGCCCCGGACCCCGAGCGGGCAGAGGACTGGCGCTTCGAGCTCGCGGCGACCCACAACACGATCGGCGTGGTGCTCGAACGGATGGGGCGGCTGGCCGAAGCGAGCGAGCAGTACGCGGCGGACCTCGAGATGCGACAGGAGCTGACCGCGGCAGACCCGGAGAACCAGCGCTGGTTGGAGTTCCTCGGCACCAGCCACCAGTACCTGGGTGCCCTCGCCCTCGCGCGGGGCGAGCTGGCGGACGCGCGGCCTCACCTGGAGAGATCTCGGGAGCTGTTCGACGGCCTGGTCGCCCGTGACCCGGACAACGGCGACTGGCGCTACAAGCTCGCCTGGAGCGAGCTGCGGCTCGGCCGGCTGGAGCGGGCGGCTGGACAGCCGGAGCGGGCGCGGGAAGCCTGGCAGAGCGCCGAGGCGCTGGCCGACGAGCTGGCGGCCACCGATCCGGAGCACATCGACTGGCGGCTGCTTCTGGGGGTGGCACGGCTCCACGCGGCGCTCCTCCCCGGCCCGCCTCCCAGCCCGTCCGAACAGGACCGCCTCGGCCCACTCGATCCACTCGAGAGGGCTCTCGAGGTGCTCGGGCCGTTGGCGGCCGAGCATCCCCACGACCGCCGCGCCCACCGCTGGCTGGCGGAAGGCCTCCTCACTCTGGGCGACCGTGCGCGGTGGACGGGTGACGAGGCCGGGGCCCGCTCCGCCTGGAGCCGGGCGGCGGAGGCGCTCGCGCCGTTCGTCGCGGCCGGATCGGCCGGAGCGAACGATCACGAGCTCCTCGAGCCCTGGCTGCGGGCCCTCGACCGTCTCGGTCGTGGCGACGAGGCGGCGGCAGTCCGGGCGCGCCTCGAGGCGATGGCGGCGATGGGAATCGCCGGGGAGCCACCGCCCGAGCCCCCGCCGGAGTCGGTCTCCGCACCGGGGCTCGCGGGCGGGCGATGACCGTCACGCCAGGCCGGACGATCCCGACACGGCCCGCTTTCCGAGGGACTCCCCAGAGCCGTTTCGAGACCCTTCGGGGCCACCCCTCACGGAGCCCGAGACAGCCGATACGACAACCGACAAGGAGAAGACCATGACACTCCAACCCAAGAGCTCCATCCCCTGGTCGCCGAAGCTCCCCGAGTGCGTCGAGGAGATCGAAGTCCACTTCTCGAAGAACCCCGAGCCGGCCTTCGAGTTCACCTCCATGGGCTACGACGAACAGGTCGTCGTGACCCCGGACGGACAGATCACCGTGCCCAAAGATCACGTGGTGATCCTCACCTTCAGCCTCACCGAGACCTCCGACGCCACGGAGCTCGAGGGCGTCCAGCTCGGGTGGTTCGGCCCCGCGGTCGCCGACACCCAGGGGCGCTACCCGATGCCCCAGCTCCCGAACGCGATGGTCACCGAGCTCCCCTTCCGGGTGGAGTCCAGGTTCGGCTCCGACGGGGTCCGCGTGGCGCTCGTCCTTCGAGACCTGAACGACCCGCTCTGCGGCGTCATCTCCTACCAGCTCTACGTCCGCGACGAGACCGGCAACCGCTTCGCTCACGACCCGAAGATCTACAACAAGGGGGACGGAAGCGGCCTCGATCGGTAGCGACTCCGAAAAGGAGACGGTCCGGCCGGCGCGGGGAGGTGCTCCCCGGCCGGCCGCTCCCGTTCCTACCGGGGCTCAGGGCTCGACCGTGACCACCCGGCTCCACACCTGACCCGACAGGGCGTCGTAGACCGAGACCACCAGCTCGTGGCGCTCGCGCCGGAGCGTCAGGCCGGTCTCCCAGCGGAGGACCTTCCTGGGGTCGGGCCGCTCCTTGCGATCCAGGCGGACCGGCACCCGCGCCATCTCCGAGACGGTCCCCTGCTTGTCCCGCACGGCGACCCGGATCTCCAACCCCCCCGTGAACCCTCCTTCGCCCGGGACGAGCGTCACCTCGCTCCACGGCAGGTCCACGCGGAGCGGCACCTGCATCGTCCGCCGGGGTCGGCGCTGGGCCTCGCCGACGCTGACCATGAGCTTGCCGGCGGCGGGACCCTCCGCCGCGGCGCCACCCTCCTCGCCGTCGACCCCTCCGAAGCGCAGGGCACTTTCGGCCAGGAGATCGAGCTCCTGGGTCCGGGAAACGTCCTCGAACCCGGTCCGCGCGCGCACGCGGAGGCCCGGCCGGTTGACCTCGAGGCGCACCGCGTGCCGCGAGCCGTCCCCCCGGAGGCGCGGCGTAAAGCCGAGGGAGTAGTAGGTCCGCGTGTCCGCCACCACCGACTCGAGCGCCTGGGTCCGCTCGTCGAACAGCAGGGCCCGCCCTCCGGTCTCCTGGGCCAGCAAGCGTAGCGTCCCCTGCCGGAAGAGCTCCCCCGTGTACGGGCTCGTGCCGGCCGTGGCCAGCCCGGTCTCCGGATCGACCGCCGCCTCCGTCGCCTCGATCTGCCCTTCGCTCGCCCGCAGGCCCTGGACGTCCACCGGGTAGAGCGTGTAGCCGAGGAGGTTCGCCGTCTGGGCCAGGCCTTCGACCTGGGCGCGATCATCGAGGCGGGCATCCCGGGTCGAGGTCGTCGGCAGGGCGCGGAACGGACTGTCCTCCGACTCCTCGGTGGTCGGCACCAGCGCGCGCACCGGCCAGCCGCCACCGAGAAGAAGGAGCACCCTGCGGCCGTCGGGCCTGGGCATGATCCTGAGCCCCGAGCGCACGGCGGTCAGGACCCGCTGGAGCTCCTCCTGCTGGGCCACCGCGTCGGTCCACGGCCCGTCGTCGCCCCGGCGCCGTCGCTCGTGGGCCCTGAGCAGCCCGTGGGCCGGGCGCTTCATGGCCACCCCGAGGGCCCTGGCCGCCTGCTCCCGGGAGGTGGTCCAGGGGGAGAGGACTTCGATCTCCTCGCCGTCGAAGCCGACGACCGCCATCCGGTCCTGGGGCGGGAGCTCCGAAAGGGAGTCGCGGATCCCCCGGAGCACCACGTCGCGATAGCTGGAGATGGCGAAGTAGTCGTCCACGAACACCAGGTGGTTGGTGACCGCGGGCTCGCCCTGGTCGCGAGGCGCGGGAGCGGCGGTCTCCGGTGCGGGCTCCGTCGCCACCTCCGTGAGGGTTCCCCCAGGCGCCGTCGGCAGCTCGCGGCCGTCCCGGACCTCCGAGAAGTAGTCGATCGGCGTCTCCTGGCCGTCGACCAGGAGGTGGAAGTCGTCCCGCCCGAGGCCGCCGACGCGGCGGCCGTCCCGGTCGGTGACCACCGCCTGGACCTCCACGACGACCACGTCCAGGGTCTCGCCGAAGGTCTCGGCAATGTCATCCTGGGATGACGCCACCGGGGCGATCAGGCCAGACAAGAGGCTGAAGAAGACGAGGAGAACGAGCGCTCTCGAACGGTCGCGACGCGGTTTCCGGGAAGTGCTGGCCATGCTCTCTCTTTCGTTCAGCGGTCGATTGAATGAGCGGTATCCGACCACTGTACGGCAACTCCCATGCCGGGCGCCAGCTCGGAGATCCCGGCCAGCCGCTACCTCCCGGGAGGCTCGTCCTCACCCGGCCAGAGGCGCTTCCACCAGGGCTCCTTCCCCGGCGGCTCTCCGTCCAACTCCATCTTCTTGCGGATCTCGGCCAGGTCCCAGCCGGTGAGGCCGGCGAGGGTCCGGGCGTCCCGCTCTCGACGCTCCGCGAGCTCGCGCCGGTACTCCTTGGCGGCCGGGCACTCGTCCGAACCGGTCCAGGGATGGCGGAGCACGTAGCGGCCCTGGTGGTTGGCCCGGTCGCCGGTCTCCTGGAAGAGGAGGTCCTCGGGGAAGTGGTCCCGGTCGTAGCGCAGGTGGAGGCGGGTAACGAAGACGTCGTGGGCCCGGGGGACGGGGGTCGGCCTGATCTGCCCGCCCATGGGCTTGGGCCCGGGGCGGCCTTCGAGCCAGAAGACGCCCAGATCCCGGAGCTCCGCCGGTGACAGGGGCTCGGCGGCGCACGGGTCGCACCAGGCCATGTCCCAGGCGTACTCCAGGAAGACCGCGCGCATGCGGTTCTCCTCGACCTGGTGCTCGAAGAGCGCGCGGTAGAACTCGGCGAACTCGTCCTCGACGAAGAGAGGAACGTCCACGTCCGACGGCAGCTTGATGGTCCGGTAGTTGGTGGTCTCGACCCGGCCGGTCCGCGTCAGGGCGAAGACGAAAAGCTCCTGGGGGCCGCGGGCGTTGACCGTGCCGAGGCGGATCGGGAGCATGAACTTCGGGCTTTCGTAGGCCATCTGGAGCGGACGGAGGAACTTGGCGCCCAGGCGCTGGCGCTCCTCGAGGTTCACCTTGGCGACGAAGAACCGCATGCCCTGCTTGAGGTAGCTCCCCAGCACCTCCGATGCCCCCTCGGGGATGCGGTAGCCGTTCTCCCGGAGCCAGATCTCGAGCCCGCGGCTCTCCTCGGCCGAGAGGATCAGGATGTCGTACTCGCCGACCGTGTAGGCCGCTTCGATGGTCACCCCCAGAGCCTTTGCCCGCGCCTCGCGCTCGGCAGGAGCCGCGGCCGGGAGGCTGTACGCCACGTCCTCCTGGAGACGGACCCGGCACGGATTCTCGTCGTAGTACTCGACCAGCCGCGGAGCGCTGTAGGCGTCGAGGTGGTCGATCGCCGCCTGGTTGCCGACGTGGATCTGCTCCCGTTCGAGGAAGGTCGGCACCGGCACGACGAGGGCGAACTCCGTCGGCTCGCCCTGGTAGTCGTTGACCATGGTCAGGACGGTGCGGTCGCCGTCGCGAACCAGCACCACCTTCGACGCCTCGTTGAACAGCTCTGTGTCCGCCCGGGCCACATAGAAGCCGCAGAAGGCTCCGGCCGGAGCGGACAGGGTGAGAAGGAGGCCGGCGGCGAGCGCCCCGGCCGAAAGCATGGCGTTGCGGGGGAGGGTCTTCACAATGGTCTCCTGTTCGGGAAGGGGGAGCCCCCGCCACCGCGGGCATACGCCGGGGTGTCGGCACCGGCGGCACCGGCGGCATCGGCGGCAGTGGCGGCAGCCGTAGCGGTCGAGGGAAGCAGGGGAGCGCTTCGGACGGAGGTAGACCGCTCCGGCGCTCTCGCCGGCCAGCCGTACCTCCGCCCCGGCAGCACGCGGTCGATCACCGGCACCAGCAGGGCGCAGACGGCGAGCGACCAGAGCAGCCCGTTGGGCCGGAAGAGCACGAAGTGAACGAACCCGGCGCCGAGAGCCACCAGGCAGGCGAAGAGCACCCGCCCGGCCCGGGAGTCCGGGGTCGTCTTGGGGTCCGAGATCATGAAGAAGGCGAACACCAGGAAGGCGCCGTTGGCGAGCTGATGGACGGGGATCGCCAGCGGGTCGCCCAGCCAGAGGGCGCGGCCGAAGACCACCGCCCCGTAGGCGCCGAGGAAAGCCCAGGTGACGTCGCTCCGCTCCGCCCGGCGGACCACCAGAAAGCCGAGGCAGGCGAGGGCGAAGGCACCGAGGGCGGCGGAGCCCCACTGGCCCGGCGAGACCCAGGCCCGGTCGGTCGCCGCGAGGACGACGACGATGCCGAGGTTGGTCGGATTGAAGACGTGCTTGCTGCCCCGCGCGCCGCCCACGCGAAGCACGAACTTGCTGCCGATGGCGACGACGGCGGCGAGCGCCGCCACCCAGAGGGAGCTGGTGCGCAGGAGAAGCGTCAGCGAGAGCCCCGAGATGAGCGCGCTCTTGGGGTCGAAGCGGGCGAGCCCCGCCCAGCGCGTTCCCAGAGCCTGGACCGCGAGCGCCGTCGCGAGAACCACCGCCGCCGTCCCGAGACGGACCTCCAGGTCGAGGCCGAGCGCTCCCCAGGCGAGGAGCGTGCCGAGCACCGCGACCTGGTAGTGGCGCGGATCGGAGCGGAACCCTCCCCAGGCGCGAATCGCGCCGGAAGGTGCCGCCGCACGCGGGGTAGGGCTCGTCATGCCTCGTTAGACGCCGAAGGTCCCGAAGATGATACCGCCTCCCGCCCTCCGATCCACGGCGCGGCCACCGGATCGTCGCCGGCGGCGTAATAGACTCCCGTCCGCATGCCACCACTCTCCGGGGACGAATCGGTGACTCTCGTCGGCGACAGAGTAGGAAACATCCGCATCCTCGAGCTGATCGGCGCGGGCGGAGACGGCGACGTCTACGCCGGCTACGACGAGAAGCTCAAGCGGCGGGTCGCCCTCAAGACCATGCGGGCCGGGCACCGCATGAAGGCCGGCGTCAAGGAGCGGTTCCTCAGAGAGGCGCAGATCCTCTCCCTGCTGGACCACCCCAACATCTGCCAGATCTACGACTTCATCGAAGGCGAGGACACGGACTTCCTCGTCCTGGAGCTGATCCGGGGCGGAACCCTGCGCAAGGTCTTCCGCAACGACCTCCCGAGCGGCCGCAAGCTCGACATCGCCGACCGGATCTGCGGCGCCCTCGCCGCCGCCCACGCCCGCGGCATCGTCCACCGGGATCTGAAGCCCGAGAACGTCATGATCACCGAGGAGGGCACCGTCAAGGTGCTCGACTTCGGGCTGGCCCGCTCGGATCTCTCCGAGGCCGTCACGATCCCCGATCGGCCGCTCCAGGCGGAGCCCGAGCCGGCCGAGAATGCCCCCGGCGGTACCGGCGGCTACCGGAGCGAGGCCGGCAGCGTCAAGGGGACGCCGGGCTACATGAGCCCGGAGCAGATCCGGGGAGAGCCGGTCACCGCGGCCAGCGACATGTACTCGCTGGGGACGATGCTCCAGGAGCTGTTCACGGGAAAGCCGGTCTTCCCGAGGGGCCTCGGCCCGGTGGTTCTCTTCCAGCGGGTACTGGCAGGGGAGCGAAACACCCCCGAGGGCCTGGACGGGGACCTCACGGCGCTCCTCTCCAGGCTCCTCTCCCTCGACCCCGGAGAACGGCCCACGGCGCGCGAGGCGCAGGAGCGGCTGCGGTGGATCTTCAACAAGCCGAGGCGGCGCATCCGCTACGCCCTGGCCGCGGCAGCGGTCCTGGCGATCGTCGGAGCCGGCCTCAAGTACACCGTGGACGTGCGGCGCGAGCGCGCCGCGGCCATCGAGGCTAGGAACGAAGCGGTCGCCGCCCGCGCCCAGGCCGAGGACCTGGTGGCCTTCATGCTGGAGGACCTGACCGGGGAGCTCGAGCCCCTGGGCCGCCTCGAGCCGCTGGAGCGGGTGGCCCGCAAGGCGCTCGACTATTACCAGGAGGTGCCGGTCGACTCCCAGGAGCAGATCGCCTTTCGCCGGGGCCGGGCCTTCTACCACGTGGCGCGGGTGCTGGACGGCCAGGGAGATCTGGGCGAGGCCCTGACCGCCGCCGAGGCCGCCCGAAGCATCCACCAGCGCCTGCTCGACGACGACCCAGAGAACCTCGAGCTCCTCACCGCGTTGGCGGAGGACGAGCAGCTCAAGGGCTCCATCCTCCGCCTCCTCGGCGAGGACGAAGCCGCCCTGGCGACGCTCTACGACGCGCTCGCCGCGGGCCGGCGGCTGGTCCAGCTCGACCCGGGCCACCCGGAGCGGCAGGCCGTGGTGGCCGAAGCGCTCTACTCCCTGGGCCTCGCCTACTCGTTCAGCGATCCCGATCGCGCGCTGACCCTCTACCTGGAAGCGATCGCCATCCGCGAGGAGCTCTCCCGCAAGCAGCCAGAGGACCTGAGCTCCAAGTTCCGGCTCGCGGTGCTCTACGGCCAGGGGCTGGGTCAGGCCTACGACCTCGCCGGCGACGAGGACGCCTCCTACCGGGCGGTGGAGACGGCCTACGCGCTCTACGATGAGCTCACCCGCGAAGAGCCCACCAACCACCGCTGGCAGCACGCGTTCGCCTGGGAGCACAAGAGGCTGGCCGCTGCCCACGTGGCACGGGGCGAGCTCGATCAAGCCCTCGAGCTCTACCGCTCGGCGCGGGACATCGACCAGCGCCTGGTCGACCTCGATCCGACCAACGCCGCCTGGCGGGTCGGTCTCTCGTCGGACCACAGCGGCATCGCCCAGGTGCTCCTCATCCAGGGCGACGCCGAGGCCGCCCTGGGTGCCTACCGCCGGTCGTCGGAGATCCTGGG
>Ga0210062_1000553_pt1 | contig 11449 bp, 4 predicted proteins | sample Muzzi_CordA_D2_FD_185528 | JGI IMG/M metagenome (GOLD analysis project Ga0210062, IMG submission 185528) | Wetland microbial communities from San Francisco Bay, California, USA, that impact long-term carbon sequestration - Muzzi_CordA_D2 (SPAdes) | ecosystem: Environmental > Aquatic > Marine >...
CTGTATGCGTAAAAGGATTCAGGGTGATCCTTTCCCCGAGATCACCCTGTTTACCAAGGGATATTTTTTGAGTATCTCACGGGTTTAATCCGGTTGATATATTGGTTTTCATAGCAGATAGCAACACCTAAGCCCTGAGAACTTCGGCTGATGAGATCACAATTTTTTTAGAGACACTGATAATTCCATCTATGTTGGAGCAATCTGCAAACCCTGGAAAGGTGATCTTATTTATTACGAATTGATGTTGAACGTAACTTGATAACTATAAAGATTCTTGGTTATGCCTCAGTTGAGCGATTTTTACGAAAAGTTGTGCCAAGATTTTAATGCATTCGGGTATGGAAAACCACAGGTTAGCATAAATTTAGCCAACTAAATTAAATCACCAACGGAAAAAGAAATAGCCCCGCAGCGGATTTGGTGCTCGCGCATTCCGTTGGGGCTATTTCTAGATGCCTCCTGGTTGCAAGCGTGCAGAATCAATCATCAATACCGTCAACTACAATATGGCTGGCACTTTGTCGCCATTGGGCTATTAGTTGTTTCCGGTTTTTACGCAGATCTGCCCCACTCCGGTTCGCGGGATAGGAAACATGCTCGCCTTTGATGCCAGCCCAGAGCACGAGGTTGAAAGCCTCTGAATCCAGGTTATCGAGCTCCTCAAAATCGAAGCCCTTGAAGGCGTTGGCCCACCAACTGGCATTATGCCGAGACTTCACGGCTACAGTTTTCGGTATGCTGGCATCGTTGCACGCCGCCGTAATCCCGAGGAGATCAGTGTCCACAGGGTCTTCACACAAATTGCCCGGTAAAATGGCGGTGTAAGGTGTTAGATCCGGACTTTTTGTGAAAGCGTCCGACATGGGCAAGGCGTTAGCATCGTTGATCCCCAGGTACTCAATTCCGAGCACATCCTCCATGGTCCGGATCATGTTGACCGTATTGTAGTTTGTGCTAATGAGTTCTCCACCTCTTCGGGTGTAGGGCGAAATGATGTAGGCTAAAGTTCGGAAAGCATCCACGTGATCAGGACCATTCTGGGCATCATCCTCAATCACGAAGATGGCCGTCTGTTTCCACTCCGGCCGATTGCTGAGATACTCGACTAATAAGCCCAATGCATAATCGTTGTCAGCCATCTGCAACGATGGGGTATTCACACCGGCCACCGCATTACTAAAGCTGCCAAAGTGGTCGTGATCCAGAGCCATCGTGATTAAGTTCGGCAAGGTGCCATTTTGCGCGATGTACGCCTCTAAGTCACGCTTCCATTCGTTAAATGAAAAGATATCGGTCATTTTCTGGTCGTATCCCCGGAAGTAGATATCGGTTCTGCCTTGAAGCGACGTCTTGCTCGCGGGCGCCTGGGGAATGCCATCCTCAAAGGGTGTCGGAGAAATGGGGATATACAAGGGATTGTTGGGGTCGGGCTCGAGGGGATTCCCACTGGTCGCATAGTAAACGTCGGTCTGGTCCATCAAGATACCGTAGGCACGCACCGATTTGCTTGCTCTCAGGGCGGAATCCCATAAATAGCCCCCCTTGGCTTGTGGATCGATGTCACTGGTACCTGCCGGAGCAGATAAATCTCTATCTCCCGGAAGAATCGCAGAACTGCCCGTGGGATCCAGTAGGCTTGTGAGCCGAGCAGTGATAGGCGTAGGATTCGGAGAAGTTTCGGGTACCGCAGGAAGAATGAAGCGGTTGTTGCCTTCGAAGTCATAGGTTAGGCCCTGGAAGCCTGCATTCCCGTAAATTACAGATACCGTCTTCTCGGTGTAATCGGTGGTGCGGGCGAAGGTTGACCAACCCCAGCCATCCCCGCTCACTGAACCACTTGCGTAAAAGTTATCAAAGGTGACGAATTCCATTGCGAACTTATGGTGGTTGGGGCTAATCGGCTCCGGGAAAAGGGTAAGTTCCGGATCGCCGTTGCCGATCGGCAGGTCTCCGAGCACCTGGTCATACGTCCGGTTCTCTTTGATGATGTAGACCACGTGTTTAATGTGTCGCTGGAGGAATTTCATCATCTGGTGAGATCGCCCTCGTCCCGGCTGTTTAAATCCATTATTGCGGTCTACCTGCTTGGATAGAGCGGCGAGATCCCGAGGAGCCGGCACCGGAATCGTTGAGATTCCCGCTTTCTGCAAAGCCATAACATATTCGTTTTTAAACGTGGTATTGCGATCAATTCCATCCTCTGTGGACCGTCCACCAGAGGGGTTGGGGCCAGCGACATCCTTTGTGTTGACAACATAGAGCGTCCGGCCGTCCTGGCTGACACTGACGGAACTGGGATACCAACCGGTGGGAATACGACCTTCCACGCGACCGTTATGAAGGTCTATGACCGCAACCGCGTTTTCATTCGCAAGGGTCACATAGAGCTTATTTTTCTCGGGAACTATGGCATGCTGATGTCGGAATTTCTTATCATCTCCTTTATCATCTCCGTGTTGAGTTTTATAGAACCTGATTTTCTCGGGACCTATGGCTAAGGAGTTCGGAATTGAACCGGTGTAGGGCGTCTCCCGGCGAGTGAGAGAGAGGGTCTGAACCACCCGCTCCTTTTGGGTATTGATCACCGAAATAGTGTCGCTCTCGCTGTTTGCAACATAGAGAAGGGTTTGGTCAGGGGAAAGCAGCATCTTGGTCGGGAGCACACCAACGGGAATTCGAGTAACGACGTCCGTCTCAAGGTCGACAGCCAGCACTTCATCGTCGCGCTGGCTGCTCACAAAAACCTTGTTCGCGGCACCTGTTTTTTTGTCGCTCACAATTGCCACATCAAAGGGAAATTCTCCCGTGGCGACCGTACCGCCGGGTTCGAAAAATTTGATTTCCTTGACGACTTGGCGGGTTTCGGTGTCAACGACGGAGATAGAGTCATTTTCAAAGTTTGCCGCCACAAGCGTTTTCCCATCCTTGCTGACGTCGAGTCCGGCAACGACAGCCCCGGTAGCAATGATGTCGGCGGGAGTTCCCTTGAGTAAGCCACCATCGTAGTCCGGCACGGGAGCCGTCTGGTTGGAGTTGTGACCCAGAAGGATAAAAGGGGCTTCGGGGAAAAACTCGGTGCCATTATAGCTGTAAACATAGATGCGATCATCGATGCCGCCAGAGACGTAGAAGCGCAGACCGTCAGGAGCCCAAGCAATGCCGTTGAAAGTGTTTGGGATGTTAATCTGCTGTTTTTTAAAAAGATTGCCTGTGCTGACGTCAAAGATGAAGACCCACTCAGCCTTGTTGACCATCATTTCTGAGGGTAAACCAGTGACGGGGTCGAGGACGGGGAAACTGATGGGTTCGCCGGTGGTCTCGTCTCTTAAGTTTTTATTGTAGCCGCTGGTAAGGACCAACAAGGTTTCGCCGTCGGGACTCAGGGCAGTAGCAACGGCCCCGTTGGCATCAGCGTTATCATCCGAGCGGAGTTCGGTTGCAAGGACCATGTAAGTTGAACCGGGGGCCGCCGTCGGCGTGATGATTTTGCCAGTGGGCAGGATTGCTCCTCCATCAAACTCGCCTACAGGGTCAGTTATTCCGGGGCCCCCCCCTGAGTGCGAGGTGCTACCGGCTAACGCCACTGGGGTGAAGAGTGCCGCAAGCCCCAAAATCAGCAGAGACCATCTGCTTATAACATTAATAGTCACCATCCGTTTCTTTGATTTGTCGAGAACATTCACCGGTAAACAACACCTGAGACTAATAGCGCCCTTAAAGGCATTGAGAAACTTGGACATAATTAACCTCCTTTCTTTGAATCTACTAATATTACCATTACATCATTCGGTTATCTTCCTTGGCCCTGAGGTCAGCGAGGTATCCCTAAAAGATTCACCCAAAGGATCAGAACCTAACCCAGGCCCTTGGAATGCTTCAAAAAATCCGCGGGTGCCTGCTTGATGATTTTAGACAGAGGGTCAGAAATTCAAGGGTGTGCTACATACTGAGTTCAAATTTATCCTAACAGAATACTACGGTCCTGCCAGGGCTTGGTAGGCACATTTTGAGGGGGTTCTCCATTGAAATTTCACCTGATTTTAAAGTTAAAATTTAAGAGAAACCTGTTTAAATTTCAGCGAGAAAGAGATTTAGAATTTGAGCGCCGGTTCAGCCACTGAGTAGGAATATCAGAAGGTATCTTATGCGAATTAGCTTTTAGCGGGAGATTGAGCCATAGGTGAGCACTATTTTAAAATTCAGCTATCATGAAACGCAATTATATAAGACGCTTTTAAATGTCAATAAAAATCGGACCTATCTACAAAAATAAGGCAGATTATCTAATAATCTGAAATAAGAGAATTTTTCCCTATGTCCCAAACATAAATTGGGAGTATCCGGAATTCGTTTGAAGTTGTGATATGCTCTAAAATTCGCCCCGAATTTGACGAAGGTCCGGATTCATGTAACTTGCCAGTAGCCCAACTATCAGTTTTTATTGAATTATTACAGATACGATATGGATACATTGACCTTATCTTGCCAAAGCACCGGGTGTCAAATCAAAATCAATAAAATGGGGTTTTGAGCGCCAAAAATGGAAGATTCAGATTGCCAGAATCCCGCCCTTCATTTGGGATAAAATTTGTATATCCAAAGGTTTATAGGCGCTGAATTTTTGGTTTTCATCGCGGCACGTGCGGTTTTCAGGTTGAAGGTGTAAGTTTACAGTATCTGACATTTTTAAAGGCTGACTTATTGTCAGATACGTTGGAGTATCTGCCATCTGCCGGCAGCCTTGACTTGCTGCGAACGAGTGAAGCGACTGAGCAGTTCTCTGATAGTCTTAATTAGACTCAAATGTCATAAGACTGCATTAATCCCATCCTTCCATAGATGGTCACTGCTTCGTCTTAATTTAAACGGATAAATTTACCGCACTTACGACCATTCAGCTCGTACAATAAATCCTTGGATAGATCAATGATTTAATTCCTGATATTCTGTTCCGTCCGATTTTATGATTTATAACCCGCCTCCAGCGCTTTCACAGATGCTTCCAGCAATTTTTTGTTCCGGCCGAACCGATTTTTTAATACGGATTTGATATCCGTCATGGTGCAAAACAATTTACCCTGCTTGGCCTTGAGTTTACCGGCTTTGGCCAGGGCAAAGCCGAGAACGACAAGATTGACCGCCTTCGGATTTCCGATATCCTGGGCCAGGAAATCGGCATCAATGTTGTAAGCTGCTGTTTCATTTTGCTGTTTGTTATCGGAGCCCGCGTTGGCAACGACCCATCCGCCTGACTTGAGGAAGTTTTTATGGGGCTTTAAATTTTCCGCCTTGAGAACCAGCAGTCCATCGGCCTGTTCAGGCCGGATCAAGGGGCTTGAAAAATCCCCGACCTTGAAATGGGACAGTACGGTCCCTCCCCGTTGGGCCATCCCGTGGGTTTCTGAGGTAAACACAGGCAAACCTTTATTTATGGCCGCCTCTGCCAGAAGACGCGTCACAAACAAAACCCCCTGCCCCCCGACACCGCTGATGATCAGTTGCTGTTGGATTGACTTCCCCATATAATCTCCTAAGTATTCGTATGAGCTTCTATTTAAAACGTTTGAGTTATTCGTTATTTGTTATCGGTCAAAAAGTTAAACGGTATGAATCCGAATTCTTATTTCCACCTTCCGCATTCCGACTTCCGACTTCTCGTTTCCACCTTCCTAATCCTTTAGCCTTTCACCTTGCGCCTTCTCCATTTTCCAGCTTCCGCTTTTACGCTATGCGCTATGCCCTATGCTCTATGCGCCATTTCTTCAACTTCAGAATTCCATTTTTTCCGACTTCCTCATTCCCACTTCCGACTTCAATTAATCCTCATCCACTACAATCGCCCCCTTTGGGCAGACATTCAAACAAACTCCGCAGCCGATGCACAAAATAGGATCGATCGTCGTATATTTATCATCCTCATTTTCATCATGGTAAATCAGGGCCGGGCACTCAAACTGCTTGATGCAGTATGCGCAGCCGTCGCAATCGTCGGTGATGGTGATGGGGATCGGCTCCACGGCCTCGCCTTTTCTTGCCAGATCGATCACGCACGGATACCTGGATATCACCACAGCCGGGCCGTGTTCACGACTGTACTTGACGGCCGCTTTCATGAGCGCGGAGAACTCTTTGAAGTTGTAGGGATTGCCTTCTTTGCAGTATTTTACGCCGCAGCCGCGCACCAGGGATTCAATGTCAACCGCTTCCAGCGATTCGCCGCAGGCACCAATCCCGCTGGTCGGTGGCGGTTGACTGCCGGTCATGGCCGTGGTTCGGTTGTCCAGGATCACCAGCACAAATTTAACATTCTGAACGACCGCATCGATCAGGGCCGGTACGCCGGCATGAAAAAAGGTCGAATCCCCGATGGTGGCGACGATGTCCGGTCTTTTTTCTTTATTTTTGTGGGCATGGTAAAAGCCGGATGCCTGGCTGATGGCAGCTCCCATGCAAAGGACTGTATCCACTGCACCTAAATTCAACCCCAGGGTGTAGCACCCGATATCACTGGTAAATATCCCGCCGCGGGCCGCTTTTTTGATGGCAAAAAAACTGGCCCGATGCGGACAGCCGGCACAAAGCGTCGGGCGCCTGCCGCCCGCAAAGGGTATGGTCAGCTTTTTGGTTTCCCTGCCCGTAAATTTGCCGACAATCTCCTCTATGTTCTCGGGATAAAGTTCCCCGACGGAGGAGACAGTCTTTGACATTTTGCCTTTGACGCGGTGCCGGTCCGCCAGCTGCATCTCGATCACCGCCATGGGCTCTTCTATCACCAGGATCTCTTCGTAATTTTCAATCCAATGGGCAATAAAATCGCTGTGCAGCGGAAACGGCTGCAGCACCTGATAAAAGGGGATGCTCTGCCACAGGTCCATCTCTTTTAATATCTCCCGGGTATGGGCGGCAGCAACCCCGGAGGAGATAATTGCTTTGGTAGATTTTACTGCCGGATTGAAACAAATCGGTTGGGTCGGTTTATGCCGCGCAATGGCGGTCAGTTTTTCTTCCACCTCATTGTGAAGATGAAACCGGAAACGCGGGGTAGCCGCCCAGCGACTGGGATCTTTATCGAATTTAACTTCACGCTTCAGCTGCAATATCTTTTCCAACGCTATGTCCTGACGCGAATGGCAGACCCGGGTCGTGGGCCGCAACATCACCGGGGTTTTGAAAGTCTCGGACAGCTCATAGGCCAGACCCGTCATTTCCCTGGCCTGAAGCGGTGTGTCCGGATCCAGCACCGGAATTCTGGCCATCATCGCCATCAGGCGGCTGTCCTGCTCGGTCTGGGAAGAAATGGGACCGGGATCGTCGGCACTGATCACAATAAATCCGCCTTTCACCCCCATGTAGGCGGCACTCATCAGCGGATCGGAGGCCACGTTTAAACCGACCTGCTTCATGGCCACTGCCGTTCGCAAGCCGGTCTGGCAGCCGGCATAGGCGATCTCAAAGGCAATTTTCTCGTTGACCGCCCACTGGGTATGCATGGAGATATCACTTTCTTTCTGAAAAAAAGCCACGGCCGCCAGTATTTCGGAAGCCGGTGTTCCCGGATAAGAGGTCGCAACAGCACACCCGTTTTCCACCAATCCCCGCGCGATGGCCTCGTTGCCCAACAGTAGTCTGCGTTCAGTCAAAATTGTACCTCCGATAATTTTGCTCTTTATTTTCGAAAGTTAGATGCAAAAAAGTGAAAGTGCCTAAAGTACAACAAATGTCTAGACTAAACCGGACTATTCCTTCAACCATAAAACAGATAGGATTCCACAATTTTAGGCATTTTAGGCACTTTAGACATTTTAGGCATTTTTTATAATTCAAACGGCGTCACGGTGATATTCAACGGCAACTTGCGCAATTTCTCCATGACATCATCGGGTATGCGGTCATCGGTTCGCAGGAAAATCATGGTTTTATCGCCGCCTTCTTCCTGCCCGACGCGCATGCGGCTGATATTGATTTTATTGTCGCCCAGCAGCGTCCCGATACTGCCGATGGCCCCCGGCCGGTCATGATTGTGGATCAGAACGAATCGCCCCCGGGGATGAAGCTCCAATCGGAAATTATTGATATTGACCACCCGCGGATCGTTTTGTCCGAAAATGGTGCCGGCAACTTTATTCGTGCCCTCGCTCGAAATTATTTTGACGGTGATTAGATTGATGAACTGTTTCGTTTCGGCCAGGGTGGTCTCCGTGACTTTGATACCCCTGTCTTTGGCCACAACTCCGGCATTGACGAAATTGACCGTATCCTTGACCATGGGGGTCAACAGGCCCTTTAAAACGGCAGTGGTGACCGGTGACAGGTCAAGATCCTGAAAATCTCCGGCATATTCAATCACGACTTCTTTTACGGGACCGGTGGATAGCTGGGCCAGCAAACAGCCCATCCGGTCGGCCAGGGTCAGCAGCGGTCCGACTTTCTTCAACAGCTCGCCGCTGACGGCCGGAACGTTTACCGCATTGATGATGGTGCCGTCTTTCAGGTAGGCAATGATTTGTTCAGCCACCTGCACCGCCACGTTGGTCTGGGCTTCCAAAGTGGAGGCCCCCAGGTGCGGCGTACAGATCACCCGGTCGATTTCAAACAGGGGACAGACACCGGGCGGTTCATTCTCGAAAACATCCAGGGCTGCACCGGCAACTTTTCCTGACCGTAAGGCGTCATTGAGATCCGCTTCGTCCACAATGCCGCCGCGGGCACAATTGATGATCATCACGCCGTCCTTCATTTGATCGAAAGCGGCTTTGTCCAGCAATCCGGCAGTATCTTTCAATTTCGGGACATGCACGGTGATATAGTCAGCTCTTCGATATAATTCCTCCAGCGAAACCGCCTCAAAACCGGCCTTTTCGATTTGCTCGGGCGCGACATACGGATCATGCACGATGACCTGCATCTTTAAGCCGCGTGCGCGATCGGCCACGATGGATCCGATTTTTCCAATCCCGATAACACCCAGGGCCGGGAAGTGTACAATAAGGTCCTGGGTGTTATCGGGATCCGATTTTTCCAATCCCGATAACACCCAGGACCTTATTGTACACTTCCCGGCCCTGCAGTTTTTTCTTTTCCCATAACCCTTTTTTTAAAGATGAAGTGCCCCAGGGGATGTTGCGGGTTAGTGCCATCATCATGGCGATAGTGTGTTCGGCGGTGGTCACGACATTGCCGGTGGGAGTATTCATTACAATCACTCCGTGCTTGGTCGCTGCCGGAATGTCAACATTATCCAGACCGATACCGGCCCGGCCGACGACTTTCAGATTTGTTGCCGCCTCGAGGATATCCTCGGTCACCCGGGTTGCGCTTCGAATGACCAGTGCGTCATATTCACCGATGATACCTTTGAGTTCATCGGGTTGCAATCCGGTTTTAACTTCCACCTCCATTTCTGGTTCATCCTGAAACATCTTAATCCCGACTTCGCCGAGGTTGTCGCTAACCAGAATTTTCATAATCTCCTCCACCAAAAAAGTTCGGCATTTCATCTACTTGTTAAGATGGCCGAAAAATCCAAAACCTGTTTTACTAGTTGGCAATATCAAAATATTTTCATCAGAATTTAAATACCAAATACTGCTTATCTAAACCTGACGGTCTCGTAAACAGTCCCGATGCGGCATCTGGAAGTTACTAAACTCGCTGGATGCCGGCCTTCGCCGCATTGACGTTTTATAGGAACTTCAGAGTTAATACGAAACCGTCAAACCTGATCACTTATTTTTCAGGGCGGAGTATTTCGCGGGGGTGATTGAAAATTAGGAAAATAGCCTCCATGACACTCAATCGCTGCGTTTCTTCGCCAAGTCGATCAATTCAACCAGACTGCTGACTTTCGGCTTTGGTTGGGCCGCCATCAGAAGATTGAACTGGTCTTCGGGCAAATGGTCTTTCAGATAGCCCACCACATCAAAGTGTTCCCACCAGCAGTCCAGAATTTTAAAGCATGGTTGCTGGTGGTCACCACAGATCTTGCAATAATGAAATGGTACGGAGTTGCCCAGGCGCGGGCAACGCCGTACCAGTTTAGTTGAGGTTTTTTCCATACCGGGTCTATTTTGCACGGTCAGAGTTATTTTGAGCTATTTGCGAAATATGATAGCGAACGGCAAGCCGGCAAGCTGGGAGGCGTAAAAATAACTGAAACCTAATCTGAGCGATTTTCCGTCGGCTTTTACTTTTGATGCCGGCCGTATCGCGGGCGGGAATAAATCCCGCCCCTACCAATTCGGTGAAACGACGTTTGTAGTGGCGGGGTTTATCCCCGCCAGCGAAAGGCACCAGACCGCATATATCGTTCAGATGATTAGTTAAAGGTTTGCCAGCATTCTGGCCTTCCAGCTTCCTGGCCATAGATAGTCTATGCTCAGACTGTCTACCGACTTTTCACATGCTGCGGCTTGGGATATTGCTGGAGTATCTTTTCCGCCTCTTCGATTTCTTCGGCCGGATATTCATAATCAGTGAGATTGCCCGCCAGGAATTGCTCGTATGCCCCGAGGTCAATCACACCATGACCGCTGAAGTTAAACAAAATCACCTTTTCCTTGCCTTCTTCCTTGGCCTTTTGGGCCAGGTCGACCACACAGGCCAGGGCATGGTTGGTTTCCGGAGCGGCAATAAAGCCCTCGCTCCTGGCAACCAACAGGCCGGCCTTATAGGTGGCAAGCTGGTTATACGATTTGGGCTCTAAAATCCCTTCATCGACCAGCTGGCTGACCGTGGGCGCCATGCCGTGATAGCGCAGACCGCCGGCGTGCATCGGCGGCGGCACGAAGGTGTGACCGAGGCTGTGCATTGCCAGCAGCGGTGTCATACCGATGGTATCGCCGTGGTCATAGGCAAACGGTGCCCGGGTCAATGTCGGACAGGCCGCCGGTTCAACCGGATGAATGGCGATGTCTTTGCCGTGGATTTTGTCATACACAAACGGAAAGGCCAGGCCGGCAAAATTGCTGCCGCCGCCGGCACACCCGACAATGACATCCGGATACTCGCCGATTTTTTCCATCTGTTTTTTGGCTTCCAGCCCGATGATCGTCTGATGCAGCATGACATGGTTAAGGACACTGCCCAGCGAGTAACGTGTCTCACCGGACTCGTCGGTCACGGCAGCTTCAATTGCTTCACTGATGGCAATACCCAGGCTGCCGGGCGTATCCGGGGACTGCTCCAGAATTTGACGACCGGCCTTGGTTTCCGTACTGGGGCTGGCAATACATTTGGCCCCCCAGGTGGCCATCATGGTTTTGCGATAGGGTTTCTGGTCGAAGCTGATCCTGACCATAAACACTTTGCATTCCAGCCCGAATTGGGAACACGCAAATGCCAGGGCGCTGCCCCACTGACCGGCGCCGGTCTCGGTGGTTAAACGCTTGATCCCGAATTCCTTGTTATAGTAAGCCTGTGCCACGGCGGTGTTGGGTTTGTGGCTGCC
>Ga0210062_1000558_pt1 | contig 11398 bp, 12 predicted proteins | sample Muzzi_CordA_D2_FD_185528 | JGI IMG/M metagenome (GOLD analysis project Ga0210062, IMG submission 185528) | Wetland microbial communities from San Francisco Bay, California, USA, that impact long-term carbon sequestration - Muzzi_CordA_D2 (SPAdes) | ecosystem: Environmental > Aquatic > Marine >...
CCGGCGAATCGCTGTTTGTCTGGCGACTCCAGCCTCACCGGATCGGGCCGGATGGACAATGGCATCCGGCAGCAATGAACAACCTCCTGAAAGTTCACACCTAGACCGCTGTCCATCGTGATCATTTTGGTCGCGACAACCCGCCGGTCCGATTGACTGTTTACGGGGGAGCGACTGCGCACGCGCATCGAACCTTACACGCCGCCGCCGCGACGTAACGAAGACAACACCGGCACTGGCTCTACACGGGGCGGCGTCCGGTTTTGTTGCCCCCGGGTCGTCAGCGGCGGCCGTCACAGCGGTTCTTGCTCCATTCAGCACACGGCAATGCGCCACATCACGCATGCCGATTGAATTCATTCGCAATCAAACCATTCAGAGGTATGGGGCCATGACCCATTCAATTGAACACGTCACACACGCCACCATGAGCGATGCTGCCATCCGCGCGCGCATGGATCATGTCAATCGCATGCACAAGGAGGAATTGCCCGAGGATCCCCCATTCATCGTCGAGGACGCCGTCGCCAGGATGCGGGCGCTGCCGTCGACGTGGGTCGCGCACTTCTGGCTCGTCCGTGAGGGCGCGGAGGTCGTCGCTCAGGCGCGCCTCGACTGGCAGGAGCTCGAGTCGAACCGCGAGGCCGGCGGCATCGATATCACCGTCGAGCCGCACCTGCGGCGGCGGGGTCTTGCAACACGCTTGCTCGCGCTGATGCTCGATACGGCATCGGCGGCTGGTCGTCCGTTGCTGTTGACCGGCACCACCAACCGGTTACCGGGCGGGAAGCACTTCCTCGAGCACTTCGGTTTCAAGGCCGGCTACGAGGCGCACGTCAATCAGCTCACGATCGCCGATCTCGATCGCGGATTGATGGCGGACTGGTGCATGGCAGGCGCTGCTCGTGCACCGGATTATGCGCTCGAGCTGTGGGATGGGCCGGTGCCGGAAGCGCGCCTCGGAGCCTTCGCCAACCTGGCCAACGTCATGAACACGGCGCCGCGCGGTGACCTCGACATCGAGGACACAAACGTAACGCCGCAGATGATCCGGGAAGGCGAGGCTTGTGCGTTTGCCAACGGCAGCCGGCGGCTCACGACCTGCGCGCGCCACGTGCCGACGGGAGAGCTTGCCGGCTACACGGAGCTCTATTGGAATCCGAAGCGCGCCGCGATCGTCGGTCAGGCCGCCACAGGGGTCCGGCAGTCGCATCGCAACCAGGGTCTCGGCCGTTGGCTGAAGGCGGCCAACATCCTGGCCATGTTGGGTGAGAACCCCAAGGCGCGTTTCGTGCGAACCGGCAATGCCGATTCGAACGCGCCCATGCTGGCGATCAACCGCCGGATGGGCTTCGTACCGTTCATGACCGACATCGGCTGGCAGGGCCGCGCGCCCGAGATCGCTAAGCGCCTGCGCCGAAACGAGCAGGCTCAACTGCTGGTCGGTTGACGCCTGAGACAAGGACGCCGTCGCGCCAGTGATTGGCGCGGCGGCGTCACCGCGGGTGGTCAACCGCCCGACATCGCCGTCAGTACGTAAACCTCAGAGCCTTCCTGGAGCGGCGTGGAAAGCATCGCCTTCTTCCCGTCGACGAACACGTTGATGTGCCGTCGGATGCCGGGCGAGGTGTCGGCCAGCCGGTCGCGCATTCCCGGCCAGCGGCGATCGAGTTCATTCAGCAGACCATCCACGGTTGCCGCCTCAAGCGTGACGGTTGTCTGCGCGTCGGGAAACAACCGAACGAGCGCGTGCGTCAGCATGACGGTGACGCGCGACGGTGATGTCGCCTCGGATGTGTCGGGCATCGCACTATCCCCGGTCAGTTTTCGACGACGAGCGTCTCGATCGACGTGATCGTCGGCAGGTGCTCGGCGATCCGGTCCCAGCTCTCGCCTTCATCTCCACTGACATAGACCGAGCCCGTGCTGGTGCCGAAATAGATCCCTGCCGGATCGAGCGCATCTGTCGCCATCGCCTGCCGCAGCACGCCGAAGTAAGCGCCATCCTGTGGCAGTCCCTCGCGCAGATCATGCCAAGTCCGGCCGCGATCCTTCGAGCGCCACACCGCAGCCTTGGCATCCGGTACGAACCGGCCCAGGACGTCGCCATTGAGCGGGATCAGGTAGACCGTATCGGGATCACGCGGATGCGTGGCGGACGGAAAGCCGAACGTCGAGGGCAGGCCTGCCTCCATGCTGTCCCAGCTCTGCCCGCCGTCCTCGGAGACGTACATGCCGCAATGGTTCTGCTGGTAAATCCGGTCGGGCATGCCGGGCGCCATCGCCAGTGAATGCACGCACTGGCCGAACTCGGGATAGCGCTGACCTTCGGGCGCATAGTCCTGTCGCGTGCCACGATTGCGCGGTTCCCATGTTTCGCCGCCATCTGAGGAATAGAACACGCCGACCGCCGAAATGCCGATCCAGATCGGCGCAGGATCGGTCGGGTCGGTCAGGATGTGGTGCAGGATCAGCCCGGCTCCGCCTGGCATCCATTCGGCGCGCGAGGGCTGCTTTTGCAGGCCGTCGAGGTGCCGCCACGTCTCACTACCGTCGGTGCTACGAAAAAGCCCGGCCGGTTGAACGCCGGCATAAAGCCCGCCATGCGCGTGATGGAGCGACCAGACCGAGTTGATCGGCGTTTCGCCCTCGGCATACACCAGCCCGGCGCTCGAGTGCGTCCAGCTCCGTCCGAGATCGGTCGACTTCCATACAGCCGGCCCGAACCACTCGTTGCCCCCGCCAGCGTAAATCGTCCCGTTATCACCGTCGGCAACAACATGATTGATCGGCCAGGCCTCGCAGAACGGCCCGCGCAGTGTCCACGATTGACGATTGCTATCGCCGTCGAAAATAAAGGCGCCTTTATTGGTGCCGACCAGAAGATGCACGTTCTTTGGCAATTGGAGGCTCCCGTTTTCGTTCTTTTCAAATTCGTCGAATGAATATGCGCTGCGAGAATTAGGCCCCTGAATAGGCCGCTTCGAGGGCGGCGATATCGAGCTTCTTCATGCCCATCATCGCGGCATGGGCGCGCTTCGCCGCGGCGGCGTCTCCACTGCTCATCATGCGTGGCACGATCTCGGGCACCACCTGCCACGACACGCCGAACCGGTCGACCACCCAGCCGCATTGGCTCTCCTGGCCGCCGTCTGCGACCAGCGCTGACCACAGCGCGTCGGTCTCCGCCTGGTTGGCGGTCAGGACCGAAATCGATGCCGCAGGGGAATGGGTGGAATGTGGCCCGCCGTTCAGCACCATGTAGGGCGCGCCGGCCAACGTGAACTCAATGACCAGAGGTGGCCCGTCCGGGTCCGGCCGATAGACGTTGTCAATTCTGCTGTCGGACAGCAGCGAGACGTAAAACCGTGCCACGTCCTCGCCTTCCGTGTCGAACCAAAGGCATGTTCGAACTTTTGCGCTTGCGCTCACGGCTCCTCTCCACGTGCCCATTCCAGTTCAACGACCGGTATGAAACCGCCAAAGATCATGCGCTTGCCGTCGAACGGCATGTCTTCGGGTTTGTGATTTGCCATGCGCGGGTCGGCCATGACCTTGGCCATCCCGTTTTCCCGTGCTTTCTTCGACGGCCAAACGATCCACGAAAACACGACCGTTTCGTCGGCATCCGCCTTCACGGCCATTGGAAACGAGGTGACTTTGCCGTCCGGCACATCGTCGCCCCAGCACTCGACAAAACCAATCGCACCGTGGTCCCGAAAGATTGGCGCCGCATCCCGTGCGAGCGCAATATAAGCCTCGCGCTTTGCGGTTGGGACCGCCAGCACAAACCCATCGACATAACTCATCAACCAACTCCAAGTAGACCAATTTACAGGGCACCAACAATCTCTGGCAATTACGTTGAAGTCAACGTATCATTCCATAATGCGTGATGATTTGCCATTGAAAGTCACCCATGAGGTTCGCGACAGGTGCCTGTGTCTCCACCTGCAGCGTGCGTCGCGCGCGATCGGGCGGTGTTTTGACGAGGCATTGCGGCCGCTCGACCTGACCAATGGTCAATATTCGTTGCTGATGGCGCTCAATCGTCCCGAACCACCGCGCATGGGCGACATCGCGAAGCTGCTGGTCATGGACCGCACGACGTTGACCGCCAACCTGAAGCCGCTGGAGCGGCGCGGCCTCATCACGGTCGCCGTTGACCCCAAGGATCGCCGGAGCCGCCGGCTCGCGCTCACGGATGCCGGCCGCGCACTGCTCGTCGACGCTGTGCCGGTATGGCGCCGGACGCACGACGAGATCGATGTGCGCCTCGCGAGCGGCGACCCGGACGCACTGCGCGCGGATCTGCTCGCATTGTCATTTGGTGAGTAGTCGCAGCGCTACTGGCGCTCGTGGACCTTGAAGTTGAGACCGCCGCGCGGCGTCAGCGTCACCGTGCCGGAAATGCCGGCCGGCATGACGCCGGTGTACTCCGGCTGGAACCGGCGCAGCAGCATCGACAGCGCGAGCGTGTTCTCGACCTGGCTCATCGCCCCGCCGATGCACGACCGGCGGCCGCCGCCGAAGGGCAGGTAGGTGTACTTCTGCCGCTTCTTGGCCGCGTCACCCATCCAGCGCTCGGGCCGGAACTCTTCCGGTGCCTCCCAGAACCGCTTGTCGTGATGCACGCCGTACGCGAACATCACCACCCGGTCGCCGGGCAGGATCGTCTTGTCGCCGATTTGGTCCTCTTCCGCCGCAACCCGGATCAGCGCCCAGATCGGCGGGTAGAGCCGCATCGTCTCCTGGATCACCGCGCGCGTATAGGCGAGCGCACCGTAGTCGTCCGCGGTCGGGTCGCGATCACCGACGACATCTTCGCCTTCCTGACGGATGCGCTCGGCCGCCTCGGGATGTGCCGAAGCGAGATAGAGCGCCCACGCCAGCGTCAGCGCCGTGGTCTCGGTGCCGGCCCACAGATACTGCTTGAACTCGTCCACCGCCTGCTGCTGGTCGAACTCCGGCACCTCCGGATCCGCCACCGCAGCCTCGATCATCTTGAGCAGCGTCTTTTCGCGATGCTCGCGCGGGTTGGCGGCGAGCACCAGGTCCGGCACGCCGGCCCAGACATCCATCGCCTTGGCCGCGCTCTGCTCGGTCATCTCGAAAGCCTCGCCGGCCACCTTCTTGAGCCGGATCGACTTGTGGTTCATGACGTTGGTGTAGGTTTTCACGCACTTGAACACGAAGTGCGGATTAAACGGCATGTCGCGGTCGAACAGCGCCTTGCAGATCATGTCGGCGGCCAGCGTCCAGGTCTGCTCGACCATCTCGAATTCTTCGCCCGACTTCGCCAGCTCCTCCCACTGCCCCATCTTCTGTTTGATGGCTTCGACGAAGTAGGGCACGTAGGCGACGAACATGTCGGGGTGGAATGCAGGCTGCTGCGGCATCCGTATCTTCTGCCACAACGCACCGTCGTTGGTGATCATCGACTTGCCGAAGATCGGCTTCAGGCCGTCGAAATACTTCTCGTAGTTCCCTGCCTTCGACACTAGGACGTGCTTGAAGTGCTCGGGCTCGCTCAACAGCACGATGCGCTGGTTGGCCATATTGAACTGCAGCGGGCTGCCGTACTTCTCCGCCATCTGCATCAGGACGGTCATCGGATTGTCCGGCCCCTTGAGCAGCGGGGTCAGCTTGAACCAGATCGAGGACTCATCGCCCAGTTGGTCGATGTGGTTGGAGGCAGTCGCGGTCGCTGTTGCCGTCATGATGTCGCAAACTCCGCCTTTTCGGCATTTGGCGCCGGCGCCGAGCCGGATGAATTCGGACGGTGGATTGGCATCTCGTCCCTCCCGGCGGCAGCCCGGTCGCTGCAATTGGCATTTAAGACGGCTCGACTAGCCCAACCCGTCTGAGCCCGTCTATCCGGCCATTGCGCACGCTACACTATATCGCGGCCCGTCTTGGTTAACGATGCAACCGGACGTTCGGCCGAAATGACCTGTGTAACTGTAGACGCCGGGACACGCATGGGCCTTGCCTTGGCTACGCGTTCACCCGTCCGAAGGCGAGAACAGCACATCGCCCTGGTTAACACCCGAGCTGTGGACAACCCTGCCGTCCCGCAGCACGGCCTGGCCACCGGCCACCAGCCTCAGCGCCATCGGATAGACCCGGTGTTCGGCCGCAAGAATGCGCGCAGCGAGGCTTTCGGCCGTATCGCCTTCCGCGACGGGCACGGCGGCCTGCGCGATGATCGGGCCCGCATCCATCTCGGCGGTCACGAAATGCACTGTGCAGCCGGTAATTTTGACGCCGGCATCGAGCGCCTGCTGGTGGGTATCGAGCCCCTTGAACGATGGCAGCAGCGAGGGATGGATGTTGAGCATCCGGCCATGCCACCGACCGACGAAGTCGGCGCCCAGGATGCGCATGAAGCCCGCCAGCGCGATCAGTTCGGCGCCCGACCCCGAAATCGTCTCCGCCAGAGCGGAATCGAATGTTGCGCGTGTCGCGAACTGTCGATGATCCACCACCGCGGTCGCAAGTCCTTGTTCGCTGGCCCAGGCGAGTCCGGCGGCGTCGGGCCGGTTGGAGATCACCGCGGCCACCTCGTACGTACAATCCGCCGCGCGGGCTCCCTCGACAAGCGCCATCATGTTCGAGCCGCGGCCCGAGATCAGCACGACAGTGCGTTTTCGCTGACCGCTCACGTCGCGAACTCCGGCGTGCCAGCATAGCGCACGCGGTCGGCCACGCCGCCTTCGCGCGTGACAATGCGCCCGATCTCGAACGCCGTTTCGCCGGATGCGGCCAACTTCGCTGTCACGGATACCGCCGCATCAGCGCCAACGACTAGAATCATTCCGACGCCGCAATTGAACGTTCGGAGCATTTCATGTGCATCGAGCCGCGCGGCCGTTGCGAGCCAGCCGAACACAGGTGGTGCAGTCCATGCGCCCAGGTCGATGTCGGCCCCGAGCCCGTCCGGCAGGACGCGCGGCAGGTTCTCGGTGATTCCACCCCCGGTTATATGAGCCAAGGCCTTCATCGCCCCCGTGGTCCGGATCGTATCGAGTATCGGCTTGACGTAGATCCGTGTCGGCTCCAGCAGCGCTTCAGCCAGGTTCCGATCTGTTGCAAACGGGGCTGGTGCCCCCCAGTCGAGATTGTTTTCGGCCACCAGCCTGCGCACCAGCGAATACCCGTTCGAATGGACGCCCGATGACGCAAGACCGATCAGGACGTCCCCGTCGGCAATATCCGCGCGCGGCAGCAACTGGCCACGCTCTGCCGCGCCGACCGCAAATCCGGCAAGGTCATAGTCGCCATCGGCGTACATGCCGGGCATTTCCGCCGTCTCGCCGCCAATCAGCGCGCAGCCTGCCGCCTTGCAGCCTGCCGCGATGCCACCGACGATCTGCGACGCGGTTGGGGTCTCCAATCGTCCGCAAGCGAAATAGTCGAGAAAAAACAGTGGCTCTGCGCCCTGAACGATGAGGTCGTTGACGCACATCGCAACGAGGTCGATGCCGACCGTGTCGTGCCGGCCGGTTTCGATGGCAATCTTGAGCTTGGTTCCGACGCCGTCGTTGGCGGCCACCAGGATCGGGTCCGAGAACCCGGCCGCCTTGAGGTCGAACAGCCCGCCGAAACCGCCGAGATCCGCGTCCGCTCCCGCCCGCCGGGTTGCCTTCACGAGCGGTTTGATGGCGTCGACGAGCGCGTTGCCGGCATCGATATCCACCCCCGCCGCGCGGTAGGTGATCGGCGGTGCACTGTGCCGGTTCGGCGTGTCGGACATTGCTTGTCTTTCACAAGGAGGCGCCGTGGTGCGGTTGACCGATCCCAACTTTGGCCTCAATGGTCGCGGGACATTGCGCCCAGGTCCCGGCACCTAACAGACTTCGTCGCGAATGGGCAATACGGCGGGAGATTGAACTGTGAACGAACGCATTTCCCAGCATGCGCGAGGCGTGGGCGTCGTGTTCGTCCTGGCCGCCCTTTTCGTGGCGGCTGCAGCTGTCGTCGCTTCGGATCGCGCCGCGGCTGCCGATGAAAGCGATCGCGTCTACACGATTGCAAACTATCCCGTCGACGCCAGCGCGAATAGCGCCATTGCCGCCAAGCGCAAGGCCGTGGCGCAGGGCCGCATGCGCGCGTTCCGATCGCTGCTCAAGCGGCTGGTGCCGGTGACGGAGTATGCGCGCCTCAACGACATCAAGACGGTCGATCCCACGCCGTTCATCGACAGCGTCAAGGTGCGCTCCGAGGATCGTCCCACGACCCGCTACGTGGCCAATCTCGACTTCGCGTTCCTGCCGGACCGGGTCCGAGACCTCCTGCGCCGGCGCGCCGTGCCGTTCGTCGACCAGCAGGCGCCGCCGACCGTCCTTGTAGCAGCCTATCTGGCGCCCGGCGCTGGCGCTGGAAATACGACTGCGGAGATGAGCCAGCAGCGCGGCCAGGCGCTGTGGGCCTCGATCTGGCGCGATCTCGACCTCGCCAACGCACTGACGCCACTGACGCTGAAAAAGGCGGCGCCGGACTTGTCTCGCGAGGCCCTGGGGGCGATCGCGCAGGGTGATCTTTCGCCCCTCGCCGGCCTCTCAAACGCTTACGGCACCGGCCAGGTCGTCCTGGCCATCGCGCGACCGGACCCGGCCGCCAACCGCGTCCGCGTCGTGTTAGCCGGCCGCGACGCCGTCGGCTCCTTCCACCTGGAACGCGCGTACAGGATCTTTGATGGTGACTTTGCCTACCCGCTCGAGCTCGCCGCCGTCGTCGGTCAGGGCATCATCGAGGGCCGTTGGAAAGCCATCAAGGCCCGCGCGGCGCCCGGCGCCGGCATCAATCTGTCCGCGCCCCTCGAGCCGGTTCAGGTCTGGGTCACCTATCAGGGCCTGCAGCAATGGCGAAGTATCGAACAGGTGCTGCGCGATACACCCGGCGTGACCGGCCTGCAGATCGGCGGGCAGACCGCACGCAGTGCCAGCCTTGCACTGCAATTTCCTGGCGGCGGCCAGGCCCTCAGTACGGCTCTCGCGGCACAGGGACTGACGCTCGAATTCGCCAACGGTACCTGGTTGCTTCGCTGACACTAAAATTCGGCCTTCGCGAAAAAGTGCTGTCATGGCGGCCCGATTGGCTTATAGCGGATGAGTTCGCGCGCACTTGCACGTCCCAATCGGCGCCATTGGAACCAAAAGAGCGCTCTGGTGCGGTCGTGGCGAACCGGGAGGACTGAGGAGCGTCGCCATCGCTCCTGCCAAGAAGAGTGAATGATTTTTGTGAACCCGCCCAATGTCATAACGATTTTTCGCGCGCTTCTTGTGCCGTTCGTGTTCTGGCTTCTTATGGTCGGACATACGCGCGAAGCACTGATTCTATTTGTCTGCGCGGGCATTTCGGATGCGCTCGACGGCTTTCTGGCCAAGCGCTACAATTGGCAGTCGGAACTCGGCGCTTATCTCGATCCGCTGGCGGACAAGCTGCTGCTGGTTAGCGTTTATGTCGCCCTTGGGACGCTGCACGAGTTGCCGTTCTGGCTGGTCGTCGCAGTGGTCTCGCGCGATATCCTGATCGTTCTGGGCGTACTTGTGGCGTGGCTGCTCCACAATCCGGTCCGCATGCGCCCACTTGTGATCTCGAAGGCCAATACGGTGGCGCAAATCGGGCTCGCCGCCGTCGTCCTCGCCGACATTGCATTTTCGCTCGGCCTGGGAACATTGCGTCTATGGCTGGTCTGGATCACCGGTGCGCTGACGGTGGCATCGCTCGCCGCCTACCTGCGCGCCTGGCTTGGGCATATGAGCACCAACGGTTCCGTCGGGCGCGCCAATTGAGTATCAACATCTGCGGCGGGCAAGGCGGCTGACGGCCGTCGCCTGCCTGTGCTGGCATCACCGGGGCCATGCTTGCCGAGGCCATGCGCGTGGGCGATTGCGGCGCGGTTCGACCCGCCGAGGCGGAACAACGATCCAGACCACATCGGGAAGGGTGGGCTAAATGGCGGGCGAAGGAGGCAACCGGCAACAGAAACAGGTTCTGTTCTGGCTCAGTTTCGTCGTTCTGCTGGCTCTCGCGATCCTCGCCTTGCAGAAGGTCCTGCTACCGTTTGTGGCCGGCGTCGTACTGGCCTACGCCCTCAATCCGATTGCCGATGCCATGGAGAAGGGCGGTCTTGGGCGGACCCTTGCCTCACTTGTCATCGTCCTGTTCCTGGTCGTCATCTTCGTGCTCGCCGTGGTTTTTCTCGTGCCAATCGTGGTCGAACAGGCCCGGCAGATCGCCGCCGCGTTACCCGGCGACTTGGAGGAAATCCGTCCCAAGCTGCAGGAGTGGGCACGCCAGCAGTTCGGGCCCCGCATCAACGTCATGAGCGGTTTCATCGACGCGGCGATCCGCCAATTCTCCGACAACTGGGCCGGCCTCGCCGGATCTCTCGCCAAGCGGCTGTGGGATCAGGGCTGGGCGCTGGTCGATTTCCTGTCGATCCTGTTTATTACGCCGATCGTTGTCTTCTATCTGCTGGTCGACTGGCCGGTGATGCTGAAGCGCCTGTCGGAGTGGTTGCCGCGCGACTACGAGCGCACGATCCTGCGGCTCGTCGGCCAGATGGACCGCGCGATATCCGCCTTTATTCGCGGCCAGGGCCTGATCTGCCTGGTGCTCGGGACGCTCTATACCGTCGGTCTCAACCTGATCGGCCTGCCTTATGGCATTCTGATCGGTATCGTCACCGGCATCCTTACGTTCGTGCCGGTTGTCGGCACCGTTGTCGGCCTTGTGACGGCGAGCATTGTGGCGCTGTTGCACGGCGGCGGCGATCTGATCATCCTGCTCAAGGTGATCGGCATCTTCGCCACGGGACAGGCAATTGATGCGGGCTTCCTGTCGCCACGCATTGTCGGACCAAAGGTCGGCCTTCACCCTGTCGGCTTGATCTTCTCGCTGTTCTTGTTCAGCTATCTGTTCGGCTTCGTCGGCGTCCTCGTGGCGGTGCCGATGGCGGCTGCGATAGCTGTTCTGATCCGGTTTGCCCTCGAACTCTATCTTGGCAGCCATATTTACAGAGGCGAAAATGCCGATCAGTCTGCACCACCGCCCGGCGGTGTCGCCTGACACGGTTGCTGACACACGAATGGCGTGGTCTTGAGCAAATTTAAGACCGCAAGCAGCGCCGGTCCTCTCCGCGCCTGGCAGGAATGGAATTAGACCGCCGCCATGAAGCACAGCCAGCTCACCCTCGATCTGCCGCATCTGTCCGCGAACGGGGCCGAGGACTTCATGGTCAGCGAGACCAATCGCGCCGCGAGCAACCTCATCTCCCGCTGGCCGGACTGGCCGGCCCCCGCGGCCGTGATCTGCGGCGATGCTGGCGTCGGCAAGAGCCATCTGGTCCAGATCTGGGTCGAGAACAGCACCGGGCGATCGATCCCGGCCG
>Ga0210062_1000562_pt1 | contig 11353 bp, 10 predicted proteins | sample Muzzi_CordA_D2_FD_185528 | JGI IMG/M metagenome (GOLD analysis project Ga0210062, IMG submission 185528) | Wetland microbial communities from San Francisco Bay, California, USA, that impact long-term carbon sequestration - Muzzi_CordA_D2 (SPAdes) | ecosystem: Environmental > Aquatic > Marine >...
GTGGCTTAGGGATCGTTAGAAAAAACAGGCGCATACCGAAATCGTGTCTTTAAAAGAATTTTAAAATGATGCAGAGAACCTATTGATATTCAAAGATAGCTTCCTTTTTTTCTTTACGATCTCTTGCCGCGAGTTCATGCGGTTTAAAAAAAGATTATCCATGTAGCGGTTGTTTAGAAAAACTTCCCGCCACCTCAATCGGTAACCTAAAGATTCTCATTAATTTTCATGCATGATTCGGGTGGTAAAAAGTCTTTGAAGCAGCGGGCAAAAAAAATCCGGTCTTTTTTGCAAAGGCCGGATTTTAAGGTTTTATGCAGACAACGGGTTGTCGTTTTTCGATGGGATTTAACGAATCATTGCTCAATACGGCATTCCGCCCCTCAAAAAACCGATAACTTCTAAGATCCAATATTCCGCTTTACACCATGGAATAAACGAAAAGATTGGTACGGAGTCGTTCACCCTCCTCTATTCTGCTATCAGCACGATCTTCCACTGTTTCCGACACCACAAAAGCAATGTCTTTATGTTCTCTGGTGATGGATAGCAGCGCCTCTTCGGGTTCGCTGAACATCACGATGTGGTGAAAAGGAATTCCTTTTTCAACAGCCGCTTCCTGAAACAGACCGGCATTTTTTTCAGACATGCTCTTAAACTCTTCACAGACCTGATTTCGGGAGGATGAAAAACGCTTGAATGTTTCGCAGGACAATGGTGCCGTATTTAAGGCCAGAATTTCATAGGACATCCGCTCCGCCATTTCCAGGGCATAATCGATGATCTCCTTTGAAAAATCGCTTTCTCTACCCATAACCAGCAATTTTGTGGACGCCTGAGCTTCTTTTTGTTCCGCCATTGTCTCCATTGCATATTCGGATTCACCGGCTTGGGCAAAGGTAATCGCTTCCTGATACTTGTCCATTTTACTGCCGGCCCTGCTCAACTTTTGTTTGATTCTTCCAAAGATTCCAGCCATTTTTATTTCCTCCTCTGTTATATATATCTGATATACATTTTTATTGATTATTAACTGTGAACCGTGACCAGGGGCACGGATAAATTTCTTTTTATTTTTGCAAGGGTGATTTTCTTTTCAGGGATATCGACGGTTCCTTTGACATCATAAGCATCGTAGATGGTCAGAATAACGTCCCGATGGTCATTGACATATTCGATGATCTCTTTCTCCGGATCCCCTGACTTGATTGAAAAGCGACAATGGACGCCGGCTTTTTCCGATTCCTGCAAGAGCTGCTCAATCTGCTTCGAAGCCTCAGCCATCATATCCAGGGCGGTCTCATGCTCGCCGGCTTCCGCAAAGGTGGCCGCTACCATGGCGCTTTCCACGACCCTTCTTACAAGCGAGGCATTTTTTCGAATCTTCTCCATATACTTACGATAATACCGGGGCCTGATAACCTGAAATATGTTCAACTCCGCCTTTATCCGCTTGCAAAGCGCAACCGCGTAGTGAAATGCCTTTTGGTCGGGTGTCATACCGTCTATGGTCAATAACACTTTTTTCATTTTTATCCCCTTTTACACGTTAACCCATGGACTCGGCTAAATACGAAGCTCCGGACGGGTCTCTTCGCTGCGACGAACACGGTCTTCTGCCTTTCTTCGGCGTTCTTTTTCCGGGCGGTCATGCATGATATCGAGTGCAATCTCATGTTCATTGGCCTGGGCAAAAGTAACTGCCGCCATCAATCTGTCGAAAGTCTCTTTGAATTTAAACATGGCTGAATCCTCCTTTGTTCAATGTTTTTTTCGCTGTTGACCCATCTTAGAGCAACTCCTGTGCCAAAACAGGCAAATAAGTTATATACTATTGATAATATTGATTTAATATATATATTGGCAGGGCTGAAATGTCTTAATAAAAACGTTGCAACCTGCAATGGTTCTATGGAAGTTGAAAATATATAGTTTAATATTAAAAGGTTATATAATATTGCAAAAAAGAAGGTGTCGTTGCATATTGTAACGTCGAATAATCTCTCATAAACCCCTAACAAAAAATTATTGCGCGCCGCAGTTGAATCTGATTTTATACACGCAACAAAGGAATCCTATCATGCGAATATTTAAGAAAGAAAAAGGACAAATGAAGGAACTGCCATCGGAACTCCATGAATTAAAAGAAGACGTACAAAGGGCCAAGATGCCCGAACCGGTTGAAAAGGTCGCTTACAAAGAAATAGAGCGGCTGATGAAGACCTCGCCTTCAAGCGCTGAATATACCATCGGCATCAACTATATCGATTATCTGGTGAGTCTCCCCTGGAACAGAATGACCAATGACAACCTCGATATTAGACGGGCCGAATCGATCCTCAATGAAGATCATTTTGGATTAATCAAGATAAAAGACCGAATTTTGGAGCATCTATCCGTCAGGATTTTAAAGATGTCGGGGCAGCACAAGATACTGGTGGTAGATGATGAAAAAATTACCCGCCAGAATCTGGAACATGTTTTTAAAAAAGACGGCTATCACGTCAATATTGCTTCCAACGGTTCAGAAGCATTGGAATTCTTGGGAAAAAGCGCCTTCGATGTTATTGTCACGGATCTTAAAATGGGAAAAGTCGACGGCATGACGGTTCTGGAAAAAGCCAAAGCAGTCAACCCAAGCACCGAAGTGATCATCATCACAGGATATGCTACCGTATCCACGGCCATTGAGGCCATGAAAAAGGGATCGTACCACTATCTGACCAAACCGTTAAAACTCGATGAAATCCGTTCAACCATCCAAAAAGCGCTGTATAAGAAAAAAGTTCGCTTAGAGCCCAAGGGTCCGGTACTCTGTTTTGCCGGCCCCCCCGGCACCGGAAAAACGTCTCTTGGGATGTCCATTGCCAGGAGCTTGGAACGAAAATTCGTCCGCATGTCACTGGCCGGCATGAGAGACGAGGCCGAGATAAGAGGACACCGGAAAAGCTATGTGGGTGCTCTGCCTGGGAGGATCATCCAGGAAATTCGCCGTGCGGAAACGATAAATCCGCTGATTATGTTGGATGAAATCGACAAAATCGGCCGCGATTTCAAAGGAGATCCGGCCGCTGCATTACTGGAGGTTCTTGATCCCGAACAGAATACGCATTTTGTTGACCATTACCTGGATGTTCCCTTTGACCTGTCTCGTGTGATGTTCATCGCCACCGCAAACGCCCTGGATCTCATTCCCGGCCCCCTGCTGGACCGGCTGGAGGTGATCACCCTTTTGGGATATACGGAAGAAGAAAAAGAGAAAATCGCAACCCTTCATTTGATCCCCAAGGAAATCGAAGAAACCGGTCTCACTGAAAACCCGCCGGTTTTCACTATAGAAACCATCCACAAAATCATCAGGGAGTACACTCGAGAAGCGGGTCTACGAAATCTCAAGCGTCAGATCGCTTCCATCTGCCGCAAAATCGCCCGGGAAACCCTTCGCGGCCAGCATAAAAACGGATCGAATATCATCACTCCGGAAAAAGCGGAAAGCTTTCTGGGTCCCCGAAAGTTTTATTTTGAAATTTCAGAAGCCAAAGAAAGGGTCGGGGTGGCCACCGGACTGGCATGGACTGAAGCCGGGGGCCAGATCATCTTTATCGAAGCCGCCAAAATGAAAGGAAAAGGGAATCTTATTCTCACCGGATCATTGGGAGATGTGATGAAGGAGTCGGCACATGCCGCTATGAGTTACATTCGTAGCCACGCAGCTTCTCTGAATATTCCGGATGACATGTTCGAAACCCATGACATCCACATTCATGTACCTGCCGGTGCCATTCCGAAAGACGGGCCTTCGGCCGGCCTGACCATCGCCGTTGCACTCATCAGTCTGATAACGGAGAGGTCCTGCAAAAGAAATGTGGCGCTGACCGGTGAGTTGACCCTTAGCGGAAGGATACTTCCGGTGGGCGGCGTCAAGGAAAAGGCTCTGGCTGCTCACCGGGCCGGCGTGACATCCGTGGTATTCCCTGACAAAAACGAGGCGGACATCAGAGATATCCCCGAAGATATCCAAAAAGATCTTAAGATCCTCAAAATCAATGAGTTGGAAGAAATCATAGATGTGGTGTTGAATTAGCGAAGGATTGATCAGATAAACTTGAACATGGCAAAGTTCAGATCTTTCGGGGTTGGATTTCCGGTTTTCACAAATCCGTGACTTTTGTAGAAAGCTTCCGAACGTGGGAATTTGGGAACTTCAACTTCCATTTCATTCATACCCTTGTGTCTGAACACATTTTCGCACTTCTCATACAGAAGTGAGCCGTAGCCTTTTCGGCAGTAATTCATTTTAACCTGTAATGTTTTTATGACAAGCTTAATTCCTCTTCGAACCACCAGCGCACAGCCGATGAGATCTTCATCGTCGTTTAACAGCATGGCCAGATAACCTCTTTGCATCTCTTCCTGAATTTTTTCCGGCGTTGCAAAGGCCATCAGTCTTTCTATATCCTCCGGATGATACTCTCCCTGATTGACATCCTGAGTATTTTGCCGGATCAACGCTGCAACTTTAGCTGCTTCAGAATAACTCAGCGGTTCTGTCTTTTCTTTTAAATTGTCTATGACTTTGATTTTCATTTTTTATTTTGAATCAAGGATGTTCCGGATGTCTTTTTCGATTTTAAGTCGATAATGATTCAGAGAGGTATTGTCGTTCATAATCATGTCGAGCTGTCGGGTATGAAGCGTCAGATAACCCAAAATTTTAAGGCGTCCTTTCATGTAATCCATATCATGGCCTTCCACCCGTGCAATCAGGTTGTCTTCCCTTACACCTACCCTGAAACCCTGCTCTTGAAGTATTTCTGCAATAAAATGAACCCTTCCAAGTCGTCGCTGATGGTCTGCTGCGCCTCCTTTAAATTGGAAACTGATGTAATTTTCCATAGAACGTTCACTGACCAGTGTCTCCAGGATGGAAAAGTGATATCCCATTCTTGAACTTAGGCTGCAATAATTCTTGGAGATCATAAAGTAATTGCGGGCGCTATAGGCTGAACGAAGACCGGGGACTAAGTTCCTATTTGCCGTAGATTGAAATACAACCGACGCAAAACCCTTGCCGTCAATTGCCGGAGGACCATCCCAGGGAATGGCGCTGAACCCGTCCCAAAAAGCCCGCATGGGAATAGAAACGATGTTTTCCAGTTTGACATATTTGCCATCGATTTCCTTTTTAAATCCATCGTCCAGATTCAAAATCCACCACTGCATGGGTACGTTATAAAAAAGTTGTTTGCTCGATTTTTCTGAAAAGTGATGTTCCTTACCAAAATTGAACATCTCATATACTGCTTTTTCATGGACAAACCGGGTTATATCATGGAAAGTTCCGCAGTTGGCCGGACTAAAATAAGGAGAATCCGGATCGAGCAGGTTTAAAGGGGTGATATGGCTGCTCACCTGTTTCAAAGTTTCATAAACCGGGCTGCCTTGCATAAGGTATTTCTTTGGCCCGGATTTCACCAGTAACGACTCAATTTTTCCTATATAAATGGTTAAAGTGTCGGCATCAACTGTGACCAGTTCACCATGATTCAATCGAGCCATGGCATCGGGCACTCCAAAGAGCGCAGGGACACCGAACTCTCTGGCAACGCTGGCGAGATGCCCGGCAAAGCCGCCCTGTTCCGTTATAACGGCTACAGATCGATTTAAAAGGGATGCCCATATGGGAAGTGGCTGCCGGGTAACCAGCACCGCTCCTTGAGGAAACCGCAGCATATCTATTCCCTTGTCCACCAGATAGACTTCCCCGCTGGCTACACCCGGATTTGCGGTGATTCCTCCCCTGGCAATGACATCGTCATTTATAGTCTTAAATTCGGGTTCAGGAAGATCCGTCTTTAACGTCTTCAATTGCTTCAAAGGCCGGCATTGCAGAATATATATAGAGCCATCCTCAGTAACGGCCCATTCAATGTCCTGGGGCATTGCATAGTATTCTTCAATCCTCGCCGAAAGCTCCGCCAAATCCAATATCCTTTTATCATCAATGGAGGCCAGATCCTTTTTATCTCCGGTCAATTCCAATTGGCAGACCCCTTCTTCCGGCAGACAGATAAATTTTAATTCTTTGGCGTTTACTATTTTACGGATAATTTCTCTGGGAAGTTTTTTTGAAACTTCAAAAAGATCGCAGGCACCAATACCGTCAACAACCGACTTGGGCAACCCCCATGCGGAATTGATGAAAATCGAATCATCGGCCATGTTAACGGGGTTGCGAGTATAGATGACACCGCCTGCTACGGCATGCACCATGCACATGCATCCCACACACATGGAAATATCTTCATCCTTAAATCCTCTGTTCAATCGGTAGGTAACGGCCTGAAGCGAGTATTTGCTGGCCAGAATCTCCTTGTATGCATTAAAAATGCTATCATAACTTACGTTTAACTCGCTCCGATACTGGCCTGCAAACGAACTCTCCTGCGTATCTTCTCCCAGAGCACTGCTCCTCAGAGCCAACGTTACTTTACCTTTTGTTTCTGATTCAAGTTTATTATAGGCATGTCTGACGGCATCGACCAGATCATCCGGTACTCTGGATTTAATAATAAGCTGCTGGATTTCTGAACTCAGGGTATAAAGCCTTTCCATATTATCCACATCCGCGGATTGAAAGCGCCGGTCAATTTCCGCCTGCAGATCATTTTCTTTGATAAAGCTTTCATAGGCTGTCGAAGTAATGACAAATCCCATGGGAATCCTGATCTGAAGTTTGTTTTTAATCTCTCCGAGATTGGCCATCTTGTTCCCTACAACATCGCTCATCTCCTTATTCACGTCATCTATGGGTATAACAAGCCTTTCATCCTTCATCGATTTCTTCTGTAAAAGCACGCCATCGATCTTTTGTTTGATATTATTAAACCGGACATTGAGTTCCCCGTATTTGTCCTGGGCAAGTTTCTCAATATTTTTTATCATACTAAAGACATTGACGGAAACCGCCGTGCAACTTGCCCGTACAAAGGCCATGCCAAAGGGTTGTCTGCCGTCAAGCGCCCGCTCCATATCAGCCATAATTTCTAGTGCCCTGTTGTTGGCATTTAGCAAGAGTTTGAAACTGTGATACCGATCCTTGAAGTCAATGCGGAGTTTTTCGACATCCGCATCCGAAGGTTCCGGCTTTTTAACAAAAAGCTTTTTAAAATAATCTAACAGTGCGCCCATAATATTAACTTCTGAGGTTTAAGGATCGCTCTGCTTTTGGATTGATGATTGAAGGCGTCGCTTTGCTCCGACAATTTAAATTTTCACTTTTCAATCATCACTTTTCAATTGACCTACTTCCAACCGCGAAGCGCCTGCCTCATTTCGTATTTCGTCCTTCGTATTTCGAATTTTTAACCTTTACCATGTTATAGACTACCTGAAAAAAAGGCCAAAAGCAAGACGGGATGCCGTTTGCTCTCAGCCTTTTCAATGGACAAACCTCAATCCTTAATGTCCCAACTTCATGCCCCACCCCTCAAACATGAACATAATTGCAAAACCATACCAGAGGGTATAGATGACATAAAATGCCAAAGAAAATAAGACAATGAAAGCGCGGTCGGATATTTTCTGAGGCTCGACCTGGTAGTAATTGTAAGAAGTCTCAACCGCTTTCTTGACAACCATATCAACAGTTTTTGCTTCCTGGAACTGTTTTTGCTTTTTTAAAACCTTATCCATCGAAATGAGTGCCTGATGCCAGTTAAAGAGGACCTGTCTTTCGTTGTACCCGTATTTTGAAGAAATGGCCTGTCCGTCATTCATATACATTCGGTCTGCATCCGCAAGGCAATTGGCAAGGATTTCCCCCAGATCCCCCTCAATTTTCAATTGGGTTCCGGATATATTGACCAGTGCGCCGCCTTTCATAAACAAAGCGGCTGTCTGTTGGGTCTGGCTTTCGTCTGCCATCTCAATGGTCGTGCTGACTGACCTGCCGGAAAACGGTTCTGTTTCCGCCTTAACTTTTGGGATGTAATAGGCCGATCCCTTTGAAATAGAATTGTATAGGTCGTCTAAATATTCCAAACCGTTTTGCCCCTTAAAGACCGGAGAAAAGATGACGATCAAAACAACTGTAAATCCGATCAACAACGCAAAGCCGCCATAAAATTCTTTCTTTTTTTCTATCATAATTCAGCCTCCCCACCTTTAAGTACTCGGACATTCATTAAAAACGTGCCGATTACCCACACCGCGAATATTAATATCACCATGAAAAATGCCCATATTCCGATTTTTTCCAGTAACGCTCCGGTTCCTTTTGATATCTTAATGATATCCATGGCACCCAATTTGGCCGGCAGCGCAAAGACACGGTTAACAAAACCGGCGAGAACCGCCATGGCATAGAAACCGCGGATCGTGATGCCATGAACGACCTTGGTGACGACCGCCCCTATCTGGATCCCCACCAGAGACCCTAATAGCATCCCCATGGCGAGCGTGTAGAAAATAAACCCGTAAATCGCGTACTGACTGATTGAGGCATAGCCGGCAGTGAACACAATCTGAAAGATGTCGGTTCCCACCGTGGTCATGGAGGAGACGCCCAGAACATAAACAAATATGGGAAAGGTTAAAAAGCCGCCGCCAACGCCCATGATTGCAGCTGCAAGCCCAACCAGAGCGCCGCTTAAGACCAGAAAGACCCACGAAATACTTCTCCCTTCCGGTGTAAGATCATAATCGAATTTGACTTTTGGAGGAAGATTAACAGCCTGGATCTTTTTGGGAAGGCTCCCTATTTCCACTCCCTCAGCTTTTTTGCCATGGACTTCCCTTCCGTGAAACCCTTTGCGTTCGGCCCTTTTGGCCTTTAGAAAGTCGGTCATGGCATAACTACCCAGAAAACCGAGCATTAAAGAATAGACGGTCGTGATAAATGCGTCACTGAGAACGGGATTGATTTCATATAATAGGCGGTTAATGACACCGCCGACGGTGGCGCCTATAATGGCGCCGATTAAGAAGACCATTGCCAGGGCCACTGAAACATTCCCCAGCTTGCGGTGGATAACGCTTCCCATGATGGCTTTTGCAAAAATATGGAAAAGGTCGGTTCCCACTGCTAAAATACCTTTAACGCCGGCACTCATCAGGGCGGGTGCAATGATAAATCCGCCGCCGGCACCGATGCAGCCGGTAATCAGCCCGGCGCCCAGTCCGATGAGAATGGAGACAACAAATATACCTGTACTGTAAAACGCAGGGCTGTAAGCCTTTTTGCCACCCAATAATTTAGGCAACGCCCCGCCGATCTGATCTGCAAACGCTATACCTCCCAAAATAATGGGTATGGTCAGCAAGCCTAAAATTAACAGTCGTTTTTTATCGCTAAAAATGGTATTGGATACACCAATCTCCCACCGTGCATGGGCCCTTGCGCCCATCATCATATATTGTCCCCATTGTTTTAAAAAGTTCACGTTGATATCACTCCTTTCTTTTGGTCTGTCAGCTTGAGATCCCCTAGTTTCTCAATTTTTTGTTTCTGTATGGTTCTCCTTTTAAAAGCGTCCTGAATCTTGTAAAAAAGCTCATCAAAATCTGCTGGTTTCATAAGATAATCAAAAGCGCCCAGTTCCATTCCTTCTATGGCCGCTTCTATGCTGGCATGGCCGGTTAACATAATGACTTCCATCAAAGGATCTATCTTCTTAATCTCTTTTAACGTATTTATTCCGCCGATCCCCGGCATTCTGACATCCAGCACAATCACATCTACCGGCTGCTCGTTCAAATAATCGAGTGCCTGCTCACCGTTTCCTACTCCCGCAACATCCATGCCGCGTTTTTTCATGCGCTTCATCAATGTTTCCAAAAAATCGATTTCGTCATCCACAAAAAGAACTTTCAAGGATTCCAACTTCCTCACCTCCTGGATGAAACAACTTCCTGTATTTTTACAATGAGTTCCTCAAAATCACAGGGTTTTGTCAGGTAATCAAATGCACCAAACCGTATACCGTCTCTGGCCGCTTCTTCGGACCCATGCCCCGTCAGCATAATGACCGGAAGATCCGGAGCTATTTTTTTGAAGATTTTTAAAATTTCGATACCATCCATATCTTCCATCTTCAAATCGAGGACAGTAACATCAAAGTCTTCTTTCCTTAGAGCCTGCAACGCCTCTGTACCACTGTATGCACAGGTAACCTTAATATTCCGTTTGGACATCCGCTTTGAAATGACGTCCACAAAGCCTCTTTCATCGTCCACGAGAAGGATCTTTATCGGTTTGTTTCTGTCTTCAACCATGAAAGGTAACCTTTTAATAGAAGTCTTTCTTTCCTTTCAGCTTTGACCTTTGAGCTTTGAGCTTCAAGCTTTCAACTTTCCGGAGGGCCTTTTACCGGAAGACGGATGTGAAACGTGGTTCCTGAATCGATAACACTTTGCACCTCTATTTGGCCCCCCATTTTTTTAATAATACCGTAACAAATGGACAATCCTAGTCCGGTGCCTTTCCCCACGGGTTTGGTGGTGAAAAACGGTTCAAATATTCTGGAAAGATTTGATTCCGGAATCCCAGGTCCGTTGTCGGACACTTTAATGCCGATGACATCCCCTTCGGAATACGTGGTTATGGTTAATTCACCGCCTTTTTTTTCCATGGCATCCACAGAATTGTTGATCAGATTTAAAAGGATCTGCTGCATTTCCGACTGGGCCATATACGTGATTGGTAGATTATCTTCTAAATTTTTATGAATCGTTATCTTGCTGTATTTTGCTCTTTGTTCCGAAAGCGCGACCAGTTCCTTAATCAACTCGTTGATCTGTGTTTCCTGAATCCTGGAGTCGGTTTTTCTTGCAAAGCTGAGCAGCTTGTGCGTAATCTCTTTGCAGCGCTGTCCCTGGGTTTTTATCTGTTTTAATGCCCTTTCAAATTCATTAAGGTTCTCGCTTTTGCTAAACTCTTCTTCCTCCAGCAAATCCTTAATCCAGCCGGCTTCTTCCACCATAATAGCCACAGGATTGTTGATTTCATGGGCAATACCGGCGGCCAATTTTCCTACGGATGCCAGTTTGGCGGTTTCAATAATCTGTTTGTCCATCATTTCCTTTTCCCGATCAGCCATAGCGATTCGGTTGACCATTCGCTTTGATAGGAACAATGCGGCGAAAACAATTCCGAAGGCACCGAACACAATAATCGTAATCGCCAAGATAATCGTTCTATAAAGATCCATATAAGCGTCACGATGGTTCTGCTGATACACTAAAAGCCAATCCCCGTCTTTTAAAAAGGACGCCACATAAATGATCATTTTCCCGGAATCATCCTTCCTTTCCACGGTATGGACTTTTCGCGGGTCATCTTCCTTGATCTTCA
>Ga0210062_1000564_pt1 | contig 11342 bp, 8 predicted proteins | sample Muzzi_CordA_D2_FD_185528 | JGI IMG/M metagenome (GOLD analysis project Ga0210062, IMG submission 185528) | Wetland microbial communities from San Francisco Bay, California, USA, that impact long-term carbon sequestration - Muzzi_CordA_D2 (SPAdes) | ecosystem: Environmental > Aquatic > Marine >...
GGACGCCGACTGCGCCGCCATCTCCTGTAAGGCCGACAGCGACTGTCCTCCGAACGCCACCTGCGGCGCCAACGGCACTTGCCAGAACGTCTGCCAGAACACCACCTGCGCCTGTTCATCGGCCGGGCCCGCCTGCCCGGGGGCCGGGACGATGTGCAACCTCGCCGCAGACAGCAGCTTCGGCTTCTGCGCCGGCGGCGCCTGCCAGTACAACGGCCTCGTCCCCGAGAACGGTGCGGGGACCACCTCTCCCCAGTGGGAGCTGGCGGCGACCTGCTCCTCGGACGCCCAGTGCGCGGCGGAACAGACCTGCAACGATGGTCAGTGCACGTGTGGGTCGAACGACGACTGCACCGCACTGGGTGGCACCTGCAGCGGCGGCGTCTGCGTCGGGCAGACGGCCGTCGTCTGCATGCCGCAGGGCTGGGGTGGGCGGGTCTGGGGACGCACCGGCTGCGCCAAGGCCGGCGATGCCTTCCAGTGCCAAACAGGCCAGTGCGGTGCCGGTGCGTCGGCCGTCCTCGAGTGCACCGACGTCGCGGCCGGCATCACGCAGACGGCCACCGGCGTCACCCTGTTCGAGGGGACCTGGGACAGCAACGGCGTCGACTTCTGGGATGTCAGCCTGGTCAACGGGTACAACGTTCCGCTGCAGGTGGCCGCGTTCGTCGGCGGCAAGGCCGCGCCGTGCACCTTCGCGGGGACCGACTTTGTCGGCCGGCCCGTAGGCTGCGAAAGTGACCTCAACGATGCCTGTCCGACACCGCTCCAGATCGCCGGCAAGTGCAACTGCGTCGCCGACGCCGACTGTCCCCAAGGGCAGACGTGCGGCGCCGACAACCTCTGCTCGGGCGCCGGCGGCTGCACCGTCGTCTGCATCGACCCGGGTGACTACTGCACGAGCTTCGGCCTCTACGGCAACAATCCGGTCATCACGCCGCCGGCCGCTTTGAAGTGCAACGACCCGGTCTCGACGCTCAACGCCACCACCTACAACGACTACTACTCCTGCACCGGCTCGCTCTCCGAGCTGAGCTGCAACAACGCGGCGATCACCTGTTTCGCCGACAACGACTGCCCGTTCTATCCCGACCAGGTCTGCCAGGCGAACGTATGCATGCCGGTGAGCGTGGAGGACACCCTGGCGCAGTGCGTCAGCGGTGCCTGCAACCCCAAGGTCAACCACGTCGACCAGTACTCCTGCCAGACGGTCCAGGAGATGTCGCTCTGCCTGCCGAAGCCACCCACCTCCACGGCCCAGAGCGGCTGTTGCGGGGCCTACAACCCCGACTGGATGACCGCCGCCCAGGCCGCCAACGGCACCCCGGGCGGTGCCACGTTCGCCGAAGCGTTCCGGACCGCCTGCCCGCTCTCCTACGCCTTCCAGTTCGACGACGTGGCGAGCAGCTTCCAGTGCTCGAACGCCTCCGGGGAAGTGGACTACCTGGTGACGTTCTGCCCGGTCGCCGAGCCGGCCAAGACGGAGCCGGCGGCCCCCGCCCAGGGCCCGGCCGAGGGTGGCAGGGTCATGGCTCTCCCCTCGGGGAGGCCCTGATCCCTCGGGCAAGCTGGAGCGGTCGGGAACGGTGCGAGGCAACCCGTGGTGGCAGCCGTCTCCCCTCGGGCGCTCTCCGCGTAGCGGTTGCGGCCCTTGAGCTTCTGCCCACAGTAGGGGGCGGGGATGTCGCCGCAACAGTTGCCCGCGATGAGGCAGGGCGTCCGATCACGGGTTGTCCGGCACTTCCTGGACGATTCGACCCTCGCGGTCGATGACCGCCCAGCTTCCTCCCTGAACGGTGCCGTGCTCGTCCCCGTCCTCGCGCACGATGGAGCAGCCGGTGCACACCCGGGCGAAGCCGCCTTCGAACGGGAGGGCGAAGTCCCACTCCCGGGGCACGACGACCTCGAGACCCTCGTTCACGAACCCGACCTTGCCGTCACGGATGGTGCGCGCGCGGCCCTCCACGAAGTAGTCGGGTCCGTTGTCGAAGAGGAGGGCCGGCGCGGTTCTCCCAGAGGCCAGGGCGTAATAGAGGTCGCCCTCGACCAGCACAGCATGGGGGCCGCCTTCGTCGGGCACGACTCCTGGACGGAGCACGAGCTCACCCTCCGCGTCACGGCGGCCACAGTCCGCCACCGCATCCGCTTCCCCCGGAAAGACTGCACAGGCAATCGGCCATTCGGGAGCCGGCTCGGGGGACTCGCCGGCACAGGCGAGAACGGCGAGAAGAGGCAGGGCCGTGGCAAGAAGCTTCATCAGTTCGGCCCCATCCCTCTCGTCGGCCTACCGCCCGCTCCCGCCGCTCGGGTGAGGGCGAGGGTGTTGTCGAGGAGCTCGCGTCCGCCGGGGGAACCGTGGCCGGGGACGACGACCTTCACCTCGGGGAAGCGGGCGACGACCGCCTCGATGGTGGACGGCCAGGCTTCGAGGTCGGCGTCCGCCGTGTTGCCGAGGTCCTTCGCGGCCGCCGAGCGCACCAGGCAACCGCCGAAGAGCACGCGGCGCGACGGGATCCAGACCACCGAGTTGTCCGGCGTGTGCCCCGCTCCGAGGTGGTGGACCTCCAGCTTCAGCGCTCCCAGGTCGAGGGAGAGGTGATCTTCCTCCGCGGCATGGGTCACCGGAGCACCGCGCTCCGCAACCTTGGCAGCGGTGGCGGCCATCGCCCACGACTCGGCGCCCCTGGCGTGGGCCGCCGCCAGGCCGCCCGTGCAGTCCCCGTGGAAATGGCCCGGCACGACCAGGGTCGCCTTGGCGCCGAGCTCCTCGGCCGCCCAGTCGAGCAGGCGGCCGGTCTGCTCCTCGGTCCAGGCGGTGTCGACGAGGGCTGCCTCGCCGCCGTCGACGACCAACAGCCCGTTCGCCGGCACCCGGCCGAAGCCCTCGATCTCGTGCCACGAGACATGGCGCCACACCCCGGGCGCCAAGCGTTCGAGGGTGAGGTCGTCACCGAGGCTGACGCTGCCGAGGTCGACCGCGGCGGGGCCCTTCTCGACGAGTCGCTCCGCCTGCCGCTCGTCGGCCGCTGCCAGGGTGGGGCTCGATGCGAACAGGACGAGGAACGCGAGGACGATCTGCTGTGCGGGGGTACTCCTCAGGGGGGTGCGCATCCTGCTCAGGGGCGAAACACCTGGTCGCCGAGCTCGCCATCGAGGGCGACCCGTTCGATCTCGTACCGGCCCGTCTCCTGCCCCATGGCCCAGCTCTTCTCGACGAACGGGAAGAGGATGCCATCGACCTCGCGGAAGTCCTCGTAGGCGGTTTCGAAGACCAGGGGCCCGGCAATGCTGCGGGAGCGCACGATCCTCGCGGTCTCCTCGTCGATCTCGACCTCGAGGCGCATGTCGTTGCGAAGGCCGAGGCTCAGCCGCCTGACGCTTCGGCCTTGCGCTTCGCCCTCTCCGAGATCCCGGATGCGGTCCCTTCCCTCGAGGAGGATCAGGGGGAGGGACAGCCGGGCGGCCTGCAAGACCATGGCGGCGTGCATCGGACCCTGGACGGCTCGGCCGGATCTCCAGCCCTGCTCGCCGTTGAGGATCCGCGTCTCGCTCGACTCGTCCGAGAACCGAATCTCGACCCGGAGCCGCTCCGGCGGCGCGAACACCCGCGCCATCACAGCCTCCCCCCGGGTAGGCGAGACGAGCTTGCCGATCTGCTGCCAGCCGTCCACAGCGTGCAGACGGTCCGCGCCCCCGTAGGCTTCGATACTACGATCGACCAGGGCGTCCACCCCCTCTCCTTGCTGTGCCTGGGCGGGGCCGAAGCAGACGACGGCGAGCAGGAGAGCGAGGACGATCGGTCGCTCCGGACGGGACCAGCTCAGCGCTCTAGAGATCATGCGCGGATCTTACGCGATCCGGCGATGGGCAACGCGCGGCGGGGGCGGGGCTGTCAAGAGGTTCCTGGCACTTAGGGGAAAGGCTGCGGCTGGGGCTCGGGCCACGTGGCGTAGTGGTCTGTCCATGCTCTAGGGGACGGAAGATGGTAGGTGCCATCGCTCACGGCTGACCGCCTCGGGTTGCGCCACGGTTTGTGTGGCACCATGGCGGGACACGACGGCATGACCAGCTACTACTCCGAACGGCTCTCCGGCGAGCGGCTCCGCCGCTGCTACGAGATCGCGCCGCCGCGGGTTCGGCGCTACCTCCGCTCCGAGATCGACCTCGTCCTGGATCGGCTGGAGGCCGGAGCCCAGGTCCTGGAGTTGGGGTGCGGGTACGGGAGAGTGCTGGGTGAGCTGGCCACGAAAGCGCGGGTCGCGGTGGGGGTCGACCTCTCGCTGGACAGCCTGTGCCTCGCCCGACGGGAGCTCGCCAACGGGGGCCGTTGCCGGCTGGCAAGCATGAACGCCGCGGCCCTCGCCTTTTCCGGACAGCAGTTCGACCTGGTTGCCTGTGTGCAGAACGGCGTTTCCGCGTTCCGGGTCGACCGGCGGACCCTCATCCGGGAGGCGGCGCGCGTGACCCGCCCCGGCGGGCGCCTCCTGTTCTCGAGCTACACGGAGCGCTTCTGGGCTCACCGCCTGGAGTGGTTCCGCCGGCAGTCGGAAGCGGGGCTCATCGGGAGGATCGACGAGCATGCGACAGGCGAGGGCGTCATCGTCTGCGAGGACGGGTTTCGGGCCACGACGGTGAGCGCCCGGGAGATGCTCTCCCTCTGCTCCGGTCTCGGTCTTGTGGCGACGGCCTTCGAGATCGACGGCTCGAGCCTCTTCTGCGAGGTCATGGTCTAAGGCTCGGATCGACCGCCACGGTTTGTGTGGCACCACGGTTGGGCACGGTTGCGGTTGGGCCGGGGCCGCCGTGTCGGCAGCGAGGGCCGGGTTGCTCAGGAGGGATTGGTCCGAGACTAGGTGCTCGGCCAGGGAGCGCTCGATCTCCTCGATGATGGTCCAGGCTCCGCGGTGGGGCTCGCGGTGGAGGATTGGGGCCCGAGGGGCACGCCGCGCGGACCGCGGCGTGCCCCCCCGGGTCCGGTCTTCTACCTCAGCAGCAGTTCGAGAGGTCCGTGCAGGTCTCCGTGCACCCGTCGGTGGGACAGGAGCAGTCGCTCCAGTCGGTGCAACTGTTGCAGCAGGTCCTGGAGATACCGCCCACGACCCCGGCGAGCTCGCGCTCGGACAGGTTCCGGAGGGTCTCCTTGCTGAGGCTGAGCTTCTTCGTGATCTGCTTCTTCATGTCGATGTCTCCTTTCGACTGCGGTTATGCGGCACTGCGCAAGAAGCCAAGCGCCGCGGGTGAGCTGGAGATCTGGACAGCAGCAGGCTCAACGGGCCACCTCGCCGGCTCGGTCGCTGTCGGCGCCCTGCCCCGGCCGGTCCTGGTTCTCGATCTGCCACCACGATGTCTCTGGCACTTCCTCCCCCTCCAGCCACGGTTGCCACGGTTGGGTCACGCCTTCACGCGCGGCCGTCGACGCCTCCCCCCTCACCCCTTGGCAGCAGCCCGTTTCCCGCCGCGCTCGCCCTTCTTCCGTGACTGCGCGCGCTCGCGGGCGATCTGGGATCGGTAGAGCTGGACCAAGAAGTCGTAGAGCACCAGCTCGTGCTCGGGGCCGGCGGAGCGGCTCAGGCGGTTGACGAACATGTGGACGTAGCTGGGAACGATCCTGGCCAGGGGTGTCGTGAGCTCGCCCCGTCGGTCGCGCTCCTGGAGCTCCTGGACGATCGGGGCGATCGCGTGGGAGCGTCGGGCGAGGATGGCGAGGCCGGGCCGGTACTCCTCGTCCGCCGTCTCGAGGTCGAAGGCGAGGAGGCGCTGGAGGGAGGCCCGTTCCTGGCGCAGCCGGTCGGCCACCGGGGTGCGCAGGAGCTCCTCGTAGCGGTAGCGGCGGGCAAACCCGTCCCGCGCCGGCTCGGCGAGGGCCAGCCGGGCCTCGAGGTCGAGCCCGAAGTCGGCCAGCAGGCGGTCCATGCCCAGAAGTGCCAGGCGCCACCGCAGGTCCGCGCCGGCGTCCCCGGAGCACCACTCGAGGAGGGCGACCACGGCTTCGGAGTCGTGGAAGAAGAGCTCTTCGGAGAGCTCCATCCCGGCCTCGCCGCCGTAGCGCTCCATCTCCCGTTCGTAGGTGTCGAGCTGGGCCTTCCAGGCGGTGCCGGAGTCGAGCAGGCGGGCGAAGACTTCCTCGAGCCGGGGCTGGACCTCTTCGCGAAGCCGCCCGGGGTCGCCCCGGAAACGGACTCTGAGGTGCCAGAGCGGGTCGCCGTAGCGCATGAAGAACCAGCTCTGGGCGGCGCCGGTCTCGATCGTCCAGCGTGCGAGCGGTGCCACCTCGTCCCGCAGCATCCGGTCGGCGCTCGCCGTCCCCGAGTAGAGCTTTGCGAACAGCCAGCCGGCGCCCGGCGGCAAGATCCGGGGCAGAGGCGTCCGCTCGACGGAGCCTGAAGGCCCGTCGGAGGGAGCGGGAGCCGTGGCCCTCGCGAGGGCGGCGTCCTCGGCCGGCTCCTTCGGACGCCGGACGAACGGCACCACCAGCTCATGGAAGAAGCGGCCCTCGGGCCCCTCGGCGCAGAGCTCGTCCGGCCCGGGGAAGACCTCGGTGAGCACGGCCTCCTCGCGGTTCTTGATCACCTCGACGACGGCGTCGAGGCTCAAGGGGTTGCGGAAGTCGAGGAGCAGCTCGTTGTCGCCGTCGGCCAGGGCCACGAGCCGCGGCATGTGGCGCTCGTGGCGCCAGCGTTGCGCCAGGCGCCAGCGCTTCGCCCCGGAGGCTTTGGCCAGCGGCCGGATCTCGCTCGCCGAGACCCGCCAGCGGGCGCAGGCGAAGACGATTCGTCCACTCGTCACCCGCGGCAGGAAGGGGGCTGCCTCGAGCGGTCCCCAGATCCAGGAGACGCCGCCGGTCCGGCCCTGGGCCTGGAGCGCGGCGAGGAAACGGTAGAGGCCCAGGCTCGAGCGGCTGGTGTTGTGGGCGTTGGTCAGCCGGGGGATCACTTCGCGCCCGAGGCTCTTCGAACGCAGGCGGACCCGTTCGCCGCTCACCGTGATCAGTAGATCCTGGGCGGGGAGCTGCTGCCCTCCCGGGGCGCCGGAGTGGCCGAGGAAGGGAATCTCGAAGCGCCGCAGGAGGGGGCGGGCGAGGATGTTGCCGATCCTGCCTTCGGGCAGGTGCACGATCTCGGCGAAGACGGCGTCGGGGGCGAGAGCCTCCTCCGCCGCCAGGTGCTCCTCGACGCCCGTGCGGATCGCCTCGTCGGTGTGGCAGAAGCGCCCCAGCAGGCGGGCTCCGGAGGGCCCCGCCGCGTGCGCCAGCAGCAGCCGGAAGTCGCCCTCGGCGAGCCCCTCGGGGGAGGAGGCGGCGAGGCTGACCATGGTGTGGAAGGCGTCCGGGAGGGGTGGCCGCTCGACCCCGTCGAGGGCCTCCACGTCTGCATTGCCGATCACCATCTCGGCCTCCCCGGCGAGCAGGGTCTCGGAGAGTCGCCTGAGGAGCAGGGCCTCGCGCTCGGCCCACGGGATGGTGCGCCGGTCGCCCCGGGGCAGCATCGGCAGGCCCGAGAGCAGAGGCGACGCCTCGGCGCCCGCCTGGTTCGAGCGCTCGAAGCCGAGGCCGCGCTCCTCGTCCAGGGCGTCGAGCAGGGGCACCTCGCGCCCTTCGCCGTAGCGCTCCCGGAAGGCGGATGAGAAGTCTTCGATCCGCGAGTCTCGCCACGCCGGACCGAGCCGGTAGAGGAGGCCGACGCCGCGGAGGATCTCGTCGACCACCTCCGGTGCCAGCTTCACTTCCGCCCCCGGCTTGACGAGGTCCACCTGGAACAGCCGGGACATCTCGACCGGTACCCCCAGGGGCTCGAGGTCGGTGGCGATCTCCTGGTACCTGTCGGTGGGGGAGCCCACCGTGGGGGCGCTGACGCCCCCGGCGTCGATCGCGGCGAGGGCGCGCCTCGAGCGCTCCAGGCGCTGTTCGGCCTCGCCCTCCACCCCGAGCTCGGCGAGCTGCCGGAGGAGCCCGGGGGTGCTCTCCTCGCCCGTGACCTCGAGTGCCAGGTCGGGGACCAGGATCTGGTTGTCGACCACCTCGTCGAGGAACTCCCTGGCCTCCTCGAGGGTGATCTCGCCGTCGGGGTCGGCGGCGACCAGGGCGGCGGCGAGGTCGCCGAGGCGGGCGCCCCCTTCTGCCGGGTCCGCCGCGCGTTCGAGGATGAGCTCGAGGGCTTCGAACGCCTCGACCGCGACCAGGTGATAGGTCCGCAAGCGCCCCGCCAGCCGGGCCTCGGCGTAGCGGAGCCGCCCACCGGAGGCATAGAGGCTCGAGTTCGGGCGCAGCCGGACGGCCTCGCGGACCGCCGCGTCGCGGCCCAGGTGCTCGCACAGAGCGAAGAGGTAGTCCATGTCCAGCCGGCTGTGGCGCCGGTAGGCGCTCCGCGGCACCAGCGCCAGGCGCGAGGCTTCGGAGTCCTGGGCGACGGACCCCGGCGTGCAGCCGGCGAAGAGCCCGAACGGGGTGGGTCGCGACGCCATGCGGAGGAGGTAGCGCACCAGCCCCTGCTCGCTCCGCCGGCCCTTCTTGCTCTCCGGGTCCCGCCGCCACTGTCCGAGGCTGCGCACCAGCTCCGGCGAGGCGAGAAAGACCGCCTCCGCGATCTCCGGCCGCTCGAGGAGCTGCCGGAGGCGGCCGCGGAGCAGCTCCCGGTCGTGGGCCAGGGCCTCCTCGAGAGCCCCCCCGTCGTCGCCGTCGCCGGCTCCGGAGCCCGGCTGATCATCGCTCTTCAGCCCGTCGCCCCAGGTCTCGATCTCGTCGAATGGCAGGAGCGGCGTCCGCAGGACGACCGGGCCGCACTGCCGGTAGTGCTCGTCGAGGCGGTAGGTGTCGTCGAGGCTCATGCCGCTTCGCCCTCCTCCGCGGCGGCCGCGGCGGTCTGCGGCGGCACCGAGACCACCATCACGCGGTCCCAGTCCGGTTCGACGTCGCTCGCCGCCGCCAGCAGGGCCAGGCCGACCCCCGCGGCTCCCATCAGGAAGCCGGGGTCCGCCATCCACGCCCCGCTTCCGTCCGCCTGGGCGTACCAGGCCGAGTAGCCGGCGACCCCCTCGCCCGGCCGGCGGGACGCGAGGGCCTGGTCGATCCAGGCGAGGGCGGCCTCGCGCAGCACCGGGTCACCGGTCGCCCGGTAGAGGCGGACGAAGAGGTGTGCGTTGCCCGCATAGCCGTGGCACAGGCAGGCGTCGTCCACGCCCGCCACCTGTGCCGAGCGCTCCGCCGCGCCGTGGGCGAGGGCGACGGCCTCCTCTTCCCACCGGGGGCGTCCGAAGCTCCGGGCCGCGAGCAGGAGCACCGCGGCGATCCCGAGGTCGCCGTAGCACCAGGCGGTGCGCGCCGGGAGCGGTCCGCTGCCCGGGGAGAAGTAGGCCGGGAAGACCGAGTTGCGGTCCTCCGGGATCTGCTGGGCGAGGAGCCACCGGACGGTTCCCTCGGCGAGTTCCTCGAGCCGGGGGTCGTCGATCCCGTTGCGCCGGGCCGCCGCCAGGAAGCCGAGCACGCCGGGGATGCCGTGAGCGACCCCCAGGTTGTAGCAGCCGTCGGGCATGATCTCTCGCTGTCGCTCGAGCTGCCAGGCGGCGGGCGTGAACCAGGCGCAGCCCGCCTCCGAGCGCTCGGCGGTCGCCTCCAGGTGGTCGATCACCCGCACCAGGAGGGCGGTGGCGGTCGGGTGCGGCAGCCGTTCGAGCAGGTACATGCCGTACCCGGCGACGCCGCGGATCAGCTCGTACGGCTCCTGCCCGGGGCTTTCGAGGAGATCCTCCAGCGCGCCGTCGATCGGGTCCGTCAGGTCGTCGTCGCCGTCGAAGAAGTCACCCCTCAGGTGCTCGATCGTCCAGCCGACTCCGGCAAACCCGCTGTAGAGCGACGGGCCGATGTTGGCTCTTCCGAGGCGATCGATCGATTGGCCGAGGCATTCGAGCGCCCGGTCCCCGGCGTCCGAGCCGGGGCGCGTGGCGTCGAGGTAGGCGTAGAAGAGCGCCAGCCCCGCGGTGCCGGCGGCGAGGGTCGGGTTGCTCGAGAGGGCGGGGTCCGAGGCCAGGCGCTCGGCCAGGGACCGCTCGATCTCTTCGATGACGGTCCAGGCTTCGCGGTGGGTCTCGCCGGAGATGATGGGTCGCCACATGATGCAAGCTCAGGGAGGGTCGAGGGGTTGAGGAGGGCTCGAGGGGCACGCCACGCGGACCGCCGCGTGCCCCTCGGGTCCGGTCTTCTACCTCAGCAGCAGCGCGAGAGGTCCGTGCAGGTCTCCGTGCACCCTTCGGTGGGACAGGAGCAGTCACTCCAGTCGGAGCAACTGTTGCAGCAGGTCGCGGTGATGCCGCCCACGACCCCGGAGAGCTCGCGCTCGGACAGGTTGCGGAGGGTCTCCTTGCTGAGGCTGAGCTTCTTCGTGATCTGCTTCTTCATGTCAGTTCTCCTTTCGACTGCGGTGATGCGGCGCGACGCCGGAGGGCGAAGCGCCGCGAGGGAGTTGGCGACCTGGACGAGCAGGGCTCAACGGGAAACCTCGCCGGCTCGGTCGCTGTCGACGTCCGGCCTGAGCCGGTCTTGGCCTTCGATCTGGGCGCGGGCCAGCCGCTGGTAGACCCCGGGCCGACCGACGAGCTCGTCGTGGGTGCCGGAATCGACCACACGGCCGTTCGCGAGCACCAGGATCCGGTCGGCGTCGCGGATCGTGCTCAGGCGGTGCGCCGCGACGATCGAGGTCATCTCCAGGCGGCGGAGGTTCTGCTGCACCTTGTGCTCGGTCACGGCGTCGAGGGAGCTCGTGGCCTCGTCGAGGATCAGCACGCGGGGGCGGCCGACCAGGGCGCGGGCGAGGGCGATCCGCTGGCGCTGGCCTCCGGAGAGCGAGGTTCCGCCGTCGGCAAGGACCGTTTCGTACCCCATGGGCAGGGCGCGGATCTCGTCGTCGATCTCGGCCAGGCGCGCGGCCTCGACGATCCGCTCCATGGGTAGATCGGGGTCCGGGAGTGCGATGTTGGCCCGGATGCTCGAGCCGAAGAGGAAGGACTGCTGCGGCACATAGGCGAGCTGGGCTCGGAGCCAGTCCCGCGGCAGCTCGTCGAGCGGGTGGCCGTCGTAGAGGACGAGTCCGGACTCCGGCTCGAGGAGGCCGGCCACGACGCCGGCGAGGGTCGATTTGCCGGATCCCGAAGCCCCGGCGACGGCCACGAGCTGCCCGGGAGCCGCCTCCAACGAGACGGAGTCGAGGGCGGGCGGAACCAGCGGACCGTAGCGGAAGGTGACGTCCTGGAGTGTGACCCGGCCCGCGAGCTCCTCCGGCTCCGGCCGGTCCAGGCCCTGCGGCTCGGCGGGGGTCGAGAGGACGTCGTCCAGGCGCTCCAGGTTGGTCTCC
>Ga0210062_1000565_pt1 | contig 11337 bp, 8 predicted proteins | sample Muzzi_CordA_D2_FD_185528 | JGI IMG/M metagenome (GOLD analysis project Ga0210062, IMG submission 185528) | Wetland microbial communities from San Francisco Bay, California, USA, that impact long-term carbon sequestration - Muzzi_CordA_D2 (SPAdes) | ecosystem: Environmental > Aquatic > Marine >...
TATCTGGTGGTGGCGCTGGAAATCGCCGTGGTTCCACTGGCGCTGGGACTGCCGGGCTTCGCGCTGGTCTTTTCGTTGCTCAATGCGGCCATGCTGGCGGTCCGCATCCGGGTGGAGAACCGGGCCCTGGTCTGGGCCATGCGGGCCGAACCAGGCTTAACGGGCACGCCCTTGCCAATGGAGAGGCGAGACGATAGCTAATTCCTGCCTTGCCCGGCATTCGGCCGCGGCGGCACGCGCCCGTAGCTCAGCTGGATAGAGCACCAGACTACGAATCTGGGGGTCAGAGGTTCGAATCCTTTCGGGCGCGCCAGCAACTCTTTAATATTGGCTGCAAATTCTCGCGCGCTTTTTCGCCTCTTGACATTCGCAGTTTGTGGGGCAGCACCCGGGGAAGCAAGCGTGATAACTTCGTTAGGTCGCTGCGCTCGCAACGTGGGCTTTTGGTTGCGCCGCCTCTCGTATTTTGGAGCGTAATGTGCCGCGAAGCCGCGACGACCCTCTTTACGCTATGCTGCCGTCCAAGGAAGGCGAATACAGCTTCGACAGGTTGAGCCAAGCGGAAACTGGCATCTGTCGCGGCGATGCGATTTCCAGGGAGATCGAACTGCGCTAGTCCTGCCGGGTCGCGTTTGAGGGTGGAAGCAGGATGTCGGAGATAGACCCGAGCTTTAAGGGACGGCGCGAGGATTTCCGGTTCGTCACCGGCCGCGGCCGCTTCACCAACGACTGGAATTTCGACGGCCAGGTGCATGCCTGCTTCCGTCGCGCCGACCGCGCCCACGCCGTCATCAAATCGATCGACACCGGTGCCGCGGAGAAAAGCCCCGGCGTGCTTGCCGTGCTCACCGGCCGCGACGTGGCCAACGAGCCTTTCGCCACCGTGCCGCCGATTGCGCCGCCGCCCGGCCGCGGCGGGCAGGGCATCATCATGCCGGAACGGCCGGTGCTGGCGCGCGAGCGCGTACGCTTTGTCGGCGAGGAGGTCGCCGTCGTCGTTGCCGAGACGGCGGCCGCCGCCCGCGACGCTGCCGAGTCGATCAACATCGGCTACGAAGATCTGCCGGTGGTGATCGGCGTAGAGCGCGCGCTGGAGGCGCCGGCCATCCACGACAATATCCCGGGCAATGTCTGCTTCGAGTTCGAATACGGCGACGAGCAGAAAACGAACGACGCCTTCGCCCGCGCCGACGGCGTGGTCAGCCTGACCGCGGAGAGCCCGCGGGTGGCGCCGACGCCGATGGAGGTGCGTGGCGCGGTGGTGACCTACGATGCCGCCAGCGACAGCTACGACATCTACGCCCCCAACCAGGGCGGCCCGGCCTTCCGCAAGGATCTTGCCGTTATGTCCGGCGTCGCCCCCGAGCGCCTGCGCGTGCGCATGCTCGACGTCGGCGGCGCCTTCGGCGCACGCACCAATCCGTTTCCCGAATATCCGGTGCTCATGCTGCTGGCCAGGAAGCTGGGCCGGCCGGTCAAGTTTCTTTCCACCCGCTCGGATGACTTTCTCACCGACAATCACGGCCGCGCCATCGTGCTGCGCGGCGAACTGGCCTACGTCAAGGACGGCAGATTCCTTGCCCTGCGCACGGACTGGCTGTGCGATTCCGGTGCCTATCTCTCGGCGGCGGGGGTGCTGACCAATTCGATCAACGGCATGTTCGTCGGCGCCGGCTGCTACCAGGTCGAGGCGCTTTATGGCCGCCACCGCCAGCTGATGACCAACACCGCGCCGACCAACGCCTATCGTGGTGCCGGTCGGCCGGAGGCCAATTACATCGTCGAGCGCCTGGTCGACGAGGCGGCGGCCAAGCTGAAGATCGATCCGTTCAAGCTGCGCATGCGCAACCTGATCAAGAAGAAGCAGATGCCCTACCAGACGCTGACCGGCGCCCGCTTCGACAGCGGCGATTTCCCCGCGCTGGCGGCGAAGGTGCGCGAGGTGTCCGAGTGGGACCGCTTTGCCACGCGCCGCCGCGCCTCGCGCAAAGCGAAGAAGCTGCGCGGCATCGGCTGCGCGCTGTTTGTCGAGCCGTCCGGTGGCGGCGGGATAAAGAAGGACGAGGTGGCCGCGCTGTTCGACCGCGACGGCACCGTCGTGCTGCACAATGTTGCCGGTCCCAGCGGGCAGGGGCACGAGACCGTGTTCCCCGAGATGATGGCGCGCTGGCTCGGCGTCGACGTCGAACGCATAATTCTCAAGTCCGGCGATCCGGACGGGCCGGCGCTCGTCGGCAATCCGGCGATCGGCTCGCGGTCCGGCATGTCACAAGGCAGCGCCTACAAGGTCGCGGCCGAGATCGTCATCGAGAAGGCCACGACGCTCGCCGCCGACGCACTGGAGGCGCACCCCGACGACATCACCTTCGCCGACGGCGTGTTCACCATCGCCGGCACCGACCGCCGCATCACCATGCGCGAGGTGATCGACCGCAACATTGGCGAGGGCGCGCATCCGCTCGACACCATCGCGGAGCGGGCGATCTCGCAGGCCTTCCCCAGCGGCGCCCATGTGGCCGAGGTGGAGATCGATCCCGACACCGGCGCCACGCAGGTGCTGCGCTATACCGCCGTGGATGACATCGGCACCGTCATCAACCGCACGCTGGCCGACGGCCAGCTCGTCGGCGGCATCGTGCAGAGCGCCGGCCACGTCTTCGGCGAGAACTGTCAATACGAGCCGGCCGACGGGCAACTCGTCACCGCAAGCTTCATGGACTACTGCGTGCCGCGCGCCGATCTCGTCCCTGGCATCACCACGGTCGACCTCGGCGTAGCCAGCCCCAATAACCCGCTCGGCGCCAAGGGCGTGGGCGAGGCCGGCAGCAGCGGCGCGCTGCCGGCCTGCATGAACGCGGTGGCCGATGCCTTGCGCTCCGCCGGCGTCACGCATTTCGATCTGCCGGCGACGCCGGCGCGCATCTGGGCGGCGCTGGCGGTGGCCAAGCCCCGATGAGGGGATTGGGTGGACAGCGACGGCGTGAAAGACTAGCTCACGCCTCAGGCGCCGGTAGCTCAGCTGGATAGAGCACCAGACTTCGAATCTGGGGGTCAGGGGTTCGAATCCCTTCCGGCGCGCCACAAAATCGACGACTTGGTGCCTGGCGCCTGTCCGTTGACGGGCTGCCAAAAAAGGGCGCGGCACCTAACCGTTTTCGGCGTGACGGTCCATTGACGATCGGAGTCAGTCGCCTGGCGGGCTCGCGAGCGCAACAGGCGCGCCGCCAAACCTATTCCACACCACACCATTCTGCGACAAACAGCGCCAGCACCAGCGTCGTCTCCCGCAAGCTCTTGAGACTCGCTCTCTCATCGAAACTGTGCAGGTTTTCGCCGGCCGGGCCATAGCAGAGGCCGGGGATGTCGTCGTAATGATTGTAAAAGCGCGTGTCGTCGACGGCGGTGGAGAGCCGCTCGCGCATCGCCGTGCCGAACACCGCGCGATGGGCGCGGCCGAGGACCGCTTCCGTTTCGGATGGTTTGAGCACGGAGCCTTCCGCCTGGAAACCGTCCCAAACCACCTCGGGCGGATGTCGGACGAGGAAAACGTCGGACTTCGACGCGTCGGTGACGGCAGACAGGATTTCTGCCTTGGCCGTGGCGATGGGCTTGCCGGGCAGAACACCGAGACGACAGGCGAGCTCGCACCACGATGGCGTCGAACTCGCCCAGTCGCCGCCGCGGATCACGCCTGCGTTGAACTTTATCGGATCGACCACGCCGCCGAAAAGGGCATCTGTCTTTGCGTCCTCGTTCAAACGCGCGGTCAGCTGTTGCAGCGCCTGAATCAGTCCGAACGCAGACAGGATGGCGCTGGTGCCGGCTTGCGCGTCCTGCACGTGAACCGGGTGCCCCTTCACCCGTAAGCTGAACCAGACGGCGCCCGTGTGCGCGCGCGTGATCATGTTGCCGGTCGGCTCGGGAATGAGGCAGGCGTCCGCGCGATAGCCGCGGGCCAGAGCCGACAAGGCGCCTCGCCCGCTGCTTTCTTCTTCGGTCACCGTTTGAACGTGAATCGGCGCCTGCGGTTTCAGTCCGGCCCGGGCCAGTGCGTCGAGCGCAAAGACGACGGCGCAGATGCCCATCTTCATGTCCTGTGCGCCGCGCCCGTAGATCCACTCGTCCACGATGTCGGCGGCGAAGGGCGGATGCGACCACATGTCGGCCGGGCCCGTCGGCACCACGTCCACATGACCCTGCAGGATGAGACTGCGGCCGCCCTGGCTCGACCCCGCCGGTGCGAGGGTGGCCACCACCTGGACCGCCTTTGCCGGATCCGTCAGCCGGCAGTCCGCATGACCGCGCAGGTGCGCCGTCGGCTGCTCGGCAAGTGTATATCGGTCGACCTGCCAGCCGCGGCGTCCGAATTCCTCCGCCAGCCAGCTCTGGCACGCGCTTTCCTCACCGGGCAGACTTTTGAATCGCACCAGCGACTGAAGCCAGGATACCTGCCGCGACCAGCTCTCGGCGATGGCGGCGGACAGTTGCGCCTGCCTGTCGCGCTGATGAGGTGCGCCGCCACTCACTGGTCCGATCCGTATGTTTCGGGGAGGCCGCTTGCTTTCACGAGAGCTGTCACGAAGCCAGTGCCGCCGCGACGGCAACCGTTTCGCGTGTCGAGCGATAGCACGGGAGGCCGGCGCTTTCGAGCCGGGCCATGCCCGCGCAGTCCTTGTCGCGCGCACCCCAGAAAATGACCCTGCATTGCACGGGAGCCGTCGGAGCCCAGTTGGCAAGTGCGTCGGCGAGGTCGGGGTACTGCGTCGGAACGTCGGTGATGCAGACGATGACCAGATCGGCCTCGTCGGACTGTCCGATCGCATCGAGGACCTGCGGGTAGACGACCGGGTATTGCCACCAGATCGGGGTGAGATCAACGGGATTGCCGACTCCTGCGTAGCCGGGCAGGAACGAGCGCAGTCGGCTTTGCAGTTTTTCCGAAAACGGATTCACGGCGAGGCCGCTCGCTTCGCAAAGATCGGCCACCTCGGCGCCGATGCCTCCCGTCCCCGTCACGATCGCGGCGCGGCGCCCCCTGGCGCGCGGCTGACGAACCAGTGCGTTCGCCGCGTTCAGCAGGTCAAGCGCGGTCTCGGTCCGGATCACCCCTTTAGGAGCGGCAGCCGCGAATCTTGCAGCGTCGTCCGTCAATCCAAGGTGCGAAACGGAGGCCCGCCGCCCGCCCGCCTGGATACCAACGGGCGTCAGGATCACCGGCTTCTTGGCCGCAGCCGCGTTCAGCGCCGCAACCGCCGCATCGTGATCGCGCACCGACTCGAGGAAAAGGCCGACGACGCGCGTCTCCGGATCGTCGGCGAGATAGTCGATGATCTCGTGTACCTGCACATCCGCCATGTTGCCGAGATCGCAAAATTTCGCGACCGGGAGATTGCGGTCGAGCGCATACATGGCGAGAGCCATGCCGAAACCCCCGCTTTGTGTGAGGCAGCTCAAACCGCGCCCGCCGGGCGGCAGGCTCGGCATCAACGATGCGTTGAGCCCGAGTTCACCGTTGAACACGCCGACGATGTTCGGCCCCAGAACCCGCATTCCGCGCGCGCGCGCAAGCGCCGCCAGCTGTTCCTGCTGCTGCCGGCCGATCTGGGACGCTTCGGCGAATCCGCTGGGGATCGCCGCGACGAAACGAACCTTCCCGGGAGGGCAACCTTCGACCAGGGGCAGCAATCGTTCGCCCGGCATCAGGGCAATAAGCAGATCGACGGGAGCCGGAATTTCCGCCAGCGTGGGATAGCTGGAAACGCCGGCTACTTCCTTCTCACGTGGGTTGACCGCCACCAGCGTGCCGGCATACCCGGCCGCGAGGCGTCTTATGAAGTCGTTTCCGAGTTTCCCCGGCGTGTTCGAAGCGCCGGCGACGGCAATCGATTGCGGGTTGAACAACCGTTCAAATGGCGAGTTCATCGGTTTTCCAGGAAAGTGAAGTAGTCTCGCCCGGTCTGCGGATTGCCGTTCATCGCGGCGGAGGCGGCGAATGCGCGATTCGATCGCTCCGAATGATAAAGGGGCGGTCGCTCATCGACAATGCAAGCCGGTTTCGGCGTGGCTAGGGTGATCGACATGCCGGCATGTGAATCCTTGCAAGCAATCATACCAATCGTCTGACGACAGGCACGGCGTTGAGGCCGGGGTCCAAATTCGGCTGGCCGATCTTTCAAAGTGCCTGCGTCCAAGGTTAGCGCTTTCTTACGAGACTGTTGTTGCTATACTATGAACGGGCGCTGTTAAGATGTTCTAACCAGTCGATAGAATTGACCATACAAATCGAACTCAGGGACGTCTCGAAACGATTCGGTGGCCTGCCTGCCAACGATCGTATTTCAGCTCAAATCAAACGTGGTGAGATCGTCGGGCTGATTGGGCCCAATGGCTCCGGCAAGACAACCGTGTTCAATTCTATCGTTGGCCATCACTCACTTGACAGAGGTGCCGTATTTTTTGAGGGGCGGGCGATCACCGGATGGAGCGTACAGGCGATCGCGAGGCTGGGATTGTTGCGCACATTCCAGCACACCCGCACGTATCGCGGTATGACATGCCTCGAGAATGTTCAGATCAGCCTGCCGCACCAGGAACTGCGTCCGCGCAATATCGGCCGGCATATATCCGCCGGGACCACCCGGCAGGCCCTGGCAATGCTCGACTTCGTAGGCCTTGGCGATCAGCGCGCCGTCCTGGCCGGCCAGCTGTCCTTTGGGCAGCAGCGCCTGCTGGAGCTTGCAATGGCTTTAATGAATGGTCCTAAGGCTCTGCTGCTGGATGAGCCGACCGCCGGCATAAATCCCACTCTGATTAATTCGCTGATCGGACAACTGCTTCGTGTTAATCAGGAGCTTGGCATCACTCTGATCGTGATCGAACATAATATGCCGGTAATCATGGGACTGGCCACCCGCATCTACTGCCTGGCTCGTGGGCAAATTCTCGCAGAGGGAACACCCGAGCAAATTCAACGTGACCCAAATGTAGTTGAAGCCTACCTCGGAACGCGTTGAGGGCTGAAATCGCCGCTTCGTCCCCGATTGGATCTCCATCACCGAGCACACCGTGAACGATCCTTTACCTTTGGAAACGCCGACACGGGGCCGGCTTGCCGAGCTCGCGGGCGGCCCGCCACACTTGGACTTCAAGGATATTCGAGGTGGATATGGAAAGATGGAGGTCCTGCACGGCATCGACCTTTTGGTTGGTCGCGGCCAATCAGCCTGCCTGATTGGTCCAAACGGCGCCGGCAAGTCAACGGTCCTCCATACCGTGTTCGGGATTGCTGATATTTTCAGCGGGCATATCTCGGTGGGTGGTCAGGACATCTCCGGAGCGTCGGCCCAGGCAATGTTGATGCGCTCGAAGATTGCCTACGTATTGCAGGCCGGATCGATATTCCCCGACATGACAGTTGAAGAAAATCTTTTTATGGGAGGCTACTTGTTGTCTTCCCGACGGCAAACAATGTTGGCCATCGAACGGATTTTCGATTCCAATCCTCAACTCGCGCAGCGACGCGCGGAAGCCGCAGGCGCGCTATCGGGCGGCGAGCGGCGATTGCTGGAATTATCCCGAGCTCTGATGACAGAACCTGACGCATTGATGGTCGACGAGCCGTCGATCGGACTGGAGCCGAGAGCGATCGATACAGTCTTTACTATGCTTGATCATCTACAACGCGCCGAAGGCAAAACGATACTGATCGTCGAGCAAAATGCCGAAAAGGGTCTTGAGTTCGCCGATCTTGGCTACGTGGTTGTTTCCGGTCGTATAGCGCTTGCCGACAGAGCAAGCCGTTTGCTGAACGACCCGCGCATAGGGCGCTTTTTTCTTGGCGGCACAGCAAGCACTCAATAGCATTGCCTAGCCGGCTGTTATGTCCTGTCGCCGAATGAATGAATGCAGGACCTGTCCGCGTTCGCGGAAAAACTGAACCACACCGTCAGGCGTGTAAAGCGCAATAAGCATAATTCCGAGCCCAAATATTCCCAAGTGGTAGTCCAGCAACTGGCTCCACAGGACGGTTGAAAGATACTCGATAAAAAAAGCGGCAACGATCGGACCAACCACGGTCGCTGCACCCCCGACGAGAAAAATAACGAACGATTTGATCGCGATTAACAAGTCGAAGGTCGATGACGGATCGATATAGCTGAACCAATATGCATAGATCGCTCCGACCAGGCCGGTGAACATTGCGCTGATTGCCCAGACAATCGTTTTGATCATCGTCGTGCGCAACCCCATGGCCTCGGCTTTAACTTCATCGTCCCGGATGGCACGACAGGCATATCCGAGACGGCTGAACCTGAGCCAGGCAGCAACCGCAACACTCGCAATCAAGGTTGCGAGCAAGAGGTAGTAGAATACACGCGTAGTCTGCACCGGTCCCCATGGAGGTAGAGGTACCGACAAGCCCATGCCGCCACCCGTCAGCGGGCCGAGATTGTCGACCAGCGCCTTGACCAATTCGTTCAGGCCGATCGTGGCGATAGCAAAGTAATGGCCCCGCAACCGGAGAAGTGCCGGACCGAGCAATAAAACGGTGCTCAGCGGGACAAGGACTGCAATCACCATTCCGAGGACGAAACTGCCTCCGGCCTTGACCATGATGATCGCTGCGCTGTAGGCGCCGATCCCAAAGAATACGACGTTGCCGAATGCCGGATAGCCGGTGAATCCAGCGATCAGATTGATGGCTTGTGCCAATGTGGCGTACATGCAAGCCATCGACAAAACACGCATCCAGTATAGATTTAACTGAAAAGGCGCGAGCAACAGCAATGCAAGTCCGACCGGCAGCAGAAGCCACAAGACCTTGGCTGCAGTGCGGGCCGCGTCTGCGGGTCGAGGCGCATCCGTTGCGAAGGCCGGCTCAGGCTCGGGCAACGCCATAGGACCGCCTCCCCAAGAAGCCCGTAGGACGGAGCACGAGAATTGCGACGAGTAGCAGGAAACTCACTGCATCCCGATACCCCGGCTCTCCGAAACCTGAAACCAGGTTCTCCGTGACACCGAGAAAGATGCCGGCGACCAATGCACCGAACATATTGCCGAGGCCTCCGAGAATTACGATGGCGAAAGATTTCAGAGTGAAAGCGTCCCCGATCACCGGCGAAAAGGCGTAAACAATTGCGATAAGGGAACCGGTTGCGCCGGCCATGGCCGATCCAAGTCCAAACGTGACCGCATATATCTTTGCCGTGTCCACGCCCATCACCCGTGCGGCCGTTGGATCTTGCGCGGTCGCACGGATTGCCCGTCCGGTACGGGACCACCTTAGGAATTGATGTAACGCCAAGGTTATCAGAAGCGCGAGTACGAACACGAGCAGGCGCGTATAGGCGATGCGGATTCCCCAGAAATCAAGCGCAAGTCCACTATACCATGTGGTGATCGAACGAACGTCAGCGGTAAACAGCACGATATTAAAATTGATTAAGAGCATGTCGAGGCCAAAGGTAAGAATCAAAGTGAAAAAAATCGATCTCAAGACGACGCGGTTTATGACATATCGCTGCAGCAGATAGCCAAACACGAACAAGGTTGCGGCGGAAAACGGGATGCTGAGGATCGGATCGATACCAAAACGGGTCCACAGAACATAGGTCACGTAGGCTCCGGTCAGCATCATCGTCCCGTGGGCCAGATTGATCAGGTTCATGACCCCCCAGATGAGCGAAAACCCCATCGCCATGCAGGCATAGAGTCCGCCGAGAAGAATGCCGTTCACGACGATCTGGCTGACCAGCATCTGCTATGCCTCGGCAACCATCTGTTTGCGGTCATGCAAGGGCCACTGCAGCGAGCCGACCCGAGCTGCTTATGCTCGGGTCGGCAGCCGTTGTGACATGCTGGTGATGTTTAGCGTTGCGGGATCGGGTAGATCAGATCGGCCTGCTTGTCCTTCTGCGGATAAACGACCACCGGATGGCCGTCCTGGATCTGAATCACCGCCATTCCCTTGGCGACGTTCTGGCCTTTTTCGTTGAAGCGGATTGGACCGTAGAAGGTCATGATGTCGGTCGCGGCGATCGCGTCGCGTACCTTTTGCGGATCAAGTGATCCGGCCTTCTCGATGGCGCGCTGGTATACCTCAATGGCGGCCGACGATTGCGGCGGATGATAGTCGGGCTTGTAGCCAAACTCCTTCTCGAAGCGTTTCGAATACTCCTCAGCCGTCAGACCAAGCAGCTCATCCTTGTAGGCCATGTTGGCCGACCACTGGATTGGCTCGAGCAGGTACTCGGCTTGAGGGCCGAGAGATTTGACAAATCCTGGAAGCGTTGGCCCGAGCAGAAATCCCATCATCTTCGGACGTACGCCAAGCTCGTGCGCCTGTCGGGCGAGCAGAATCATATCGCCCGTATAACCGCCGGAAATAAGAACGTCCGGCTTGTGCGCCCAAGCAGCCGACAGCATCGAAGAAAGGTCCTTCGTCTTTGAGGGGTAATATTCCTTGTAGACGACCTTCAGGCCTGCCGCCTTAGCCTGACTGGCGGCGCCGTCGATGCCGAGTTTCGGAAACAGGGCATTCTCGCTGATCAGCGCCACGGACTTGGCGCCTTTCTCGGCCGCCATTTTGATCATGTTGATCGTGTATTGGTCGACGCTCGTGAGAACGGCGAAAATATACTTGTAGCCGCGCTCGTAGATTGTCGTCGAAGCGGCGTGTGCCGCGATCATCGGTATGCGGTGGCGCTCGGCGACGGAGCTCGCCGCAAAGGTGATGCCACTGCTGTAGGGCCCCAATAAAAAATTGACCTTGTCCTCGACAATCAGCCGTTCGGCCAACGCCGCAGCACGCTGCGGATTGCTTTCGTCATCGTAGTATTTGATTTCAATCTTGTATTTCTTGCCATTGACATTGATGCCACCGCGCTCGTTGGCGAGCTTGACGTAAAGGTTATAACCGTCACGGACCAGCCGGCCCTCGGTCGACATGGCACCAGTCAGTGACAGAGAGGCGCCGAAGCGAATGACGTCTTGCGCGTTCGCCGATGTTGGAAGGAGGGCCGCTCCCAATGATACGCCAAGCAGGGCCAGGCCGCCCGCGAGACAACTGTCGACCCTGGAAGGACGCCTGAATGTAACAGCTAGTTGCATTTTCTGATCCCTTTCGATGAACTTGCAGCACGCGACTAACCAGCGCTTTAGATGTTAACAACCCGCAATAAAAACGCCATTGCTGACTTTAGATCGTTGATATGTAAATGATTTTCTGCCTGTCGATACGACAAACGGTGGGCGCCGCAGCAGTAGCTCGATGCGGCTCAGTCGAGTTTTGCCGCCGCCGTTGGCACGAAACACCGCAATTGATTGCAGACCTGCCGC
>Ga0210062_1000566_pt1 | contig 11324 bp, 13 predicted proteins | sample Muzzi_CordA_D2_FD_185528 | JGI IMG/M metagenome (GOLD analysis project Ga0210062, IMG submission 185528) | Wetland microbial communities from San Francisco Bay, California, USA, that impact long-term carbon sequestration - Muzzi_CordA_D2 (SPAdes) | ecosystem: Environmental > Aquatic > Marine >...
CGAGGAATCGGTCGATGCGACCGGCGAAATGCGGAAACGTCACATAGGCGAATGCCAGCCCGCCGACCGACATGACGGCAAGCGCCGCCACAACCAGCGCGGCGATACCGGCCAGGAAGAAGACGGCGCCCCATACAGAAAAGATCAGGGCGGCCTGCCCGAGATCCGGTTCCGCGATCAGGAGCGCCATGACGATCATCAGGAGCACGATCGCAAGCAGCTTACCCGGCACGTCCGGTCGCTGGCTGCCCTCCGCAAACAGCCACGCGGTAATGATGATGAAGGCGGGCTTGGCGAACTCCGACGGCTGCAGCGAAAACCCGGCAATATAGATCCAGCGCCGCGAACCCTTGACCTCGGGTCCGACGAACAGGACCGCGATGAGCAGGACGATGCTCACCACGAGAAGACCGAGCGCCACGCGGCGCACCTGCCGGGGCGTCAGCAGCGATATCGCCACCATCAGCAACGCGGCAACCGGCGCGTAGATGGCGTGGCGGAGAACGAAATGGTGGGGCTCCAGTCCCAGCCGTTCGGCAACCGGCGGGCTTGCGGCAAGTGACAGCACCACGCCGGCGATCAGGAGAATAAACAGCCCGAGGCCGACCGGCGAACCCCAGCCGGCCCAGCTCATCGCTTTTTCGGCATAACGCCAGGCTTCGTCCTTGTCGGAATCGGCCGCCACGGCCGTTCGTCCTCAGCGCACGCCCGGCGGCTTGCCGAGCGGATCGAAATAGTGATCGGTGCTGTACTGCTCGTCGAACGAGCGCTGGCGGCCGAACTGCAGGGTGACGCCGCCCTGCTTGATCGTGGACTTGCCGTCATCGCTGAAGCGGGATCCCGACCGGTCCGGATCGGTCACCGGCTTGCTGTCGAGATCGAGATAGCCCTGCCGCGGGTCGGCGGACGAGCCTTTGCCGTCCTGCAGGGTGAAAGCGTGCGCGGCGGACGCGGCCATGAGGCCGATGCCGAGCGCGACGGCGACCAGGGCGGCGCGTGATTGCAGGCGGCGCGAAGCAGACATTGTTCTTCTCGGCTCCCTCGGATCCGGGGTGATCCGGCGGCACTGCGCCAAAACAATATGGCGGCACGGCGGCGGTACGGGCGCGGACCGTCCCCCAGCATAGCCAGCCTGTGGCAAAACAAAACCGCCGCCTCGCGGTGCGCGAGCCGGCGGTCAGTACTTCTTGGAAGGGACGCCGACGGCCAAGCCGTCAGTGCACGGCAGCTTCGCTTTGCCGCAGCCGCGCGATTTCGTCCTTGACCAGCAATTTACGTCGCTTGAGTTCCACGATTTTCAAATCATCGACCGCGGGATGGGTCAGGCAATCATTGAGTTCGGCCTCGAGTGCCTGATGCCGCTTCTCCAGTTCCGCAAGGTGCGATTGCATCGACATGCAGCATGTCTCCTCAATCCGTGGCTCACAGTAAAAAACAGTTTACCCCAGAGTCGGGGGCAAGGCGACGGCAATCGCACCCTCACCCGGCCGATGGAACCGAAGTCCTTGATTACCAGTCGTTTACCAGCCTTGAACCGACTTGTGGAAAACGCGATAATTTCCCGGCCTTTACCGGAAAACGGGGGCTGCCGGCGAGCAAACCAGCGGTGGCAATGACCGACGAGGAAGAACGCGAGTTGCGCGAGCAGTTGGCGCGGCTCCAGCAGGAGCATCGCGACCTCGACGCCGCGATCACCGCTCTGGCGATAGCGCCCGGCTCCGACATCATCCAGGTGCAGCGGCTGAAGAAACGCAAGCTGATGCTGCGCGACCGCATCCGCGCCATCGAGGACCAGCTCACCCCGGACATTATTGCGTAACGTGTCCCTCCCCGTTCACGGGAAGAGGCCAAGACCTGGGTCCTACGCCCTTCGCTCGCGCTTGCGCGCATACATCGCCCGGTCGGCGGCGGCGATCATTTCTGCCGGCGTCGCCCCGGCATCGAGCGTCACCGTGCCGGCGCTGGCGCCGACGGCCAGACGCGCTGCACCATGGGCGACGGTGACGGATCCAATCAGTGTCTCAAGGTCACGCGCCTTGGCCTCCGCCGGCGCCGCGCCGATATTCCACAGCAGCACACCGAACTCGTCGCCGCCGAGCCGGCCGACCAAGTCGGAGGCGCGCACATGGGCGGCCAGTTCGGCCGCCACCGCCCTGAGCAGCATATCGCCGGCGGCGTGGCCGTGCGCGTCGTTGACTGCCTTGAAGCCGTCGAGGTCGATGAACATCAGGGCGGCCGGCGTGCCGTAGCGGCGCATATGGGCGAGCAGGCGGGCGAGCGCGCGCTCGAAGCCGCGCCGATTGAGCACGTCGAGCAGCGGATCGACGTCGGCGCGCGCCTCCAGTTCGGCGATGCGGGCCCGGGCCGACGCCAGCTCGCGCTTCAGGCGGCCGATCTCGGCGCGCAATTGATCCGCCGCCGAGACATCGCCGACGATCTCCGTCTTTCTCCGGCCCCGGGCCGCGTCCACCGTCAGCCAGTCCTTTCGAATCGGGGGTCATCCGCGCCGCACCATAGCGCTTTCGCCTTGCCAGCGGGGAGCCTCAACCTATAATCCGGCGCTTCCTTCCGCCGGGGCGGATGGATTTATCCAGGTCCGCGCATGACCCGCAAGCGAGCGGGCACGGGTCGAGGGGAGCGAATGGCAGCAAAACCGGTCGCGATCATTATGGGCAGCCAGTCCGACTGGGCCACCATGAAGCATGCCGCCGAGACCCTCGACGCGCTCAAGATCGGCCACGATACGCGCATCGTCTCCGCCCACCGCACGCCGAAGCGACTCTACGAGTTCGCGTCGAGCGCGCGCGACAACGGAGTCAAGGTGATCATCGCCGGCGCCGGCGGCGCCGCCCACCTGCCCGGCATGACCGCGGCGATGACGCCATTGCCGGTGTTCGGCGTGCCCATGAACACGCACGCGCTGGACGGCAAGGATTCACTGCTGTCGATCATGCAGATGCCGGGCGGCGTACCGGTCGGCACCCTCGCGATCGGCAAGCCGGGCGCGATCAATGCCGCGCTGTTGGCGGCGAGCGTGCTGGCGCTGTCGGACAAGGGCATCGCCAGGCGGCTCGACGCCTGGCGCGCACGGCAGACCAAAGCCGTGGCCAAGCGGCCGAAGAATTGACCCTGCCCGTGCTCGATCCCGGCGCGACCATCGGCATCCTCGGCGGCGGCCAATTGGGTCGCATGCTGGCGCTGGCGGCCGCGCGGCTCGGGCTGCGTTGCCACGTCTATTCGCCGGACCGGGATTCCTGCGCCTTCGACGTGGTGCACGCGGCAACGCGCGCCAGCTACGACGACGAGGCGGCGCTGGCGCGCTTCGCCGACTCCGTCGATGTCATCACCTACGAGTTCGAGAATGTGCCGGCTGGGACCGCCGCCTTCCTCGCCAGGCGCAAACCCGTGCTGCCGGACCCCAAGGTGCTGGAGACCACGCAGGACCGGCTGATCGAAAAGGACTTCATCGCCAACCTGAAGATCGCCAGCGCGCCCTACGCCGCCGTGCACAGCGCGGTGCAGCTCTACGACGCAGTCAGCATCATCGGGCTGCCCGCCGTGCTGAAGACTCGCATGCTCGGCTATGACGGCAAGGGACAGGCCAGGCTCGCCAAGGGCATCGATCCGATGCTGGCCTGGCGGTCGCTGCAGACCGCGCCTTGCATCCTCGAAGGCTTTATCAAGTTCGAACGCGAAGTATCGGTGATCGCGGCGCGAAGCGCCGATGGCAAGGTACAGTGTTTCGACGTGACCGAGAACGAACACCGCGACCACATCCTGAAAGTATCGAAAGTGCCGGCCAAGGTGTCGCCAGCGCTCGCCAGCGAAGCACGGCGCGTGGCCACCCGCATCGCCAAGGCGCTCGACTATGTCGGCGTGCTCGGCGTGGAGATGTTCGTGGTGCGGAGCGGGCGCAAGCGGACCGTGCTGGTCAACGAGATCGCGCCGCGGGTGCACAATTCCGGTCACTGGACCATCGACGGCGCCAGCGTGTCGCAATTCGAGCAGCATGTCCGCGCGGTGGCGGGCTGGCCGCTGGCGGCGCCCAAACGGCTCGGCCGGGCGGAGATGGTCAACCTGATCGGCGCGGAGGTGAACGAGGCGGCGCGCTGGCTGACCGTGCCGGGCGCCGCCGTGCACGTCTACGGCAAGGGCGAGGCGCAGCCGCGCCGCAAGATGGGGCATGTCACGCGGGTGTGGCCGAAATGATCGCGGGCTCGCGGTCCACGGGGTCTACCTGACCGGGACGCCCCCCGGGTGGCGGTTCCGGCCTCGATTTCCCATATAAAGGCGCATGGGACGGCCGTTTTCCGGCCGTGCCGATGGACTTCAGGGGGCTTTTCTGCTAGAGCCGCCCGACTCAAAAACCCGCGCCATTGTGGGGATTTTGACGACAAACCCGACCGAGCAACAACGAAGGAGCAGCAGTGCAAGTTCTCGTCCGCGACAACAATGTCGACCAGGCCCTGAAGGCGCTGAAGAAGAAGATGCAGCGCGAGGGCATTTTCCGCGAGATGAAGCTTCGCGGCCACTACGAGAAACCGTCGGAAAAGAAGGCGCGGGAAAAGGCGGAAGCGATCCGCCGGGCCCGCAAGCTGGCGCGCAAGAAGATGCAGCGCGAGGGCCTGCTTCCGTCGAAGCCCCGCCCGGCTCCGGGCCAGGGCCGCGGCGCCGCACGGGCCGGCTGATTTATCAAGCATGCCCGGCGGCCAACGCCGCAACAGGTTCGAGATGCGGTGGCGCGGGCCGGCTTCGCCCGCGCTATTGTTTTCGCGAGCGCATGCTCTTGAAAAACGGCAACCGGTTTCCGAACCAGGTCGCGCACGCCGGATCAGGCGCCAGGTGTTCGCCGCATTCAGCGGCAGAGTGACAGACGCGGCCTCACTCCGAACCGGTAACGTTCCCATGCGCTACACGCTGACCGGCCCTGTGCGCTTTCTGCCGGCGCTCCTGCTGCTGCTCGCGCTCGGCGCCTGCGCGACCAACGGCATCGACAGCGCCACCACCGGCGCGCCGGAAAGCGAGGACGTGCTCTATGCGACCTCGCCGGCCAATATCGAGTCGCTGACCACCGTCGTGCGGCGCAATCCGAACGACCCGCAGGCCTACAACATGCGCGGCACCGTGCTGGGCAAGGCCGGGCGCTACGGCGAGGCGCTGACCGACTTCAACAAGGCGATCAGCATCGACCCCAATTACGCGCAGGCCTATGCCAACCGGGGGCTGGTCTACCGGCAGACCGGCAAGCTTGAGCCGGCGCTGGCCGACTACAACAAGGCGCTGTCGATCGACGCCAACTACGCCAATGCCTATCTCGGCCGCGGCATGGTCTACCGTGCCCACGGCAAGCCGGCCGCCGCCCTCGCCGACTTCAACAAGGCGATCAGCATCCGCCCCGACAACGCGCAGGCCTATTACAACCGCGGCCTGCTCTACCAGGCGCAGCACCAGCACAACTACGCTATCGACGATTTCACCACCGCCATCGGGCTGTCGACCCAGCAGGCTGAACCTTATATCGCGCGGGGTCTGAGCTACATGGCAGTCAAGAAGTACAAGAACGCGGCCGAAGATCTCGACCAGTCCGTCACCATCGAGCCGCAAAACGTGCAGGCCTGGATGAGCCGTGGCCTCGCCTATGAGCGGCTGGGCGACAAGGAGAAAGCGGCCGGCTCCTACGCGCGGGCGATGAACATCGACAAGGACTACTACCCGGCACAGGCCGGCTTCCGCCGCGTCGGCGGGCAACTCGGGCAGGCGTATCAGACGTTCTAGGCCGCGCACTCTTGCGTCGACATCGGCGCTCAGTGGCCTGTCAATGTGCGCTCTGCGCCGGATCCATACGCACCAGCGCCGCTAATCCCTCCTGTGTACGAACGCGCGGGGACCAGCCCAGGCTTTGCAGCGCGGAACTGCTGGCCACCAGCGGAGAACACAGGCGGTCGATCCATTCCCCCCTGCCCGCCGCCCTGAGCGCCGTTTTCAGCAACCATTCCGGAACCGGAATCAATCCGGGTCGTCTGCCAAGGGCGGACCGCATCGCTGCGATCATGTCGGGCACCGTCAGTGGCTGCGGATCCGCGACGATAAACGGACGGCGAAGGGGTTCAGGCGACCCGAGCACATGGGCAACCGCATCGACCAGATTGTCGAGAGCCAACAGTGACCGTTTCGCCGTCACGCCGCCCAAGGGCAGCGGATAAGGCGAGCGTGCAAGCGCAGCGAGGGCCGCCATGTTCCCTTTCACACCCGGTCCATAGACGAGCACCGGACGAAGAGACACCCAGTCGTGGTTCAGTTTCGCCAGTTCCTGTTCCGCGGCAAGTTTCGACCGGCCGTAATCGTCGGTCGGGCGCGCTTCAAACTTCTCCGTCAGCGTCACATCCGAACTCGGGCCGCTCTGCGCGCGAATCGATGACAGGAACACGAACCGGCGCGAACCGGCGCGCGCGGCGGCCCGCGCCAGAGCCACGGTTGCATCGGTATTGATGGCGCGATAGTCATCGGCAGGCACACCTGACATGGCGTGGGCGATACCCGCCGAGTGAACCACAGCATCGACGTCCAAAAACGCTGCCGCAAGATTCTGCGGACGCGCCAAATCGCCGATGACGGCGCTGTCACACCGCATCGCCTCGTCCGCGGGCCGCCGGAGCAGCACGCGAATCTTGTATCCCCTTTTCGGGAGTTCACGCATGAGATGCCGGCCGATAAATCCTGTCGCGCCGGTCAGAGCGATTGTTTTCATGCCCAGTGTTCTAAGTCTCGCGACGCCAGCATGTCATGAGCCTCACTGTGCGGGACACACCCAAGGAACTCGTACGCCTTTCTGGCGATGTGGCAGTGCCGCTGACCGTCCTTCCGGACTACGCCGGCCGCCGGATCAGCGCCAGAAATTTCCCGTCGCGCAATGCCAACCCGACAAAGATAAGCGCCATGCCGACGAGATGCACGGTCTTCAGGGTCTCGTCGAGTATTGAAATGCCAAGCATGATCGCGCTGACCGGAACAAGGAAATTCACCAGCATCAGATTGGTGGCGCCGGCGACAGCCAGAATGCGGAAAAAAAGCAGAAAAGCGAAGGCGGTCGAGACAAAGGCGAGCCCGAGCACGGCCGTAGACACAGCTGCGCCCGGCATGGCCAGCGTCCATGGCCGCTCGATGTAGAGCGCGAGTGGCAGCAGCAGCGCCGCAGACACAACGAGTTGCCCGGTCGCGGTGACAAGCGGTGAAATGCCGTCGCGCGAAAAGCGGCGACCATAAATACCCGATATGGCGTAGCACAGGGCCCCGCCCAGCAAGGCTAATTGTGCCAGGAGATCGGTGCCGAGACCGCGGAGCAAACCCGGCCCGATAAGCACGACGACGCCGGCAAACCCGCAGACGACACTGGCAACGCGCGGCACGGTCATGCGCTCGTCAGCGGTCGTGAAATGGGCGAGCAGCACCCCGAACAGGGGGGTCGTTGCAATAAAGATCGAAGCCAGCCCGGACGGCACGTGCGATTGCCCCCACACAATGAGAACGAAGGGCAACACGCTGTTGAACAGGGCCATGAGCGTAATGGCGCGCCAGAAGGTCAGGTGCCGCGGCATCTCGGTACCGCTCGCGAGAACGACAGTCCAAAGCGCCAACGCGGCCAATCCGACACGAAGAACAACAATGGTAAAGGTCGGCAGTTCGGTTACCGCTATGCCCGTAAAGAAAAATGATGCGCCCCAGCACAACGACAACAGCAGCAGCATCGCCCAAGAGAGAGGCGTCATGGTCAGGGCGGAGTCGATCCGGGGAACTGGGCCGGCCATCTCGTTGTCTTTCTTCTTCCGGAAACTTGAGCAGCTGACTGGAAAGTGACCTGTGATACGAAGCCGTGGTCAGAACGGCTAGCAACGCCGTCGCGCTTCCGCCTGCTGCTTCCAAAACTCCCAGGGACGCTGGATCTGCCCCTCGATGCTCTTTACGCAGGCTTGCGCTTCCTCTGTCGTGAGATAGGTGATCGCCCCATGCCTGCTCGCTTCCAGCTGATAGCGGGCATTCATCTCTGCATATACGGCCCGGTAAACCGCCTTCTGGAGGGTTTCAGCCACCACGGTCGAACCGTGACCCCGCATCAGCACAATCGAATTTGAATTGAACATGCCGGCCAGCGCCCGGCCGAGATCCCGACTTTTGATGAGCAGATCGGTTCCGGTACCGCCGAAATCGCGAATCTCGAAGACCGGCGCGCCACCGCCAATGAACCCGGCCATATGAAAGACCGGACGGAGCGGAAAGCTCTTGACGACGCTCAACGGCACGATCGAGTGCGAATGACTGTGAACGACGGCCATGACGTCCGGCCGCGCCCGAAAAATTTCGCCATGAATGAAGCGCTCAAGATAAACCTTGCGGCCGCGTCCGTTCACCGGGTTGGCATCGAGATCAAACTCGATGACGTCGTCCGCAGTGACACTGCCGGGCGCCATATTGCGGGCGAGAAGAAAACGGTCCTGGCGGACGTCATGACGGACGCTGACATGGCCGAAGGCATCGACCACGCCATTGTCGAACAAAATGTGGTTGGCGAGCACCAGCTCGTCGATTAGCGCCCTGCTTGCGACCGGTGACGGTTGTTGATCCACATCCGCGACTTGTTCGACAGGCGCTTCGGATTTTCCGTGGCCATGGTCGCTACACATTCACCTCTCCTCTATTAACGGATATTGAGCGGCGGCGCACAATACTGTCACGGGTCCGCAGCCTAGCTTGCGCTGAACACAAACCTTGTACCAACCGCCGAGTGAATCACCTTGTCGCCGAGCGCGTCGCGCGCCAGGTCGTAGAAGCGGTCGCCGGTGCAATGGCCGACGATCAGGTGGTCGGGGTCGATCATCTTGAATTCCTCGATGGTGCGGCGGATGTAGTCGTCACCGAGCGGCGGCACGATGTGAAAACCGCCGAGCACGGCGTGGACCTTGTCGGTGCCGGCCGCCTGCATGGCCTGGCGCACGGCGTTAATGACGCCGCGGTGGCTGCACGACGTAAGCACCACCAGTCCTTTGCCCCTGACCATGTAGCTGGTGGCAATCTCGTGATCGAAGTCGTCGGTGACATAGTCGCCGGTGTTCTTCTCCGCCGGCATCGCCTCGGGGAAGCAGCCGAAGCCATCGAAAATGCCGACGATTTCCCTGGTCGGCTGTAGCGGCTGCTCGAATGAGGTCTGGCCGATGCGGCCGGTGGTGAAGCCGTGGCCGGCGATCAGCGCCGGCTCCGAGGCCATCATCAGCGAGAGATTGGAATCGACGATGGCTCGGCGGTCGAGGGCGCCGAAATTGCCGCCGGCGTTGCGGCGCAGGCAGAAACAGTCCTCGCCGCCGACATAGAACGGCAGCGTCTTCCTCAGCGCCCTGCCGTGCGCATTGAGGAAGCCGACCATGCCGCCGAAATGGTCGTAATGGCCGTGGCTCAGCACCATGGCGTCGAAGCGGGCGGGATCGACTCCGAGGATTTCCATATTGTTGAGCAGCACTTCCGGCGTGTAGCCGAAATCGATCATCACATGGCGGGTTTCGTCGGCGCGCCTGGATTCCGCGTGCATGGCCAGACCCCACTCGCCGCGCAGGCTGGTACGCGGCGGCCGGTCGGGCTGGGTGTTGCCGCCGGCCCGCTCGACGGCGAAGCCGTCGCGCTGTTCCGTCGGCACGAACTGGATGACGACGTTGTCGGTGACGATGCGTACGCCGAGCCAGTCCACCTCCGGCACCTGGCCCTTGAGCACGGGAGCGGCTTCGGCCTTCTGCTCAGCCAGCATGGCGCCGATCATGGCGGAGACGAATCCGGCGCCGCCGGCACACAGCGTCCCGGTGTCCGCCAGCGCCGATGGCGTGACGCAGTTGCACAAATTAAACAGCATGAATTTCTCCGGCGAGAACGTTTGCAGGATGATATTCGGACGCCCAGACTATGTCATGCCCCGCTATCGCAGACCGGCCAAAAATTCCTGCACCACCGCCAGCGCGCCATGGGCGTCGAGATCGGCATGGCCGCCCTCGGCAAAGCGGACGAAGCGCTTGGGTTCGTTAGCAAGCGCAAAGAGCCGTTCGCCGAAACGCATGGGGATCGTGGTATCCGCGTCACCATGGAACAGCAGGATCGGCGCCCTCACCTTGCCGATCCGCGCCAGCGAGTCGTAGCGGTCGCGGATCAGCCATTTGGCCAGGGCAAACCAGTAACGGCTGTGAGCGAGTTCGGCGATGCTGGTGTATGGGGTTTCCAGGATCAGCCCGCCGACGTTATGTTCGGCCGCCATCGCCACCGCGACGCCAGTGCCCAGGGATTCGCCATAGACCACGATGCGGTTTTCCACGACGTCATGATTTTTTATAAATTCGATGCAGCGGCGGGCATCGGCCAGCAGGGCCTGCTCGCTGCCCTTGCCTCCGGCACCCGCGTTATAGCGGTAGGTCGCGAGCAGCACACCGTACCCGGCCCCGACCATGTCCTGGATCTTGTAGTCGCGCGAACCGATATGGCCGGCATTGCCGTGGAAATACACCAGCACCGGGTGGCCATTGTCAGTCGGCGCATGCCACCAGGCAAGTATCTCAACCGTGTCGTCGACGGCGATCCGGATACTTTCCATCTGCGGCAGGCCGTGGTCATGCGGATGCGGCTCGGTCTGGTCGGGAAAATATATCATGCGCCGCTGGCCCAGATACATGATGCCAACTATCGCGGCCCAGGCGCCGCCAGCATACAGCAGGATACTTATCATGGCCGTGCCAAACAGCTGGCAGGGAATGGCGGCTCCAATTCCTGACGACCGATTATTTGGTGCTCACGAAGCACTCGCCACCACGGCTCCGGATTGTACGGCAGACCTCCTTGGCCGTCCCGCTGCTCTCGAGCTTATCCGTGGAAAGACGGAACAGGGTTCCCTGCGATCGGAAGGTCACCGGCTTGATCTGAGGTTTCAACCCGCCCAGCACATCGCCATATTCCTTGCGGTAAATCGCCCAGGCACGCACGGCGTTTTCCTCGGTACTGAAGGCGCCAAGCACGGCGCGCGGACCGTTGCCGGTACTGACCGAGGGCGTCGGCGGCGGCAGTTCCCTGGCTTCGGGGGCCGGCGGCGGAGGCGCTTTAACGGGCGGCGGAGGCAATGGGTCCGGCTCCATCATGGGTTCTGGCGGCAACACGGCCTGTCGTTCATCGGGGCCCAGCAATTCCATCCGGCGGAACGATACCAGATTGCGGGTAATGGTGCTTTCGCTGGCCGGGTCGTCGATCCGCATTACGACATAATGGCCGATCTTCGGCGAATAAAAGAATTCCAGTTCGGTCGG
>Ga0210062_1000573_pt1 | contig 11250 bp, 4 predicted proteins | sample Muzzi_CordA_D2_FD_185528 | JGI IMG/M metagenome (GOLD analysis project Ga0210062, IMG submission 185528) | Wetland microbial communities from San Francisco Bay, California, USA, that impact long-term carbon sequestration - Muzzi_CordA_D2 (SPAdes) | ecosystem: Environmental > Aquatic > Marine >...
CGCTACAGCATCGGCCGCGCGTTCTACGCCGGCGGCCGGATGGCGGGTGTCGTCCAGGGGGAGATCGCGCGGACGCCGCGGCCGTTCCAGGTCGACTTGAGCCTCGAAGGCCTGGACCTCGAGACTGTGATCGCGGACCAGGGGCTCGAGCTCGAGGGCGTCCACGGGCTGATCGGCGGCGAGGTGAGCTACCGGTTCGACGACGACGATGCGGCCGCCGGCAGCGGCTGGGCCGACCTGCAGGTGGACTCGGCGTACCGCTCGGCCCCCGCGGGCACGCTGCCGGAGGGCCTGGCGCTAACCGGCTCGGTGCCGGTCGAGATCGACCGGGGCACGGTCCGCCTGAGCGCCGTACGCCTCGCCTCCCGGTCCGGCGATCAGCTCCTGGACGTGGAGGGCGCCTACGACTTGCAGTCCGGGGAGGGCCGGTTCGACTATCGCCTGTCGACGCGGGACCTCGGCCCCCTCGCCGCCCTCGTGCCGCTCGAGCCGGCCCCGGCGTCCGGGCCTCTCGAGGGTGGGGAGGCCGCGGAGCCCGTGCCCTTCGCCTGGCTGCCGACGACGGGGTACGGCGACGCGTCGGGCGTCTTCCGGCTCTCGCCGGGGACCTACTCGGTGACCGCGGTGTTCGATCTCGCCGCGGTCGAAGCACCCGGTCTCCTGGCAGACCGGGTCACGGGGTCGCTCCGCCTGACGCCGGCGGGTCTGCGGGATCTCTTGCTCCAGGCGTCCCAAGGCGACGGCGCCCTGATCGTCGCCGGGACGGTACCGTTCGAGGTCGAAGGCCTCGTCGAGCCCTCGCCGCCGTTCCACCTGACCATCGAGGCGGCCTCCTGGCCGGCGGACGAGAAGCTCGCGGCCTGGATCCCCGTGGAGCTTCCTCTCGAAGGGGCACTCTCCGGGCACCTCGACCTCGGAGGGAACCTCGACGGCCTGATCGCCGAGGCGGAGCTGTCAGTGGAGCCGGCGACCGTGGCCGGCGTCGAGCTCGACCGGCTGCTCGCCGACTTCCGGCTCGACCCGGAGAGGCTGCGGGTCGATCGTCTCGTCGCCAGGACGGGCGCCGGGACCGCGACGGCCCGGGGCACCTTCGTGTTCGACACCGGAGAGCTCGACTTCCAGGTGGAGGCGCCCCGGCTCGATCTGAGCGGCGAGCCGTTCGCCTCGATCCTCCAGGGCGACCTCTCCGGAGTGGTGGCGGTGGGGGCGGTCGTCGGAGGCACCCTGGAGAAGCCTCGGCTGGCGGCGACGCTCGCGGGCGCCGACCTCGAGGTCGCCGGCCGGCGTCTCGGCGACGACGGCACGGCCAGCGTCGATCTGACCTGGCAGGACGAGCGCCTGAGCGCAATGGGGGGCGTACCGGGCGTGCTGCGGCTCGAAGGGGGCGGAGCCTTCACCACCGAGCGCGCCGACCTCGCCGTGCGGCTCGCGAGCGCCCGGCTCGGCGATGCGGTCCGCGCCCTGGTGCCCGACGCTCCGGCCGACCTCCAGGGCTCGCTCTCCGGCGAGCTGACGATCGTCGGCGAGCGCGCGCGGCCGGAGGATCTCCTGGTGCGGTTCGAGGCGGACTCGCTCTCCCTGGCGTACGAGGAGCGGACCGTCCGCAACCTGGAGCCCGTGGTGGTCCGCTTCACCGGCGAGGCGATCGAGATCGACTCCCTGTTCGTCGAAGAGGTCGGCTCGGGCAGCGAGCTCTTCGTCCAGGGCACGGTCGGCCTGACGGGGGAGATGCCCCTCGACTTGAGGACCCAGGGGTCGCTCGCCACCGACTGGGTGGAGCTCTTCGCCCCCGACGTGGAGATCCAAGGCACCTTCGACGTGCTGGCGACCGTCGGCGGCACGCTCCGGGCCCCGGAGATCAACGGCCAGGGGGAGATCCGCCAGGGACACGTGATCGTGCCCAACTTCCCGCAGTCGTTCGAAGACCTCAACGCGGTCGTCCTGTTCTACCCGGACCAGGTGGTGCTCGACCGGCTCGAGGCCAACGTCGGAGGCGGCACGGTGCGCGCGTTCGGCCGCCTGTCGCTCTACGGCACCGAGGGTCTCGACTACCGGCTTCAGGCGACGGTCGACGACGTGACCCTGCGCTTCCCCGAGGGCTTCTGGTTCCAGAGCGACGCGGCGCTCACCCTCTCCCCGACCCCCGACGGCCGCGAGGTCCGGGGCACGGTGACCCTGGGGCGGGCGTTCTACGTCCAGGACGTCGAGACGGGGCTCCTCCAGATCCTGCGGCAGGTGCTCCGCACGGAGCGCCTCGAGGTGGCGGAGACCGACGAGATCGCGGCGTCCACCCAGCTCGCCATCGCGGTCCAGGCGCCGGGCACCGTCCGCGTGCGCAACAACCTGGCCGATCTCCGGGGCTCGGCCGATCTCACCGTGCGGGGAACGGCGGCCCGGCCGGTGGTCTTCGGCACCATCGAGCTCGATCCGGGCGGCACCCTGGTCTACGAGGACAACGAGTTCGAGGTCGAGCGGGCGCGCCTGACCTTCGCCAACTCCGCCCGCATCGAGCCGGTGGTCGACCTGGTGGCGACCGCGGAGGTGCGCGAGTACGATCTGACCCTCGGCCTGTCGGGCAAGATCGACAACCTCCAGGTGCGCCTCGCGTCCGATCCGCCGCTCTCCGACCTCGACGTGGTATCGCTTCTCGCCACCGGCCAGGCACCGGATCGCACGGGCGCGGTGGCCGGCGGCGGCGCCCGGGGAGCGTTCAGCCCGTCGAGCTTCCTGGCCGGCCAGGCGGCCTCGGCGGTGACCGAGCGGGTGGGCACGCTGTTCGGCTTCGACAAGTTCCGCATCACGCCGGCGGAGAGCGAGACCGGCAACGCCCTCTCCGGCGTCGGTGTCACCGTGGGCAAGCGCCTGTCGAAGGACGTGGTCGTGACGTTCACGGAGCTTTCGGGAGGGACCCAGGGGAGCCTGCTCCAGGTGGAGTGGCAGGTCGATCAGAACCTGACGCTGGTGTTCAGCGCTACGGACCAAAACGGCTACCGGGTGGATGCGCGATGGAGCCGCCGCTTTTGAGCCGACATCGGGGAGGGTGCGCCGCGGGGATCTGGCTGGCCGCGGTCGTCGCCGTGGCCCTGCTCGTCCTCGTGACCGGGGCGCCGCTCCGGGCCCAGGCTCCGGCGGCCGAGGTGCCATCGCCGCGGGCAGAGCCGGCGCAGGCGGAGCCTCCCGAGCCGGCCCAGGAGGAGGAGATCCCGGTCGAGACGGTGGAGCTGCCGGTCGAGGTCCTGGCCGGGGAGGAGCCCGAGGAGGCTCCGGTCCGTTTCGGCGCCCTCGGCGGCGCCCCTGGACCGCTCGTCGAGCGGATCGAGGTGCGGAGCGACGCCCCCATCGACGACACGCGCGAGCTCCGGCAGCTCATCACCATCGCCGTCGGCGAGCCGCTCACCGAGCTCGCGGTGCGTCAGACCCTGCGCAACCTCCAGGCCACCGGCGACGCCTACGAGGTGGAGGTCTACACGCGGCCGGTGGCGGTGGCGACGGAGCCCGCGGAGCCGGCCGGGCCGGCACGGGTGGTCGTCGTGCTGGTGATCCGGGCCGCGGTGCGGATCGCCGACGTGGCCGTCGAGGGGGAGCTCGGCCTCGATCGGAGGACGCTCGAAGATCGGCTTCTGGTCGCCACCGGCGAGCCGCTGATCGAGAGCCGGGTGCTCCGGAGTATCTACCGCCTGCAAGAGCTCTACGAGCGGCGGGGGTACTTCGACGCAAGCGTTCGTCTGGCGATCGACATGGATGACGAGCGCAAGCTCGCCCACGTGCGGTTCCGGGTCGACTCCGGGGTGCGCTTCGAAATCGACGCCGTCCGCTTCGACGGCGACACCGGGCCGTTCTCCCAGGAGACGCTCCTTTCCCAGATCCGCTCGACGCCGGGCAAGGCCTATCGGCGCGAGACCGTGCGCGACGATTCCGACCGCCTCAAGGACTGGCTGGTGGCACAGAACCACCGCAAGGCGGAGGTCGATGCGCCGCGCGAGGAGATCGACGAACAAGCGATGCGAGTCAGCCTCGTCTTCCCGGTGCGCGCGGGCCCGCGGGTGGAGGTGGAGATCGTCGGCGTCGAGGCCAAGGAGCTGCGCAAGGCCGAGCTCCTTCCCTTCCTGGGCGAGGAGGGCTACGACGAGGCCCTGGTGATCCAGGCGGTCGACCGGGTGCGCCGGTACTTCCAGGAGCGGGGCCACTGGCAGGTGGTCGTCGAGTACCACGAGGACCGACAGGACGACGTGGTGCGCCTGGTGTTCGAGGTCCAGCCGGGGCCGGTCTACACCCTCGAGACGGTGCGTTTCGAGGGCAACCACCAGGTCGCCGACGCCCAGCTTTTCCAGCTCATGGAGACCGCGCCCCGGCGCCTCTTGACCCTGGGCAGCGGCCGGCTGGTGACCGCCGTCTTGGAGGAGGACCTCGAGAACATCCGCTCCTACTACGCCCTCCAGGGGTACGTGGGGTCGCGGGTCGGCCCGGCCGAGACCGGGGTCGACGGCCGGTCGATCGAGCTCACCGTCCCGATCGAAGAGGGGCGCCGGCGCCAGGTGGTCAACCTCCTGTTCGAGGGCATGGAGAAGCTCTCGCCGGAGGCGATCCGCGCCGGGCTGCCGCTCCAGTCCGGAGGCCCGTACCATCCCCTGCTGCTCGAGGACAGCCTGCGGGAGATCCGTGGTCTCTACGAGGAGAGGGGCTACGCCAACGCCCAGGTGTCGGCCCGCGAGGACTGGAACGAAGCGGGCAGCCTGGTCGACGTCACGGTGGAGGTGATCGAAGGACCGAGGACGGTGGTCGACCGGGTGATCGTGCGCGGCAACTACCGCACCGCCGACGACATCGTGTTCCAGGCGGTCGACCTCGCGCCTGGCGACGCGGTCAGCCGGTCGCGGTTGCTGGAGGTCGAGCGGCGGCTCTACGGCCTGGGTATCTTCTCCCGGGTCCAGGTGGAGCTCGGCCCCGCCGACCTGTCGGAGCGGGCGCGGGACGTGATCGTGCGGGTCGAGGAGGGGCGCACCCAGCGGTTGAGCTACGGCCTCGGCTACAGCACCGACGTCGGGCCCGCGGCGCTCTTCGGCTACAGCCACAAGAACCTTCGGGGGCGCGCGGTCACGCTGCAAACCGATTTACGCTACGGCGAAAAGGAGCGCCTGGCGCGCGCGGTCATCGACCAGCCGGGGGTCTTCCGGTGGCGGATTCCGCTCCTCTACACCCTCGCCTACCAGGAGGAGGAGCGGAGCAGCTACGACGTCGAGCGCGTGGTCGGCCAGGTGGAGGCGTCTCGCCAGCTCGGCCGGTGGCGTTACGGGCTGGCCCTCGACTACCGGATCGTGAGCTCGACCCTGACCGTCGAAAGCGGCAACCCGGAGGAGGTCGACGACGGGCCGGGCCTGATCGAGCGCCGGGACCAGGACGCCCAGGTCTCGAGCGTCATCCCGAACATCCTCGTCGACCACAGGAACGACCCGATCGAGCCGACCGCCGGCTGGAGCTCGGTGGCCCGCGTCCAGTACTCGTTCCCGGTCACCGGCCTGACCGAGGCCGACTTTGTCAAGACCTTCGTCCAGCACACCCACTACAAAGAGCTCCCCTTCGGCCACCTGGCCGGGAGCCTCCGCCTCGGGCTGATCGAGCCCCTGGTCGACGTGACCGAAGATCCCGAGGCGGTGCCCGGGACGGAGGTGCCGGAGGAACCGGAGAATCTCAAGATCCCAATCGACGAGCGGTTCTTCGCCGGCGGCGACTACAGCCATCGGGCCTACTATCGGGACGATCTCGGAATCCCGGGCGAGACGCTGTTCGGAAACGGCGACGGCCGAGGCGGCAACGGGCTCGTGCTCTTCAACCTCGACTACCGGTTCCCGGTCTGGGGCGACCTTGGAGGCGTGGTCTTCTACGACCTGGGTAACGTCTGGCCCGACTGGCGCGAAGTCGACCCGACGGAGCTCAAAGCGGGCCTCGGCCTGGGCGTGCGCTACAGCTCCCCCATTGGCCCCATCCGCGCCGGCATCGCCTACAAGCTCAACCCGGAGTCCAGCCTCGACGAGGACCGCTGGCGCTTCTTCCTCGCCATCGGCAACCCGTTCTGAGCCGGCTGCGCCGTCCCGTGCTCGGGCCGCCTCAGCCGCCGGCATTCTCCCCCTCCCAGGCAGCTAAGGAAGGAGCGGTTCGGTTGAGCCCCGGAGGGGCGAAACCGCCTCCCAGGATGGACCGCGGCGAGCACGCCGCGTGGTACATCCACCTGCTTGCTGAGCGCGGTATTGACCAGTCGCCGCACGTTCGAGGGGGAGAATGCACCGAGTCGGCAGGCGGGCGGAGCCATGCCGGCCTCGCGGCGACCGGCCGGCCGAGGAGGACTGATGAGCAAATGTGCTCGACAGCGGGCGACCGCCTGCCTGGTCTGCGTGGCGCTCCTGACCCTGGCGACGCCGGCGGCAGCGATGCCGAGAGGCGATGCCTCGTCCAGCTTCGCGCTGGCTCCGGTTCAGCTCGTCGAGGATCTGGTGGCATGGCTCGCCGGATGGCTCGACGAGTCACCACTCCAGAGCCTGAGCGCTCGCGGCGGCCACGCGATCGACCCTGATGCCCCACCGAGTCCCGATCCGGGCGACGGTGGCACCGCCAGTACCCAGGGGGGCGGCGCGATCGATCCTGATGGCTAGAGCGTGACGCCGGCGCCCGCCACGGGCGCCGGCTTTGTCGCTCTCCACAATCTGCTTCATCGTGGTAGCCTTCGACCGCTTGCTGAATCATTGAGTCATGAGACCACGCCCGTCCAAACGTTCGGAGCCGGGAGAGCTCCAGCGGCTAGTGCTGAGCGTGCGCCACGCAGTCAGTGATCTCTTCGCCGGCTACGCCATCCCGGACGAGGAGGCGAGCACGATCCTCCGGGAGTCGGTCGAGTTGCTGGTGCGCCACTGTGGACAGACGGACCGGCCGCGCCAGTTTTTTCTGCAAATGCTCGAAGACCGCTGCATCGCCTACGTCGAGGCCCAGGAAGCGGCCGAAGAGGAGAGGGACGATGGAGACGACCCACCCGACGCCTGAGGATCTCGAGCAGTTCATCCGCGGCAGCCTCGACGACAAGGCGGCCGCGCCGATCGAGCGCCACCTCGAGAAGGACCTCTGCAGCCGGTGCCTGTTTGCCACCCGCAAGCTCATGGCCGAGGCGGAGCCCGATCTCCGGGACAATATCCGCCGCTTCACGCGCTGGGACGAGCTTCCGGAAACGGAGCGGCGCGATGGCCTGGGAGCCGCCATGCGCCAAGCGATGCGCCGCGGCGTCGTCATCCGCGCCGAGCGAGCGCTCGGCCCCGAGCTTCTGTCCGAGCTCGAGCGGCGCTCCCCGACCGCACGGCGCGCGGTCATCCGCACGGCCCAGCGCTATCAGCTCTTCGGGTTCGTCGAGGCCCTGTGCCACGCGAGCCGCGAGGCCGTCTTCCGCGACGTCGCCCGGGCGCTCGAGCTGGCCGGCCTCGCCGTCGAGGTGGCCGACAGCCTCGACCCCCGGATCTACGTGGCGAAGTTCACGACCGACATGCAGGCCCTCGCCCATGCGTACCTGGGAAACGCTCGCCGCGTTGCCTCCGACCTATTCGGCGCCGAAAGCGTCTTTCAGCAGGCCCTTCTCCTGCGCGAGCAGGGCTCCCAGGGCTCCCCGGTCTACGCCGAGATCGGGAGCCTGTTGGGCTCGCTCCGGATCGACCAGGGCCGCTACCTCGAAGCCCGAAACATCCTCCAGGAGGCTCTCGCCCTCTACCGGTCGTTCGGGTTCGAGCGCGAGCACGGCAGGATCCTCGTCAAGCTCGCCAATCTCGAAGGCTACGCCGGCAATTCGGAGCAAGCCGTCAAGATCCTGGAGGAAGCGGTCGAGTTCATCGGGGAATCTGGCGACGCCCACTTGCGGGCCCAAGCGCACAGCAATCTGCTGTATTGGATGGTCGACGCCGACCAGGCGCTCGAGGCCCTCGCCCGCTACCGAAAGGCCCGGGAGCTCTACGACGAGCACTTCCAGGAGCCCGCTCTCGGCATGCGTCGGCGCTGGCTCGAGGGCAGGATCTACGCGGCGCTCGGCGATCTCGACCTCGCCGTGGGCGCCTTCGAGGAGGTGCGTGGGGCGGCGGCCGAGCGCGAGCTGAGCTACGAGGCGGCCATGGTCAGCCTGGAGCTCGCCATCGTCCACCTCGACCGGGGCGAGGTCGCCCAGGTTCAGGACCTGGTCGAGGAGATGACGCCGATCTTCCGCTCCCACGAGCTCCACCGCCACGCGCTGGCGGCGGTCTACCTTTTCCGGCATGCGGCCCGGGCGCAGACGCTGACCACCGGCTTCGCCCGGGAGATCCTCCGCTACCTCCGGCGCGCCCGAAACAATCCCTACCTGCGCTTCGAGCCCTCCGCCCGCTGGAGCTGACCGGCCGCCCTTCTTTCTCCAGCCGCTACGAGCTGTACGTTTGGCGTACGGTGTGTACGTCTGGTGACTCGACCTGTCCATCTGTCGCATGAGTCGGCAGTTTGGCGGTGGCGCCGGAGGCGCTGAGTCAAGCTGCCATGCCTCCGGGTGGGTGGTGAGGGCCAGGGGCGGAGCCTCTGGCCCGGGGGAGATCTCGGCCGCCGGGATGGTTGGCGCGGCTCCGGTACCATTCTCCGGATGGAGGCCGGCGGTTACGCAACCACAAAGGGCATGCGGTTCCAGTATCTCTGGGCCGTGCGACAGCTCCTCTTGCTCCTCGCCGAGGAGCTTCGTTCGGCGCAGATCGAGCCGGCAGGGATCGAGGGCGAGGGCGTCGACGTGATCGTCGAGTTGCCCGATGGTCGGCTGGAGTACCAGCAGTGCAAGAGGTCGTACCGCCAAGCCGGGAAGTGGACGCTCGCGGCCCTGAAGGGGAAGGGGGTTCTGGCCGCGATCGGTGCCCGTCTGAGGGTGGACCGAGAAGCGACGTTCCGGCTCGTGTCGATCGACAGCGCGCCCGAGCTCCGTGAGCTGGCCGAGACGGCGCGGAACTCTCGCGATCCGGACAGCTTCCGGAACCAGGTTCAAACGTCCCAAGGCCGACAGAAGGCGTTCCTGGAGCTCTGTGGCGCTCTCGGGCTCGATCCGTCGGCCCCTCGTGAGCTTGCGGAAGCCCAAGACCTTCTTCAAAGAACCTACGTGACGCAGGTCGGTGACGACGAGGAGGCTCTGCGAGAGCTTCAGAGCCTTGCGCGCCCGTACGTGGATGGAGATCCGCTCTCGGTGATCTCGGTCCTCGAATCGTGGGCGCGGCGGACCCTTCGGCGTCTGATCACCGTCGCCGAGGTCGAGCCCTTCTTGACCTCTCAGGGCTTTCAGCCGAGGGTCCTCTCGCGCGATTCGCGAATCCTTCCTGCGGTCAAGAGGCTCCAGGAGAGGTTCGAAGGCTCCCTCGAGTCGCAATTGGTGGGAGGCCGGCTGCTGGCTCGTCAGGAGACCGACCGGCTTCTCGAGTTGCTCGAACAGGAATCGGGCCCACGGTTTATCGCCGTTCATGGTCTGGCCGGGGTCGGAAAGAGCGGCGTCCTTCTCGACCTCGCAGACCGGTTGAAGGCGCGCAGGATTCCGTACCTGCCCCTTCGTCTCGATCGCCAGCGCCCTGGTGCGACGCCACGCCAGTTCGGAGAGAGTCTGGACCTTGAGGAGTCGCCGGCGCTCTGTCTGGATGCGATCGCTGGCGACGCAGGGGGAGTGCTGCTCCTCGATCAGCTCGACGCCCTCAAGTGGACGGGTGCGGAAGCCTCCACGGCCTTCGAGACCTGCCGCCAAATGGTGAAGGAGGCGATGCTCCGCAAGGGCCTGCGTGTCGTCGCGTGCTGCCGCACGTTCGAGCTGGAGAACGATCCCCAGATTCGAAGCTGGATCGAGCACGACCAGGCACGGAAGCTGCGGGTCGACCGGCTGTCGCCACAGACGGTTCGGGAGGTCGTCTCCTCTTTGGGAGCCGACGCCGACGCCCTCTCGGGGCGGCAGGTAGATCTTCTCAGGACCATCCTACTCCTGCGGACCTGGGAGGAAACGGTTCGGACGAGCCATGGTGTACCTGAGTTCCAGGGCGAGCGGGAGCTCCTCGACGCCTTCTGGGAGAGTCGGCTTCTGGAGGCCGAGCGAATGGGGGTAGCCTGGACGACACTCCAGCAGGTGGTGGATGAGGTCGTCGACTATCTGGACCAGCACAACACCTTGGTCGTCCCTCGGCGGCTCTTTCATGGCCGGCCGAGGGTCAAGGAGGTGCTCCTCTCGCTCAATGTGCTGAGCCAGGACGGCAGCACGATTCAGTTCTGCCACCAGACCTATCTGGACCACCAGCTTGCTCACATGTTGATGCGCCGAATTGACGCAGGAGAGACCGACATCCTGGAGTGGCTCACGAGCGCTCATCAAGACCTCTATCGTCGAGACCAGGTGAAGCTCGTTCTCGGGCTGTTGCGTGATGAGCGGTTCGATTCGTACCTGGCGACGGTAAGGGGTTTGATCGAGTCCACGGAGATCCGCTTTCACCTGAAGCAGCTCGTCTTGCAGTTCCTCGGCCAGATCGAAGCACCGGAGGTTGGGGAAACCGACCTGGTTCTGTCCCTGCTCGATCAGGAGAGATGGCAAGAGCATGTGATCGCCGATGTTCTTCAAGGCCATCCTCCCTGGTTCGAAGCCGCCGAGCAGACCGGGTTCGTTCGACGTTGGCTCGACGGTGAAGATCGGATGCGAGATGCGGCGCTCAATCTGATCCGCTCCGTCGCCGAGCAGAGGGGCGACCTGTGCCACCAACTCCTCGCTCCGTTGGTGGAACGTGGCGGAGATTGGACGCACCACGTCGCGAATGCTCTCCCGAGGGCTCCCGCCGAGGATTCCGGCGCGCTCTTCGAGCTGCGTGTTCGCCTAGCGGAAGAGGGTGTTCGATGGTCCTTCCTCGACTGGAGGGGGCTCGGAGGATCGAACCTGCCCCGTCTGGTCCTGTTGCTTCGGGCGCTCCTTGCTCGTGTACGGGGCGAGGAGCCGGATCGCCGAGGTGGCTTCCTACACGGCGTGGAGGGAGCAGAGCTCGGGGAGAGCTCCTTCGACGACCTGTTGGCAGCTTGGCGAGAGTTGGTTCCCGTGGCAGCCGAAGCCATGGGCTTCGACTCCGGGCGGGAGACCAGGCCGATCGGGATGTCGTTCTCGAAGCATGATCACGGTTGGTGGACCCATCTCCGAGAGTTCCTGCGAAAACTGGCGGCCGAGCTGATTCGGCGTGAGCCGCTCTCGTTGATGGGCTTGGT
>Ga0210062_1000574_pt1 | contig 11244 bp, 8 predicted proteins | sample Muzzi_CordA_D2_FD_185528 | JGI IMG/M metagenome (GOLD analysis project Ga0210062, IMG submission 185528) | Wetland microbial communities from San Francisco Bay, California, USA, that impact long-term carbon sequestration - Muzzi_CordA_D2 (SPAdes) | ecosystem: Environmental > Aquatic > Marine >...
TTACTTTGCCTAAAAATTCAGTAATTCAAAATTAATGCCAAAAGATCAGTACAAATTTGATCCGTATGAATTTTATAAAATAGTCGTATAATTTCTATAGGTTAGGTCGTCTGGCAGGCAGCATCTGATAAATCCGGAGGTTTTAAATATCGGCTTCTAGTATCTACTTGATTTACACTTGAGGCAATCAATATAAATTTATTAGACAGTGGGTATAAGATCCCGCAACCACAACATACTCGGAGAATTTTCAGATGACCTTTCCCCCTGCCCGTCGAATGGCAGCCGACACCCTGCTTTCTTAGCCTCCCGACTTTTCACCTTCTCCCTTTCCGCCATCGACCTTCCGCACTCCGAATTCCGGCTTCCTCACCTTCCTGCCTTCTTAACTCTGCCGGCGCGCAGATACCACTTATCAAAGACGTGCAGGTGAATCCGGGCTAAAATCCAGCCCACCAGCGACATGCCGACACCGATGGCGATCTCCGACAGGGTGTCACGGTAGCGTACCACGCGCATGACGGTTTTACCGAAAATGGCCCCTGCGATCAGCACCGCAACGCCCGAGCCGATCGTTCCCAACGTAATCAGCGCCACCGAAGACCATTTCCAGCAGGCCCACAGCAGCAGGATCAAGGCCAGGATTCCTAAAACCCAGGCGGTGATCTTCAGGGGCATGCTCAATCGCCAGATCTTAAAGGCCTGCTGACTGCCGACCTTAACCAGCTTCAGCAGCTGCTTGGATTTGGACCGATCTTCCATGGATTTTTCAACTGCTAAAAATTCCCAATCCGGTGAATCCTCGGTCGACATTGGAAAGTTAGCAAACCGCTTTTTTAATTCGAACTCAGCCATGCGATAGCCGCTGGTCATCAATGCAAAGGCCTCAGTGTCGCAAAAAGAATCCAGGTCGGTTCGAATTGCAGCCAGATTCTCCTGAACCTCTTTCAAGATACCGTAATCCGTATGATCTATTTCATCGCTGGACGGCCTTTTTTTGCCGAACTCCGAGGGATCGTCACATCCGATCCAGTCAACCGGGTTGACCTCCAGGTCTTTTTTAAGGTGGATGAACATCAGATTTCGCAGCACTCCCGATTGGCTGCGGGCATCCAACTCGCGGTACTCGGCCTCCCGCACCCGTGCCATCAAAATGCTATTGGAGCGCAGGGGAACCCCGATGACGCCTTTGCTGGGGTTGTCATCGCTGTCCATCTGGCCGCTGGCGTCGCTGACGAGAACGGCATTGCAATCCTGTTCCAGCAGACTCATGATGCCCTGATTGTCATGGACCCCGCCGTCGACCAATCGGACGGCGATTGCCTGCTTTTCAGTGTCCGGACCGGCTTCTCGTTCATACAGCTTCGGCAGCACGATTGGCTCAAAAAGCCCCGGAACACAGGCCGATGCGGCTACTGCATGGCCGAGTCGTATTTTATCGTAGGGAACCGGTGCGTCTTCATAATACATCCGCCTTAATCGATAGTTGGCATCGATGGCCGTATCGATGCCCGACGGCGGCTCCCCCATCCACGACGCGGTAAACTGCCAGTTATGACCCGTGTTGAGCGATGTGGCATTGAGAATCAGAATCGGAACTTTAGCCGACCGCCGCCAATTGTCATACTTGGGGGTGAACTGTTCATCCTCGCCCCTGGGCTCGATAAACAGATCGTTTAGCCAGCGCGGCCGAGTCTCTTCACCGTCTTTTACTTCGGCGTAAATTTTCTCCTCGTATAGTTCGCCGACTCGCATGGTGCGGGAGTAATTCGGCAGAAAAATCATTTTGAGATTCGTCACCAGTTCAGCCGCCACCCGGGTGCGGATATTAGTTTGAACTCCGGTTAGAAACTCCCGGCAGGTATCCTGCACCAACCGGACATAATCCTCCCGGCCGATCTCGGCATCTTCTTTGCGCTTGAATAGGTCCCGAACTTTAAGGTAGTAGTGCGCGCCGATAATGGACCCACCGGACACGCAGGAAATAACTTCTACGTGGCGCAGCAAGTCCAGCTCCGCCAGTTTGGCAAGAACACCGATGTGAAACAGCGAGGCCCGGAACCCGCCGCCCGAAAGCGCCAATCCGACTTTGCCAAGAAAGGCCGTGAGCACGCCATGAATTCGGTCTCCCAGGAACTCTTCCAGGGTTTGCCAGGCCCCGGCATCCAATTTTTGCGGATCATCCTGGGCCTTCAGCCGCGCGATGGACGCCAGCTGTCGCGCCGTGGATTCCAGTTCCCAGGAAGGAATGTTGGGTAGGGCGCCGGCTTTTTTCAACCACTCCCCGGCTTCCTCATATTTGGACAAACCGAAGCAGGCCTCGGCAATAGTGACCAAATACCAGTAATCCGTGTTCAGGCTCTCAACCCGAACCGCAAGTTCGGGCAACTTTTCTTTTAGCTCCGTGCGGATATCCGCAGCCTGTTTTCGGCGTTCATCGGCGACCGTGGAGGTCATACCGGCACTTTGAGCCTGCTGGGCTTCGAGACCGGCCAATTGATCCAGAACAAACGCAGCGTTGATGCCGGTGTAACCTCGGTCATCGGCGAAGTCCCGCTCGCCTTCCGATTTTAGTTGAAAACCGCGCAGGTAGTAGGACAGCGAGTGCTCCAGGTGAATTTTCTGGCCGCCGACTTCCCATATGCGTTTGAAAATGGCGCCGGCCAGACCGAGGGTTTCCGGATTTTTGGTTTCCAGCAGCGCATCGGCCGTATTTAAGATCTCCAAAGCTTGATCCAACCGGCTCCTGACCGGCAAGTCCGGGTCCTTATATGTACACAGGGCGTGCTCCTGGGCCAATTTGAGCTTTAATTGCGCGTCGATCTCCGGATCGAGAGATTCGCGCGCCAACCCGAGCAGCTTCCGCGCGTAGCCGAAAGCTTTTTCCCTTCTCAATCCCTCGCTGAGCTCAAGAATCTCCTGGTCTTTGGGCCTGTGGATTTTCTTGCGCAAAATATCCTTGGCTTGGGCGACAAGATCGCTTTCCTGACGCAATGTTTTGTCTGCCATACCCAACCTCCTTTCTGATGATCTAAAATTGCCTGAAATGCCTGAATTTCAAAAGGCACGGGTCCGCTCTCATGGAACTGCCTGGGTACTGTCGGTGATCAGTTGGGTTCTTTCCATGGCTGCCGCCAGAAGCTGGTCACGGGAACCGCAGGCCCCAAATGGATGCACCCGAACCTCGCTTTCCGTGCCGGCGCCGATGACAAGCTTGGAGCAGTCGTGGGCAAAGAAGATCGGTTCAGGGTAAGTGCCAAGGTAGGCACCCAGTTGTTTGCCGGTCTCAACATCCCAAATGCGGGTGTAGTCATCGCCGACCGTGGCCACCAGGGTGTCGTTCGGACTGAAGGCTGCTCCGACCACCCCGCCTTCGTGGCCGAACAACTCGTGAATGAGACCGCCGCTTCGGGTGTCCCAGATACGCGCGATCGAGTCGCGGCTCACAGTCACCAACCGCAAACCGTCACTGCTGAAGGCACCGCCCAGAACGCGCCCGGCGCCGACGTTGATGACCCGCAACAGTTCGTAGGATGAAGCGTCCCATAAACGGGCCGTGCCGTCATCCGAAACCGTCAATATAAATGAACCATCGGGGCTGTAAGCGGCATTGTAGACCGGTCCTGCATGGCCGATGAGCTTCTTGACGACCTCTCCGGAAGATACGTCCCAAACGAGCGCGAAATCATCGCAGCAGGCAACATTGGGCCAGCCGGTTTTGGTCACGACACTTTTGCCGTCCGGGCTCGGCCACCCTTGCAGATCACCATAGCTGTCGTCTGTTAAAAGGGCATGTCGCTGGCCGGTCGTCATATCCCAAACCCCTATGCGGGTGGTATCGACCCGGGCGACGATGATCCGGCCATCGGCACTGAGTTTGGGAAGCTCAATGGGTTGATCTTCACCCGCCAGCTGTGGCAGCCGCACCCCGTAACGAAGGGTAAACAGGTCACGATAGGTCTGCCTGGCCGGGGCCGTCGTACCGGCTTCCCACAACCAGGCACGCCCCTTGCGGCCGATGCTCAAAACACGCGACCCCTCCGGGCTCACCGCAACAGCCGCGATGGCGTCCTGAAGACCGCGCAAAACCGCGAATTGTTCCCCACTTGCGGTCAACCAGATACGAGTCGTTCGATCCTCGCTGCCCGTGACGATAAACCGGGCCTCCGGGCCGAACGCGGCCGCGTTGATTCCCCGATCATGACCGACCAAAACGGCATCCACATCGCTATACTTTACCCCCCAAATCCGGGCGGACTTATCGCCGATTTCAGTCGGGCCGCCGCCGCTCTCCGAATACATGCCGGCCTTGCTCCATGTCACGGCGTACCGGTTATCCTCGCTGAAGACGGCATCGGCGATCGGATCGAGATGTCTGGCGAGGGTCCGCGTAACCTTTCCGCTGTCGATGTGGCGGATGACGGGTACATCTTGGTCATAGGCCACCTCGTATTGCGGGGAATCGGTTTTCATGAGCGACGGCATCGATGCATTCTGTGGGACCGGCAGGCAGGTCTCAGCATCGAACACCTTCCCCGCCCCGGTGACGATGTGGGCGCCATCATTGCTGAAGCGACCCGGCTCGCCCGCCGGCAGAGAGCAGATCGGCTGACCGGTATTTGTCTCCCAGAGCTGCTGCACGCAGTCCCGGCCTTTTGGCGAACACACCGTCCCGAGAATGCGTGTGCCGGTCGGGTCGAAATACGCCCCGGAAACCGGACCGTTTGACCGCAGCATGGCGCGCCGATGGGAGCGGATCAGGGCTTCCCGCAGGGCCAACGCCGCCTCGGCGGTCCAATCGATGGTCACCCCCTGGATGGCGAGCAGCAGGCTGTTGTGCGGATCGACCGCAAGTTGTGAGGTCGCCAGGGCCGCCGATTCCCGTGAACGGGCTGCATCCCTTTGAACGGTCGCTACATAAGCCATAATGCTCGCCGCAATTGCCAGGGCGGCCAGCCCGATCCCGGCGGACCAGGCCAGGCGCCGATTCCGGCGGACGATCCGTACATCTTCCCCGATCAGTTCATCTTTCGGCCGGCCGTGGATGGTCGCGGCCAGGTCGGCGATCTGGTTGCGGAATTGGGAATTGTGCAGCGAGAGATCATTTTCGTCCTTGACCGCCCGCATGTCGACAAAGAGCGGCTCCTCGGCAAATGCCCTGGAGAGCTGACGCGGCAGCGCTGTCGTCTGCACCCAATTAAAGTCCCCGGCCCGGGTGTCCCAGACAACGTCGCCGTCCGTCAAAATAATCAGATAATGATCAACAGCTTTGCCGGCCTTAGCCATCGGAGAGGCGGTCAGCCAGTGATCGACTTCGCGCTGAACCCATACCGAGGCCGCAGCATCAGGCGAAGCCATGAAGACAAAAAACCTGGCCTCGTTGAGCGCACTCTCGATGGACGACCACAATTCAGGTGTTGCCGACAGACTCGTCTGATCACGAAAAACGTGAAGCGCCCTCAGGCGCAAAAGCGGTTTGGCAAATCGATGCAGCCCCGACTGCACTTTGGGTGCCAGCCTGCCGTCCGCTGCATGACTGTATGAAATGAATGCGTCGTAGTTCATTATTGCCGTATTATATGAGTTAAAACAAGGGATTAATTAACCCAATTTCACTGCTTGGCCGCCGCTGGAATCGTTTCATAGAATTTTCGGAAAGCGTCAATCGTCTGATACTTCTGAACCTCATTTTTGTAAGCTGGCAGGGAAGCTGCCGAGGCATTTTCCTCGTCGGTACATTGGGCTACCGCCTCGAGTTTCGGAACCGGTCGGCTGATGGCATAACCGAAAGCGGTGATGCCGATCACCTCCCGGGCCGTGACTGTCATCCGGCTGCCGCGCTCGTCCCACAGATTTTCCCACCGCAAGGGCGAGGCAAAATGAAACTCGGTGCGCGCCTGGATGCCGCCCAGCACCCAGGCGTCGTTGGCCAGCAAAGACCAGTGACCGGCATTCAGAATGCTTCCACCGTCATCGGCGTCTTCATCCATGATCTTCAGATTCTCGCGCATGATCTCATCGATGCTGGGAAAGCTCTCGTTCGCGCTGACCCACGTGCCGTCGTCTGTTCTCAGCGCCAGCCGTCCGACAATCGTGATGCCGAAGTCGACGGGATTTCCTTCGAAGTCCGAAAGCCTGGTACCGGCAAGCGCGTTGCGATAAATCCTGAAAGCCGCCGCTAACTTGTCCGGCCGCAGCGACCCGTCAGAATAAAAGTCCGCGCCGCAATTTAATGCCGCGGCCTGAAATTCAGCGATACGTTCGTAAATTTTTATCCTCCTTTGAGATATGCTAGCAGTTAAATGCCGCGCCGATATCGTTAATTGCCTTGCGAATCCGCTCCGTATAAATGAAAAGATCTGACTTTTTTAATTCTTCCCGGTAGCTTTCCTCCGGACTGCGTGGTTGAGCTCCGGCATCATCCTCATACACCCACGCCAGCACGCGTAATTCGTCCAGTGCGTCCTTAACTATTTTTCGCTCGGCGCTAAGTTCTTCCATCCGCGAACTCACAAATGCGCGAAGCTGTTCGTATTTGATCTTCATCAAACCATTCCTTCAAGGAGCTGGCGGGCATCAAGATGGATAAAGGTTGCACCCCGATTCTTTGCGCGCTGAACCATATCTTCAGTGCCACCCGCACCGTCACCGACATCGCCATTCCAGAGAGCGATCATTACCAGGTCATCATTTGAAATTGCCAGGGCGGTATGAAGCATCCACAGGTTAGAGCGCTGCCAGATGCTGTAATCTTTCTTGGCGTGCAGCCATCGCGGCAGCTCGCCTGAATCGGACAGAATTTTGGGTTTCTTTTTTTCGAACAAGACCTTGAAGCGCTCCACCCAGTCAGGACCGGCGTCGAACACCGAGGCTTTGATGTACTCATTTTTGGGAAGCACCAGGTACATCTGACTCGGGATTTCCAGTTCTTCGCATACTTCATGGAACAGGATGTCCCCGCCGGACGCGCCTCCGGAGATGCCGAAAAGCCTTCCGCCTGCTTTTTCTTTCTCCTCGGAAACAGCTGCCAGAATCATGTTCCGCGCCTGTTCCTCCTTGGCAGCCGGGAAGCGGGGCTCTCGCCTGTTCGGAGCATCGATACGATGTCCGGTAAATAGAATCGCACGCGGAGCGGATTCGGATTTTTCTTCTTCTACCACAGGAATGTTGTCAAGGGCTGCCTGTGTGTTTTCCATTAAAATTCCGAGGGGCTGGTAACGCAGAAGCTGTTGGCGCGCGGAGTCGCAGGCAAATTCGGGGGCATTGGCCAGGGCTTTCTTATAAGCCCGCCCGACACGTTTAGGTTTTTTGGAGGTGAGCATGATCAGGTCTGCGGCACTGATCTCGGCCCAGATATCAGTCATTTCTTTTCGCGCCATGGCTTTTCGTCTGGATTCGATGCTGAGCTTGACCGCGGCCGCCAGATCCGAGCTAAATCCATTCAGCTTGCGAAGTTTCATCGCCGCCTCATCCTCCGAATCGAAATCTTCCTCCCAGACCTCCGGCAGCACGGATGCCAACTCCGTGATGATGGTTGCCATCGCCAGGGCGTTGAGACCGGAATAGAAATGGTTGCGGTCTTCAGTGAATCCCTTCCGATACAGGTCAAAAGACTTTTCTATATGAGGTGAACCCAGGGCGGCGTTCTGGATAAGCGCTGTGTCTGCCAAAGTATTCCAATCCGCCTCCCATAGTGATTTGGCGTTTCGCGCCATAAGCGCCCAGATTTCGGCCCGGTCCCAGCCGGACATTTCGGTATTATGAAGGGCCCGCTCAAGAGCCTGATCCGACCTGACAAGATCATCCAAACGCTGATAAACGGTTCCCAGAAGGGTGTTGGCTTCCAGATCCATATCGTCGTATTTCCGCACCGCCTCCCAGGTAGCTTTGGCCCCCTTCCAGTCCTTGAGCTCGAACTGAGATTTTCCGATCAGTCGTAAACCCATCGTAGACCAGGCAAAACCGTTAACCTCCGCAGATAACAGTTGGAGGTAACCGGGGTTTTTCGATGCTTCCGCCCGTTGCACTTCTTCGCTAAAATCGAGGGGGACCACCAGGAACTTGGAGGGGTCGGTGGGCTCCAGTTCCGGCAGCAGCTGAAAAACCGGGCTGTCCTGTTTTTGTGAATCCAGGGTTGCTCTCAGTCCATCTATAAGATCGGGAAGGCTGGCAGCCGGATTGGATGCATTATACGGCAGATACCGATCCGTTTTCAGGTCAAAGGGGACTTCATCGCCCTCCGACTTTATCAGAAACGTCCGCTTATCTCGAAAAGCGTGGCGAATGCCGAGCTCATAGAATGCATTGGCGTTGTGTATTGAGACATCGGCAACCACGAGATCGGCAATCAACAGCTGCTCGAACATATCGGTACGAATATTTCCTTGCTGCATAAATTCACCGGTTGTACCGCCCGAAAACCGGAGTTCATCAAGCGCCGGACGAATCAACTCTTTTTCAACACGATCAAAATCTATACCGCTTTTAATACCGAAAGGGCGTACGATAAAGGCATGCATGGCTTTTACCTCCTATTGACTCAGCCTTAAAAATTCAGATACCAGGCGTTCATAAATGATTGTTGCGTTTTAAAACCTGATGAACAGGTTTGCTTTCCCCGCCGGGCGGATTAATTATCTATCCGCAAAATTGAATACGGCAATTAGTCATGGAGCGGGTCGGGCTTGAAAAGCTCCCCGACGCCTCAGTTAAACAAAGGGGCCAAAATGGTCCAGCTTAATTTCTTCTGCCACCTTCCGGCCGACCTTGCGCAGGTCGGGGATATATTCGATGGAATCGAGCTTCTGGACGTTCTTGGGTTCGATCCCGGGCAGACCCAGCGCGTTCAAACCATCGCGGCTCAGGTCTGCATTGTAGCGGGCGTAGAGAAACCGACGCCCGAAATCCGGGCTTAGCGGAATCTTTTTCCTATTTTCATCGCGCGGAATCATGTCACCGATTTCACGGTCCAGGGCAGCGCCGTGCACGCAGCGGCCGATGGAACGGCAATTGGTATCCTGATCAATCATGGCAGCATACATGAGCGCATTGGGCAGTCCAGCGACATTATCGATCAGTCCTCGATCCGGATCTTCGACCCCCTCCACCAAACTTGCCGCTGCCCCGGTTCCGATCGACATGACAAGCAGTTTATCCTCGCCGCTATCCCAGTTCAGGCGATATCCCGGCTCGGTGGCCATACGATACATCAAAAACGCCGGGTTGTTGTAAGGCGTCAGTCCGCCATCAACAAATACAAATGCCTTGCTTATATCCTCCGGATCCCAATGAAGCACCTCCGGCGGAAAGAAAACCGGTGCCGCCGTACTGGCACGCACGAGCTGCCACAAGCGAATTTTGAGATTACAATCCGGGCGGGCGGTGTCATTGTATTTAGCCTGCGGATTGCTGCTGATCGGCCAGGGAGAATCCGTGGTGCGATTGCGGGTCACCGCCAGCAGAAGGCACTTCAGATCGTCCGGCTTCAGAGTCGTTTTGGCCCCGAAGACATTTTGCAGCTCTTTTTTCAGCGGCTTGGATTTGTAAAGCGCATTCCATCGCTTCCAAAGCACCTGCTTATCGAACATGGCCGGGCCGGTTTTTTGATAGAAGTCCAGCAATTCTTTGGCACTCATACCCCGTGCAATCCCGGCTGCGATTATGGCGCCGGTGCTGGTTCCGCCAACAAAATCGAAATAATCGCAGAGCCTGAACCTCGAACCGCCGCCGGTGGCTTCTGCCAGCATTTCTTCCATACGGGCCAGGACCTCGAGGGTCAAAATACCCCGGATGCCGCCGCCGTCCAGGGAGAGAATTTTGTGCTTTTCATTTTCTTTGCCTTCGTATCTGGATCCAAGTTTTCCCCATACACTCATGATGCGCCTCCTTTTCGGATAACAATTCTAAAATTGGTTTGATTGTATACTGGCAAGGGCAGGCAGTTTCTTCCCTTACTCTAATGCTCTCAAGGTCTCTGTCAACACACGTCAGAAGCTGATTGATGTCTGGGCTCCGGCATTGCTCGGCAATCAGAATGAAAACCTTCGTGATTCCCGCCCTAAACCTCCAGCCGTATCTCAGCTGCCGGACGCCACCCAATTGATATCTTCAACGTTGAGCCGGGCAAGCTTCATGTGCGGGTAGAAACCAAGGAACCGCTGCCAGGTCCAGAGTTTGCTATTCGCGTGCCAGTCACTTCCCGGATGTTGATTCGGAAAACTGTCCAAATCACCGTGACGGCGGCAACCCGGTCCGTCCATATCAAATGCCTTGTTGGACTCAAGCGTTAAAATCCGTTGAGTGGGTGGATGGGCGTCGAGAATCATAAAAGTGTGGCCGCCGTTTGGTGGATCCAGACTTTTCCAACCCTGGATGATGGTCCAGGGGGCCGGCAGTTCGTCTTTGTCCGGGACCTCAACTCCCATGCCGGTTTTGATGACTGCTGTTACCGGTGAAAATAGATCGCCCGGCAGCATGATCATCATCTGCTTGTGATTGGTGGTGGTCCAGCTGAAGTCAGCGCCATGGACATCCACCCAGGCTTTGACCAGGAGTGCTTCGACAAAGGTGCAGCAGTTGTTGGCCTTGGGCGGCTCTAAGAGTGAGCTGGAAATACCCGGAATTTCATAGGGATAGCGCGGTTCCTGCAGATCGTAGGTATAACCGCTGAATGCCGGAAGAAGCTCAATCAGGGCTGCTTCAGGCACAAACTTTTGGTTATTGATCTCGGTTGCCATCGTTTTTATCTCCTTATTTGTGAAAATTTTGCGGCCTGAATTTTGACTTAGGGAGCTAAAGAATTATTTTTAATCTGAAACACGCTAAAAGGAATAAATAGTTATTTATTATTAGTTATTCGCTATAGGAAGATGGTTGTAATATTAATTGAGAAAATGAGCTAAAAACTCCCGATTTATTCGGGGTATTGTGGAGAAAATCATGCTAAAAGTTATGGTTACCTATAAAGTCAAACCGGACCGGGTCCGGGAAAACGAAGATTTGGTAAAAGCCGTCTATGATGAGTTGCGGCAAAATAATGACCCGGATATCCATTATGCAACATTTAAACTGGATGACGGGCAGACATTTGTACATATTGCCTCTTTCGCGTCACCGGAGAAGCAAAGCAAATTGACGGATTCAAAATCGTTCCAGGCGTTTCGGGAAAATCTGCCGGACAGGTGTGAGGTGCCCCCCAATCCCCAGAAGCTCAATGAAATTGACGCCTATAACTTTGTTTAGCAT
>Ga0210062_1000575_pt1 | contig 11230 bp, 10 predicted proteins | sample Muzzi_CordA_D2_FD_185528 | JGI IMG/M metagenome (GOLD analysis project Ga0210062, IMG submission 185528) | Wetland microbial communities from San Francisco Bay, California, USA, that impact long-term carbon sequestration - Muzzi_CordA_D2 (SPAdes) | ecosystem: Environmental > Aquatic > Marine >...
TCAATACCGAACCCGCGCTGGCTCAGTCGGGCAACGTGCCGCTTCACATGGTGGAAGGCGTTACCGAAAAGGCCTACGGGATGCAACATGCCGCCATGCCGACCCAGTCCGCCGGCAATTTCAGCGGCAGCTCGGCTCCGGAACCCGGTGTTATCGGCGGCCTCGCGGTGCTGACCCTCGCGGGACTGTTCGCCGTGCGCCGGCGCCGGCAGTCTTGAGGTAAAGGCGCGCCGGGGCGGGGACCAGCTCCCCGGCGCGCCACCTCCCGGGTTCATTCGGGCCTTCCAACATTCCGCTAGCAACTGGAGAAAATTCATGATGCAGGCTGTCCACGCCGTGCGCGCTTACCCGCGGCTGCCGCATAAGGTCGGGGTGGCGGCGGTTCTGATAATCGCCGCCGATTTCCTGTTCTACGATCGAATCCCCGGCATTTCCGAGGCGTTGTTCATTCTCCTGCTGACCGGCGGAGTCTGGTACGCCAACCGCCTGCAACTCGGCGACCCCGCCGTTCGATCCGCATTGATGTTGACGCTGGCGGGCTGTCTTGCCCTGGTCGAGAATGTGAGCTGGCTGTCCGGCGGATTCGCCCTGGCGGGACTGGCCTCCCTGGCCACGCCGCATCGTGCGCGTTGGCACCGTGACGGTGTCCGGTGGCTGCAGATGCTGTTCCGATTCGTCAAGCGGGGCTTGCTCCAGCCGTTCAGGGACAGCCGGACTTACCGCAAGGCCTTGAAGAAAAACCGCCGGGCCCCGATCCGCAAACAACAAATTATCGCCTGGGTGCTGCCGCTGGGCGCGTCGCTGGTCTTCGCCGCCCTGTTCGCCGATGCCAACCCGATCATAGCCGACTGGCTGGCAGCGATCGGCGATATCGATCTGCCGGAACCGGGGCGTGTGTTCTTCTGGTTCATCGTGGCCTTCATTTGCTGGCCGTTCATCAGGCCGCGACTGGCCCGGTTCGGCCGGGTATCGCCGACATTCAATCCGAACTTCGTCCCGGCTGCCGCGTCGATGATCGACATACTGTTCTCGGCCAGCGCCATCCTGCGGTCGCTGATCGCCTTCAACGCTATGTTTGCCGTGCAGACCGTTCTCGACGCCACCTATCTGTGGGGCGGTCAGGCCCTGCCCCACGGCATGACCTATGCGCAATACGCCCATCGCGGCGCTTATCCCCTGGTGGCGGTGGCATTGCTGGCCGCCGCCTTTGTGCTCATCGCGATGCGTCCAGGGAGTGAAAGCGCGCGAATGCCGTTCGTCAGGAACCTGGTTTATGCCTGGGTGGCGCAGACCATCGTTCTTGTCGGCGCCAGCGCCTGGCGCACCGGCCTTTACGTGTCGGTCTATTCGCTGACCTATCTGCGCGTGGCCGCGTTTGTCTGGATGGCATTGGTGGCGATCGGTCTGGTCTTGATCGTCCTGCGGCTGGCGTGGGGCAAATCCGGCGCCTGGCTGATCAAGGTGAACATGCTGACGGCGATGGCTATTCTATACATTTTCTGCTTCATCGATGTCGGCGGCGCTATCGCGCGCTATAACCTCGAACACAGCCGTGCGGCCACAACGCCGGAATATTCCATCGATCTCGATTATATTGAGGAGATCGGGCCGGCAGCCCTGCCCGCGCTGAACCGGCGTCTGGAGACCAGCGACCCCGTCCGGCAACGGGTGCATCTGATGTTTGTCCGCTCATTAAGAAATCGGCTAGTGGCCAAACTCGCCGAACGGCATCGCGACTGGCGCGCTTATACCTTCAGGAGCTACCGGCTGGCTTTGGAGGTCGCAAATTCGGGCACCGAAATATATGATAACCCTCCGGTGGATGGCGAATGGTCGGTCGAATGATCCCGATGCCATATGCCGGGCAGGCGCTTGTGACAGGAAACTGGATGGCCGGACATATCCTTATTGTCGATGACGATTCGCATATCCGCGAAGTCATTTCGTTCGCGCTGGAAAAGGCGGGCATGAAGACCCACGCCGCGCGCAACGGCGCCGAGGCCCTGCAATCCTTTAACGCAACCGGCGCCGACCTGATCGTGCTCGATATCAACATGCCCGAAATGGACGGCCTGGATGTCTGCCGCGAGTTGCGCAAGACCAGTGACGTGCCGATCCTGTTCCTGTCGTCGCGCGACGACGAGATCGATCGCATATTGGGACTGGAGATTGGCGGCGACGATTATGTCACCAAGCCGTTCAGCCCGCGCGAACTGGTCGCGCGGGTGAACGTCATCCTCAAGCGCGCGCGAAACAATACGCCCGAAGAGAATGACGCCGCGCCGTTGCGCTGTGGACGCCTGACGCTGGACCCCGTGGCCCACCAGGTCAACTGGGACGAGACGCCCGTCCCGCTCACCGCCACCGAATTTGCCATCCTGCGCGGGTTCCTGCGCCAGCCCGGACGGGTCTTCGACCGGGATGTCGTGATCTCGAACGCCTATGGCGTCAATATCCATGTCAGCGACCGGACGATCGACAGCCATATCCGGCATATTCGCGCCAAGTTCCGCGATCTGGGCTGCGAGCCCCTGATCGAAACGGTGCATGGGGTGGGCTACAAGCTGGGCCCATGCGAATAGCGTGCGCCAGATGATGAACGGATTTCGCCCGCGCCTTCGGACGGTCCTGCTGGCCGTAAACCTGGCGGTTGTCGCCCTGCCGCTTGGCGGCATTTTCTTTTTCCGGATTTACGAGAATCAGCTTGTCCAGCAGACCGAAAGCGAACTGATCTCGCAGGCAGCCGTGATCGGCGCGGCATACCGCCAGAGAATCATCGAGCTTCACCCCGATTATCGCAACTACGGCATCGAACTGACCGAACAGCCTCCGCCGGTCGACGACTATTACACGCCGATCATGCCGCAAATCGATTTCGCCAGGAACGAACTGTTGCCGCCGCGGCCCGATGGCCTGGTTCCCGACATACCCGCCGACCCGACGGCAAGCGCGGTCGGCGAAATAATGTCCGGCATCCTTGTCGATGCGCAGAAAACCACGCTCGCCGGGTTGAAACTGCTCGACTATAACGGTGTGGTCATTGCCGGCCGCTCGAACCTCGGCGAATCCTTCGCCCATGTCCGTGAAGTGGAACGGGCACGCACCGGACTGTACACCAGCGTGATCCGGCAGCGGATTTCAGATGAAGCGGCGCCGCTCGCATCGATCAGCCGCGGGACCGGTATCCGCGTCTTCATCGCCATGCCGGTCATCCAGGGCGACCGGCTGTGGGGTATCGTTTATCTGTCGCGGACACCGAGAAATATCTTCAAGCATCTCTACGACGAGCTGGACAAGGTGATTTTCGCCGTTCTCACCATCCTGGGGCTGACCTTGCTATTGGTATTCCTCACCGCCTTTACGATATCCCGGCCGATCCACCAGCTTATTGCCCGCACCAGATCGGTTTCCGCCGGAAATCTGGACGCCATGCGCCCGCTGGAAAAACCCGGCACCAGGGAAATGGAGCTGCTGTCGCGAAGTTTTGCGGATATGGCGCGGACGCTGCACCAACGCTCGCAATATATCCGCGACTTCGCGACCCATGTTTCCCACGAATTCAAGACACCGCTGACCGCCATTCAGGGCGCGGCGGAGCTGTTGCATGAGCATTTCGACGAAATGTCGGCCGAGGAAAAAAACAGATTCCTGCAAAACATCGTCGCCGACAGTGAGCGCCTCAAGCTGCTTGTGACGGGGCTGCTGGAACTGGCGCGCGCCGACAACGCCGCGCCGTCGCTGGAACTGCTTGACCTGACCCGGGCCCTGTTTGCCATGAAGGCGAAATATGACGAACACTGCGTCCTGGAAATCCGCGGCGATGCCCGGGAGGCGAGGATCGGGATGTCGAGCGACAATTTCGACATGATCTTCTCCAACCTTCTGGAGAATTCCCGCCAGCATGGCGCGACGGGCGTCCAAATCGATGTCGCGCGGAATGGCAATCGGGTCGAGATCGGCTTTGCCGACAACGGGGCGGGCATTCCCGCCGCAAACAGGCAACAGATATTCACGCCCTTTTTCACGACCAGGCGCGATCAGGGCGGAACCGGCCTCGGGCTCGGCATCGTCAAATCGATCCTGGATGCCCACAAGGGCGGAATCGAACTGGCCGAAACCGGAACCGGAACAAGGTTCGTCCTGACGCTGCCCGTTGCGGAGCACCCTGCGGCTGCATGACTTCGCCCGATACAGGCCCGATATTGGATCTTTGAGGAGGGATTGGTGGAGCCGAGGAGGATCGAACTCCTGACCTTCGCATTGCGAACGCGACGCTCTCCCAGCTGAGCTACGGCCCCACAAATGATATTTCGTCCGGGCTGTGCCGAACGAGCCGGAATATGTGTTCGGCGAAGCCGCCTGTCAAGCGTTGCTTGCTTCCCGAAACCCAAATTTCCTTCTCTCCTTGAACTTGCCGCCACGGGCCCGTAACTGTAATGTCTGCACCGCATCGCTGGCTGAAGTAGAGGGCAAGGGAACTTTCATGGGCGTCAATCCTATAATCTGGCTGATCATTACGGTCATCGATATCTATGTGTGGTTCGTGATCGCCAGCGTCGTGCTGAGTTGGCTGGTGACCTTCGATGTCATCAACCTGCGCAACCGCTTCGTCTATATGATTTACGACATGCTGTACCGCATCACCGATCCGGCGCTCCAGCGTATCCGCCGCTTTACGCCCAGGATGCAAATCGACCTGTCGCCGATCGTCCTTATCGTCGGGCTCTATTTTGTCCGGTACAGCGTAATCTGGCTCTATGTCAAGGCGATCAGCTGACCTGCCGTCATGACCGCAGCGCCCTTCACGCGGGCCACGGACGGCGCGCTTGTCGCGGTGCGCCTGACCCCGAAATCCTCGGCGAACGCGGTTCGCGGTATTGCAAACGACGCTGACGGGGCGGCCTACCTCAAGGTAACCGTGACCGCGGCGCCCGAGGACGGCAAGGCGAACGCCGCCTTGCTGAAGCTGCTCGCAAAGACGTGGAAACTGCCAAAAACGTCGCTTACGATAGCCTCCGGTACGACTGCGCGCCGTAAGGTCGTGCATATTTCGGGCGACCCTGCGTCGCTTTATGCAATGTTGATCGAATGGGGAAGGACCATCGAATGAGCGATCCGAAAATCATCGACGGCAAGGCCTTTGCTGCCAGTCTGAGGGCCCGAATCGGCGAGACCGTGGCCGGATTGAAGCAGCAGCATGACCTGACGCCGGGGCTGGCGGTAGTGCTGGTGGGCGAAGACCCGGCCAGCCAGGTTTATGTGCGCTCCAAGGGCAAGCAGACGCAAGAGGCCGGCATGAACAGCTTTGAACACAAGCTGTCGCCCGATACCTCGCAGGCCGATTTGCTGGCGCTGATCGATACGCTCAACAACGATCCCAAGGTTCACGGCATTCTGGTACAACTCCCCCTGCCGAAGCAAATCGACGAGCAGTCGGTGATCGACGCTATCGACCCGGCCAAGGATGTTGATGGTTTCCACGTCATCAATGCGGGGCGGCTCGCCACCGGCGGCAAGGCCATGGTGCCCTGTACGCCGCTGGGGTGCCTGATGCTGCTGCAGGACCGCCTCGGCGATCTTTCGGGTATGGAGGCCGTGATCGTGGGGCGCTCCAACATCGTCGGCAAGCCGATGGCGCAGCTTCTGCTGGGGGCCAACTGCACGGTAACGGTGGCCCATTCGCGCACCCGCGACCTCGCCGGTGTCTGCCGACGCGCCGATATCCTGGTCGCCGCCGTTGGCCGCCCGGAAATGATCAAGGGCGACTGGGTCAAGCCGGGCGCGGCGGTGATCGACGTGGGCATCAACCGGATCGACGCCGGCGGCGACAAGCCGAAACTGGTGGGCGACGTGGATTTCGCCGGCGCGTATGAAATTGCGGGCGGCATCACGCCGGTGCCCGGCGGGGTAGGTCCGATGACCATCGCGGTGCTGTTGCGCAATACCGTGGTGGCGGCATGCCGCCAGGCGGGCCTTGCGGAGCCGGCGATTTAGGCTGTTTTAAGGCCGGCCAACGCAATCCCGTTCTGCCTATCACGGTTGTATACAAACTGCGTGCATCGCGTCACTTTCTTGGTGTATCATTTCGCCAATTGGTCAGGTTCGTTCACACAAGGGTCTGACCTGATAGAGGACAGGGAAAAACAGTAAGCAGGAAGAGTGCGTCATGTTCGTCGTAAGCGAAAACGATCACACTGAGGAATCCATCAAGGAAGAACTGGAGCGTCTTTACATCGCCGCCGGCTATCTCAATGCCGACCGTGGCAATATGGAAATCGCGATGCACCTGATCGGTGCGGCCATCGTCGAGCTTGAGAGCCTTACCGAACAGGACTCCCGCCCTCGTATCCGCATGGTGCACAGCGCCGCAAATACCGAGGCCGCCGAATAAGCCCGGCGCAGGGTGGACGCGCCACGGTCTCGGCGCAATAATCACCGAATGACCGGAACCATCGAAACCTTGTTACTGGCTGTTGCCTGTTTTGTCGGCGGCCATTTCATATTGTCCAGCGTGAAGGTCCGCAGATACGTCGCCGGCCTGCTCGGCGAAGGCGGATTTCGGGCACTCTATTCGCTGACCGCAGTCGGCACGATGGTATGGACAGTCCTGGCCTATAAGGCGGTACCGGAAATCGAGTTGTGGCGAGACGGGATGGCATTGACCCACCTGCCGGTCGTCCTGATGCCTTTTGCCTGCATCCTGGTCGTGGCCGGCCTGACAAGCCGTACCGTGACCATGGTCGGCGGCGAAAGCATGGCGGGCGAACCCGATGCGGTATTAGGCATCGCGACGATCACCCGCCACCCCTTCCTGTGGGGTGTTGTCCTCTGGGCCATCGGACATATTGCAGCGACCGGCAGCGCCGCCGGTCTTGTCCTGTTCGGTGGCATGCTGATCCTGGCGCTGGGGGGCATGGCGCATATCGACCACCGGCGGCGATTGGCCATGGGGCCGGACTGGGGGCCGATCGCCATGACCTCCTCGGTCATACCTTTCCTCGCCGCGATCCAGGGGCGCCACCGGATCGATTGGCGAGGCATTGGCTGGGCGCGGCCCGCGGGCGGTATTGCGCTTTATTTTTCCCTGCCCTTCATCCATTCATGGGCGGGCGCTTCGATTCTTCCCGAATTTCTGATGAAGGTACTGCCATGACCGGGTTTTTGCCGCTGATCGTTACGATGGCCGCCTTCCTTGCGGTGCATACGGCGATATCCCGGCCTCGCATCCGCGATCCGCTGATCGCGCGTCTGGGGCGTCACTGGTACGGGGCCTTCCATGGCATCGTTTCGCTGGCCGGGATGGCGGCCGTGTTCTGGGGCTATTATGCCTCGCCTTATCTGGAATTGTGGCCGCCACTGATGGCATTTCGGGCGGTCCCGGCGCTGCTCATGCCGCTGGCCTGTATCCTGACGGCGGCCAGCTTCACTACCCCCTGCGCCGGTCTCGCCGGCGACTGCTTGCCGGATGGCCGCAACCCCGCGCCGGCGATTCTCAGCATTACGCGCCACCCCGTTCCCTGGGCGCTTGTGCTGTGGGGCGCCGCCCACCTCGTCGCCAACGGCGATCTCGCCGGAGTTCTGTTCTTCGGGATTTTCCTGGTATTCGGCGCCCTGGGGGTTCCTCTCGTCGACATGCGCCGGCGGCGGCTCTGTGGCGACGAAGCCTCGAAGCGGTTCGAAGCGGCCAGCCCCACCATGCCCTTCGCCGGTCCCGGGCCGGTCGACTGGAAGGGCATAGGCTGGAAGCCGGTGCTGCTGGGACTGGTACTCTATGCGTCCCTGATGCTGACCCATGAATGGGTTATAGGTGTGCAGCCCTGGCCATAAATCTGCGACATAACGGGCATAAGACTTGGATCGGCCCTTGTTTTGCCGCAGCGTTGCGCCAAGATGCCGTGGTATCATGCCCCGCTCTGTTAAAACGCTCTTCTCCCTGGCAATCATTCTGCTCCTTTCCGGATGCGGCGGCGGCAATGGCGGTCTCGATCTGCCTCTGCCTGGATTCGGCGGCGACGGCATTCGCTATGAAGTAACCTTCGAGGGCGAAGCCGATCCCGATCTCCTCGACAAGCTGGAGGAAAGCTCTCAGCTGATCACTCTCAGGAAAGAGCCGCCACAGAGCCGGGCAGCGCTGCGCAGGCGAATAAACGGCGATATAGATGGGCTGCGTTCGGTGCTTCGCGCTGAGGGTTATTACGGCGGCGGCGTAGAGGCGCGGACCGACGAGGAGGTAGAGCCGACGCAGATCGTTATCGCTGTGAAGCCCGGCCCTCGCTACCGGCTGACGGATTACCGTATCAACTATGTCGGCGACGGCGAAGCGCTGGCCCTTGACGCTGCGGACTTCGGCTGGACGCCCGGCATGCCGGCCCGCGGAGAAGATGTTGTCGCGATCGAAACCGCCCTGCTGGACCATCTTCACCGGAACGGCCGCCCCAAGGCCACCATTGCCGACCGAAAGGCTGTGGTCGACCATGATGCCGCTGCGATGACGCTGACCCTCCAGGTCGCCCCCGGACCCGCGGCGGTTTTCGGAGCGCTTTCAATCGAGGGATTGCAGAAGGTCGAGGAGGACTATGTCCGTCATGTGGTGGAATGGCCCGAGGGCGAGAAATGGGACGAGCGGGAACTCGATAATGCCCGCCGCAAGTTGGCCAACACGAACCTCTTCCGGACGATCCATGTGGACCCGGCCGACGAGGTCGATGCCGAAGGCAGGTTGGCGGCCAGCGCGGCCGTCGAGGAAGCCAAACATCGCACGTTGGCCGTCGGCATCAATTATTCCACCGACGAGGAATTCGGCGGCGAGCTGTCGTGGGAGCATCGCAACCTTTTCGGACGCCAGGAACGGCTGCGGCTGTCCGCGGAAGGATCGGCCGTTCGCCAGCAGGCGACGGCCGATTTCCGCAAGCCGCACTTTCTGGCGCGCGATCTGACTTTTCTGGCGAACATCACCGGGCGGGCCCAGGAAACCGACGCCTATGATGAGCGCACCGGTGCCGGATTCGCCGGCCTGGAAAAACGGCTGGCCGAGATCTGGACGCTTGGCATCGGGGTTTCGGGCGAATATTCCCAGATCGATGACGATGGAGTCGAATCCACATACGCCATCGTCGGCATTCCCATCCATGGCGGCCGCGATACCACCAACGACCTTCTGGACCCGACCGGGGGCACGCGCGTGAAACTATCGGCTACCCCATATTTCGCCACGATCGAAAGGGACATCAATTTCACCGTCCTCGAGGTCGAGGCATCGGCCTATGTCGGGCTGGGCGAGGAGAAGCGGGTGGTGCCGGCAATAAGGTTGCGGGCAGGAACGATCGTTGGTGCGGACACGCTGGACATCCCGATAACCAAGCGATTTTTCGCTGGTGGCGGCGGATCGGTCCGCGGCTACGAATATCAGATGGCGGGACCTCTGGACGCGGACGGTCATCCCACGGGGGGAAGTTCCGTCCTGGAAACGGGGGTCGAGTTGCGCTGGCGTGTCACCGACAGCATCGGCGTCGTCCCCTTCGTCGAGGGCGGAAATGTGTATGATGAGGCGACGCCGGATTTCCAGCAGGACCTGTTCTGGGCGGCGGGGCTGGGCTTCCGGTATTTCACCATCGCCGGCCCGATCCGCCTGGACGTGGCCTTCCCGCTGAACCGGCGCGATGGTATCGACAGCGAGTTCCAGATCTATGTCAGCCTGGGCCAGGCTTTTTAGCGCCGTTAAGCGGCGCCCCTTTCGCAGTGCGCTGGCCGCGCTGGCGATACTTGTCGCCTTGCTGCTGGCCGGCATTGCCCTGTTGCTCTACAGCGAGCCTGGGCGCAGCCTCATCGCCCGCACTATCGAGGACGCACTCTCCACACCGGGCGAATTCGAGGTCGAACTGGGCCGGCTGCACGGCCCGTTACCGGCGGAAATCCACATCGACCGGATCGCAATAGCAGACAGTGGCGGCGTGTGGTTGACGGTCCGGGATTTCGAATTCGGCTGGAGCCCCTTTGAGTTGCTGGGCGCCAGACTAAGAATCGATTCCATGCGGGCCCGCGAAATAGCGGTCCTGCGCCGCCCCATGCCGTCGGAATCGCCCGACACCGCGACCGAAGCGCCGGCCGGCCTTTCCCTGCCGCCTGTCGAGATCGCCCTGGACGGACTGACCGTCGATGCCTTGCACCTGGAAGACCCTGTGCTGGGACAGCCTGCTGACCTGAAGCTGGCCGCCAGCGCTACCGCCCTCCGGGACATTGCCATCCTGCGCCTTACGGTCGAGCGGGTCGACGGGAAACTTGGCCATGCCTCGGCCACGCTCGACTGGAACGCGGCGACCGGGTCGCTGGATATCGACGCCGTCCTGTCGGAACCGGCGGACGGGCTGGTGGCGCGGCTTCTGGACCTGCCGGGCAGGCCGGCACTTGATCTGTCGGTGGCCGGCGACGGCCCCGCTGGCGACTGGCAGGGACGGATGGAGCTTGAGGCCGGTGCGCTGTTCAGCTTTGGGTCGTCCCTTTCGATCTCGATCGGCCGGGATATCCGGCTGGCCATGCAGGGTGACGCCGCGCCGGGCGAGCCGCTGGGTCCGGAAATCATGGCTGTGCTGGGACCGCGAACCGCCTTCGACCTGGAAGCAGGGCGCACCGCAGGCGCCAGGGATTGGAAGGTTACCGTAAGGGAACTGAGCAGCGCTGCCGTCACCGCCCGGGGGAGGGCGAACATCAATGCCGTCGAATGGCGGATTGGCGGAAAACTGGAAATCGAGACCCTCGACGCGGGGCGGCTGGCCGGGTTCGTTCGGCCAGCCTCGTTCGGATCGGCAAATGCCGCTATCGAATTCGAGGGGCCGCTGATGAATCCTGTTGTTCGGCTGGATGGCGCCCTGGCGACGCTGGCCGCGGAAGGATTTTCCGCCGCGCGCGTGGACCTCAAGGCCGAACTGCGCCCCGATCGGCCGTTGAATGCCCGTGACGCCCGTATCGCAATAAACGGCGAGACGCGGTTGGCCGGCCTGAAGACCCCATCCCCGGAACTGGATGCGCTGCTGGGCCAAAGCCCCGTCATCGGCATTGACGGCGCGGAGCTGAATTCATACAGCCGGCTGGCCATGGGCAAGGTCACGGTTTCCGGCGACAAGGCTGAGGCCTCGCTGGCCGGCAGCATGGCGCTGGACAACGGCCAACTGGACGCTTCCGGGCAGATTGCGATAAGCGACCTGGCGCCCTTGTCCGGTGCGGCGGGGCGAAC
>Ga0210062_1000576_pt1 | contig 11227 bp, 9 predicted proteins | sample Muzzi_CordA_D2_FD_185528 | JGI IMG/M metagenome (GOLD analysis project Ga0210062, IMG submission 185528) | Wetland microbial communities from San Francisco Bay, California, USA, that impact long-term carbon sequestration - Muzzi_CordA_D2 (SPAdes) | ecosystem: Environmental > Aquatic > Marine >...
CCCGCCCGGGTCGATGCTGGGGCGGGTGGCCGCGGTGCGGCAGGTTTCGCAGCGGGCGACGTGGATGGCCACGGTGGCCATTTCGCGGGGCGGGAGGAGGCCCTGGGCGAAGCGGGCGAGGCTGTCGATCGGTGGGTGCTCGGTCACTGGGGGTCGGGAAGGGTCGTCGGTTCGTGCGGTATCAGACGGTTGGTGCGGTTGGGTCTGTTCTTTGGGACACAACGGGGCGCGGCTTGGTTCCAGATCGGCTCGGTGCCGGTCGGTATGGTGGGTGTTGGCTCGGGGCTTTGCCTACTCGATTCCGCCGGCTTTCTGGAAGAGCTCGAGCGCCGTGAGGGTGAGGTGCTCGATGCCGCGGATGGCGAAGATCGGGAAGGCTTCGGCCGCGAGGTCGCGGGCGTTTCGTGTGTTTCCCATGTCGAGATTGAGCTCGGCGAGGTCGAGGCCGAGGAGGCCGACGTCGGCGGGGATGCGGGCTGCCTGGAAGCTGGCGCGCGCGCGCTCCAGCTCCGCGCGTGCTTCCGGCAGTCTGCCGAGCTTGTGGAGGATTCTGCCGGCGGTCCAGCGCAGGCGGGCGCGGTCGTTCTGGCCTCCGCGGCGCTCGACCATGATGCCGACGTCTTGGAGCACCGGCAGGGCCCGGGCCGGCTCGCCCAGCTCGCTCAGCAGGTAGGCGAGGTTGTGGCGCGCGATGAGGGGGAGGCGGCGGTCTTCCGACAGGTCGGCGAGCGCGATCGATTCGATCAGGGTGCGCATGGCGTCGCCGGTGTGACCCAGTTGATGGCGGAGGATCGCCTGGCTGATCAGGAACCGCGCCAGCTCTTCCGGGGGTCCGCTTCGGCGCATGAGCGCGATCGCCTCTTCCAGGGTGTCGCCGGCCGCGGCGAGCCGGCCCTGGTCGCGGAAGTAGGTCGACTGGAGGACGGTGACCTCTGCCCGTTCCCGCTGGTCGAGCGTTCCCTGGCGGAGGTGGTCGCGGGCCCGTGCGAAGGCTTCGGGAACGCCGGTGAGGTTCGATTGGATGCGCAGGGCGTTGCCGATGTAGGCCCAGGCTTCGGCGCGCAGGTCGTGGAGCGGGCGCCGGCCGTAGTCGCGGCTCGGGAGGTGGTCCGCGACCTGGGCGGCGAGCCGGGCGAGGTCTTCAGATAGGTAGGGCTGGTCGATCCAGGCCGAGCGGGCTCTGGTGAGCAGGTGGCGCGCGAAGCCGTAGGTCCGGACTCGCGGGTTGGCCCGGAGCGCTCGGGACTGCTCCGCCGGCGGGAGGAGAAGGAGATGCTCGAACAGCTTGGCCGCGGAGCGTTCCTCGGCTTCGAGGCCACGCGCCGTCTTGCGTGCCGTCGCCATGCCCCGGCGGAAGGCGGCCGCGTACTCGGACCGCTTCGCGGGCCGTTCCGGGTCGGGGGGCTTCCCATCCAGGTTCGCAACCCGGGCTCGACAGTGGTCACAGCCGGCCACATGAAGGCCGATCCGGACGGTGTCCGCGGGCGTCGAGCGGCCCTGGGCGAAGGCTTCGAGGGCGAGGAGGTCCGGGTGGTCGGCTGCCACCCGCGGAGTCTATCTCCACCGACGATGCTCCGAGATGTCGCGGGCAACGATGGATGGAGGCCGGCCCCGGGGCTTCCGGGCCGGCCTCCGAACAGAAGTTTCGGGTTGACCGACTAGCCGTCCGGGTCCAGTGAAGGACCTGCGTCCGCCGAGGCGTCCCAGTTCCAGACCGTCGGATCGGGTTCGGGGACCTGGCTCTCCTGGGTGGCTGCCCGGGCGGTCTGCTCAGATCCGCCTTCGACCTGCCAAGATGACCATCCGAACCACTCCGACAGAGCGTCCAACCAGGGGGTCACAATACCCTGGAAGTCTGGGGAGCTAGATCCCGGCGGTATACCCGGGGCCGCCCAGGCGGAGGTGGTGGCCATGATCGCCAGGAGCACGACGAAAAGAACGAATTGCCTCCAGAACCTCTTGTGCATCGGTTGCTTCCTCCTTCCGGCGAAGCAGGTTCAGCCTCCATGGCTGGACAGCTCGCCAGCGAGATCGTTCTTGGCCCACAGAGGGGAAGGGGGCCGTCCCCTTGGAAGGAGGAGGAAGCGACCAGCTCGGGCGGATCGGCGCGCGCGCTGTACCGAAGGCTAGATCCAAGGTCTCGGACGGGCCCTGGCACGCTCGAGATAGGAGGTCAGCTCTCGGATCAAGTCTCCGGCTGCGAGCTCGCCGGTCACTGCACGCTGGATCACGACCAGGGCGGCGAGCGCCTCTCGGTGGACGTTCTTCGAGACGAAAATCGGCAACATGCTTCGGGCGAGCTCCTTCGCCTCGGAGGGTCGCTGGCCTTCGAGGTAGAGCGTGGCCAGGTCGAGGGTCGCGAGGGCAGCGTCGTAGTCGACGCCCTCGTCGATGAACCCTTCGGCCGCCTGTCGCAGCGTGGCCTCGGCCAGCTCTTTCTGTCCCAGCCTCCAGCAGACCAAGCCTTCGGTCCAGAGAAAATGCAAGCGGTCGAGGCGGGTGCCGAGCCGAGCTGCCAGCTCGCGAACGACCGGGAGGAGATTCCTGGCCTCTTCGTGCCGGCCTGCTTCGGCCAGGTAGAGGGCGAGATTGCTTCTGAGATAGAAGACGAGTGAAGGGTGGTTCCTTCCGTCGATCATCGGGGAGGCTCGCTCGAGGTCGGAGACCGCCTCGGTCAACTGCCCGAGCTCTCTGAAGATCGTTGCCCTCTTGAGCAGAGCCCTGCCGATGCGGTGCCGATCACTCACCGACTCGTAGGTCAGGATCACTCGATCGATCGCCCTGATCGCCTCGTCGAACCGCCGCTGGTCCCTCAGAAACGACGCCTTGAGATCGAGCAGGTTGGCCTCCTCGATTGGGTCGCCGCTGCCGAGGGCGTGGAACTCTTCGGCGATGTCGAAGGCTTCCGAGACACTTCGCAGGTCCGACCGGATCCGCCGGCAGTTGGCGATACAGGACCAGGTCTCCGCCTTGAAGTCGTTGAGCAAGGCCGCGCCGTGGAGCTGGGGGTCGAGCTGGTAGATCACCACCAGGGCGAGCTCCGCAAGCTCCTCGGCTCGGGCCGGGCTCTCCGACCAGACGGTCCGGCACCGGTCGAGCAGGTGCTCGGACAGGGCGAAGGTCTGGAACCGCGAGAGGTTCTCGACCATCCAGAGCCGCCTGGGGCTCGGGTGCTGCTCGAGCTCGTTCCACAGCTCGGGCGCTGTCGCGCGCTCGCGTTCGAGCTCGATGCCCTTGGACCGGAGCCGCTCGGCGACCCTGCGGGTCACCTCGGTGTAGGCCCCGGGCGAGACCGAGAACGTCTCACCCGCGAACATCCTGTCGAACAGCTCTTCAGCCTGTGGGCCGGCCTGTGGCAGGAGTCGGCGGCACTGCTCACACAGAAACAGGTGCCAACCGACATCGAACATCCGCTCCCTTGACAGGTCGCGGGCTCCGAACCGCTGGACCGTCGGGAGGTCCAGGTGCTCTCCGGTCATTACTCCCCCGTCGCATCGCCGTCTTCTTCGATTTCCGCCCGGATGGGCCGTGCGGCCGGTCGCTCCCGTGGGAGCTCCCTGCCGGCGGCATCCAGCGCGTCCATCGCCTTGCGCTTCCGCTCTTCCAACCTCTCCGTGCAACCACGTTCCACGGCGCGCATCAGGCGGCCCTCGCAATCGGGGGTCCGAGAGGCCCGGAGCTGGACCTCGAGCACCGCTTCGTCGAGGATCACCGCCGCCTCCGCCGGGGTCACGCCGTAGCGACGGAACGTGGCCTCCAGACGGGGCGCGAGGCGGCGCAAGGCCGCGACCAGATCGAAGCGGGGTGCCATTTGAGGTCATTGTACAGAGGGTCCTGGGCTCGATCGTCGATCGGCGCCGAATCGGGCTCGGGCCCGTCGGTCGCGCCGTGTCTTCGTCATGGTTGCGCAATTCTAGAACAAAGAAACCTTCAAGCGCAACTAGTCTTCTGTAGTTGGACTGAATCAGGCGTATTAATTCCGTGATCAGGGGTCAACTGTCTCCTTTCGATGGTCCGGTATTTCGCCGATCCGGACGGTGAATGGCGATGCCGAAGGACCGAATCAGTGGCCTCGCGAGCGATGGCCGGGGCGGATTCCGTCCAGTTGGGTAGAGGCGGCGGGGTGCCGCCCGTGAACCAACGAACGACCTGGGCAGGGCGACCTGGACGGCCCGATGTGGACAGAGCGACCTGAGCAGGCGACTGGAAAGGAGGCCGAGATGGATGGGCGAACGGGATGGCGAGGAGTGAGGGAACCGAATCGATGGGACGACGGAGGGGCGGGGTCCTGGGTCGTCACCTGGGTGCTGCTGGCGACTCTGGCCGGAGGCTTGGTGGGGGCGATCGGTGCCTCGGCCGAGCCCTTCCCCGCGGCGGGCGGGAGCCGGTCACGCTCCACGCCGGGGAGTGAATGGAAGGGGGAGAGCGGGGCCACTGAGGGGACGATCGACTTCCGCCGGGCGCTCGAGCCGACGGCGGACGAGCGGCAACGGGTGCTCCGCTGGCACCGGGTCTGGGAGGAGGAAACGGCGCCTCTTCGGGAGATCCTCGGGCGGCCCGGAGCGGCGGAGCAACCGGCACGGGTCGGAGATCCGCGGTGGTGCGGCGCTCTGGGGAGCGCGGTGCTCGCGGTGGACCGGGAGCGCGTCTTTCCGGCGCCGTCCTATGGCGTGGGCGCACGGCTTCGTCGGGCGCTGGGATCTCTCGTCCGGGCGGCGAACGCCTGCTTCGACCACCGGCCCTACGAGGCGTCGTTCCGGCTGGCTCAGGCGCACGAGGCGTTCGCCCAGGCCGCACGACTGCTGCGCCCGTACGGCGTCGCGCCCTGACCCGGAGGGAGGAGGGCGCGCGCCTGCCGGCTCCTCAGCCGAGGAGTGAGGCGAGCAGCGAGGCCACCGCCAGGCCGGCGTAGGTGCCGACGGCGTAGCCCAGGAGCCCGACCATGATCCCAGGCAGGGCGAGCTGCGGCCGGTTGCGGCCCACCGCCAGCGCCATCGCGGTGGACGGGCCGCCCACCGCCGCTTGCGACGCCACCGAGAGCGTGTCGAGGTCGAGGCGCACAAGGCGGCCGACGCCGTAGGTGATGAGGCCGTGGAGGAGGACCACCGTCGCCGTGAAGTAGAAGATCTCCAGCCCCACGGCGAGGATCTCCGCCACCCGCGAGCCGATGCCGATGACCACGAAGAAGAGGTTCAAGGCCAGGGTGCCGAGGTGCATGGAGCCCCGCAGGCGGCGCACCGGCGGGAGCTGGCCGACGACGAGGGCGAGCGTCGTCAGCCAGATCACCGAGACGCCGGGAAGGACGTCCGCCGCCCGCTCGGCGACGACCTGGAGCACGAGCCCGATGGCGAGCAGGATGGCCAGGTCGGTGACCCGGAGCGGCGCCGGCGCCAGTGGTGAAGGGTGGGGGCCGCTTTGCTCGGGCGGGGTAGTGCTGGTGTCGTCCGCCGCGCCCTCCGGGGCTCGGGGGAGGGGCGCGCTCGCACCGGTCGGCGGCGGGTACCAGCGCCGGAGCCAGACCGGCAGCATGAGCGTCGCCCCCATCCAGACCGCCGTCATCACGTTGTCGGCGGCGGCTGCCGCGGTGAACAGGCTCTGCGGCAGCTCGAGGGCGCGGCCGACGGAGACGAAGTTGAGACTGCCGCCGGAGTAGGTGCCGGTCATCACCCCGGCGAGCTTCCACGCCCGATCGCCCAGGACGTCGGAGAAGAGGAGCGCCGCCACGAGCGCGGCGGCGACCGTGGCGACGACCGCGACGGCGAAGCCGGCGAGCATGCGCGGCCCGGCGGCCCGCAGGTCACGGAGATCGACCGCCAGGAGCAGCCAGACGATGGCGAGGGAGGTGACCGGGCCGAAGATGGCGTCGTAGACCGGAGAGCTCACCGGCACCAGGCCGAAGTTCGACAGCAGGGCGCCGAACACGATCACCAGCAGCGACGCGCCGATCTTCTGGGACCAGAGGTAGCGGTGCTCGAGCCAGAAGCCGAGGGCCGCCGCGGCGGCGATCAGGGCGGAGAGCGCGAGGGGGGACTCGATCATGGAGCCCCGATGGTGCCACAAGCTCGCGGACGAGATTCAAGCAAGTCCGGAGATAGACTGCGTTCGGACCATGACCGACCCTGGCACAGCCGATCCGGCGGACCGGTCGTCTTCGGGCTGGGTCCGCGGGTTCGTCCTCCAGCCCACCTACAGGATCGAGCGGGGGCGGCCGGTGGTCTGCCTGTACGGGACGCTCGAGACCGGCGAGAGCTTTCTGGTCCGCGACCGGCGGCCGGTGCCGGCCTTCTGGGTGCTCGACGCCCATCGCGAGCGGGCGGTCGAGGTGGCGCCCGACCTGGTGGAGCGCGTGGTGCCGGCGGAGCAGGTCGAGCGGACGACCATGGCGGGTGAGCCGGTGGCCCGCGTCGAGGTGCGCCGGCCGGCCGACGCGCCGACCGTCCGTGACCGGCTCCACGAACGGGGGTACCCCACCTTCGAAGCGGACGTCCGGTTCGCCGTTCGCTACCTGATCGACCGGTCGATCAAAGGCTCGCTCGCGCTTCGCGGTCCCTCGCGTCCCGACCCGGCCGGTGGGCCGGGGATCGCCAGGGTGTTCGAAGACCCAGAGGTCGTGCCCGCCGACTGGACGCCCCGGCTCTCGGTCCTTTCGCTCGACATCGAGACTGATCCCTCGGCCGAGAGGGTGCTGTCGATCGCCCTCTACGGCTGTGGCGCGGCCGAGGTGTTGATGGGGCTCCCCGAGGGCGAACGCGCGCCCGACGGGGTCCGGGGCTTTCACTCCGAGGCCGATCTGCTCTCCGCCTTCGCCCACCGCGTACGCGCGCTCGATCCGGACATCGTTACCGGCTGGAACGTGATCGACTTCGACCTGAGGGTGCTCTCCGACGCGGCTGAACGGTGGGGCGGCATCCTGGAGCTCGGGCGCTCGCCCGGCGCGGTGCGGATCTCGGCGCGGGGCCGGCGCGGCGGCTCGTCGGCATCGGTCCCCGGCCGGGTGATCCTGGACGGCATCCAGCTTCTGCGCGGCGCCTTCGTGCGCATGGAGAGCTACTCCCTCGACGCGGTGGCGCGGAAGATCCTGGGAGAGGGCAAGACGCTCGGGCCGGGTGGGAAGCAGGGCGACGGGCAGGACGGCCCGGGAAGCAAGGCCGAGGAGATCTTCCGGCTGTGGCGCGAGGACCGGGCCGCCTTCACCGAGTACAACCTGACGGACGCCCGCCTGGCTCTCGAGATCCTCGAACGCCTGGAGCTGGTGGAGCTGGCCGTCGAGCGGAGTCGCCTGACCGGCCTCGCTCCCGAGCGGATGGGAGCCTCGGTCGCGGCCTTCGACTTCCTCTATCTCTCGGAGCTCGGCCGGCGGGGCCGGGTGGCGCCGACCGTCGGCTCCCCGTCCGAGGACGACGACGCCCCGGCGGAGACGGCCGGCGGCACGGTGCTCGACCCGCGGCCGGGGTTCTACGAGAACGTGCTGGTGTTCGACTTCAAGAGCCTCTACCCGAGCCTGATCCGCACCTTCGGTATCGACCCCTTGGGCCATCTCCAGGTGGCGGACGGTGCGGAGGGTTCGCTCGGCAAGGAAGAGGCGGTAGTGGTGGCGCCGAACGGCGCCGCCTTCAGACGCCAGGAGGACGGGCACCCGAGCATTCTGCCCGGGCTCCTGGACGAGCTCTTCCCTCGGCGGGAGGCGGCGCGGGAGCGGGGTGACCGGGTGACGAGCTACGCCATCAAGATCCTGATGAACTCGTTCTACGGCGTGCTGGCGACCCCGGTCTGCCGGTTCTACGACCCGGCGATCGCCAACGCCATCACCGGCTTCGGCCGCACCGTGCTGCTCTGGAGCCGGGAGCGGATCGAGGCCTGGGGGCACCGGGTGCTCTACGGCGACACCGACAGCCTGTTCGTGGCGCCCGTCGAGGGCCCGGCCCGGACCGACGCCGGGGCCGCTCGGGCCCTGGGCGACGAGGTGGCCGCGAGCCTGAACCGGGCTCTCGCGGCCTGGGTCGACGAGCGTTGGGGTGTGAAGAGCAAGCTCGAGCTCCAGTTCGAGCGGCTCTACTTGAAGCTCCTGCTGCCGGCGGTCCGGAGCGGCGGCCGGGGAGCGGCCAAGCGCTACGTGGGCCTGGTGGAGGAGGGGGGCGAGCGGCGGACGGTGTTCACCGGCATGGAGGTGGTGCGGCGCGACTGGACCGAGCTCGCCCGGCAGGTACAGCAACAGCTCTACGAGCGGCTGTTCTCGGACCGGCCGGTGGACGACTACCTCCGGGGGGTGCTGGGGGATCTGCGGGAGGGGCGGCTGGACGACCTGCTCGTCTACCGGAAGGGCCTACGCAAGGCGCCGTCCGAGTACACCTCGACGACCCCGCCCCACGTGCGCGCGGCGCGCAAGATGAGGGGCCCGCTGCCGGACGTGATCGCCTACGTGATGACCGTGGCGGGGCCGGAGCCGGAGGGGGACGTGCGTCACGAGCTCGACTACGAGCACTACGTGGAGAAGCAGCTCCGGCCGGTGACCGAGCCGGTGCTCGAGCTGCTGGGGATGGAGTTCGACGCGTTCACGGGCAAGGGGCACCAGCTCGGGTTGTTTTGAGAGGGAAAGGTCGTTCGCTTCGCTCACACTCGGCCGGCACAGGTCCGGCCGCTTCATGTTCACCCCTCGGCCGGCACGGAGACCGGGTAGGGTCGTTCGCTTCGCTCACACCTCGGCCGACTGAAGTCGGCCGCTTCATCCCAAGACGGAGTCTCCGAAGCGCGATCTCGAATGAAGCGGCCGACTTCAGTCGGCCGGGTGCGCCCACCAGGGCGCGACCACCTTCGCTGCAACCGCCCAGATGCTCCACCGTCAGGGCGCGACCACCTTCGCTGCAACCGCCCAGATGCTCCACCGTCAGGGCGCGACCACCTTCGCTGCAACCGCCCAGATGCTCCACCGCCAGGGCGCGGCCTTCTTATCTGTCGGCCAGTCCGAGCTCCGCCAACGCCCCCAGCGCCTGCTCCACCGCCGCCTCCGGCTCCCCCGCGGTGTCGATCCGCCGGGCCGGCCGGCAGGGCGCCTCCTCCGGTTCCTCCCAACGCTCGGCCACCGCCTGGTAGATCGCCCAGTCCGCATCCGAGACCCCCGGCTCCCGGCTCCGCCGCGCCATTCGCCTGCGCACCACGTCGGCCGGTGCCTCGCATACCAGCAGCACCGCCGGTACGCCCCACGCGCGGGCGGCTTCGAGATACGCCCGGCGCTTGGTCTCCCGCTGGAAGGTGGCGTCCACCACCACGCGGTGGCCCTGGAACAGGGCTTCCTCGGCGCGCTCCAGGCAGACGGCGTAGACCCGCTCGGTCCACTCCGGGGTGTAGATCCCCCGGTCCAGGGCGGCGGCGGCCGGCTCGGTCGGGGCGAGGCCGGCGAGCTCTTTGCGTACCTCGTCGCTCGCCAGGTAGACGAAGCCGGCGCGCTCGACGAGCCCCCGGGCGAGCACGCTCTTGCCGGTGGCGGGCAGGCCGCTGGCGAGGACCAAGCAGGGTCGCTCGGCGGCGGGGGCAAGCTCCACCAGCGCGAGCAGGAAGTGGGCGCGGGCGCGCTGGAGGTCTTGCCAGCGCTGCCCCTCGGGCACCTCCCGCCCCATGATCGCCAGGCTCTCGACCTTGCCGCGGACGACCGCCCGGTAGGCGGTGTAGAACGGCAGGAGCGCCCGTCCCTCGGCGTCCCCGGAGGCTTCGAAGTAGGCGTCGGTGAACGTGCGGGCGAGGTCGCGGCGGCCGTGGAAGGCGAGGTCCATGGCAAGGAAGGCGATGTCGGCCACGGGGTCGGCGTGGCGGAAGCGGGCGCTGAACTCGATGCAGTCGATCACCACCAGGTCGCCGGGCGGCTCCCGGTCGGGGAAGCGGTAGACGTGGTCGAGGTGGAGGTCGCCGTGGGTGTCGCGGATGACGCCGGGCCGGGCGCGCCGGTCGATGAGGTCGCGCCGCGCCGCGAGCTCGCTCTCGGTCAGCTCCCGGAGTCGCTCCCAGACCGGGGCGCTCACCGTCTCGCCCCGGAAGCGCGCCGTCTGCTCGAAGTTCTCGCGGGCGTTGCCGGCGACCACCTCGAAGCGTCCGTAGCGGGCGATCTCCTCGCTGGTCGCCGCTTCGCGGTGGAACTCGGCGATCCGCCGGCCCAGAGCCGCCAGCTCGGAGTGTCCGGCGTCCCCCCGCTCGAGCCGCGCCAGGAGCGTCGCCCCGTCGGGCAACCGCTCCATCCGGACCGCGTACTCGAGCACGTCCTCCTCCGGGGCCTCCCGAACCGTGGTCTCGACACCCGGTTCGCCGCCGCCCACCCGCACCCCGCCGTCCCTTCGGACGATCGGCACCACGCCGAGGTAGACCGACGGCGCCAACCGGCGGTTGAGGCGCACTTCGTCCTCGCAGTCGATCCGCCGCTTCTCGAGGGTGGTGAAGTCGAGGAACCCGAGGTCGACCGGTTTCTTGATCTTGTAGGCGAAGTCTCCGGCCAGGAAGACCACCGAGATGTGGGTGTGGAGGACGGTGATCTCCCCGGCCGGGTGCGGATACGCGTCCGGGCGGGAGAGGGCCTCGATGAGCTGCTCGATGTCGATCGGGGCCCTCCCTCCTTACTCGAGGCTGCTCTTGCCGGTGGCGGCGGCGATGCTCCACTTGCCGGCGCCGCGGGCGGCGACATAGAGGAACAGGAAGCAGTAGACGACCGCCAGCTCACCTTTGTTGTTGATCGGGGTGAGGAAGTGGCCCTGGCTCGCGTGGGCCATGAAGTAGCCGACCGCCATCTCGCCCGACGCGAGGAACGCCGCCCAGCTCGTGAACAGGCCGAGCAGGATGAGGAGGCCTCCCACGAGCTCGATGACGCCGGCCAGCCCGGCCATCGACGCCAGAGCCTCTTGTTCGCCGCCGAGGACGCCGAAGATCTTCTGGGCTCCGTGGCAGGCGAACAGGTACCCGGCCACGATCCGCAGCAGGGCGTAGATCTCGTCTCCGAGCTTTCCGAGGAACTTGGTCATCCGAACCTCCTGAGCAGGCTCGGATCGGGGAGCGCTGCCTCCCGATCCGTTCGGTTCACGGGGAGGGCGGCGCCCTCCGCGCGGAGCCCACCACCCTGTCTAAGCTTCTTCGTTGCCTCCATTCTAGTCTGGACTATTCATGAGGCTCCGTAGCGAGAGCCGCAAGTGTGTGTGAGATCAGGGCGCACACAGCGATGCGCGACGCAGGCGTACTGGGCAGTCCGTTG
>Ga0210062_1000580_pt1 | contig 11214 bp, 6 predicted proteins | sample Muzzi_CordA_D2_FD_185528 | JGI IMG/M metagenome (GOLD analysis project Ga0210062, IMG submission 185528) | Wetland microbial communities from San Francisco Bay, California, USA, that impact long-term carbon sequestration - Muzzi_CordA_D2 (SPAdes) | ecosystem: Environmental > Aquatic > Marine >...
GTTGAACGATTTTTCGAAAACATACGGCCCTGAACGATATCCATACCGAATGTTTCAATGAAATCATCATCCACATGAACCACCCGCATTAAAATTTCTTCGTCCGGATCCTGCCCCTCCCATTGCCAGAGGCTGTTTGAAAACCGGTATCCCCAGATTCCAGGTATCCCGGAACTGGCTGTAACAGCCTGGATATCAGGGTTTAGCAGCAATTCCTTTTTGAATTCCTTGAATTTTTGAAGCAAATTTCCCCGCATCTCAATGCCTATCAGCAACTCCTTTTCATAGCCCAAATTCTTATTTAGCATGAATGTCAGCTGTTTGTAGATTGTCAGAGTGCAGATGATCATGACAATGGCAAACATAAACGTAAAGGTAATCAGGATTTTACGCAGTTTCGTGCCCTTGGTACCCAGCTGAAGGTTGCCTCTGAGGATTTGAATCGGCTGAAACGCCGAAAGAAAAAGGGCTGGATAACTGCCGCTGACAAGTCCCGTAATCAGGGTCAGCGCCAGCAAACTGATTATGATTTTGTAATTTGCCAGTATGCCTAGCGACAGGTTTTGATTCGCCATTCGATTGAAAACGGGAAGCAGCAGATCCACGAGTACGAGGGCAGCCAGCATAGCGATAAAGGCATGTAAAATCGACTCTCCAAAAAATTGCATGACAATATCAAGCTTTCGAGCGCCAACTACCTTGCGCAGCCCAATCTCTCGAGCACGTTTGGCTGAGCGTGCGGTTGCCAGATTCATAAAATTGACGCAGGCTATTATCAGGATAAAAGCAGCATTTATGGAGAAGAAGATCAGCGTGTTGATATTTACATCGTGTGCCAAGTCGAATTCGTAACTCGAATCCAATCGGATCCGGGTAAAGGGCTGTAACTGTATTAAAGAATTTTTTTCAATCGTCGGTTTGGTTTTCAGATAGAAAGTAATTTTTTTAGCAAACCTTTGGGCCGAAGTACCCCGTTCTAGTTGGATCAACGTGTGGAAGGAACTGTTATTCCAGCGGTCGACTGAAAAACTCAATTGCCGGCCGAAGATAAACGGAATAAAAAAATTCATATCGTGAAAGACGGAGTTGCGGGGAATATTTTCCAGTACACCGGTGACGATGAATTTATATTGATGGTCGGCGGTAATTGCCTTTCCGATCGGATCCTCACGGTTAAAGTATTTGTCCGCCATGGCTTCGCTTATTACCATGGAGTTCGGTTCGGAAAGCGCTGTGGCGGGATCGCCCTTGGCCAGCGGCATTGAAAACACTTCAAAGAGCGAACCATCAGCAAAGATGACAGTCTCGTCAAAGCTTTTCGAATCATAGGAAAGTAAAAATTCCTTGCCTGTAAAACGGGTAAAATTGACGACTTCCGGGAAATCCTCTTTTAAAGCCTGTCCCAGCGGTCCCTGGGTGATAGCCCATTTTGTGGTATGGTCGGTAAAATGAATTTCCTGGACGACGCGGTAAATGTCATTTGCATGTTCACGAAAGCGGTCATAACTAAACTCGTAATAGACCCACAACAGGATCAATAGACTGCAGGCCATTCCGATGGCCAGTCCGGTTATATTGATCAAGGCATAGCCGGGATTTTTGATTATATTGCGAAATGCGATTTTGAAATAATATAGCACCATGGGTGTAATTTGATTTATTGGCCTTGTAACACAGATTATCTTAATCTTATTTCAAATACCGGCCGACAGGCCACGGGCCAACGGCCTCAAAGGCTACTCATAGCGTAAAGCATCCACCGGGTTGGCCCTTGCTGCTCTGATAGCCTGAAAACCAACCGTCAGCAGCGCGATTAGCAGCGCCAACAAAGCTGATAGAACAAAGGTGCCCAAACCGAGGTTGATGCGGTAGGCAAAATTTTGCAGCCACTTATTCATCACCAAGTATGCCAAAGGCCAGGCGATGAAATTGGCCACCAGCACCCACCGGGTGAACTCCTTGGACAAGAGCAAAATGATTTGTGAAACTGAAGCGCCTAAGGCTTTACGGATAGCGATTTCTTTGGTGCGCTTTTCGGCGGTGAAAGATGCCAGGCCGAATAAACCCAGACAAGCAATGAAGATGGCCAAAAGCGTGAAGGAGGAGAAAATTTGGGCTAATTTCTCATCGGCCTTGTATTGTCGGCCGAACGCTTCATCGAGAAAAAAATAGTCAAATGCCTGGGCCGGATCAATTTGTTTCCATTTTTTTCTTAAAAAGGCCAGCGTGTCGGAAATAATTTGCGGCTTTAACTTGAGCGAGATGTAACGAAAATTGGCAGTTTCATATTCAATGTAAAGCGGTCTGATCCTTTTGTGGAGAGATTCTGAATGAAAATCCTGAACCACACCGACAACCGTTTTGGTGACTTTCTGATCCGTATCCGGGACCGGCTGATCAATCGTTTTCCCGATGGGGTTTTTCCAGCCGAACTGTCTTGCAGCGGTCTCATTGATGAGGATCGCTTGGCTGTTACCGCTTGCAAACTCAGATGAAAAGTTCCGGCCGGCGATAATCTCAATTCCCATTGTTGGAATAAAATCAGAATCGATGCTTATACGATCCATCAACTGAGATTGATCAAAATTAAAGCCCTCAGGGATAAATACGATGAAAGAAGGGGATTGGCCGGGTACGTGGGACGATAAGGCCACATTGGTGATGCCCGTGTGGCTTTTTAATTCATCTTTAATCGACGAAAATGATTTTAGGATGGAATCGTCAATGACCCGCAATACCAACACCTGCTCCTTATCGAAACCAAGTTTCTTATGTTGCATGTATTTGATCTGGTTAAAAATAATCCCCGTTCCCGCAATTAGGGCAATGGATATGGTGAACTGCAACACCACCAGAATGTTTCGGAAGCGGATATCAGAAGAACCTGTATTGAACCGACCGGATAAAACACATGCGGGCGGGAAGGCAGAAAGAAAAAAAGCCGGATAACTGCCGGCGAGAATAGCAACGAAAAACAAAAGTCCCAAAAGACCCCCAAAAAGCCGATACGCAGAAACAAAATGAAGGTTCAATGGACTTCCTGAAAGAGAACTGAACAGCGGCAGCGTCAATTCAACCAGACCAAGTGCAATCATAAGAGATATGATACTCAGCAGTAAAGACTCCCCCAAAAACTGACAGATTAATTGGCCCCGCTGGGCGCCGAGAACCTTTCTGATGCCAACTTCTTTTGTCCTGCCGGCAGCGCGCGCGGTGGACAGATTCATAAAATTAACACAGGCAATAAAGATAATGAACAACGCGACGGCAGTATAAGCATAGACATAAGCAATATCTCCATTTTCTGCGATCTCAGCCTTCAATCTTGAATGCAGATGGATGCTGCGCAGAGGCTGAAGGAAAAAAACCATTTTCCCGCCCAGGATTTTTAGAATATTTCCGGCATGCGTTTCGATGAGGACCGGAAACTTTTTCTCCAATTCCTCAACGTCGCAGTTCTTTTGAAGCAGTAGATAGGTGTAATTATCAACGCCTCTTGTCCAATTTTCCATCTTTCTCTTATACTCATCGGGATCCAGTTCAATAAGGACTTTAAAAGACGCGAGGAAGTTAACGGTAAAGTGCGAATTTAGAGGCCCATTTGCCATAACACCGCTTACCGTCAGAGGGTACTTATTTTCGAATTTGATGATTTTTCCGATCGGATCTTCATTCCCAAAATATTTTTTAGCGATATTTTCGGTGATAACGACATCGGACGCTGTTTTCAGGGCAGATTTCGGATCCCCACGAATCAATCGGAACGTGAAGACATCAAATATTGATTCATCTGCATGACGTAAGATATTTCTAACTGATACTGTCAGGTAGTTTTTAAACATGATGTAAGGTTCAAGGTTAAAAAATGATTTAAGCTTTCAAACTATCAGCTATCAGCTATGAGCTATCAACTGGCACTGAAAGTGCATTAACTCGCCACCTCCGACAGCGGCCGCATATGCCTGTCATACTTTTCTTTCAGGTTTTCCGTAACAATATGACCGTCGAATAGATGGATCACCCGGTTGGCGTAGTCTGCATAGGCCGGGGAATGGGTGACCATCACGATAGTGGTGCCGTTTTCATTGAGATCGACCAGTATTTTCATGACCTCGTCGCCGTGGGAGGAGTCCAGGTTGCCGGTGGGTTCATCCGCTAAGATGATCTTTGGATTGGCGACCACGGCTCTTGCCACAGCCACGCGCTGCTGCTGTCCGCCGGATATTTGCTGGGGAAAGTGGTTTTTGCGGGGCATGAGCTCCAGCTGCTCCAACATCTCGTTTACCCGCTTTTTGCGATCGCCTGATGAGACCTTTAGATACAGCAGGGGCAGTTCGATGTTTTCGTAGACGGTCAGCTCATCGATGAGGTTAAAGCTCTGGAAAACAAAACCGATGTTGCCCTTGCGCAAACCGGCGCGTTTCTTCTCGGAATATCGGGAGACTTCCTCGTCCATGAAAAAAAACTCGCCGTCGCTTGGGTTGTCGAGCATGCCGGCGATATGCAGGAAAGTCGATTTGCCGCAACCGGAAGGCCCCATGATGGCGACGAACTCACCATCCTGCACCTCCACGTTCACATTGTTCAAGGCCGTGGTTTCCAACTCCTCGGTGGTGAAGACTTTGGTAAGGTTTCTGGTTCTGATCATTTCGCTCCTCCTTAATTCCAATGGAAAATTATCTTTTTAATTATTCACCGCCCGCTTCGCTTGAGGCACAGAGTCCACGGAGGGTTTTATTCTTTTGTCTGATCGTGAGATACCGATCAGACAAAAACCGCAATCCTTCGGATATGGTTACAATGCAGCTTACCGAAGGCATGATGGTTTTGAAGTAGTTTGAAATCATGTCGCGGGCCCAAGGTCAAAAACTTAATTCCGGGTTTGGGTCTCATGGCCAATAATCAATCAACTATTGATTTATCGCCTGCAGCGCTTTTCCAAATTCTTGAGCAAGGGTTGTGCCAGTGTCTATCAGAGACCGGTTTGGAACCAGAGGCACTGTTTACTTATTGAAAACACTTATAAATATTTTGTAGTGAATATTAACACGACCATTAGAAGCCCCGCCGGAGGCATGCCTATGCGTTTTAGGTGTCCGATCATGATACAACGGGTGTACGAATTCGTACACCTATGTTATAAATACATCGGCACTGATATTTGTATGACCGCGACCGGCGACGCTAAGGGTTCACTAAATTTAAAATATGATATGATTTCAGCAGGATAGATTTGGACGGTTAAAACTGTAAAAATATGCTTTTTTTATTAAAATATAGCGCTGATTGGAACGCTTCTGGCAAAGTAAGATTTAAACTGATTAATCCGTCCTCAAGAATAACATAACCAGGTTTGTAAAGTTTTGTGTGAATGCTGAGGGTTGTTGCTAAATCGAAAGCCAGACGGATTAATTATTTATTGCTTCGCAATTTTTTATGATTTTTTTCTTTATCTTCCGATCTAAAGCGGTTCTCTTATTTTTCGGGGCGGATTAACTGGTGGTTGAACGAAAACTCGTCTAAATGATTAGTTGGGTTTCGCCCTTGGATATTACCAATTGTTAAATGTTTGATTTTCGTAGGTTGGGTTGAGGTACGAAACCCAACATTTCCGATGGGGCTCAGCCCAACCTACCAGAACCCGGACTTTTCGTTCAGGTAATAATCAGGATTGAGAGATGACCAAAAAAACCGGCAATATACTGATTGTTGATGACAATGAAGATCTGCTTCTGGCGGCCCGCTTGTTTTTAAAGCAGCATTTTTCGTTGGTTCATACCGAGCAGAGTCCTGAAAAGATACCCGCGCTGCTCCAGAATGAAAGTTATGATGTCGTTTTACTGGACATGAATTTTACGATGGATTCAACCAGCGGCGTCGAGGGGTTTATGTGGCTTGACAGGATCCTCCAAATAGATCCCGCATGTGTTGTTATCCTGATCACGGCTTTCGGTGACGTGGAGATGGCGGTGAAAGCCGTCAAAGCCGGGGCCATCGATTTCGTGCTCAAGCCCTGGCAGAATGAAAAGCTGCTGGCGACCATCTCCTCGGCGCTTAACCTGCGGTATTCAAGGCTGGAAGCGGATAAGTTTCGCTATCGGCAAAAGCAGTTGAGCCGGGACATCGACCGCCGATATCACGATATGATCGGCGTGAGCCCGGCGATGCAGCAGGTGTTTGCAACCATCGACAAAGTGGCGTCTACCGATGCGGATGTGCTGATTCTCGGTGAGAACGGTACCGGTAAAGAACTGGTAGCCAGAGCGCTGCACCGTCAATCCAAAAGGGCCGACGAGGTCTTTATCAGCGTCGATATGGGAGCTATTGCCGAGACGCTTTTTGAGAGTGAATTGTTCGGCCACACGCGAGGGGCTTTCACGGACGCCAAAGAAGACCGGCCCGGACGTTTTGAGCTGGCCTCCGGTGGAACCCTTTTTCTGGATGAAATCGGAAATCTGTCTCTGGCCATGCAGGCCAAACTTTTAAGTGTATTAGAGACACGCAAAGTTACCCGACTGGGATCCAATAAACCGCGGGAGATCGATATTCGCCTGATATGTGCAACCAACCGGCCGATTTATGACATGGTGGCCCGCAATGAGTTCCGGCAGGATCTTTTATATCGCATGAATACGGTTGAAATCCATCTTCCGGCACTGAATGAACGCCGGGAAGATATTCCGCTGCTGGTGGATCATTTTCTGACGATGTTTGCCAAGAAATATCCCAAAGGCATCACCGGTGTCAGTGCGCCGGCCCTGAAAAAACTGCAAAATTACCAATGGCCGGGCAATATTCGAGAGTTGCGCCATACGCTCGAGCGGGCCGTCATCCTGGCGGAATCTGCCATGCTCCAGCCTTCTGATTTCCTGTTTCCCGAATCGGAGAAAGAAGTCCACGGTGTTGTCTTTGACAACTATAATCTGGAGGATGTTGAAAAAACCGTCATCCGCAAGGCGCTGAAAAAGTATGAGGGCAATGTGTCGCATGCGGCGAAAGAACTGGGATTGACACGGACCTCGCTCTACAGGAGGATGGATAAGTATGGATTGTGAATTCGGAAGTCGGAATGCGGAAGTCGGATTTATTGAATGGAGGGTAGAAGACAGATATCTGAAATAAGAGGCTACAGCTGATAGCCGGAAGGAATTAGATCTTTTTATAAAATCCACAATCCGTAATCCCAAATTTGAAATCATACAGCCATGGTTTTGAAACAATTTTACATAAACTGCATGATTCGGGTGCTGCTTCTGAGCGCAACACTTTGTCTGCTGGCCTATCTCCTGTTTAAAACCGATTTTATTGCGGCGGCCGTTTTTGTCTGCCTGATTGGCGTCTATCAAATTGTCGCGCTCCTGCGGTACGTCACCAAGACCAACAAGGACTTGAACCGTTTTTTATTATCCATCAAGCATTCGGATTTTTCGCAGTCTTTTACCAATAATTTGAAAGGCGCCGGCTTTGATGAGTTGAATACCGCCTTCAGCGAGGTCAACCGAGAATTTCAACGGGCTAAAATTGAAAAGGAAGAACATTTTCGATTCCTGCAGACCATCATCGATCATGTCGGCATTGCGTTAGTCGCCTTTGATCCTGGAGGTAAGGTTGCGCTGATGAACAATGCCGCCAAGAAACTGTTAAAAATCCCGCGGCTTGGAAATATTAAAGATCTTGCATCCGTCAGCCCCCGACTGGCGGACAAACTGGTTAATATTTGCCCGGGAGATAAAGATCTGGTTAAATTGCAGCAAGACGATGACTTATTGCAGCTATCCGTCTATGCCACCGGTTTTATTATGAGAAAACAGCAGCTTACCCTCGTGGCGATGCAAAATATCCAGCACGAACTGGAAGAAAAGGAGATGATTTCCTGGCAAAATCTTATTCGTGTCCTGACCCATGAAATCATGAACTCCATAACACCGATTGCCTCGCTGGCCTCCACTGCCCAGGGCCTGTTAAAAGACAATCAAGAATGTGAAGTGCCGGAATCCATGAATGAAACCATCGATGATGTGCGCAAGGCCGTCAGCACCATTGAGAAACGCAGCAATGGACTGTTGACCTTCATTGAAAATTACCGCAAGCTGACCCGGATTCCCAAACCGGCTTTCAAGGTGGTTCAGATCAAGGACCTTTTTGATCGGGTAGAATACTTGCTGAAAGATCAATTCGAAAAAAACGCTATCAAGTTTAAAAAAAGGATCGATCCTGAAAGCCTGACGATAACCGCGGATCCGGCTTTAATTGAACAGGTTTTAATTAATCTGTGTAAAAACTCCATGGAAGCGGTCAACGGCGTCATCAGTCCCAAAATTAAACTGAAGGCCGGCACGGATGGACGGGGCAACCCGGTCATTAAGGTGAGTGATAACGGCAAGGGTATTAAAGAGGAGGTGCTCGAAAAAATCTTTATTCCATTTTTTACGACCAAACCACAGGGTTCCGGCATCGGATTAAGCCTGTCGCGCCAGATAATTCGTCAGCATAAAGGGACAATCGGTGTTACCTCAACGCCGAACGAGAAAACGGTATTTAAACTGCGATTTTAATTCTATCCTCTCCCGTTGATTCCATCGGGGTCAATTATCTTGAACTCTGTGATGCCACAACCGGCGAGGAAGCCAAATACGCCGGAGATGTCGCTGCGGGAATTCGATCGGTCATCAAGGGAAAAACCAGGGAATTTTTATACGACTATCCGTGCCATGGTCCGGACGGCCGTCATTTTTATTATCTGCGGGCAATCCGCGTGGCTGTCAATGAACCCGTTCGAGTGGTCGTCAGTCATGAAGATATTACCGCCCTGAAGCTGGCCGAAGAAGCATTGCGCAAAAGGGAGCACGAGCGGGATCGGCTGCGCCATTCACTGGAATTAGCCAGGGAAGTTCAGCAAAAGCTGTTGCCCAGGGATAATCCGGCAATTGCCGGATTGGATTTTGCCGGCCGAAGCATCTACTGTGATGAAACCGGAGGCGATTATTACGATTTTATTCCGCTTAATCCAGAGGGGGAAGACAAACTGGGGGTGGTCGTCGGCGATGTGTCCGGCCATGGGATCTCCTCGGCGTTGATTATGGCAACGGTGCGCGCCTCGCTTCGCCAGCGATTGTCTTCGCCCGGGAGCATCTCACAGATTATAGGCGATGTGAATCAGCAACTGGCGGGAGATGTTGCGGATTCAGGCCAATTCGTTACCCTGTTTTTTCTGACGATCGATCGGACCCGGCGGGTTCTCAATTGGGTGCGAGCCGGGCACGAACCGGCGATTTTCTATGATCAGGCGTCGGACCAATTTGAAGAGTTGGCTGGTGACGGAATGGCTCTGGGGGTTGATCAGCATACCCGATACGAGCAAAACGAGAAAGGCAAATTTAGCACGGGAAGCATTATTGTGCTCGGCACCGATGGTATCTGGGAGAGCCGCAATTCACGCGGTGAGATGCTGGGCAAAGGCGCCATCAACGAGATTATTCGCGAGAATGCCTCACATCGCGCCAGCGAAATTTTGGAAACCATCATTGGAAAAATCAGAGAATTTCAAGAGAATATGAAGTTTGAAGACGACCTCACACTGGTGGTTGTAAAAGCGGTACCCCAAGAGAGTTAAAACAGTTTCTACGCCATTTGTTTGGAGAATCTCAGCACCCTTTTAATGTACTGTTCCGTTTCCGGGTATGGTGGTATCTGCCCGCCATATTTTTCGACCGCACCCGGACCGGCATTGTATGCCGCCAGTGCCACTTTGAGATCTCCACCAAAATTGTCCAGCATTTTCCTCAAGTAACGCGCCCCGCCGTCAATATTCTGTTCGATATTAAAAGGATTGTCGACACCCAGCTCTTTGGCTGTTTGGGGCATTAACTGCATTAAGCCCCGGGCCCCGGCATGGGATACGGCATTTACCTGGAAATTTGATTCGGCCCGGATGACGCCCCTTAGCAAATTGGACGGCAAGTTATATTTTCGGGCAGCATTGTGAATGCTTTTTTCAATGGCCAGGATCTCGTTCGTGCCGGCTTGAGCCGGTGATGCGATCGATGCCGTGGGCGCTGTCAGCCGCATGGGCTTTCTTCGAGCACGTGATCGGGCCCCGGGATCAGCAGCCGATTCTTTGGTCTGCATTCCGGTTGATACGGCTGCGGTTTGATCCGGTTTTGTGTTGTTTATATCAGAATTATGCGGTGCTGCGCGGCGATTATAGTGAGATTTAACCCGAACCGGATGTCTCATATAGTCAACGGCAGTCAATCCGGTGGGTTCAGCATTGTTGCGGTATGACTGCTGGTCACCCTGTGAAGTTAGTATCTGGTGAAAAGTCCGGCTGCCGGATTTATTTGCCGTCTGAGATGAATAAGCCTTCCCGTTCATTGTCCTGCCCACCAGCACCTGATCGAAATAATCTCTGACAGTCAGATGATTTCCCGTCGTCATATGTCCTTATTTTTCCTTTCAGTTTATTTAAGCTTTTTAAAGCAATATTCATTCCAGATCCTAAAAAATTAAATATTAATAGTATTATCAGATGGTTTGATAGATCACTATCCTGATGCTTTTAGTCGCAAGCGGAAAATATTGCCGTGTTGGCGGTGAAAGGTTGCCGTCATGCCGGCCGCAAATTTTTTTTGAGATTCGGTAAAGTTTCGCCGTTTGCGGACGATAATAGGGATAATGCGTTTCAATATTTGTGCGGAAGGTATCGCCGATTCTTGCCTGCTTCCCAACCAGCTTGAACGCTGAAAATAATTTCAAGTCCGCAAAATTGGCAACACAAAAACGATTGCCCCACAACAATTAATGGTGCATCGAATACACCATAACCCGTGCATCCAAAAGCGACGCGCTATAATAAAACTATAAAGGGAGAAAAAAGATGAAAAAAACACTGACATTATTACTTGCTGGACTGTTTTTGGTAATGGGGTGTAACCTGGCTTTTGCTGAAAAGGCTCCACAGAAAGTGATCGACCTGGCCAATGGAAAACTGGCGAAAGTCGGCTCTGATCCGGTTATCGTCAAAGCGGTCAACGCGGAAAATGCCAAAGGCAAGACCCTGGATCAAATCAAGGAACAGGACAAAAAATGGAAGGCCACCGCCGGTATTGTTGATTATATGAAAGCGCTGATGGACTCGGAGTGCGGCAAGCACATCGCGGGAATTCAGAGTTCGGCCGAGTACTTTGCCGAAATATTCGTCATGGATAACCAGGG
>Ga0210062_1000581_pt1 | contig 11196 bp, 8 predicted proteins | sample Muzzi_CordA_D2_FD_185528 | JGI IMG/M metagenome (GOLD analysis project Ga0210062, IMG submission 185528) | Wetland microbial communities from San Francisco Bay, California, USA, that impact long-term carbon sequestration - Muzzi_CordA_D2 (SPAdes) | ecosystem: Environmental > Aquatic > Marine >...
ATATTCCCTGCTCACACCCTGTATTTAACAAAATGGATCGATATCGCATTTTTGCGGTATAGATACACGATTATCATGATGAAGACGCCGCCGATTACTTATCGGCGGGCACCCCTTCCCACAGAAACCAGAGGAAATCACTTGCTATGTGTGGCATAGCCGGAGAAATCCGCTTTGACGATTCCATGGCCAGCGCCGCGTGCCTGGCAAAGATGACCGAGTCCATGGCCCCGCGAGGCCCCGATGGCGCGGGCCTGTTCTTGCAGAACCGGGTGGCCTTCGGCCATCGCCGCCTGAAGATCATCGACCTATCGGACCGCGCGCAACAGCCCATGGTCGATTCGGAACTGGGTCTTGCCGTCGCCTTCAACGGGGCAATCTACAATTATCCGGAATTGCGCGAGGAACTTCAGCGCAAGGGTTACCGGTTTTTTTCCTCCGGCGATACGGAAGTTATCCTCAAGGCTTATCATGCATGGGGGGAGGATTGCGTCGAGCACCTGTCGGGGATGTTCGCCTTCGCCATCTGGGAGCGCGATAGTGGAAAGATCATGCTGGCCCGCGACCGGCTGGGCATCAAGCCGCTTTATTATTCGGAAGGGCCAGGCTGGCTGCGTTTCGCCTCCAGCCTGCCGGCCCTGCTGGCGGCCGGTGATGTGGACACCGACATCGATCCGGTGGCGCTAAATTTCTATATGAACTTCCATGCTGTCGTGCCGGCGCCCTACACGATCCTGAAGGGCGTGCGCAAGCTGCCCCCGGCGAGCGTCATGACCATCCATCCGGACGGCCGGCGCGGCCAGAAAACATACTGGAATGTCCAGTATGGGGCTGGTCACGGCGAGTCCGAGCTTGACGAAGTCGAGTGGCAGGAGCGCGTGCTGGCCTCCCTGCGGACCGCAGTGCGCCGGCGGTTGGTGTCGGACGTTCCGGTGGGCGTCCTGCTATCCGGTGGCGTCGATTCAAGCCTGATTACCGGCTTGCTTGCCGAGGAAGGGCAGGAAAACCTGAATACTTTCTCGGTCGGCTTCGAGACCGTGAATGGTGAGGTCGGCGACGAGTTCCAATATTCCGACATCGTCGCCAGGCATTTCGGAACCAAGCACCACAAGATCCAGGTCGACAGCGCGAAGCGCCTTATCCCGTCTTTGCCAGGCTGCATCGGCGCCATGGCCGAACCGATGGTCAGCCACGATGTGATCGGCTTCTATCTGCTTTCTGAGGAGGTCTCGAAACATCTGAAGGTGGTCCAGTCGGGCCAGGGCGCCGACGAGGTCTTCGGCGGCTATCATTGGTATCCGCCCCTGCTGGACAGCAGCGACGCCGAGGCCGATTACGGCCGCCTGTTCCGCGACTGCGACCATGCGGACTATCTGAGCGCGGTCCACCCGCGATTCCACAGCGGCGATCATGCAAGCCGGTTCATCGACGACCATTTCCAGACGCCGGGCGCGGACCGGCCGATCGACAAAGCTCTGCGCATCGACAGTACGATCATGCTGGTCGACGATCCGGTAAAACGGGTCGACAACATGACCATGGCCTGGGGACTGGAAGCACGCGTTCCTTTCCTGGACCACGAGCTGGTGGAGCTCGCCGCGCGCGTACCGGCGGAACTGAAGGTCGGGAACGGCGGCAAACACATCCTTAAGGAGGCCTCAAGGAAGGTCATCCCTCATGAGGTCATCGACCGGCCCAAGGGCTATTTCCCGGTGCCGGCGCTAAAATATCTGCAGGGCGACGTGCTGGATATGGTCAGGACGGTGCTCGACGATCCGCGCGCGCGCGGCCGCGAACTGTTCGACCGCGGTTACATCGACCGCCTGCTGCAGAGCCCGGGAGACCACATCACGCCTCTTGGCGGCTCCAAGCTCTGGCAGGTGACGCTGTTGGAAATGTGGCTCCAGACCCACGGCGTATGACGCGATTGAAGGGAGGATCTATCATGACGGCAACAAAAGCCCGGCTGACGCGCCCGCGTAGAACGGCCGATTGGCGGCCGCTTCCCACCGAGGCTCACCAGAACGAACCGGACCGAGACGCCTGGATCGATTGCGGCTGGGGGCGGCTGATCTTCGCCCACACTTTTGACGAGATGCCGCCGCTGCTGGACCTGCTGCGGGCCGAGGCGCCCGACGAGCGGGATATCGCGTTCTACGTCAGCGACCCCCATGTGGCGCTGGCGATGGCCCCCCAGGACATCTTTCTCGATCCGTCGCATTCCTATCGCCTGCTATTGGCCAACTACCGGACGCGGCATGTGCAGTCGCGGGGATTCTATATCCGCCGCGCCGCCGGCAGGGGCGACGCCGACGCCATCAACCGGATCTATGCCCAGCACAACATGGTGCCGGTACCGAGCGATTTCATCGTGAAGCACAAGGGTTCGCGGCGGCTTACCTACCTGGTGGCCGAAGACGAAACGACCGGCGAAATCGTTGGGACCGTGACAGGCGCCGATCATGTGCGCGCCTTCAACGACCCGGAAGGCGGCGCCAGCCTGTGGTGCCTTGCAGTCGACTCCCAGGCGGCGCGGCCGGGCATCGGCGAGGCGCTGGTTCGCCATCTGTCGGAACATTTCGCAGTTCGAGGCCTCAATCATCTGGACCTCAGCGTCATGCACGACAATGAACAGGCGATCGCCCTATACAGGAAACTTGGTTTCCAGCGGTTCTCGTCGTTTTGTCTGAAACGCAAGAATCCGGTTAACGAACGTCTGTACGTCGGCCCGCAGCCCGAAACGCGGTTGAACCCGTATGCCCAGATCATCATCAACGAGGCGCGGCGCCGCGGCATTGGCATCGATATCGAGGATGCCGATGCCGGCCTGTTTGTGCTAAACCTCGGGGGTCGACGGGTGCATTGTCGCGAATCCCTCTCGGATCTGACCAGCGCTGTCGCGCTGTCGCGCTGCGACGACAAGGCGCTGACCCGCCGCCTGCTCGCCGGCGAGGGCTTGGCCGTCCCCGATCAGATCGAAGCAGGGAACGAAGATACGGAAATGGCTTTTCTCGACCTGCACGAACGGATCGTCGTGAAGCCGGCGCGGGGGGAACAGGGGGCCGGCATCAGCGTGGACATACGGGACCCTGACGACATGCGACCGGCTATCGAATTGGCGGGGCGGGTCTGCGACCGGGTTCTCCTGGAAGAGTTCTGCGAGGGTCAGGATCTGCGCATAATCGTCATCGACCGGAAAATCGTCGCCGCAGCCGTCAGGCGCCCCGCATCGGTCATCGGCGACGGGCGTCGGACCATTCGGGAACTGATCACGATTCAAAGCCGGCGCCGTGCCGCGACTACCGGCGGCGAAAGCCGCATCCCGATGGATGAAGAAACACTGCGCTGCGTCAAAGCGGCCGGTCATGATATGGACAGCGTGTTGCCAGACGGAGTCAGGCTGGAGGTACGCCGGACGGCAAACCTCCACACCGGCGGCACAATTCATGACGTGACAAACGATCTTCATCCCGAATTGGCAGACGCCGCGATAAGGGCGGCGGTCGTGCTGGATATTCCGGTTGTCGGATTCGACTTTCTCGTCCCAACGCCCAGTGGTCCGGACTACGTTATCATCGAGGCGAACGAACGACCGGGCCTGGCCAACCACGAACCCCAACCCACGGCAGAGCGGTTCGTCGACCTTCTATTCCCCCAGACCGTGGAGACCGGCAATTGAACGAGCAGAAAACCGTCGAACAGTTCAAGCAGATAGAGATCGACCGTGACGAGCTGTCGAAGACTCTGATGGAGCTTCTCGAAATCCCCAGCCCCGCCGGATATACCGACACGATCGTCCGCTACGTTGCCGGAATTCTTGAGAATATCGGCGTCGAATTCGAACTGACCCGGCGCGGCGCCATTCGCGCCAATCTGGCTGGCCGGCAATCAAGCCCCGACCGCGCCGTGGTCAGTCATCTGGACACGTTGGGCGCACAAGTGAAAAATCTGAAGGCCAACGGCCGGCTCGAAGTGGTGCCGATCGGCCACTGGTCGGCCCGTTTCGCAGAAGGCGCACGCGTTACCATATTCACCGACGAGGGCGCACGGCGCGGTACCATCCTGCCGCTGAAGGCGTCAGGCCATACCTTCAACAAGGAGATCGACAGCCAGCCCTCCGCCTGGACCAATCTGGAAATCCGCGTGGATGAAATCATCCATTGCCGGGACGACCTCGCCAGGCAGGGCTTCAATGTCGGCGATATCGTGTCGATAGACCCTCAACCCGAACTGTCCGAAGCCGGCTTCGTAAATTCGCGGCATCTGGACAACAAGGCCGGCGTCGCTGCGATGCTGGTGGCGCTACGCGCGATCTGCAAGGCGGGCATCGTTCTTCCGGTCGACTGCCATTTCCTGTTCACGATTTCCGAGGAAGTCGGCTCCGGTGCATCGGCAATACTTCATGGCGACGTGGCGGAGCTTGTTGCGGTCGACAACGGCACACTCGCGCCGGGACAGAACTCCTCCGAGTTCGGCGTAACGGTCGGCATGGCGGATTCGACGGGACCATTCGACTATCACCTGACGCACCTGCTGATCGACCTCGCCAAACAAACCGGCATTCCGCACCAGCGGGACGTGTTCCGCTATTACCGTTGCGATGCGGCCTCGGCGATCGAGGCCGGCAACGATATCCGCACAGCCCTTCTGACATTCGGTGTGGATGCCAGCCATGGATACGAACGCACGCACCTGGATACGCTCGAGTCTGTGGCGCGGTTGCTGACATATTACGTTCAGTCGCCGCCGGTGGCGGCTCGCGATCGTTACGACCTGGGCCCGGTAAAGGGATTTACCGAACAGTCCGTCGACTGACCCGGAAAGAGCCTACCGCCCCTCTTCCTCCGAGATCTGCCGGGCGGCCTCTTCGAAGCAGCGGTCCATTTCGACACGGACCATGTGCTCGGAAATGTCGAGACCCTTGGCGGTCAGGTCGGCCAGAAGCTTTTCGACCACGTCGTCCTGGCCCGGCTTCTCGAAATCGGCGACAACCACCTCCTTGGCGTAGGCTTCCGCATCCGCGCCGGTAATGCCCATTTTTTCCGCGGCCCACAGGCCGACCAGTTTGCAGCGCCGGGCGTTCGCCTTGAAGGCGCGCTCCTGGTCCATCTTGTACTTGCCCTCGAATGCCTTTTCGCGTTCGTCGAATTTGCTCATTGAAACGGCTCTCCCTGGAGAATGGATGATGCGCCCGCTCTTGCCACGGTGCGACCGGTTGCGCCTTCTTTAGCCAATGGCCCGCACCTGTTCAAGAGTTACGGAACCATGTCTGCGTAAATGGGGAGCGGCGGCATTTTAGCAAGCCCGCATTCACGCTCCGGCTAACCGCCTGTTGCAGGCGCACCCGCCGCAGCGCATATTCCTTGATACAAATCATTTCGCAAGTGCGAAATGTGCTATAATGCAACCGTTCAATGACCCGCCACGGCAGTGTGGCATGGATTTTTTAGGTGATCGTACCGTGCAGTCCATCATCGACCGGTCCCGACCGGTTTTGTTCGTAATCGGGCTTCTTCTTGCCATCCTGTCCGTCGCCGAAGCCGTTCCGGCAATTGCCGACGCGATGGCCGGCAGCAGCGACTGGAAAGCCTTCGCCGAGTCGGGGGCGGCGACGCTGTTTATCGGCGTCTGCCTCTGCCTTGCCACCTATGCCCGCAACATCCAACTCAGCCTGCGCCAGGGGTTCCAGCTTACCGTGGCGAGCTGGGTCATACTGTCGATTTTCGCGGCGCTGCCCCTGGAATTGTCGGACGCCCACCTAAGCCTGTCCGACGCCGTGTTCGAAGCCGTATCCGGTCTGACGACCACCGGCTCGACAGTGCTGGTTGGGCTGGACAATATGCCGCCTGGCATACTGATCTGGCGTGCCCTGCTGCAATGGCTGGGTGGGATCGGCATCATCGCAATGGCCGTTATCCTGCTTCCCTTCCTGCGCATCGGGGGCATGCAGCTGTTCCACATGGAATCCTCGGACCGGTCCGAGAAGATCATGCCCCGTTCGGCTATTCTGATCGGCTCGATCCTGATGGTCTATACGGCGCTCACCCTGCTCGCGGCCCTGGCCTATTGGCAGGCCGGCATGTCCGGCTTCGAAGCGGCTGTCCACGCCATGACCACGCTTTCCACGGGGGGCTATTCCACCTCCGACGGATCGATGGGCCACTTCAACAGTCCACTGATCGACTGGATCGCCATCCTGTTCATGGTCGCCGCCGGCATTCCCTTCGTACTTTACGTGCGAATGCTGGGGCACCGGCACATTCCTTTCTGGCAGGATTCCCAGGTACGCTTCTTTCTGGCCCTGCTGGCCGCCGCAACCCTGGCGGTGACATTCTGGCTGTGGCTGCATAATCACCAGACCCTGGGAGACGCCTTGACCCTGGCGACATTCAACGTCGTGTCGGTGGTAACCACAACCGGGTACGCCACGGCGGATTACGGATCCTGGGGCGCTTTCGCGGTAATGATCTTCTTCATGCTTACCGCTCTGGGCGGATGCACTGGGTCTACCTCCGGCGGGCTGAAGGCGATGCGGCTGCAGATCGCCTGGATCGCCATCCGCGAACAGCTGTTGCAGATCGTACGGCCCAGGCAAATCCTGGTCCGCAGTTACAACGACCGCCCGCTTGCGGACGGCGTCGTCGGATCGGTCCTGGTCCTGTTCCTCGCCTTCGTGACCACGGTGGTCATTCTGTCTCTGGGGCTGGCGCTGACCGGGCTCGATCCCGTTACCAGCATCAGCGGCGCGCTGACAGCGGTGGCCAATGTGGGGCCCGGAATCGGCCCCGTCATAGGCCCGGCAGGAAATTTTGCATCCCTGTCCGATACCGCCGAATGGCTGCTGTCGGGCGGCATGCTGATGGGGCGGCTGGAATTCCTTACCGTGCTGGTGGTGTTCTCACCCCAGTTCTGGCTGGACTGAGCGGTCGGAAAGCCGGACGCTCACTCCAGGGCGAGCAATATCTTGCCGCGCGACCGCCGGCCCTCCATGGCTTCATGGGCCTGGCGGGCTTCTTCCAGCGGATATTCCCGGTCGATGGAAACCACCAGCTTGCCGCCCGCCGCCGCCCGGAACAGGTCGCCGGCCCGCATGCCGATCTCTTCGCGGTCGGCCAGGTAATCGGCCAGATGCGGGCGGGTGAAATAGACCGAGCCGGCCTCGGCAAGTTCCAGCGGATCGACGCAATCCACCATGCCGGAGGAGCCGCCGAACAGGATACAGGTGCCGCGCCGTTTCAATGACCGGATACTGCGTGACAGCGTATCCTTGCCGACCGAATCGTAGACCACGTCGACGCCGCGACCCTCGGTCAGGTCGCGCGCCAGCGGCTGGAAATCCTCTTGGGTATAGATGATTGAGTAATCGGCGCCCCGCGCATTGGCGATCTCGGCCTTTTCCTTGCTGCCGACGGTGGCGATGACGATGGCCCCGCGCATCTTGGCGAGCTGAACCAGCAACTGCCCGACTCCGCCGGCGGCCGCATGCACCAGGCAATAATCGCCCTTCTTCAAGGGATAGGCGGAATGGGTCAGGTAATGGGCGGTCATGCCCTGCAGCATCAACGCCGCGGCCACCGCCATCGGCACGCCCGGCGGCACGCCGACCAGGCGCCAGGCCGGCACCGCCGCATATTCGGCGTAACTGCCGCGCGACAGACACCAGGCCACCACTTCGCCCACGCGATGGCTGGTGACGCCTTGGCCCAGGGCCACGATCCGCCCGGCGCCCTCCATGCCCAGCACCATGGGCAGCGGGGTCTTGTAGGTGTCCGAGCGCTTGTAGGCGCCGCTACGCATATAGATGTCGATGAAATTCACCCCGGCGCAGGCGACCTTGACCAGCACCTCGCCCGGTCCCGGTTCCGGCCGCGGCATTTCCAAGAGTTCCAGATTGCCGGCCTCGCCGAATTCCCTGACCCCGATCGCTTTCATGTTGACTGGCCCCATCGGTTGCTGCCTCTCCTGAACTTCTATGCTAAAGCTTTTCGATGTAGAAGCGAATCTGTACCAGCCCGCTCTCCCACCCGGCCACCCATCGGTATCGTACACTGTGGGTGGCCGGGTGGGAGAGCGGGCTGGTGCCGACAAACCTTGAATAGACCGAATGTGCACACTCGTAATCCTGCGCCGGCCCGGGCATGACTGGCCGGTCCTGATCGCCGCCAACCGCGACGAGATGGCCGGAAGACACTGGAAACCGCCGGCCCGCCACTGGCCCGACCGCGACGAGATCGTCGGCGGCATCGACCTCGAATCGGGGGGAAGCTGGCTGGCCCGCAACGACCATGGCGTGGTGGCGGCGATCCTGAACCGCGCCGGCTCGCTTGGCCCGGCGCCGGGCAAGCGCACCCGCGGCGAACTGGTTCTCGACGCGCTGGACCATGCCGACGCCGGTGCTGCCGCCGTGGCGCTGGCCGACCTCGACCCCGGCGCCTACCGTCCCTTTAACCTGGTGCTGGCCGACAATACAAGCGCCTGGTGGCTGGCCGCGCGCGAGGGCGCGCATGCCATTGTCGTCGAGCGTATCCCCGAAGGATTGTCGATTCTCACCGCCCACGACATGAACGACCCGGCAAGCAGCCGCATCGCCCGATACCTTCCCCTGTTCCGCGGTGCCGCCGAACCCGATCCGGAAACCGGCGACTGGAAGGAATGGCAGGCCCTGCTGGCTGCCCGAGAAACCGACGACGACTATTTCGGCGCCATGAACATCGTCACCGGCGGCGGATTCGGCACCCTGTCCAGCTCTCTGATAGCCCTGCCCTCCCCCGAAGCCGGAGACCCGCACGGCAAATGGCTGTTCGCCAACGGCCGCCCGGGGGATGCGGCGTATGAGGCATTAGTAGAATAGCCACCGCCTCAAACACCATTGCCGCAAGCAACCCGCCATTGCACAATGGGGGGAACGATACCGTGGGAAGGGATAAAACGATGAAGCGATTGGCGGCGTTGTTTCTTGCTGCAGCGCTGGCGGGATGCGCCGGCAAACCGCCAGCGCCGCGTATACTCGTCACGGGCCTGGAACTTGAGAAGCTGCTGACCGGGGCAACAATACAGGGCAGATCCGACAGTCCCAAGGATGGATTCATTGAACGCTATCATCCGGACGGCCAATACGACGTCGCATTCACTAAGGACCGTTATCGTCAGGATTACGGCGACCGACACGAAGGAACGTGGAGAATTGATGGCGACAAAGTCTGCCAGAAGGTGCCATCCCTGAATTCGAACCGCTGCGCAAATATATACAGCCGATACAACCAGATCGAATACGTATCGCCCGAATCCGGCGAGACGGTGTTTTATTCATATGAAATACAATACGGGCCTAAAAAGCCGCCAACCACTACCGGACCCAAGCCGCCAAAGATAGCGGCGGCGCCATCTGTTCCGCCAACGCCGCGCCCCTCTGCCATACCGCAACCTTCCCCACCAAAGCCCGCACTCCAACCCGTGGCACCAAAACCGCCACCAAGTCTGAGGCTACTGGGCTCGGGCAGCGGATTCATCATCAACAACCAGACCTATGTGCTGACCAACGAGCATGTCATCGAGGAATGTACGGCGATCACGGTCAGGGTCGACGACCGCGATATCCCGGCGATCATCTCGGCACGAGACGGGCGGAACGACCTTGCGCTGCTGCGCCTGCCGGCGGGAAAACATCCGGTCGCCGCATTCCGGGCAAATAGCGGGCTCTATCCCGGCGATTCCGTTGTGGCCATCGGCTACCCGCTCAGCGATATCCTGGCGTCGGAGGGCAATGTCAGCGTCGGCATCGTCAGCGCGCTGGCGGGACCGGGTGATGACGCGAGCCTCCTGCAGGTTTCGACCCCGATACAGCCGGGCAACAGCGGCGGCCCGCTGTTCGATATGTCCGGGAACGTGGTCGGCGTGATCGTGGCGCAGTTGGGCAGGAAATTCTTCGAAGCGGATGGAACCCTGCCGCAGAACGTGAATTTCGCCATAAAATCCGCCGTAGCTACCGCGTTCATCCAGGCCAGTGGCGCCGAATACAAAACCCGGAACTCCGCCGAGGAACTGCGCCCCGCCGACGTCGCCCGAAAGGGCCGTCCCGCCACCGTATACATAAAATGCTGGAAATAACACGAAGGCGAAGCAACCGATAAAAAACGGCGGCCCGCGATGGGGCCGCCGTGATTTTCGTTTCGCTGCCGGAAAGGCTTACGCCGCCCTGGGTCGGCTGCGGCGGAAGGGCTTGTCGCCGCCGGGCTTGGCGGGGCCATTCTGCTGTTTGGCGCCGCCACCGCCGGCGGTCTTGTTGCCTTCCGGCTTGCGCGCCCTGTACTTCTTGCCGGCCGGCTGGCCGCGATGCGGCTTGCGACGCGGTTCATCGCGGTCCTGGTCATGGTCCCGGCGCTCGCGCAGCTCGCTGTCGTTGGCCGCGCCCAGCGGGTTTTCCGCCGTATCGATGGGGCGTTTGAGCAGCCGCTCGATATCGCGCAGATATTTCTTCTCCGCCGGATCGCAGAAAGAGATCGCGATGCCGCCGGCCCCGGCGCGCGCGGTGCGGCCGATCCGGTGGACATAGCTTTCGGCCTCCATCGGCAGGTCGAAATTGATCACATGGCTGACGTCGTCCACATCGATCCCGCGCGAGGCGATGTCCGTGGCGACCAGCACCCGTGACCGGTTGTCCTTGAAGTCGTTCAGCGCGCGCTGACGGGCGCCCTGGGACTTGTTGCCATGGATCGCGTCGGCATTGACGCCGCTTTTCACAAGCTGGTCGGCCAGCCGGTTTGCGCCATGCTTGGTGCGGGTAAAGACGATCACGCGCGACAGCGCCGGGTCGGCCATCAGCTCATGCAGCAGGTCACGCTTGCGCGAACCCTGCACATGGAAGACATGCTGCTTGATGCGGTCGACGGTGATCACTTCCGGGGTCACCTCGATCTTCGCCGGGTCGTTCAGAATTTCGCGCGCCAGTTTTTCGATCTCACGCGGCATGGTGGCCGAAAACAGCATGGTGTGGCGTTCGCGCGGCAGCATCTGCACGATTTTGCGGATATCGCGGATGAAGCCCATGTCGAACATCCGGTCGCCCTCGTCGAGGATGAACGTCTGCGCCGAATGCAGATCGACATGGCGCTGGTTGACGAGGTCCAGCAGGCGGCCGGGCGTGGCCACCAGGATATCGACGCCTCGGCTCATCGCCTTGACCTGCCGGCCCTGCGG
>Ga0210062_1000583_pt1 | contig 11191 bp, 8 predicted proteins | sample Muzzi_CordA_D2_FD_185528 | JGI IMG/M metagenome (GOLD analysis project Ga0210062, IMG submission 185528) | Wetland microbial communities from San Francisco Bay, California, USA, that impact long-term carbon sequestration - Muzzi_CordA_D2 (SPAdes) | ecosystem: Environmental > Aquatic > Marine >...
CGATATCCTGGCCTACAAGGGCACCCATGTGCCCGTCGGCGAGGACCAGAAGCAGCATCTGGAACTGGCCCGCGACATCGCGCAGAAGTTCAACAGCGATTACGGAATCGAGTTTTTCCCGATCACCGAGCCACTCATCCTGGGCACGGCGACGCGCGTCATGTCGCTGCGCGACGGCACTGCGAAAATGTCGAAATCCGACCCGTCCGAATACAGCCGCATCAATTTCACCGACGGGCCGGACGAGATTGCCAAGAAGATCCGCAAGGCCAAGACCGACCCGGAAGCGCTGCCCAGCGAGGTCGCGGGGCTGGAAGGCCGGCCGGAAGCCGCCAACCTGATCGGGATATATGCCGCCCTGTCCGACAAGAGCATCGAGCAGGCCCTTGCCGAGGTCGGCGGCAAGCAGTTCTCGGAGTTCAAGAACATCCTGTCGGAGGTTTGCGTCGAGTCGCTGGGTCCCATCGGCAACGAGATGAAGCGGCTGGTCGCCGAACCTCAGCATATCGACGCCATCCTGCGTGACGGCGCCGAGCGCGCCCGGGAAATGTCGCACCCGATCCTCGAAGAGGTGATGGACATCGTCGGGTTTGTGCACCCGTTGAAGGGATGACAGCCGCACCGGAGGCTGCGGCGCAGGCGCGTATCAACCTGCGCGCCTACCTGCTGCTTAGCTTCACCGCCCTCTGCTGGGGCGGGAATGCGGTGTTCGGACGCATGGCGGTCGGCGAAATATCGCCGATGGCGCTGGTTACCGCCCGTTGGCTGGGGGTTTCGGTGCTTCTGGCGCTGTTCGCCCACCGGCAGCTTCGGCGCGACTGGCCGGTGTTGCGCCCGCATCTGTTTCTTGTAACGTCACTGGGGGTGTTGGGTTTCACCGCCTTCAATGCGCTTTTCTATGTCGCGGCCCATTATACGACGGCCGTTAATATAGGCATTCTGCAGGGATCCATACCGATATTCATTCTCGCCGGCGCCTTTGCGGCCTACCGGACGCGGATAACCGGGCTTCAGGTTGCGGGAGTTGCCGCGACGATGATTGGCGTGATTATCGTTGGGTCCGGCGGCAGCCTGGCGCGTCTGGCCGCGCTGGCGATCAATTTCGGCGACCTCTTGATGCTCGGTGCCTGCTTCCTGTACGCCGGCTATACCGTGGCGTTGCGCAAACGCCCCGCGGCATCGGCGCTCGGCCTGTTTGCGGTGATGGCGTTCGCCGCCTTCGTGGCGTCGCTGCCGCTTGTCTATGCCGAAATTGCGTTCGGCCGGTTCCAGTGGCCGACGTCGACCGGCTGGATCATCGTCACCCTCGTTACCCTGTTCCCGTCCTTCCTGGCGCAGATATTCTTCATCCAGGGCGTGACGCTGATCGGCCCGGGCCGCGCCGGCGTTTTCGTGAATCTGGTTCCTGTCTTCGCGTCGGTCCTAGCGGTTGTACTTCTCGACGAACCTTTTGAAATATTCCACGCCGTTGCCCTTGCGCTCGTGCTCGGCGGAATCTGGCTGTCGGAGCGCGGGAAAGCCGGCTGAGGGCCGCTATTTTCGCCGGGTCGGAATCACCAGGCGGTTGATCCAGTTGCGGACTTCGGTGCGGCGCACCTCTTCGTTCATGATGTCGGCGTCGATGCCCAGCTTCCAGGCGATGTCGTAGCGCGACGGATCCTGATGCAGGGTTTCCAGCAAATCGACATAGGCTTCGCCGTCCTCGCGCGTCCTGAAGAAACCCAGGCTCATAAGTTTGGGTATGCGGCACCAGGTCAGCCGCGCCATCTCGTGCAGGTCGTATTCGGGATGGTATTGCAGGCCCCAGAAAGTGCCACCCTGGTAGGTGACGCTGACCGACTGCACCCGGGTGAAATCGTTGGAGGCGAGCAGCACCGCGCCCGGCGGCAGGTGGGTGATCTCGTCGACATGGCTGATGAAGGCATCGAACACGTTTGCCTTGCCTTCGTATAGCGGGTGCGAGCGGCCTTCGGGGGTCAGCGCGATCTTGCGGGCGACGCCCATTTCCCGGCCGCGCGGATTGGCGGCGCAGCGCCCCCCGGCGGCGACCACGGCAATCTGTGCGGCCCAGCAGCTGCCGAAACTCGGCACGCCGGCGCGAAAGGCCTCGCGGCAGAAATCGATCTGGGTATGGACGCGCGGATCGTCCTCATAGACGGTCAGGCTGCAGCCAGTCCAGGCGATACCGTCATAGTTCTTCAGTTCGGCGCCCTTGGGCAGGCTGGCCCCCGGGTCGGCCGGGAACAGCACATCGATATCGGCGGCGCCACCCGGCGTGCTGCCCTTCAGCATTCGGGTATACTGGTCGGCCGCCATGCTGGCGCCGCCGGCGACCAGTTCCTCGCGGGCTTCCTTGTTGTAACCGTCGATCACCAGAAAGCGCAGATTGTCGGCCATGGCCGTATCTCCAGGGTTCAGCGCCCCGCCACGCGATCAATGGTCGCGGGCAGGTCGGCATGGGTTTCACAGATCGCCTCGGCGCTTGTCGTGCCCTTGTCGTGGGCGCGTTTGGCGATGAAAAGGATCGCCTTCATGCCCAGCGCCTGCGGGCCCTTCACGTCGTTATGGTCTCGGTCGCCGATATGGATCATCTCGGGGATCGCGCAGCCCATCTGGCTCGCCGCCGACTCGAACATCGATTTGTGTGGCTTGGAATGGCCGACTTCGTCGGAAAAGGCGAAGCCCGAGAAATACTGCTTCAGCCCGTGAACTTCCAGCAGATCGCGCAGGCAACGGCCGGGCGAGACGATGGTGTCGGAGACGATGCAGAGCTTGTAACGCCCGGCCAGATCTTCAAGCGCTTCCCTGGCGCCGGCGATGGTGTCGGGTGGAATATTGACCTCCATCTCCTCATGTTCCTTGACGATTCGGGCCATGACGTCGTCGGGCAGCGTGCGGCCTAGGCCGCGCAAGACGACGTCCAGCCGGTCGGCAATTTCCCAGGTGATATGCTGGTCGTGCCACACCGTGCGGAAGGCGGCGTCGGCGGTGGCGTAGGCCAGCTCGACGCGTCCCATGTCGATTGGCTCGATCGCGTTCAACGCCTCCCACACCAGATGTCGGCGCTCGTCGAACTTGCTGCGCAGGCCTTGCGCCTTGCGCTTCGGCTCGTCCGACTCGTCGTCGATCAGCGTGTCCCACAGATCGAATGTAATCGCCTTGATCGCCATATGCCATGTCTCCTGAATTTTTGGCCGCCGGGACTGTAATGATACGAATAATGCTGCGCAAGCGAATCACGAGAGCAACCGTTTCCGCTCCGGATCGTATGCTGCGCGGGTGAGGCGCCTGGCCGGAAATGTCTCGCCATGCACCTCGATCTCATAGTTCTCGTGGCTGGCCTCCGCCGCCGGGACATAGCCATAGGCGATGGGTTTGCCAATGCTGTGGCCATGGCCGCCGCTGCTGGTGACGCCCATGACCCGGCCCTCTCGCAATATACATGCGCCGGATCGCACCGGGGCGTCCGCTTCCAGGGTGAAGCGGCATAGTTTCTGGCGCGGGCCCGCCTCCTTCGCCTTTGCCAGCGCCGCGCGGCCAATGAAATCGCCCTTGTCCAGCGCCACGCAGAAGCCGACCCCGGCCTCGTAAGGCGTGCAGTCGGGCGTGACGTCCGAACTCCAGTAGATATAGCCCTTTTCCAGCCTCAGCGATTCGATGGCGCGATAGCCCGCGTCGGCGATGCGGTATTCCTGGCCGGCCTCCCACAGTAGTTCGTAGACATAGGCGGCATACTCGGTGGGCATATGCAGCTCCCAGCCCAACTCGCCGACATAGCCGACGCGTAGCGCCCGCACCGGCGCATAGCCGATGTCGATGAACCCGAAGTTGCCGAAGGGCAGGCCCTCGTTGGAAACGTCGTCCTCGGAAACTTTCGCTAGCACGTCGCGCGCATGCGGCCCGCAGAGATTGATGACGGCCCAGGCGGAAGTAACCTCGCTCAGCGTCACTGACCCATCGCGTGGCATATGGCGGGTAATCCAGTTGGCGTCGCGCGTGCCGAAGCCGCTGCCGGTGACGATATAGAACCGGTCCTCGCCCAGGCGCGTGATCGTCAGGTCCGCCTCGACGCCGCCTTTTTCGTTGCATAACTGCGTGTAGACAACCGAACCCGGCGGCCGGTCCAGGTCGTTAGCGGCGATATGTTGCAGGGTCTCGAAGGCCTTCGGGCCGGAAAGTTCGAACTTGGCGAAGCTGGACTGGTCGATCAGGGCGACGCGCTCGCGCACCGCACGGCATTCCGCGCCCACCGCATCGAACCAGTTGCCGCACTCGTAGCTGTAAATGTCTTTCGGCTCGGTTCCCGGGGGAGCGAACCAGTTGGGCCGTTCCCATCCGAACTTGGCGCCGTATACCGCACCCTTGTCCTCGAGGGTTTGATAAAGCGGGCTGCGCCGCGCGCCGCGCGCGGTGTCGCTCTCGCGCTCGGGCCAGCCCATCAGGTAATGGTCCCCATACATGGCGCCGGCGGCCTCGAAGACATAGCGCGTACTGCCGTGGAATGCCCCGAAACGGCGGATATCCAGAGGCCAGAGATCGACGCTGGGCGCCCCGTCGACGATCCATTCGGCCATGCGCAACCCTGCACCGCCCGCCGCCGCGATGCCGTAGAAGAAGCCGCAGGCGACGAAGAAATTGTCCAGCTCTGGCGCCAACCCCATGATGAATTCGCCATCCGGCGAACAGGGAATCGGCCCGTTCAGCAATTGCCGCACGCCCACTTCCATCGCGGCCGGCGTGCGCATGGCCGTGGCCTCGGCCAACCCCTCGAACTGGTCGAAGTTGGAGGGCAGCAGTTCGCGCGCGAAGCCCTGGGGCATGCCGTTGCGGCCGAAGGGCGCGGGGTTCGCCTCGAACCCGCCGACCACGAAGCCGTTCACCTCGGGCTTGTAGTAGAGCAGATGGTCCGGGTCGCGCATGGTGGGCATGTCCTTCGGCAGGCCGGGGATCTGTTCGGTGATCAGATACTGATGTTCGACCGCGACCGACGGAATGTTGACCCCGGCCATCGCGCCGATGTCGCGTCCCCACATGCCGGCGGCATTGACGATGATTTCGGCCCGCACCCGTCCGTGATCAGTGAGCACCGCGGTGGCGCGGCGGCCGGTCAACTCGATGCCGGTAATGCGCACGCCTTCGACAATCGTCGCGCCGTTCATGCGCGCGCCCTTGGCCAGCGCCTGGGTGATGCCCGACGGGTCGATATAGCCATCCGACGGGATATAGGCCGCGCCGACCACGCCGTCAGTGGTCATGATGGGAAACATATCCTGGGCCTCTTTCGGGCCGATCAGGTGCATTTCCAGCCCGAAACTCTTCGCGGTAGTGGCGGCACGCTTGATCTCGGTCCAGCGTTCCTGCGACGAGGCAAGCCGCAGGCTGCCCACCTTCTTCCAGTCAGGGTTCTGTCCGGTCTCTTCCTCGATCCTGTCGTAAAGCGCGACGCTGGCCTGCAGCATTCGGGTGACATTGCGCGACGGCCGAAGCTGGCCCACCAACCCCGCCGCATGCCAGGTCGAGCCATGGGTCAGGCCGCTTTTTTCCAGCAGCAGAATATCCTTCACCCCCATCTTAGCCAGATGGTAGGCGATGGAACAACCGATCGCGCCGCCGCCGATGATGACGATATTCGCCTGTTGCGGAAGAGTTCCTGTCATGTCGCCCTCGTGCTTATGCAAATCGCGTTGGCGAATAATTTCACAGCACGGGGATTATCACCACAAAATTCCACAGAACCCCACACCTTCCCACAAACCGGATATCAGGCCATAATGGTTCCGGGAGATTGAGGAACGGGAGTCGACAATGGATATAAAAGTAGCCGAAGCGATCAAACGAATTCCCCTGTTTCAGGGCCGCGAGCCGAGCCGTATCGAGCGGCTGGGCGGATTGACCAACCTGGTTTATCGCGTGACACAGGACGGAACCGACTACCTGCTGCGTATCGCCGGCGAGGGAACCGAAGACTATATCGACCGCTCGGTCGAGGCTCATAACGCGCGCGTCGCAGCCGACGCCGGGGTCAGCGCGGGTGTCTTTTTCTTCGACGAAGACGACGGGCTGATGCTGGCCGATTACATTCCGGACGCCGCCACCATGAACGCCGAACGCTTCCAGGACACAGGCGCCTGCCGGCGCGCGGCCCTGGCCTTCCGCCAGATGCACCAATGCGGCAAGGATTTCCGCACGGTCTTCGATGTGTTCGAAAAGATGGACGAGTATCTGGCCCTTTTGGCGGACCTCAAGGCAGCGGTTCCCGGTGGCTATGAGGACGTAAAGCGCGAGGCCGACGCCGTGCGCCGTGCGCTGGCGGCGCATCCGGCCCGGCTGGTCCCCTGCCATTGCGATCCGTTGGCCGAGAATTTCCTGGATACGTGGAAACGCATGTGGATCGTCGATTGGGAATATTCAGGCAATAACGACCCGATGTGGGATCTGGGCGATCTGTCGGTCGAGGCGGCGTTCGGCCCGGAGCAGGACGAGGCGATGATGTTCGCCTATTTCGACGGCCCGCCGCCGGCGGACCAGTTGGGCCGCATGGTGCTGTACAAGGCTATGTGCGATCTGCTGTGGACGCTGTGGGGCGTGATCCAGCACGCCAACGGGAACCCGGCAGAGGATTTCTGGGCCTATGCGGTCGGTCGTTTCGAGCGTTGCCGGAGGCTCATGGCCGAGCCGGATTTCCAGCGTCACATCGACGCCGTCACCCAAGGTGGCGCCGGCCTGGGCCAAACCCTTTTGCCTGATGACGAATAAACCAAAACAATTTCAAAGCAGGAGATCCCCGTGACAATATTCCCGGACCTTCAGACCATTGTAAGCAATGGCTTGTGCACCGGGTGCGGGCTCTGTGAGAGCGTTGCCGGGCGTGAACAGGTAGAGATGAAGTTGACGTCCGCCGGATACATGCGGCCACAGGTAAAACGGCCGCTGGACGATATCTGCATGGCCAGAATCCGGGCGGTCTGTCCCGGGGTCGAACTGACCGGCCCTGACGAAAGGCAGGTCGAGGATCGGGGCGCCATGCATGATCTGTGGGGGCCGATTCGAACGATGCATCGCGGGTGGTCGACAAACGATGATATCCGCTTCACATCGGCCGCCGGCGGCGCCATGACGGCGCTGGCCTGCTATCTGCTCGAATCCGGGATGGTCGAGGCCATCGTCCATATCCGCGCCTCGCGGGACCGCCCCATGGAAAGTGATTCGATCGTCAGCACAACGCCGCAGGAGGTGCGTTCCGGCTGCCAGTCGCGTTATGGCCCGGCGGCGCCGCTGGTCAACATCATGCAACTGCTGGACAAGGGAACGCGAATGGCGGTTCTCGGCAAGCCATGCGACGTCGCCGCCATTCGCAAGCTGGGGGCCATGGACGACCGGGTGGAAAACCAGATCCCTTATCTGATTACGATATTCTGCGGCGGCGTTCCGCCGGTCCAGGTGGGTGAAAAAATCGCTCGTTATCAGGGTGTTGAACCGGAAGAAATCTCCGTGTTCCGCTGGCGCGGCAATGGATGGCCTGGCCCGACCCATATCGAGACCCGTAGCGGCCGCGTGTATGACATGACCTACGATGAGGTCTGGTACAACGAAGCAATGCCCTGGCGGTACGATATGCAGTTTCGCTGCAAGATCTGCCCGGATGCGACCGGCGAGCTTGCGGATGTCGCCTGCCCCGATTCATGGAATATGGTCGATGGGCAACCTGTCCACCAGGAAGCGCCGGGCGCCAACCTCTTTATTGCACGAACCAGGCGTGGCGAGGAACTGGTTGCTGCGGCCGCGGCATCAGGGGCAATTCATCTCGATCCCTTCGACATCGACGAGCTCAACGCCCAGCATGCCGACCATATCGGCCGCAAGGTCGAATGCCCGGCCCGGGTGCAGGCGATGGCTATGGAGGGTGCGCCGCATCCCGAATTCCGGCGGTTCCGTTCGGACAAGATGATGGAAATGGTGGGTAACGAGAGGCATGAAGCCACGATCGAGGGTACCCGGGATCGAATCCGGAAATCGGCCCATCGGGAACCATTGGCCTGACAACGCTCGCAAGCGCGGTGCCCCTTGGAAGAACAGCTCGTATTACCGCCTTGAGCGAGGTATTGCGCTAGTTGTTGCCGCGCCCGCTCATGCGCATCGCGGCGCCGCGAACCAGGCCGAGATACTGATCGTCGGATTCCGGATAAACCGAAACCACGAATTCCTCTCCCGGCGAATCGTTGGCCGCGAATTGAACCGCGGCGTCGTAGTCGGCTGCCTGGATCTTGCGAGTGCGTGTGCGCGCGCTACCGTCGTCGGCCGCATAAATGTAATGCGCGATCCAGGTCTTTTTTTCCATCCCGGTTTGTTCCACGAGTCTGCCCTGCCCCTGCGGATTGTATCATCATTTTAACGATTGTAACCGTATATGGCGAAAAAATGGTTAACGGGCCTCAAAGAATCTCAACTTTTGCCAAGCTACGGCGATATTCTCTTGCATTCGCCCTGCCATGGGGCATTTTTTCGGGTACACTCCCGGCCAATCTCGATCGAACAACAGGGACCGACAGATGAACCGTCTCGCCGCTGCAATCGCAACTTTCCTGCTTGGCGCCACGCTGGCGACGGGCGTCGCCCTGGCCGCGGAGGCCGCGAAAAGCCATGGCATCGCCATGCATGGCGATCTGAAATACCCGTCGGGCTTCCGGAATTTCGATTATGTGAACCCGGCCGCGCCGAAGGGCGGCGAGGTCAGGCTGGGGGCCATCGGCAGTTACGATTCCTTCAACGGTTTCATCATCAAGGGCCAGCCAGCCATTTCTCTGGGCTTGATCTACGATTCGCTGATGACGAATTCCCTCGACGAGCCGTTCTCTGAATATTGCCTGCTGTGCGAGACGGTGGAGGTGCCGGAAGACCGCTCCTGGGTCGCCTTCACCCTGCGTCCGCAGGCCAGATGGCATGACGGTCAGCCCATTACAGTTGAGGACGTGATCTGGACTTTCGAAACGCTCCGTGAAAAAGGAGATCCCTTCTACCGCTATTATTACGCCAGCGTGAAAAAGGTAGAGAAAACGGGCGACCGATCAGTCAAGTTCACTTTTCTGCCGGGCGAAAACCGCGAATTGCCGCTGATCATCGGCCAGCTTCCCGTGCTGCCCAGACATTACTGGGAAAACAGGGATTTCGAGGCAACAACGCTAGAACCGCCGCTCGGAAGCGGCGCTTACAAGATCGGCGACTTCGAGCCCGGCCGCTCTATCACCTATGTGCGGGCGCCCGATTACTGGGGCGCGCGCCTGGCCGTGAATGCGGGGTCCAGCAATTTCGACAAGGTCCGTTATGACTACTATCGGGATTCCACCGTTGAGATCGAGGCATTCAAGTCCGGCGCGATGGATTATCGGGACGAAAACTCGTCGCGCCACTGGGCGACCTCGTACGATATTCCGGCGGTCAGGGACGGTCGCCTGAAAAAGGAAAAAATACCGCACAAACGCTCTGCGGGCATGCAGGGTTTCGTGTTCAACTTGCGGCGCGAATTATTCAAGGACGACCTCGTGCGGCAGGCGCTGGCATACGGGTTCGATTTCGAATGGTCGAACAAGACCCTGTTCTATGGCCAATATACCCGCACAAGCAGCTTCTTTCAGAATTCCGATCTGGCGGCTACCGGACTGCCCCAGGGCCGCGAGCGCGAGATCCTGGCGAAATATGCCGACCGCCTGCCACCGGAAATTTTTACTCAGGCCTATACCCCTCCCGCCACCGACGGCTCGGGCAACAACCGCCAACAGTTGCACTATGCTCTGACGCTGTTGCAGCGCGCCGGCTGGGATATCGACAAGGACAGCCGAAAACTGACCCATACCGAAACCGGCAGAGTCATGGAATTCGAGGTTCTGTTAGTCAGCCCGTTGTTCGAGCGGGTGGTCCTGCCCTTCAAGAAAAACCTCGCCAGACTGGGAATCGAGGTCAAGGTGCGTACGGTTGACTCGGCCCAGTATCAGGAACGGCTGGAGAATTTTGACTTTGACATGATCATCTGGACCTGGGGCCAATCCATGTCGCCGGGCAACGAGCAACGTAATTTCTGGGGCTCGGAGGCAGCGAACCGCAGGGGCAGCCGGAATTTCAGCGGCATAAAGGATCCCGTAATCGACGAACTGGTCGAAATGGTAATCGCGGCGCCGACCCGCGAGAAACTTGTCCAGCGCACCCGCGCACTGGACCGGGTGCTGCAATGGAACCATATCGTCATCCCACACTGGCATATCCCTTACGACCGCGTCCTTTACTGGGACAAGTTCTCGCGGCCGGCGGTGACTCCCGATCAGGGCGCCAGCCTGTTTACCTGGTGGGTCGACCCGGTTAAGGAAAAGGCGCTGGAAGCCAGGGGGCGCGGCCAGAAATAGGCGCGGAGGAAGCCGGCTCGCCATGATCGCCTATATCGTCCGCCGCCTGTTGCTGGTGATCCCGACGCTGTTCGGCATCATGGTGCTGAACTTCGTGATTATCCAGGCCGCCCCGGGCGGCCCGGTCGAGCAGATCATCGCCAGAATCCAGGGCACGGCGGTCGAGGCCACGGCGCGGGTCGGCGGCGGCGGGGGTAGCGAGGCCGGAGGCGGCGGCAGCACGACCGCGCCCCAGGAAGGCAACAGCGCTTATCGTGGCGCCCAGGGGCTGGATCCGGAATTCATCGCGGACCTGGAAAAGCAGTTCGGTTTCGACAAGCCGATGCATGAACGCTTTTTCCTCATGATGGGCAAATATCTTACTTTCGATTTCGGCGAGAGCTATTTCAAAGACCAGAAGGTTGTCGATCTTGTCCTCGACCGCATGCCCGTCTCGATCTCGCTGGGCCTGTGGACGACGTTGCTGGTCTATCTGGTATGCATCCCGCTGGGCATCGCCAAGGCGGTTCGCGACGGCTCGCGGTTCGACATCTGGACTTCCGGTGTCGTTATTGCTGGCAGCGCGATACCGTCATTCCTGTTCGCCATCCTGTTGATCATCCTGTTTGCGGGCGGGCGCTATCTGGACTGGTTCCCGCTGCGCGGGCTCACCTCGTCGAACGCCGGTGAAATGTCGATGGTGGAACAGGTGCTGGATTATTTCTGGCATCTGGCGCTGCCGCTGGCCGCGCTGCTTATCGGCAGTTTCGCCGGCCTGACGATGCTGACCAAGAACTCCTTCATCGACCAGATTCATC
>Ga0210062_1000585_pt1 | contig 11177 bp, 9 predicted proteins | sample Muzzi_CordA_D2_FD_185528 | JGI IMG/M metagenome (GOLD analysis project Ga0210062, IMG submission 185528) | Wetland microbial communities from San Francisco Bay, California, USA, that impact long-term carbon sequestration - Muzzi_CordA_D2 (SPAdes) | ecosystem: Environmental > Aquatic > Marine >...
ATCCATCCAGCATTACGCTGTCGGCAGAGCGGCGCGAGCGGCTGGTGCAGTTGAGCCGGCAACATAATTTAATGCTCGTTGCCGATGAGGTTTACCATTTACTGGCCTATAACTTTATTCCTCCACCACCTCTGGCAACTCATATTGAGAACAGCCCGGTTATTTCACTGGGTTCATTTTCCAAAATAATGGCACCGGGCCTGCGTTTGGGATGGATTCAAACCGGAGCCAAACTAATGAATCGCTTAGCCGGTTGTGGCCTGGTCGACAGTGGCGGCGGACTGAATCCCTTGACTTCGGGCGTGATGCGCAGCGCCATCGAACTTGGGCTGTTGGAAAAACAGCTGACAAATCTTAAATCCGTCTATCACAGGCGTAAAATTGCCCTGTGTAACGCGTTGCGGGAATTGCTGCCGGCTTCGATACGCTTTATTGAACCTGACGGGGGATTTTTTATCTGGCTGGAATTTGCCGACAACGTCGACACGGAAAAATTGCTGGTCGCTGCCCGGCGGCGTAATGTCGGTTTCCTGCCGGGATTCAAATTTTCCGGCAACCGAGGTTTAAAAAATTATTTGCGTTTAAGTTTTGCTTATTATGATGTGCCGGAATTGGCAGAAGGCGCAAGACGGCTGGGGATGGTTATCAAGGAATCTGAAAAATGACGATTGTCGAATGAAGAATTAAGGAATACTTTTGGTTTTAAATTGAATAACCGAGACAGAAAAAATGCAGGGTGCAAAGCGCAAGGCTAAAAGCTGAAAGCTCAAAGGCAAGAATAGGATAGTATCCTTCAATCTGAAACTTCCGACTTCCGAATTCCAGAGTTAGTACGATTCAATAAGCTTTTTCATAACCTCAAACACCCTGACCAGGCTTTTCAAACTTACCCATTCATCTATGGCGTGGGCGCCGTGACCGATGGGGCCAAAGAGCACAGAAGGTATGCCCGCCCGGGCACCCAGGGCAGAATCTGCCCAGAATGACAGTCCTACCATTTTGGAATCGGGTGAAGCTTTTTGTAAACATTTTAATATCTTAACGTCATCCGCGACCCTGTGCGGCAGTCGCACAAAAAGCTCACGTGCTTTTACTTCGTGATGGCCGCGATGATCCTTGGCGGCCTGAACTATCCGCTTCAGTTCCAGCTCTAAACTCTGGCGGGATTCTCCCGGGAGGGTACGCCTTTCCCATTTCAAACATGAATGGCTGGGAATAACACTTAATTCGGTGCCGCCTTCGATAATACTGCTGTGCAGGCTGGCATACCCCAAAAAAGGGTCGGGCTCACGCTCGAGCAGTTCAGTCTGGATCTTGCCAAGCTCATTCAGCACGGACCGCAATGGCAGGATGGCATCAATGCCTTGCTCGGGTCGGCTGCCGTGGGCGGCTTTCCCAATCACCTCGAGCTCATACCAGTTAAATCCTTTATGACTGACACCGATCTGCTCTTCGGTGGGTTCCAAAAATATTGCTCCGGACGGGCGCGGTGAGATATCTATAAGCCATTGGTTAACCAGATACTCCATTCCCGCACTCAGATCCTCTTCATCGGCTACAAAGGTAAACAGTATGTCCAGAGAAGGTGGACGCTTGACAAAATAATCGGCCAGCAGCAGCATGACGGCAACACTGCCTTTCATGTCGTAGGTCCCGCGGCCGTAGAGTTTATCGTCATCCTGTCTTAGCTTGAAAGGATCAAGCATGCCGTCGACACCGACGGTATCAAGATGACTGTTCAACAAAAGGGAGTCTTTTCTGTCGCTACCCGGTATAACGGCAACCACGTTGGCTCTGCCGGGAGCCGGGACCTGAATTTCGGCTTCGACGTTCAGATTCTGCAGATAGTTCAGGATAAATTCTGCCAATTCTTCTTCACCGGGACCGTTTAAAAGGGTCGAATTAATAGAACTTATCTCAACCAGCCGGCTTAAAACGGATTTGAGTTGTTTTTCCAATTAAAGTCGTCTCCAGAGAGGGTAATATTCTTGCACTTACTTTTTGCAGGAGGATATTATATAGAGATGGGGATGATGTCAATCGTTGAGGACAAATGCCAGGAGACAGAAGACAGAAGTCAGACGACAGAGGTCAGAAGACAGATTTCGGAAGTTGGAATTCGGAATGCGCAAGTCGGAAGTGGGAAGGAAAGGCGCAAAGGGCATAGGGCAGAGCGCATAGTGAAAAGCCAGTGGACAGAGTTTGGAATTGGGGATAATTCAAATGCGGATTTTAGGTTTCTGATTGAGGAGTGCAAAAACATAGAGCAGGGGAATCACTAGGCTGAGTCGGGATTTAAAATTCGAAAATCATAAGGGATTATTGACATGCCTTTAAAAATTGACGAACTAACCGTCCACTCTGATCTAAGAGGGGTGGTATTTGAACCAATGGAAATGAAAATGATTGCAGAACAGCGCAACACGCATGTCGTCATCAGCCAGCCTGGGGTTGTGCGCGGCAACCATTACCACCTGAAGGGTACCGAAACAATAGCCGTTATGGGACCGGCCCTGGTTCGGTTCAGGGAAGACGGGAGATTGCGCGGCGTCGAGGTCGCCGCAAAAAAGGTATACCGATTCACCTTCCCCCCCAATGTGCCCCACGCCATTAAAAATACCGGGAATCAGCCAAATACAATGGTTGCGTTTAACACCCTGGAGCACGATCCGGAAAATCCGGACACGGTTCCGGATATTCTGATAACTAATTGAAAAACATTTATTAAGTTTTGCCGATAATTACCGATACTATATCTGACAGGAAGAGTCGGAAAATAAAACGCCTTTTATAAAGAAATATCAGATGCTGGATTCAAATATTTTCTTATAAGATCAATTGGTTAGAGAGCCCATGAAACCATTCGATATCAATTATCGCTCAGCTGAAAAATTTTTTCAGGATTACCTTCAGCTAAAAGCAGGCAGACTTTTTGTGCCGGCCGACGAACCCTTGCCGGTAAAAACTCAGTTAGCCCTCAATGTTTCCGTACCCAGGATTGACTATTCTTTTCAACTAAATGGAATAGTAATGAAAATCCGCAGTGGGGAAACCGCGGAGAAATTGGAAAAACCGCCGGGTATGCTTGTGCTTTTCCAGGAAGATCTGAAGGAATTTTTTAAAAACTTGGATCAGAAGCTGCTGGTTGATGAAAAATATCAATTTCTCCTGGCGCTTTGTGAAACGATTAATGATGCAGATTGTATCATGGGAGAAAGCATTGATGAGGCTCCGGTCGCGGTCGATGAAACCTCAGCCGATATTTCAACGAACCCCGGTGATCAGGAGGCCGGCGCTGGAGTCGGCGAAGATTCATCTCTGAAACCACAGTTGAAGTCTGAAGTGCCGGCGATATCAACTGAAGATGCCCATCAGACGGCTTCCGCCAATCAAATACCGGTCGATACCCGGGGGGAGCAAACTGTTGCCGAAGTATCGCCGGAAAAAGGCGCCTCGGACACCAGCAACACCTCCGGCGAGGATGAATCCGAATTAAGTTTTGACTGGCTGCGTGAAGCAGTTGCCCAGGAAGAGGCGGTCATTGAGGAAGAGCCACCGCCTGTGATCGAAGCACCGCCACAACAGGATAAAAAAAATCTGACCTCTGAGGAGCGCGATCGGATCAAGCCGTCCGCAGATTTCATCATGGACCTTACCAAGGCCATGTTGCGCTCCGGTTACTATTCTCCGGAGCACCCTGGATCCCAGAAAGCCAAACAAGGCCTTTATTCCAATTTCTTGAAAAGCCTGGGCAAATCCCAGGAAATAATGGTCACCAACCTGGAGACTCCTAAAAAGAAGGACATTCTGATCACAGGTATTCTGGATGAACCGGTCAGCGTGCGCACCCTGGTGGGAACCGGGATGGCAGAGTTGTTTGTTCCCAAGTTGACGGAGTTTTTCAACCGCAAGGGACTGATCAGTTTTGCCATAAAAAAGCAAATCACGCCTTCCCATTTCGAATGTTACATCGACATTATGAGCGACCCCAAGGCTGATCACGGCACGAATAGTAAAATGGGAGAAGTGCTGTCCAGGGCTCTGGCGCGAAATGGCATCAAGGAAATTTCAACAGTTTTCATGGACGATATCATCGTTCTGGAGAAGAATCTGCCTTGGCGCGTTGAGATGGCCATCCAGCGTCTGACAAAAGACCTGAAGATCATCCCGATGTTCAAAGAAAAATCGGATGAGGCCATTCTCAATCTAAAGGTCAAGATCATCCGTGACATCATCCGGCCCTTGAAATATGGCGAATATCTCAAAGAACTTCTCGTAAATTGTTATATCATTGCCCAGCATGTGGAAAATATTGAGGCCGAAGACATCGAAGAAATCATCATCGGCGGTATACCGGTACATTTAATGCTGCCCACGGCACAGCATGTATTCGAGGAGCTTAAGGGGCTCAAGGAGTTGAGATCCAAAGAATCTACCCGCGGGGCACTTCAACGGCGGCATGATGGGGTCAAACGCATTATCAAATCCCTGTCGCGCAGGATGATACATCACAAAGTTAAAGGCGCACAAAAATTTCTTGAAGAGCTGCATAACAGCAATGTACTGGCTTTTAGCGAACTTCCCCCGGATGTCCAATACCTGGTTAATACTATGAAAATGGTGCGCGATATAAAATCGCGCACCAGTGTTTACATCGGCTGGGTTTTCAAACGGCTGAAACCCAACGATGCCGTCGTGATGCTTAAATGCTTCCGCCGGGTGATATCGGTTATTGTCGAAGAAAAATATTGGGATATTGGGTTCAAGCTTACCCTGGCGGTTAACATGGTGAAAAAAGAAACCGATCTTTATTCACCCAAAAATAATCTGCCATCGAATCCGTTCTATTTTGTGTTCAAAGATGTATCCGACATGCTCGCCGATGCGTATCTATGCGAGCCGACCGCCTCACGTTTGAAAATTGATCAGATCGTGCGCAGGTTAGGCAGCAAGGGAGTTGATATTTTAAGCCGGGTCCTGACGAAAAGCGAGGATTCGGAAGTCCGCACGGATGCGATGGAAACCATTATAAGTATGGGGGAAGTCGCTCGACACTGGGGTTTGAAAATTCTTGAAAAAAAGAATCCGGATGTCGGCGCGGTCAAAAACGCTTTGGCGATTCTGCGTGAGGTTGGCAAAGCAAAGAAAGATACCGACATCGTCAAAAAATTTATCGGTCATGCCGATCCGCGCGTTCAGGAAGAACTACTGCATACACTGATGAGTTTCGACGCACAGGATCTTGAATCTTTTATTATTAAGGCTTTGAACGAGTCCGATGATAAATTGCGATGGCGTGCGGTTACAGCGCTGGGTAAATTGCGCCGGCTATCCGAAGGCGCCATCGTCAATATCTTACAGATCATTACATCCGATCCTCCGGAGGATGAAGAGGAGACAGCCCAGCACAGCCGTAAGATCGCCCAACTCATTCAAGCGCTGGGCACCGCCAATAACTTTCCGGCCCTGGATCGGCTTGAGGACGCTATTATCAAAGCGGCCCAAAAATCGGCTGACTCAGGCAAAGGGCTCATTACCCGGCTCAAATTGAGTAACCCCAAGACCGATCAAACAACCATTCTCGTTGCCGCTTTCGCTACCCTTGGAAAAATCGGATCTGCAAAATCCGGCGAATATATGGCGAAATTTACCAAAGGCAAATCAGCGATTGCGGTCGAAGCCCAAAAAGCATTAACCATGATAGCGTCGCGCCAGGTGAAAAACCCGGCGGCTCAAGCCGCAGTTTGATCTCCAATACCCTACTTCAAATAATACCTGAATATTAGCGCAACCATCATCGCTGCAATTCAATTGCAGCAACTTGATCTCAAATTTCTATGAAGGCTATTTGCATGCAAAATTCAGGTCATAATCCCCTTTTAATTCTTATTATATGCGGCTGGTGAGGGACCGCAATTGGTACACATTTTCGGTCCCGCCGCTGCCGGGATGCCGCCGGTAAAGTCGTATGACGCCCCCACTGAAAAGTTTGACATCAGTTTTTTCACTTTACCCTGGCAGATCGGGCAATTTACCTTTGAGCTTTGGCCGGACACGAGGCGATCAAATTTGTAGTTGCATTTTTCACAGTTGTATTCATAAATCGGCATGATTTTTCTCCTAATATTGTTTTCACATATCTCCGCTTTTGGCGGGAAAACTCAAACTGCCCGTGCCGGGGGTCGAGGCTGACTGCCCGCCAGGGGCGCTATCGGTTCAAATTATATATAAAATGTAAGATCTTATCGCCCGCTTGCAAGGGGGCGATCATCTGTAATTTATTTTATCACGGTTACGCTTGCTCTTCCGGCCGTTTTATAAACGGTCCGACAGCCCCGCCTCTGATCAGCCAGATCAACATCGCCAGGAAAATCAACAGCAAAATGGTGATCAGACCGAGGCCCTGCATGACATAACTTTGGACACTCTCGGCAGCTTTCCTTGCCGATTTGCTGACGATACCCGCCTGTGATCTGTACGTTTCGTATTGTGACCGTTGATCGGCAGATAAAGCCTCAATTCGATCGCTTATCTGCCGGGTAAGATCTGCGGCTGCCTCCGCCGCTGCGCCGGCGGCCGCGGCAGACCGAAAGCATAGCCAGAAGTCACCGGCAGCCTTTTGCTCCCCTGCCAATTGAGCAAATAAGGATGCCGCGTTTGAGGCCGCTGTTATCTTTTGCGCTTCTTCAGCAATAGTATCTGCTTGCAGCGAGCCCGGTATGATGGTCAGCCAGGTAAAGGCTAATATGGTAAAACTTAATATCTGCGCAGCTACAGGAATTCCTGGTCTCTGGTTCAATATCATGGTGCCTGCCAAAATTAATTTTAGGGTAAATTTAGTTTCCCTTTTTTGGAGTTGTTGATTTATCAGCGGCATGTTTTTGAGCGACGAAAAATCGTTCCGAAAGGGCAGTTTGCAAAGAAAAGATTTCTGATATCCGGGATTTACACCCTAATTGATCGAAGCCCAATAATCCGGTATCAACCCAGGGCAGCATTGCCGGCATCCACCAGGATCGTTTGTCCGGTGGTGGATTTCGCATCGGCTGCCAGATAAACGGCCGCATCCGCGACATCCTCGGGGCTTATTTGATTCCCAAGCCGGGTGGGCTTTTGCAGCCCGGCCAGAACTTCCGGCGTCCAGTCGACAAAGCCGGTGTCGATAAATCCCGGGGCAATGGCATTTACCCGGATTTCCGGTGCCAGGGCCCGGGCCAGGGCTTTGGTCATGCCGGCCAGAGCTGATTTGGCGGCGACATATATCAGGGAGCTGCCGCGAGCCGTAAATGCCGCAATGGAGGTGGTATTGATAACCGAAGCATTGCCGCTTGCTTTTAAATGCGGAACGGCGGCCCGGATGCAGTGGATGGGACCTTTAACAATAACGCCCCACGTGTTTTCCAGGATTTCATCACTTAAACTCTCCAAATCATCGTGCGGAATGAAACGGGTCCAGCCGGCATTGTTAATCAGCAGATCGAGGCGACCAAAATGTTCGACTGACGTCGCGATCAATTGCCGGGCATCACGGTCGACGGAAACATCGGCCTGAATAGCCAATGCCCGGCCGCCGGCGCCTTTGATTTCAGCTGCCACCTCCTCGGCCGGTGCCTTTGACTTGCTGTAATTGACGACAACGGCCGCACCTTCTCTGGCAAAGCGCAAGCACATGGCTCGCCCAATCCCGGTACTGCCACCGGTCACCAGCACCACTTTGTCCCTGAATTTCATTAGAAACCTCCTTTAAATCCGATCCCTTTTTCAAACCTGAAAGGGAAAAAAATCGGCCTTTAAGATTTGATGACGGTCCCGATCATTGATTTTCGATCGCCGATATTCGTCAGTGTCTCCGGGCCCTGCCATTGGATAATATGAACCCGGGGCACCTTTTGTTCCAGCGCTTCGAAAGCAGATTCCATTTTGGCAACCATGCCGCCTTTTATGGCGCCGTCTGCGATCAGCGACTGCGCTTGTTTAACGGTCAGTGAGGATTGAATCTCATCGTTAACCAGTACCCCTGGAACGTCGGTGATGAAGACCAGATCCGTGCAGTGGGAGGCGGCTGCCAGGGCGGTGGCGGCGCTGTCGGCGTTGACATTGTAGCTTGCGCCTTTTTCATCGGCCGAGATGGGGGAGATGACCGGAATCTGCCCATTTTTTAAAGCTTCCAGGACAACGGCGACGTTAACCCGCCTGATTGTGCCCACATAACCCCAGTTCAAACCGCCCCGGGTCATGGGTTCGACCAGAAACAAATTTTCGGTTTTGCCCGACATCCGTTTGCAGGCCACCGCGTTCGCGCTCAGCCATTCGGCAATGCGTTGGTTGATGGTCCCGGAAAGCACATCTTCGACAATGCGTATATCTTCGGCCCGGGTCACCCGGATGCCGTCAATAAATTCTGTTTTGCGCTGGGCGTTTTTCAGCGCCTGGGAGATTTCAGCACCGCCGCCGTGAACTATAATGAGCTCCAGCTCATGACCGGATTTGATCGCCGCCGCGAGTTCCTTAAAACCCTGTTCTCCCTCAAATGCCCGGCCGCCGATTTTGATGAGGATTCTGCGTTTCACAATTATTTACCAACAGGTTCGAGTTATTTGGGCACAAAAAAGATAATGTATATAGAACGGAAATTTTTTATGTAAAGTGGGAGCGGTTTTTAACCGCGATCTGGCCAATTTAACAGACTCAATCAATCGCGGCTAAAAGCCGCTCCCACACGCTTCTAAAATTATCTGGAGGCATCTTTGATACCCGTTAAGGTTTCCAAACTAAATCACAACAAACCACCCGCAACCGACAACTGACCCCTAGAGCGTCAGCTCAATGTCTACATGTTTTCCAATACCTCCACTCCCAATAGACCCAGTCCTTTTTTTAACACCACGGCCGTGGCATTGATGAGCACCAGCCTGGCACCAATCAGCGGCCCGCTGTCTGCCTGCAGTACCGGATGTTTATTGTAAAACTGGTTAAAGGCCTTGGCGGTGTTAAATATATGGCCGGCGACTTTGGCCGGGTTGAGATCCTGGACGGCACCTTGAACTTCGGCGGGAAACTCAATCAGTTTCTGAAGCAGCTGAACTTCTTCGGCATTGCCCAGTAAATTATAATCCGGGTCCTGGATTTCGGCCGTAGTACTTTTTGCCTTTTCCAGAATCCCGCTGATCCTGGCGAACGCGTACTGGCAGTATGGTCCGGTAAATCCATCAAATGATATGGATTCCGCCGGGTCAAAATTAATGCTTTGGTTGGGGCGCACACGCAGCAGATAGAATTTTACAGCGCCGACGCCGATTTTTTCCGCTCTGTCATTTACTTCTTCCGCCGAAAGCCGGCCTGCGGGATCGCGCCGGCGAATTTCGTCTTGTGCCAGTTTAACCATCTCATTGATGAGATCGTCGGCATCGACAATTTTGCCTTCGCGGGACTTCATTTTGCCTTCCGGCAAATAAACCATGCCGTAGGACAGGTGATAGCAGTTTTTAGCCCACTCATACCCCAGGGCAGCCAGCATCGCAAACAGGCATTTGAAATGATATTCCTGTTCACTGCCGACGACATAGATTGAATAATCCAGGTTGTGATCGGTAATCTTTAAAATAGCCGTGCCGATATCCTGGGTGATATAAAGTGCGGTTTCATCGGCGCGCAGCACCGTCACGCGTTTAAGCTCCCCGTTTTTATCGCGGCCGAATTCTTTTTCCGGCAAGAAAAAGACCGTGTTGCCGTTTTGATCAAGTGCAAGCGCTTTTTTTTCCAGGCCCTGCTGGATAATGTCTTTACCGAGTTTATAGGTGTCGGATTCGTAATAGAAAACGTCAAATAAAAGGCCGAAGCGGCGGTAGGTTTCGGCAAAACCATCATACACCCAGCCGTTCATCATCTTCCAGAGTTCAATGGTTTCCGGGTCGCCCGATTCCCATTTTTTAAGCATTTGCTGGATTTCATTTTCCAGGTTCTTATCCTTTTCGGCTTCCCGGGCATAGCGGACGTAGTATTTGCCGACAAAGTGGTCGCCCTTTGTTCCTTCCGATTGCGGGGTCTTGCCATTTCCCCATCGCTGCCAGGCCAGCATGCTTTTGCAAATGTGGACCCCCCGGTCATTGACCAGATTGGCTTTGACTACCCAGTGCCCGGTGGCTTGGTACATGTTGGCAACAGCCATGCCCAGTGCGCCGTTGCGCAAATGTCCCAGGTGCAACGGTTTGTTGGTGTTGGGCGCCAGGTACTCCACCATTGCTCGGCGGTCCCGGCCCAGGTCGGACGAACCGTAGTCGCTGTCCCGGTTGATGATTTGATTGCATACATCACCAAAAAGCGCATGGCCGCCAATTTTCAGGTTGATATAAGGACCGGCGGCACTGACTGCTAATATGATGCCATCGGGCTGAAGGTGGGCTGCGATATTTCCGGCTATTTCACCCGGGGATCTGCGAAACTGCTTGGCCAGTGGAAAACATCCCACGGCAAAATGCCCCATCTCGGTATTGGGAGGAAAGCCGATTTCCAGTTGTTCCGGCCGCTGGCCGTATGCTTTTTCCGCCGCCGTATTTATTTTATCAAGAATGGTTGCTTTAATTTTTTCGATCGGCATATAAGTTTCCTCAGACGTAACTGCGGTGCATCTTGTGGTAAAAAATGGATATTGCGCTTTTCTGCCATATGCAGACAGATGCTGGATGCTGGTTTCTGGATACTCGATCTTGGTCACGTCTACCACATACCGACGTGATGATTTAAGGTCTAATCCTATGACAGAAAAGGGTCAAACATTCAAGGCTAATTGAACAATCACAGCGATTGGATCTAACTTTGAACCTCTGAACCCACCTGAGGCGGACAAGCCTTGAACCCCTGAACGGATACAAGAACTTTGATTTTGAGGTTATGTCGATTATCAGCGCCATTTTTTAAAAATAGCAGGATTTTCAGAAGAACCACAACATATTGGGGTTATTCGGTTCTTGACACACAATAAATATTTTGTCATAGTATTCGGTCAAAAATGCAATTCATTATTTTTCAGGGCGGAGTAATCAGGACATTCCAGCCTTAAAAACTATCAGGAGAATAATATGGAGAAGTATGCCGAGCAAACCCAACAGGAATTTGAAGGATGGGAAGATTTTTTCAACAAACCCGTCGATGAAAAAGTGGAAAATTTCATCAGAAAA
>Ga0210062_1000586_pt1 | contig 11173 bp, 11 predicted proteins | sample Muzzi_CordA_D2_FD_185528 | JGI IMG/M metagenome (GOLD analysis project Ga0210062, IMG submission 185528) | Wetland microbial communities from San Francisco Bay, California, USA, that impact long-term carbon sequestration - Muzzi_CordA_D2 (SPAdes) | ecosystem: Environmental > Aquatic > Marine >...
GCTACGATGACACGGACGTTCGTATGGTGAGCAAAAAGGTGTTGTTGGTGAACAACAACGAGTTCCTTGGCAATCTGACCTTCCTGCTGTAATGCCTGACCGGTGAAATCAATAGAACTAATGGACCTTAAAAGGGGGAGACAACGATGTCAGATACAAACATAAGATCGCGCTGGGTGATGGCCAATGGTGTGAAAACACACTATTCGGAATCCGGTGGCGACGGGCCGGTTCTGGTGGCGCTGCACGGTGGCGGCGTCGATGTCGCGGGCGATGATGCGCCCGTACGGGCCGGAGCCCTGCAGGCGGGAGAGATCGATGCCGGCCTCTTTCGCCAAGCGACGCGCGAGCGGCGAGGAGAAGATACGGCTGCTGCCCGGCCTGGGCCTTTCATCCTTCGCGACGGCGGTTTGCGCCTCCTCAGGACGAGGAGCTGACGTGGCTGCGGGCGGCGGTGCTTTCTTCGCCTCATCCCGAGGAGCGGCCGCAGCCCGCGTCTCGACGGATGAGGCGGCAGGCTTGTCGGCTGCTTTTGGCGGCGACGCTGTGCCGGCGCTCGCCGCCGCGGCCTTCACATCCTCGCCTTCCCCCGCCAGCACCGCGATCACCGAATTCACCGCCACGTCCTGGGTGCCTTCCGGCACCACGATCCTGGCCAGCGTGCCCTCGTCCACCGCCTCGTATTCCATCGTCGCCTTGTCGGTCTCGATTTCGGCGATGACGTCGCCGGAAGAAACCTTGTCGCCCTCCTTTTTCAGCCAGCGCGCGAGATTGCCCTTCTCCATGGTGGGCGACAGCGCGGGCATGAGGATGTTGGTGGGCATGCGGAGACCGGTGACGATGTTGGTGGCCCGTTAGCGGCCGCGTTTGCGACCGCTTAATGCGCGCCTGATTTGCTTCAGTTCCTCGCGGAGGCGTTCGATCTTGCCGGCCAGCCGCGCCGCGGCTTTCGCGACATCGACGCTGCTGCGGGCGGCACGCCTGACCGGCGATTTGCGTTTCTTCCGTTTCGGTGCACCAGCCGTGCGCTTCCGTTTTGCCATGACGCTTCCTTACCGGTAACAGACGGCCTTGGCGGCTTCGACCACTTCGGCGACCGACGGCAACGCCAGCTTTTCCAGGTTGGCCGCATAGGGCATCGGCACGTCCTTGCCGGTGACGCGGGCGACCGGCGCATCCAGATAATCGAAGGCGTTCTCCATCAGCTGCGCGGCGATCTCGGCGCCCACGCCGGACTGCGCCCAGCCTTCCTCGACCGTCACCACGCGGCCGGTTTTCTTCACCGAGTCAACGATGGTGTCGACGTCCATCGGCTTCAACGTGCGCAAATCGATCACTTCCGCCTCGATGCCCGCGCCGGCCAGTTCCTCGGCGGCTTTCAGCGCATAGGTCATGCCCATCGACCAGGCAACGATGGTCACGTCGTTGCCCGGCCGCGCGATCTTGGCCTTGCCGATCGGCAAGACGAAATCGTCGAGCTTGGGTACCGCCGAGGAATGCCCGTAGAGGATTTCGTTTTCGAGGAAGATCACCGGATTGGGATCGCGGATCGCGGCCTTGAGCAGGCCCTTGGCGTCGGCGGCGGTGGCCGGCGCGATCACCTTCAGGCCCGGAATGTGCGAGAACCAGGCCGAATAGTCCTGGCTGTGCTGGGCGGCGACGCGGGCGGCGGCGCCGTTGGGTCCGCGGAACACGATCTGGCAGCCGATCTGGCCGCCCGACATGTAATGCGTCTTGGCCGCCGAATTGATCAACTGGTCCATCGCCTGCATGGCGAAGTTCCAGGTCATGAATTCGACGACCGGCTTCAGCCCGGCGAGCGCGGCGCCGATGCCGAGGCCGGCAAAGCCGTGCTCGGTGATCGGCGTGTCGATCACCCGCTTGTCGCCGAATTCGTGCAACAGGCCCTGCGTCACCTTGTAGGCGCCCTGATACTCGGCAACCTCCTCGCCCATGACAAAGACGTCCTTGTCGCGGCGCATCTCCTCGGCCATGGCGTCGCGCAGGGCCTCGCGCATGGTCATGGTCGCCATCTCGGTGCCGTCGGGAATGTCGGGATCGGCGGCCGGCTGCGGGCGCGCCGCTTCCGGGGCTTTCGGCTCCTGCTTGGGCGCGGGCGTTTCCGCCGCCTTGGCGTCTTGTTTCTCCGCTTGCGCGGGCGGCGCGGACTCGGCCGCCTTCCGCTGCGGCGGCGGCTTGACATCCTTGATGGACGAGGAGTCCTCGCCGTCGCCGAGGATGACGGCAATCGGCGTATTCACCGCCACGTCGGCGGTGCCTTCCGGAATCAGGATCTTGCCGAGCGTGCCCTCGTCGGCGGCCTCCACTTCCATGGTGGCCTTGTCGGTCTCGATCTCGGCAATGACGTCGCCGGACTTGATCGCGTCGCCCTCTTTCTTGAGCCACTTGGCGAGGTTGCCCTTTTCCATCGTGGGCGAGAGCGCGGGCATCAGCACTTCGGTCGGCATGGGCGCTACTGTTTCCTACGCACTTTTCCGTTTGCGCATGATCCTATCCGAAAACCGCCGTCCACATTTCGGGATCATGCGCGGACTCACTTACGGAAGGTCTAGCGGTAAACATCGGTATAGAGCTCGGCCACGTCCGGCTCCGGATCGTTGGTGGCGAACTCGGCGGCCTGATTGATGAGATCGCGCACCTCGCCGTCGATCTTCTTCAGTGCGGCCTCGTTGGCGTATTTCTTCTCCAGGATGCGCTGGCGCACCATGTCGATGGGATCGTGGTGCGAGCGCACCTCGTCGACCTCCTCGCGCGTGCGGTACTTGGCCGGGTCCGACATCGAGTGGCCGCGATAGCGATAGGTGAGCATCTCCAGAATGTAGGGCCCCTTGCCGTCGCGGCACCATTGCGCGGCCTTCTCGCCGGCCGCCTTGACTGCACGCACGTCCATGCCGTCGACCTGCTCGCCGGGAATGTTGAACGACAACCCGCGACGCGACAGGTTGGTCTCCGACGACGAGCGCGTGATGGCGGTGCCCATGGCGTAACGGTTGTTCTCGATGACGTAGATCACCGGCAGCTTCCAGAGCGACGCCATGTTGAAGCTCTCGTAAACCTGGCCCTGGTTGGCGGCGCCGTCGCCGAAATAGGTGAGGCAGATATTATCGTTGCCGCGGTAGACATTGGCGAAGGCGAGGCCGGTGCCGAGCGGGACCTGCGCGCCGACGATACCGTGGCCGCCATAGAAGCCTTTCTCGACGCTGAACATGTGCATCGAGCCGCCCTTGCCCTTGGAATAGCCGTGGCTGCGGCCAGTCAGTTCCGCCATCACGCCCTGGGGCTCCATACCGCAGGCCATCATGTGGCCGTGGTCGCGGTAGCCGGTGATCACCTGGTCGCCGGGCTTGAGCACCATCTGCATACCGATGACGACGGCTTCCTGGCCGATGTAGAGATGGCAGAAGCCGCCGATCAGCCCCATGCCATACATTTGCCCCGCCTTTTCCTCGAAGCGACGGATGGTCAGCATGTCGCGGTAGGCGGTGAGGTCCTGTTCCTTGCTGAAGTCGGCGACCGGCGTGGCGTCCGCTGCCGCCTTCCCGGCGGCGTTCGGCTTGGTCGAGGCACTGGATTTGGCGGTCGCCATTGGCACTCCTGCATTCCGGCGGCTAAGGCGACGTGCTGGGCCTGTTGCGGCCTCCCCCATAGCTTAAATCCCAATTAGGCGAAAGCGCGAGACCGCCGCACCGTATGGCGGTCACGTCGCAAGGATTTGATCGGACGAAAGAACCGGCCGGCGGGGGTAACGCCGCTCAGTTTCCGGGTGTCAGCGGGGGCGCAGCAGCAGAATGACGTCGCGCGGGTCGGCCAGCCCGAGCAGCGCGCGGGCCCGCTCGTCCAGCATGTCGGGATCGAGCTGCGCCGGGCGCAGCAAGCCCACCCGTCGCTCCCAAGTCGCACGTTCGGCTTTCAGGCGCGTGAGCTCGCTCTGCATGCGCGCCATCTGCTGGTCGAGGTCCTGCTGCGCGCGCAGGCCGTGCGCGCCGGTGAAGGCGTTCACGCCGAAATAGCCGATGAACAGCGCGGCAAAGGTGTAGAGGCTGAGCGCGGTCAGGATGGTGCGGCGGCGGCGGTGCGTGACCATGACCCGCGAGGATGCCGCAGCGCCGTTAAGGCGGTTTTAATGCGGCGGCGATCGCCCGCCCAGATCCGGTTGCGGATTTCGTTGAGCACGAAATTGCCGATGCGCCTGACGCGATTGCGCGGGGTCCGCCCGACGGCAAAGGCGTAGCCGGTGGGGCATAGATATCGTCGCGAAAGATGCGGGCGGCAGAGACCGGAAGTTTGCAGCCAGGGGCCTCACGTAGCAAGCAGCCGGCCGCTGTGGAGACGGCCTTAACGCCACTCACCCCTGCCCGGACTTCAGTGCCGCCCTGCCTGCATATTGCGCCTGCGCGCCCAGCTCCTCCTCGATGCGCAGGAGCTGGTTGTACTTGGCGGTGCGGTCGGAGCGGGCGACCGAGCCGGTCTTGATCTGCCCGCAATTGGTGGCGACCGCGAGATCGGCGATGGTGGTATCTTCCGTCTCGCCCGAGCGGTGCGACATCACCGCCGTATAGCCGGCCTTGTGCGCGGTCTCGATGGCCGCCAGCGTTTCGGTGAGCGTGCCGATCTGGTTGACTTTGATCAGGATCGAATTGGCGACGCCGCGCTTGATGCCATCCTCAAGCCGCACGACATTGGTGACGAAAATATCATCACCGACCAGCTGGCACTTGGCGCCGATCAGGTCGGTGAGAATTTTCCAACCCTCGTAATCGTCTTCCGCCATGCCGTCTTCGATGGAGGCGATCGGATAGTTCTTGATCAGGCTGGCGAGATAATCCGCCTGCTGCATTTTCGAGCGGGTCTTGCCCTCACCCGCGTAAACGTAAGCGCCATCCTTGTAGAATTCGCTCGCCGCCGGATCGAGCGCCAGCATGACATCACCACCTGGTTTGTAGCCGGCCTTTTCGATCGCCTTCATGACCGCGTCGAGCGCCTGCTCCGCCGACTTGAGGTTGGGCGCAAAGCCGCCTTCGTCGCCGACATTGGTGTTGAGGTTAGCGGCTTTTAGCTGCGCCTTCAGGGTGTGGAAGATTTCTGCGCCGGCGCGCAAGGCTTCGGCGAAATTCGGCATGCCGGCCGGCATGATCATGAATTCCTGGAAGTCGATCGGGTTGTCGGCGTGCACGCCGCCGTTGACGATATTCATCATCGGCACCGGCAACAGCCGCGCGGCGGTGCCGCCGACATAGCGGTAGAGCGGGGCGCCGGCCGCGCTGGCGGCCGCCTTGGCGACGGCAAGCGAGACGCCAAGGATGGCGTTGGCGCCGAGCCGGCCCTTGTTGGGGGTGCCGTCGAGTGCGATCAGCGTCTCGTCGATCTTGACCTGCGCCTCCGCATCCATGCCGGCGATGGCGTCGAAGATCTCGCCGTTGATCGCGTCGACGGCCTTGCGCACGCCCTTGCCGCCATAGCGAGCCTTGTCGCCGTCGCGCAGTTCGACCGCCTCGTGCGCGCCGGTGGAGGCACCGGAAGGCACGGCGGCGCGGCCAAGGGCGCCCCCCTCCAGCGCAACGTCGACCTCGACGGTGGGATTGCCCCGGGAATCGAGAATTTCGCGGCCGATGATGTCGGAGATGGCGGTCATGATCTTTCCGGCGGCTGGGTTTGGCGGGCTTTTACAGGATTGAGAACCCCCTTGTCATGTCCCGTGCCGCCGGGCATTGCAGGGCCGATGAGCAAGAAACCGCTGCAATTGGGCCGCCCGAGCGCCCTGCCCGCCTCGCCCCACAAGGCGACGCTCGACCGCGTGCCCAATCCGCACACCGATACCGATTACGTGGCCCGCTTCACCGCGCCCGAGTTCACCACGCTGTGCCCGATCACCGGCCAGCCCGACTTCGCCCATCTGGTAATCGATTACGTGCCCGGCCGCTTTCTGGTCGAGTCCAAGTCGCTCAAGCTTTACCTTGCCAGCTTCCGCAACCACGGCGCCTTCCACGAGGACTGCACGGTCGCCATCGGCAAGCGGCTCAACACGCTGCTCAAGCCGAAATGGCTGCGCATAGGCGGCTACTGGTATCCGCGCGGCGGCATACCGATCGACGTGTTCTGGCAGGTGGGCCGGCTGCCCAAAGGCGTGTGGGTACCCGACCAGGGCGTCGCGCCCTACCGCGGGCGCGGTTAGGCCCTGCTCGGCGCCGGCTCGCGGCGCAGCCGCAAGGCACAGATCCAGCCGGTCGCCGTCAGCATGACCGCGCCACCGATCAGCACCGGCACGATGCCGACGCCGCTCGAAAAGCCCAGCCCGTAGATCACCGGACCGGCCGCCTGGCCGAGAAAGAAGAAGCTGGAATGCCCGGCGGTTGCCGAGGCGCGCGCGGTCGGCGCCAGTTCGGTGACATAGACCTGGATACAGCCGTGCAGCATGTAAAAGCCGAAGCCGAGCACCATGAAATTGACGAACTCGACCGGCCAGGGCGCACGCAGCGCGATCACGATCAGCGCCAGCGCCATCACCATGCCGCCACCGGCCATCATGCGCTTCTCGCCAAGATGGTTGAGCATCCATGACACCATAAAGGTGTAGACGATGCCGCCGATGCCGAAGCCGGCGATGACCACGCCGGCGATGGAGGCGCTGGTCACCCCGCCGGAGCGCAGCATCGTCGCCATGTAGGGGAACACGCCGAACAGGAAAACCGCCTCCACGAACACCGCGCCGAAGCAGTATTTGGCCAGCGGATTGCTGAACAGGGCGCGGTAATTCGGCACCAGGCTGGAAAGGTCGAAGCGACCCGCGGCCTCGCCCATGCCGCGGAATCCGGGATAGGCCAGCGCCAGCGCCAGCAGGTCGAACACGCCGGTGGCAACGAACACGCCGCGCCAGCCGATCAGGTCGCCGACCACGCCGGCGCCGGAGGCGCCGAGCAGATTGCCGCCCATGGCGGCGAACAGCAGCCGGCCGATGGCCACCTGGCGCTGCGCCACCGGCACGCGGTCGCCGGCGATCGCCATTGCTACCGGAAACACGCCGCCGGCGGCGACTCCCCCCACCACCCGCAGCGCCATCAGCACCTCGAAATTGGTCGCCGCCGCCGAGGCCAGCGAGCTGAGCCCGAGGATCAGCATGCAAGCCATCATCAGCCGGCTCTTGCTCAGCATGTCGGCGAGCGCGCCGAGTACGGGCTGGATCAAGGCATAGGGCAAGGTAAAGCCGGTCGACAGTAGCGCCGCGGTAGCCGGGGCCACGTTCAGGCCATGCGCGATTTGCGGGATGACCGGGTCTACGGAACGCATGAACAGCGACGTCGCGAAAATGACGAACGCCATGAGATTGATGATCGGCGGCATGCGCTGTGCGAGTTCGGCGAAGTGTCAGGCTTTGGCCAGCCGGTCGAATTCGACCAGTTTGCGCAAAAGCGGATCCATCTCCTTGAGCGGCAACATGTTCGGGCCGTCGGAGGGGGCCTTGTCGGGATCCTGATGGGTCTCGATGAAGACGCCCGCCACACCGACCGCGACCGCCGCGCGGGCCAGCACGGGCACGAATTCGCGCTCGCCGCCCGAGGACGTCCCTTGCCCGCCCGGCTGCTGCACCGAATGGGTGGCGTCGAAGATGACCGGCGCTCCCATGCTGCGCTTGAGGATCGGCAGCGCCCGCATATCGGACACCAGCGTGTTGTAGCCGAAGGACACACCGCGCTCCGTGACCAGCACGTTGCGATTTCCCGCCGCGGTGATCTTGTCGACTACGTTCTTCATGTCCCAAGGCGCGAGGAATTGGCCCTTCTTCACGTTAATGGCGCGGCCGGTCCGGGCGGCGGCGATCAGCAGATCGGTTTGCCGGCAAAGAAAGGCGGGGATTTGCAGAATGTCGACCGCTTCCGCAACGCGCGCACATTGTCCGGGCTCGTGCACATCGGTCAACACCGGCACCTTGAGCATCTCGCGGATCTCGGCAAAGACCGGCAGGGCGGCATCAAGGCCGATCCCGCGCGCGCTCTTGGCCGAGGTGCGGTTGGCCTTGTCGAAGGAACTCTTGTAAACGAGCCCAACGCCGACGCGGCCGGCGATCTCCTTCAGCGCCGCGGCCATCTCCAGCGCGTGTGCGCGGCTTTCCAGCGCGCAGGGCCCCGCGATCAGCGCCAGCGGCAGATTATTGCCGAAGCGCATCTCGCCGATCTCAACAATCGCGTTGGGGATCAGATCAGGGTCCAAGGGGGCGTCCTTCTGGGAGCGCGGCGACCATGGAGCCGGCAGCCCGCCCGGTCAACGGGACCCCTCGAATACCAGCACCGCCCCCATCGCATCCGCCGGGCCGATGACTGTGGTCTTCGCTCCGCCGAGATCGGCGATGCCGGCCCGCTCCGGCGTGTCCGGCGAGAGGCGGGCGTCAGCGACCGCGAAGCGCAGCGCCGCCAGCCTTAGGCCGCGCGCGACATCGGGGACGGCGACGCCGTAGCGAGCTGTGAAGGCGGCCGGCGTGACCACCTCGATTTGCCCGCGCCGCGTGTCGACGGCATAGCCGCCCTCGGTGGCCTGCGCCGTTCCGGTGCAGGCAAAGGAACGCAGGAAATCCCGGTGCTGCGCCGGGGCTGCCGCCACCGCCACGACGCCGGTAATGCCGGTCGCGCCATTAGCGTGCTTTTGAAATGCCGGGTTCCAGAAGTTCTCCGGAAAATGCTGCTGGCAGACGGCAAAATGGACGTCGGGCGCGCGCGGGTCGCCAGCGAAGGCGAGCGAGAAACCGACCTTTACAACAGAGCCGTCAGGCCGCTGGGCCTCGCGCTCGAAGCGCATCACTTCCGAGCCGGCGATGCCGTCTCGGCGGAACGCGGCCTCGTCCGCCGCCGCATCGCGCGATTCCAGGATGAGCAGCGAAAGCCCCTCCCCGCGCTTGAGGAAATCGCCGGTATAGGCTCCGAACAGCTTCGAGAACCCATCGCTGCCGAGTTTATCCGGCTCGGCCAGCGTCAGCAGCTCAATGAAGACGCCGGGAAACTGAACGATATGGTTATGCGTGCCCCACGGGTGTCTGTTGCGCGCCCCGACCGTAAAGCCGAGGCCGCGATAAAAAGCAGCGGCGGCGTCGAGATCACGCACCGCATGCACCACGTGGTCCAGTCCGCGAGCCATGACCTGCCTTTCGCGCCGGCCTGGTGCCGGCCGGTCATGATGCCGCAGACCGTCGCCGAAATAAAACCGGCCGCCCGCTGGCGCGATGGTGGCATCGCGCCGCCGGCAGCCGGCAAGTCCAGCAGAGCCACACCCGATCGGTGCGAAGCGTCCGCTGGCAGGACGCTAGGAACGGGACTTCTTGTGGCGCTTCACGGCCTTTGCCTGCTGGGTCTGCGGGCAAAGGGTCTTGTAACCGAATGATCCGTTGTTGGCATCGTCGGTGCTGACCGAGCACATATTGCCGACCCGGATCGGGCCGCCCGCTTCGAACGCCGGTTCGGCGCGCGCCGCGGTGGCAGCGATAAGCCCGCACGCCGCAATTGCGGCAGCGGCAGTCAAGAAGTGACGCATGTTGCGTCTCCCTGGGGTTGGTTGGTTTAACGAACCAAAAACGAGACAGGCTCGCATCATCCTGCGTAAAAGCGGCGTAATGATTTGGCCCGCAGCCACAATCGCGAAATAAAAATGCTGGAGACAAACGGCGTCGGCCGACGGGCATATCATCCGGCGGCGGTAACGCGGCGGCAGGCCTGGGCCAAGCGCAGCCGCGTAAAGACTTTACACCAGCCGGCTCTGCTCCACCGCCGCGCCGATGAAGGAGGCGAACAGCGGGTGTGGCTCGAACGGCCGCGACTTCAGCTCGGGGTGGAACTGGACGCCGATGAACCAGGGATGGTCCTCGTATTCGACGATCTCGGGCAGGATGCCGTCGGGCGACATGCCGGAAAAGCGCATGCCGTGCTGCTCGAGCCGACCCTTGTAGCCGGTGTTGACCTCGTAGCGGTGGCGGTGGCGCTCGGAAATCTCGGTCAGGCCGTAGATGTCCGCCACCCGGCTGCCGCGGCTGAGCAGCGCCGGATAGGCGCCAAGCCGCATGGTGCCGCCCATATCGCCGGTGGCATTGCGCCGCTGCAATTCATTGCCCTTGAGCCATTCGGTCATCAGTCCGACCACCGGCTCCGGCGTCGGGCCGAACTCGGTGGAGTTGGCCTCCTCGATGCCACACAGGTTCCGCGCCGCCTCCAGCACCGCCATCTGCATGCCGAAGCAGATGCCGAAATACGGCACCTCGCGCTCGCGCGCGAACTGCGCCGCACGGATCTTGCCCTCGGCGCCGCGCTGGCCGAAACCGCCGGGCACCAGGATTCCGTTGACGTGCTCGAGGAAGGGCGCCGGGTCCTCGTTCTCGAACACGTCGGCCTCAATCCAGTCGAGATTGACCTTGACCTTGTTGGCAATGCCGCCGTGCGACAGCGCCTCAATCAGCGACTTGTAGGCATCCTTCAGCCCGGTGTACTTGCCGACAATGGCGATGGTGACGTCGCCTTCCGGGTTGCGGATACGCTCGTTGATCAGCCGCCAGCGCTCCAGCTCCGGCGGCATGCCGCTGTCGATGCCGAAGGCGGAGAGTACCTCGGTGTCGAGCCCTGCGGCGTGGTAGGCCTCCGGCACTGCGTAGATGTTGTCGACGTCGCGCGCCTCGATAACCGCGCCTTCGCGCACGTTGCAGAACAGGGCGAGCTTGCGCCGTTCGCTGTCCGGTATCGGCCGGTCGGTGCGGCAAAGCAGGATGTCGGGCTGGATGCCGATCGAGCGCAGCTCTTTGACCGAGTGCTGGGTCGGCTTGGTCTTCAGCTCGCCGGCGCTCGGGATGAAGGGCAGCAGGGTCAGATGGATGTAGATGGCATGGTGGCGGGGCAGTTCGTTGCTCATCTGCCGGATCGCCTCGAAATACGGCAGGCCTTCGATATCGCCGACGGTGCCGCCGATCTCGCAGAGCACGAAATCGAAGCCGTCATTACCCTCGCGAATGAAGTCCTTGATGGCGTTGGTGACGTGCGGGATCACCTGGATGGTGGCGCCGAGATAGTCGCCGCGCCGCTCCTTGGCGAGAATTTCCTGGTAGATGCGGCCGGTGGTGATGTTGTCGTGCCTGGTCGCCGGGCGGCCGGTAAAGCGCTCGTAGTGACCAAGATCGAGATCGGTC
>Ga0210062_1000587_pt1 | contig 11166 bp, 10 predicted proteins | sample Muzzi_CordA_D2_FD_185528 | JGI IMG/M metagenome (GOLD analysis project Ga0210062, IMG submission 185528) | Wetland microbial communities from San Francisco Bay, California, USA, that impact long-term carbon sequestration - Muzzi_CordA_D2 (SPAdes) | ecosystem: Environmental > Aquatic > Marine >...
CAATAGATTTTTTAAACTAAACTAAAAATTCGACATTTTTATAAAACTTCCTTTAAAAATTGACAGGGAAAAATCAGTCAGTACAATAAGAGATTGTAGATAACAATCATATGTTGTAAAAATGTTTAACAAAAATCGTTAATCGAGGAGGAACTGCTGTAATGATTAAATTGACCCCAATCGCAACTGAAAAACTACAGGGGATCATGACCGAGAAAGGTATCCACGAGTATGCTCTGCGAGTTTTTGTGTCTGGCGGCGGCTGCTCTGGCCTGTCGTATGGAATGACCTTTGCTGAAGGTCCGGAAATGGGGGATCAGATATTTGAAGCCAACGGAGTCAAAGTGGTGGTCGATCCCGCCAGCATCACTTACCTGGACGGCGCGGAAATTGATTATATTGACAGCCTGATGGGCGGCGGTTTCCGCATCGAAAACCCCAATGCCGTGCAAAGTTGTGCTTGTGGTAGCTCGTTTCGTACTGCAGCCGGCGAGCAAGGCACTCCCTGCTCTCACTAATTTTTCAAACTCAATCGCTCCCAGTTAAGATGATGCGTTAAGGCACGCCTTCTTGGTGGGAGCGATTTGTTTTGTCTCTGTAAACCAGATATGGCCAGGAAACTGTTCACCGTAGAAGAGGCAAACGCTTTATTGCCTCGCATTAGAGTTCTGATGGAAGAGATGTTTGCTTTGCGGGATGAGATCTTGACCAGGCAGCCTGAAGTATGGCCCGTTTTAGAAAAGGCGGTGAACAATGGCGGCAATCGCCAGGCAGGAGAACTGGTCGAAATCTTCAAAGCATTTGAGCGGGCAGTTAGAACCTTGCGTAGGTTTGGGTGCGAACTCAAGGGGGTCCGGCAGGGATTGGTAGATTTTCCGGCGCTCCGTGACGGCCGGGAGGTCTATCTGTGCTGGCAATATGACGAGCCTGAAATCGCCTTCTGGCATGAAGTTGACGCCGGTTTTGCCGGGCGGCAACCTCTATGAGACCCTGTTTTACCTTTATCTGGAAAAAAGCCGTTCCGGTCAGAGCAGTCCTTTTCAATCTAGCAGTAGCCCCCAATTACGACAAATCGCCTACGCACGTTAAGCCCATTCCCGGTTGTCAGCCCCAAAGATATGCACTATTATTACTGTTCTTGCCGGGGGAAACCTGAAAAGTCCCACCTGGCCAGCACAATGTTGGGACGATCAAGGGTTTTGCTTGGAGTCTCATCCTGTTGTAGAATGCGAATTATTACAATTACTTCTTAAAAAATCCCTACCTGTGCAATGGCCGCACCGGGAAGGGGGAATAATGGGGGGAACACCCCCCGCGCCCCCCGGCCCTTCGGGCAATTATTCGATCTTATTGCACAGGTCGAAAAATTCCGCAGTCAATGAATCGGAGTTAGGCAGATGATAAATCTCTGGCCAAGAAGAGCCGCCAAATCAAAAATAGTCTGGTTGGACCTGGGTGATCTGGGTGACCTGGTTAGCCCGGATGGTCCTCACGAACAGTGGCAGGATCATGGCCTGGGCCTGTTACGAACGATCCTTTACGAAAATGGCATCATCACCGACCTGCTCTCGACCCGGGCCGTTACCTCCTGGAACCAACTCCGCAAGCAGTTAAAGGGCTATGAGATGCTCATCATGAATGTGCGGAGCTATACCTTTCCGGCGGCTCGTAAATCCGCGCAGATTTTCAAAGAGGTTAATCCCAATGGCCTGGTGCTGACCGGGGGCATGCACGCCACCGTGGCCGTGGATGAGATGTCTGCCGTGGAGGAGTTTGACCGGATCTGCCAGGGACCGGGTGAGAACGTCATTGTTGATCTGGTCAGGTCCCCGCACTCATTTTCACGCGTTTTTGTAGGCGTTGGGTCCAGAACAATGGCTGAGTGGCCCATGATCGACCGCACCCTATGGCCCAAACCCCACCGCCGCCTGCGCCGAAATTTTAACTGGCCGCTGGAGCCGGAATGCGGCTGGGGACCATCCCCGGTGGCGACCATCCTGACCAGCCGGGTTTGTCCCTGGCAGTGCGTCTTCTGCAACGAAAACTCGTACATCCCTAACATGGGCCGCCGACCGGTGGACATGGTTATCGAAGAACTGAACTATCTGGATACCAAATATGGTGTTGGCTCGATAGTCATCCACGACTCGATGTTTTTCCAGAATCCAAGTTGGCTGGAGGAATGGATCGACAAGTATCCTCGCCAGGCCAATAGGGTCTGGCCGTATTGGGCTGCGGCCCGTTCCGACACGGTGCGCCAATGGCCAGACCTGTTTGAAGCCCTGGTTCGAGAAACCAACTGGACCACCATCTCCATCGGCTTTGAGTCCGGCAGCGACCGGATTCTACGGCTGCTCAACAAAGAATGCACCGAGGAAGACAATAACTTTACCATCGAACTGGTTAATCGATTGGGAGATGAGTTCAAACAAGCCGGCAAGGAGCCGCCCAAGTTCTGGGCTAATATTATGCTGGGCATTCCCGGCGAAAAACCTGAGGACGCCTTCAAAACGATGCGTATGCTCAAAACGATGCGCTACGTCTTCCCCTCTATCTCCTACTACGCGCCCTATCCAGGGTCGGCCCTGGGGTACCAGCTTATTGCCGAAGGGAAGAGTTTGATGTCCAAAGACAACTACCACCGGTTCCCCGACGACGAAAAAGTCAAGGGCGTCAACTACCAGTTTTACCGGGAGCTACTGGCCGGTAAGTATGACGACGAAATTAACCGGGGGCTGGATGAGTATGCCCGGCAGCAGTCCGGCGTGCTTACGGAGGCGTTGATCAAAGCATGAGCAGTTTTAGCAATCCGCACTATATGTATCTCTTTGAAATGAAGAATGGAAAGCAGAAGCTGGCTTACGGCCAATCGCCGGAAGACGCGTTGGACATTTTGCGAATCCGTCTGACTGAAGTCGAGTTGGCCCAAATCATTCCCGAAAAATACACGAGAATAAGCCAACGAAAATTGCAGGAACACGTATATAATCTTGGATAAAGTATCAAGTCAAGAAACCCGCCAAAAAGGAACCGGCAGAACTACCGGTTCCTTTTTGCTGACCGCCAGGGTTAAAACTGATGAGACTATCCACAGCCGAACAGCAGATTTTGCAGGCCTTGATCGAAGGCTGCACCTTGAAGGCGCATCGTTACCTGGATGGCGAGAAGGTCTACAAGCTCCATCACCTTGACGGTCCGTCTGAAACGGTTGATAAAGCCGTGGTGAACTCGCTCAAGAAACGCCAGGTTATCGACAGCAATAAGAAATTTCCGGCGGCCACGTATCTGTTGACCGACAAGGGCCGGAGAGTGGCTGTCAGTCTGACCGGAACCAAAACGCGCCCCCTATCGGCCAAAAACAATAGCCGCTAAGCAGTCTCATCAGCCAAATCACTAATGCGGACCGATTATTTACGCCCTTTTCCCGATTGTGCCATTCAACCAATTGGGCTATAGTAACCGGGCCGGCTTTCAATCGGGATTCCGGCCACCTGATTTTGCTTGGAAGCTGATAGTGCTGTAAAATCAATAATTATTATAAAGATGGTTATAAAAATTAATCATCAGGGAGGTTAGTTTTTCATGCGTGTAATGATCGTAAACCCAAAATTCCGCTTGCCGATCGATACCCGGACCACGCCTCATCTGGGCCTGGCTTATCTGGCGGCTGTGTCGGAAGAAAGGGGCGATGAAGTCCTCCTGTTCGATGCTGACGTGGAAAATGAACCGATTACCGACGCCATTCGGCGTTTTGATCCTGAAATTGTGGGCATTACGGCCAATACTCCTCAAGTCAAGTCTGCCTGGCGCACGGCTAAAGCCATAAAATCAGTCAAAGATATTCCGGTGGTCCTGGGCGGTCCCCACGTGTCGGTCCTGCCTGCCGAGAGCGTCTCCCGGCCTGAGGTTGATGTGGTGGTCCGTGGCGAAGGGGAAGCCGTTTGGGTCAAGCTGTGCGAGATCATAGAAACCGCTAAACAGGGTAGCCCCAATTTCACTGCCCGCGATCTGCTTGATCCGCAGGCCAACCTGCTCAGCGGCCTGCTGGGCATCAGCTACTTCACCAACGATGGCCACGAGTGGCACAATCCCGACCATCCCCCCATCGCCGATCTGGATACCCTGCCTTTCCCGGCTTATCACGTTTACAAAATGGATCGCTACACCAACTTGCAGCCGGCTACCGATGCTATCGATGGGGCCAAATCCTTCTCGGTGATGACTTCCCGCGGCTGCCCCTACCGCTGCACCTTCTGCTCGCAGAGCATCATGCCGGTCAAATGGCGGGCCCGCAGCCCCGAAAATGTCCTCAAAGAGTGGCAGCACCTGGTGCACAACCTGGGGGCGCAGGAGATCGGCGTGCTCGATGACTCGGCCAATATTCAGGTCAACCGGCTGGAAAAAATGGCCGATTTGCTGATCGAACACAAGGTTAATCACGTGCCCTGGATTTTCGTCAACGGCATCCGGGCCAATCTGGCGACCAAAGAGCTGCTGGGCAAGCTGAAAAAGGCCGGCCTTAAGCGGACTGCCTTTGGGGTGGAAAGTGGCGACCCGGACGTACTGCTCTCCATCGACAAAAAGATCGATCACGACACCATCCGCCAGGCCTTTAAAAATGCCAAGGCTGTAGGTTTGGAAACCATAGGCTTTTTTATCATCGGTCTGCCCGGCGAAACCGAGGAGTCGATGGATCGGACGATCAAGTTCGCCTGTGAGGTCGATCCGCTTATCGCTAACTTCTCTATGATGACCCCCTATCCCGGCACCAAAGTTTATGAAATTGCCAAACGGCAGGGTCGCTTGTTGCTGGAAGATTGGGAAGATTACGTTTTCTTCGATGGCCGGGCTCGTTACGAGTTGGGTGATATGAGCGCCGAGTTGATCGAGCGTAAATGGAAAGAGGCTTATCGCCGCTTTTACCTGCGCCCCCATCGCATCGCAATGACTTTGAGCCGCAAGGATTTCTGGATTAACTGGCGACGCACCTTCAAAGTAGCCTTCAAGACCATCTTCCCGCAGAAGGAAAAAGCTGAGCTGCGTAAATCGGTTGAAGCGGCGGAAGCCAGTCTCTAGCGGAGAATTTATGAGAATTTTACTTGCCAGTCCAGAATCAGATGTCTGGAACAGCCGCAAACATATTCATATGGGTCTGGGCTACCTGGCCGGCTCTCTGCTGGCCCACGGCTATGACGTGCAAATCTGGGACGCGTCCATCGAGTCGGACGAAGAGTCGCTGGATCAAAAATTGGCCCGGGATCATTTTGACGTGGTCGGCCTGTCCGCGCCGACGCCGCTCATCAATAACGCCTGGGATGATGCGGTCACCGCCAAAAAACACGGCGCTATCACTATTCTGGGCGGTCCCCACCTGACCTTGCAGCCCCACGAGTCGATGCAAAAAGACCAGATCGATCTGGTGGTGCGCGGCGAGGCCGAATACACCATCATTGAAATCTTACAGGCCCTGGAAAAAGAATTGTCAATTGTGAAAAGCCAGTCGTCAATTGCTGATTCACAATTACCCCGTTTATTCCATCCCGAGGCCGGTTGGGGCAACATTCTGGGGCTGTCGTGGCGTAACCAGGAGAGCAAGATTATCCACAATCTCGACCGCCCCCTGCCGGACGATATCGATGCCATCCCTTTTCCGGCCCACCATCTGTTCAAAATCGAGCGGTATACCAACCTCAACCCCCTGACCGACGGTCTGGACATGAACGCCCGCGCTTACACGATCGTCACCTCGCGAGGCTGTCCCTACAAATGCACCTACTGCTCCAAACCCATCACCGGCGATACCTGGCGGGGTCGCAGCGTAGACAACGTCATCGCCGAGTGGGAGTGGTTGGTCAGGGACTTGGGCGCTACCGAAATCGGTATAACCGACGACATCTGGAACCTGGATAAAAAGCGGGCCAAAGAACTGTGCCGGGCTCTGATCAAAGCCAACCTCAACCACGTGCCGTGGGTGACCATCCACGGGATGAAAGTCAACAACACCGATCAGGAGCTGTTCAGTTTGATGAAACAGGCCGGCTGCAGGCGGGTCGGTTTTGGTGTAGAAAACGGCGACGACTGGATGCTGCGTCACGTCATCAAAAAAGGCCAAACGGTTGATATGGTCCGTAACGCCTTTAGGTGGTCCAAAAAGGCCAAATTACAAACTATGGGCTTCTTCATTTTTGGCATGCCCGGTGAAACCGAGGAATCGATGGAGAAGACCATCCAATTAGCGCTGCAACTGGACCCGGACCTGGCTCACTTTATGATGGCGGCGCCTTTCCCTGGCACCGAGATGTGGGAAACTCTCAAAGAACACGGTAACGTTTTCTCCGATAATATGGACTGGTCCCAGTTAGCTATTCAGGACAATAAAGCCCACTTCGCCTTCGACAACCTGGACAAAGAGACGGTCGAGCGCAAGTGGCACGAGGCCCACCGCCGCTTCTACCTGCGGCCCAAGCGCATCGCCCGCATCGCCATCCGCAAGGATACCTGGCAGCGCTTTCCGTACTACGTCAAGACCGCAGCTAATATGCTGTTGGGGCTGGGGGAAAGAGTCAAGGCCGCAGCTTAACCTCGGGCCGCCTTTGAAACTAACTGCTGAAGTAGATAAAAGTAACCTCCGGCGACCAAAAAAGCTGCGCCGTGAGCAGAGGCAACCGATGTTAACGCTTTTACCAAAATTGCCCCTGTATTGGGCCTACCGAAAATTCGGCTGGCCGATGATGTTACCCTTCTCCGTAGTGGTCAGCATCAGCTACCGTTGCAATAGCAAATGCAAAACTTGCGACGTGTGGCGCAAGCCCAACGACGATATGACCCTGGAAGAATGGGACAAAGCCTTTGCCAAATTAGGGTCCGGACCGCTCTACTTTACCTTCACCGGCGGCGAGCCCTTCCTGCGGAAAGACACCGCCGACATGGCTCTGTCAGCTTACCGGCATTGCCGGCCCTCGGTCATCACAATCCCCACCAACGGCATCCTCACCCGGCAAGTTATCAACCAGGTCGACCGGCTGTGCGCAGGCGCGCCCAGGGCCAAAATCGGCATTAACCTGTCGCTAGATGAAGTGGGTGAGCGGCACGACGAGATCCGCATGGTGCCGGGCAACTGGCAAAAAGCGATGAAAACCTGGCAGGAGCTGAAGGCCCTGCAAAAAGAGCACTCAAATCTGGTACTGACCACCCATACCGTTATCTCCAATTTCAACATCGACCGCTTTTTTGAGATTTACGCCGGGCTGGAGTTTCTGGAGCCGGACAGCTACATCACCGAAATTGCCGAAGAGCGGGTCGAGTTGGACACCGTGGGCTGGGAGATCACCCCCCTGGCCGAGAAATATGGTCCCATTGCCGACTTCCTGAGCCAGAAAGCCCGCCAGCGACCGGTCAAGGGCTTTGCCAAAATCACCCAGGCTTTCCGGGCCGAGTATTACCAACTGGCCAGGCGAATCCTTTACGAGCATCGCCAGGTCATCCCCTGTTATGCCGGTTGGGCCAGTTGCCAGCTTGCTCCCAACGGCGACGTGTGGAGCTGCTGTATCCGGGCTGAGGGAGTCGGTAACTTGCGCGAGACCAACTACGACCTGGGCCCCATCTGGCGCAGCGAGTCCATGGCCAGACTCCGCCAGAGCATCTACCGGGGCGAGTGTGACTGCCCGATGGCTAATGCTTCTTATGCCAACATGGTTCTACATCCCCCCACCCTGGCCAAAGTCATCTCCACCGTGCTCTCATCTTAAGCTTTCGGTAGCAGCTTGCCAGCTTGCTTCATTTTAAAAAATCTCGTAACATTGATAAGATATAGTGGCTTACCAGATATTAATCCTGGGTGAGCCTGGGAACATTGGGCTCGGGTTAAAGATGAAGGCTTTCACCCGGCACGAACTATTATTTGTTTAGGGCGCGTCACTAATACCGCCCTAAACCAAACTCTCAAAATCCTCTAAGAAGGAGGGAGCAGACAAGAATGTCCGAGTCTTCTGAAAAAAACGAATACTTTAAGGACCATCTGGTCGTGCGCCACCCCAGCGGGAAATCCGAGAAGTTTCCCGTCTCGGAGGCGGAGGGGACGATTATTCGTATTGGTCGCGAGTTGGATAATGATATTGTCCTGACCGATGCCCGCGCCTCTCGCTATCATTCCGAGATCCGGCGCACGGCTGCTGGGTTACAGGTTAAGGATCTCAACAGCGCCAATGGCACAATGCTAGGGGTCAACCGCATCAAGCCAGATTCCTGGGAAAAGATAACGGCCGGCCAAACGGTACAGTTGGGCGAAACTCGCTTATTCTGGGAGAAGGCAGCCTCCTCCCAGTCAACTGTAGCCATGCCTATTCAGTCCCCTGCGGCCGCTGTCGCAGCCGCTACGCCGCCTCCGGCCGCAGGTACCCAACCAGCAGCACCTCCACCCCCTCGCGATATCATGCCCTGGGCTATTGGGGGCGGTATTATTCTACTTTTGCTCATTTTGCTTGGGTTGGGCTATCTGCTGGGCTGGTTTGGCGGTGGTCAACAGGTAGCCGGTCAGCCAACGGGCCAGGCTGCGCCCGGTGGCCGGGCTACTGCCGGCGGACTGGCCCAACAAACGCCCGGCGGCGCCGGTCCCAGCGACACGCCGACGCCCAGCGGGCCGCAACTGGCCCTGCCGGTGGTCAATATTATTTCTTCGGAGGTCCGTCCCATCGTTCTGGGAGCTCTGCCCAGTACGGACAAAGCTCTGCTGTTGATAAATGTACGCGTTGAGAACGTGGGTAATGCTCCCTTTACGGTATCGACTGGCGATTTCTCGGTGCGCACTCGTGACGGCCAGACTCTGACCGAAGCGGGCGGCACTACCAGCCCCGAGGGCCTGAGGCGTTTGGGCGTCAAGGACCGCTTTGATGATTTAAACCTGACTCCCGGCGGTAGTGTGGCCGAAAGTTTGATATTTGAGGTAGGCGCCGAGGATTACGACGCCGAATTAGTTTTCGATCCGCCGGACGTCGATCCCCTTGTCCTGGGGTTAGGGACAATTCAGGCCGGTAGGGAACTGGCTATCGCTCTGGGTACGCCGGTAGCGGATGAAACGCCGGTGGCTGCTGCGGATGCCACCCCGACTCTGGAACCGACCCCGACTCCGACCCGTCCGGCGGCTATTCCCGCGCCCCAAGTGGTTTCCCGCTCCGCCCTGGTGGGCGTCATCGCCTATCCTGTGTTTAACGGGGATGATTATGACCTTTACCTGGGTGAGGTCGATGGTTCTGGCACCCGGTTCTACCGGCCCCACGCCAGCCAACCGGCCTTCAATAAAGATGGTACCCGTATTGCCTTCCATTCCTGGGCCGGCGATTCCCGGGGACTGGTGACTATGGACGTGTCGGGAGCCAATGCCAGACTGATCGCCAACTTTATTGAGGATCAGTTGCCAACCTGGACCGTTGATGGCGAAAGCATTGTGTTGCTCTCCCGCCGCTCGGGTGGGCGTCAATCCCAGTTGATCAAGGTCGATAGCTCCACCGAGCTTGGCGAAGGAGTGACCATCGGCGAGGGTGAATATCCCACCATCGGTTTTACCGGCCAAATGGTTTTCAAAGGGTGGGGTAATACCGCCTTTGGCCTGCGCCTGGCCACCGCCAGTCTGGAAGATATTCAGACTGTCACCAATGTTGATGAGGACACGGCCCCGTCGCTGTCCCCCGCTGGCGACCAGGTTGTGTTTATGTCGCGACGGGAAGGCAACTGGGATGTTTACGTGATTAATGCAGACGGATCAGGCTTGCAGCGGCTGACCACCGACCCGTCTGAAGACGGTTTGCCCACCTGGTCACCTGATGGGAACGCCATTGCTTTTGTCAGCAATCGTGGGGGGCCGTGGGCCGTGTGGGCCATGACCCCCGATGGCAAGGGTAAGCGCCAACTCTTCACCATGGAAGGCACGCCCGACGGCTTTGTGGGCACCGACACCTATGCCAGCCGCGGCTGGGCTGAAGAAAGAATTAGCTGGACTGCAGCCGAGTTGGAATAGTCCCGCCGCTCTATTCCGAGAAACGGGGCGGGTTGTTCCAATCTACCGGTCCGGTCTCAAATCTATATTTTAGCCGGGGCAAGACGACTCCGGACCATGCCCGGGAAAAATAGGCGAACGCCTGATCCCACTCTTCATCTTCGCCCCACCCATCGTGGGTGAGGGTGACCCGGGTCTGGTTCGGGGTCAGTTCATTTAATCTGACTAAAACGTGAGTATGCTGTCGCCGGACGTTGGGTAGATGGGGCGGCGCGTTCCAGGTGAAGGACAGCATTGTATACGGCTGAAAGGCCAGTATTCGTACGCCTTCGCCGCCGCGATTACCCGGCTCAGCTTCGGGATTGAAGAATATCTCATACGGCCCATCGACCTGTAAGGCCACGTTGCAGGTGGGGGCAAAGAAGGTTTTGACGCCTGCGGCAGTGGTCCACGCCTGCCACACCTCCTCGACCCCGGCCTTGATCGTTACTTCCGCCCGAATGACTCGCTCCGTTTGCATGGTTTCCCCCTAATAAGCGACGCAAGTTTGTAGAATATTTGTTCTAAATTAATTATAGCCTGAGTCTGGCGCTTCGCCAAAACTAAAAGGAGTTGCGCAGTTCATGCCACTTCTCGCTCACTGCGCAGCGTGTCGCTCAACCTGTGCTTGCTGTACAAAGTACGGCAGGACTTTGCAGGCGAAGTCCTGCTATACACAGACATGCCGGCACTTGCACCTGCGGCGACACACTTGCGGAACGCAGTGCAGGTGTCTGTGCAGGCTTTGCAGACCAGGCAGGTGAAGGCCCAAGTTATTTCTTTCATGGTCCTGAGTATGCGATTGCCCTGCCCGCCTGGCGGCTCGAAATAATATTTAGATCGGCCACTGCGTAACTCCTAAAAGAACAGTTTGCCACGAAAACAAATTATGTTAAACTTGGTAGAAATGTTAAGGTGCCATAGTGATAAATGCCACACCCGGACCACATAAAAAAGCTCCTGATCAATCATAATCGTCGTTTACAAGCGCTTGAACAGCAAAAAGCCTTATACGGGATAGATACGCCTCCCCAAATATTGCTGGAGATAGAAGATATAAAATCTCAACTCCTGGAGTTAGGGGAGATTTTGGAGTCAGCCGCGACAAAGCCTGCTCAAAAAACTTTGCACAATTT
>Ga0210062_1000589_pt1 | contig 11163 bp, 8 predicted proteins | sample Muzzi_CordA_D2_FD_185528 | JGI IMG/M metagenome (GOLD analysis project Ga0210062, IMG submission 185528) | Wetland microbial communities from San Francisco Bay, California, USA, that impact long-term carbon sequestration - Muzzi_CordA_D2 (SPAdes) | ecosystem: Environmental > Aquatic > Marine >...
TTGAAGTCAACCCAGCTGTCGGCGCTACGGCCCTCACTGCATCCCAGGATTTCGCCGTAAAAATGCCGTGTCTCGGCGATGTCCCGCACGGGAAAGGCTACATGAAATACATTGCTCATAATTTTCTCCAACTATGAATATTGCGCGTCGGTTAGGTCGCCCGTCACATATAATGGCCGAGTGAACCCTTCTCTGCTTTCGCAGGGTGGTCTTTTCAGGTTTTCGAGTGTTCTCCTAGCCCTCGAACGGATCCTTTACCAGGATCGTGTCCTCGCGTTCGGGGCTGGTGGACAGCATCGCCACCGGGGCTTCGATGAGTTCCTCGATGCGGCGGATATATTTGACCGCCGTGGCCGGCAAGTCGGCCCAGCTACGGGCGCCCTCGGTGCTCTCGCCCCAGCCTTCCATGGTCTCGTAGATCGGCTCGGCCGCGGCCTGGTCTGCCATGGAGGACGGAAAGTAGTCGTACTCCTCGCCATTGACGCGATAGCCGACGCAGACCTTCAATTCCTTCAGGCCGTCCAGCACGTCCAGCTTGGTCAGGGCGATGCCATTGATGCCGCCGATTTTCACCGCCTGGCGCACCAGCACCGCGTCGAACCAGCCGCAGCGGCGCTTGCGCCCCGTGACCGTGCCGAATTCGCGCCCGCGCTCGCCCAGCGTCTGACCGATCTCATCCTCCAGTTCCGTCGGGAAAGGGCCCTCGCCGACGCGCGTCGTATAGGCTTTGGTGATGCCCAGCACATAGCCCAGCCTGCCCGGCCCCATGCCCGAGCCCGCAGCCGCGGCGCCCGACACTGTGTTCGACGAAGTAACGAAGGGATAGGTGCCGTGGTCGATATCCAGCAGGAAACCCTGCGCGCCCTCAAACAGGATACGCCGGCCAGCCTTGTGGGCGCGGTCCAGTTCCTGCCAGACGCTGGCCGCGTAGGGCAGTATGCGCGGCGCCAACTCCAGCAATTGATCCAGTAGCGTCTTGCGGTCGATATCGGCGAGACCCATGCCGCGCTGCAGGACGTTGTGGTGGGCCAGAAGGCGATCGATCTTGGCTTCCAGCGCCTTGCGGTCGGCAAGGTCGCAGACCCGGATGGCGCGCCGCGCCACCTTGTCCTCATAGGCCGGGCCGATGCCGCGCCCTGTGGTGCCGATCTTCTTGACAGTATTGGAGGATTCCCGCGCCTGATCCAGTTCGCGATGCAGCGGCAGGATCAGCGGCGCGTTCTCCGCCAGTTTCAGCCGATCCGGCGACACATCCACGCCAAGCTCGCGGGCACGCTCGATCTCGTCCAGCAGCGCCCAGGGATCGACCACCACGCCATTGCCGATAATCGAGATCTTGCCGTCGCGCACGATGCCCGACGGCAGCAGGCTCAACTTGTAGGTCTTGCCGTCGATTACCAGTGTATGGCCGGCATTATGCCCGCCCTGGAAACGTACCACGATTTCGGCCCGCTCGCTGAGCCAGTCGACGATCTTGCCTTTGCCTTCGTCGCCCCATTGAGAGCCGACGACCACCACATTGCTCATGAATTCCTGACCTCAGTTATGATTGCCGGGACCATCGCCAAGTTCGACGGCAATATCGTCCCGCAGGATATGGGTACAGCCCAACCGCCGCGCTTCGGCGGCAGAATCGGATTCGGCAGTCAGGCCCGCGACGGTAACCCAGCCCTCGGCGCGGTGCGCGGCGCCGCGCGCAGCATCGCTGCCATACGGCAGATAGAGGCTGCGCCCGCTATCCGGTTGCGGCAGGGCCCGCAGTACACTGTCGAGGAATAGCGAGAACCCGGTCGCAGGTTCGCCGTTCTGGGTCACGTGATACCGTCCACCGCGGCCCATTTCGCCGCGCACTCCGCGAGCGAATACAGTAAAACTGAGCCCTGTCTGATATTCGAAACCGCGATGTTCGACCGGGTCGACGGTCAGCGTCAAGGCCGGCGCCGCGTCGCGGATCAGCCCCACGACCTGTTCCAGCCTGCTGCATTCCGCCGAGGCCTCGGCCGGCAAATCCAGCGCCTTGAGCTGCGGCAATGCCTTGTCTACCGGACCGGTCGCCCGCAAGAGCGCCCCGAGCCATTCAGCCGCCTGTCCACCCGCGGCCGCCACGGCGGCCGCGTCCTTGCTGTCCAGCGCGGCGCGCAACACGACCTGGGTTTCCTCGTCCAGGTTCAGCGCACGGCATAACGCGGGGATCAACGTCGGCAGGTTGATATCGACGGAAAGATTTGCCACGCCGGCATCGCCCAGCGCGTCCGTGGCCAACAGGATGATCTCGGCATCGGCGGCCGCCTCTTCCGAACCGACGATCTCCACGCCAGCCTGCATGAACTGGCGTTCCGGGCGAAGCTGGCTGCCTCTGACCCGCAGCACATGGCCGGCATAGGAAAGCCGCAGCGGCCGCGGCGAGTTTGCCAGCCGCGTTGCGGCGATGCGTGCGACCTGGATCGTCATATCTGCGCGCACGCCCATCATACGCTGGCTGACCGGGTCCATCAGTCGGAAAGTACCTGTCGCCATCGCCTGGCCGGCGCCGTCAAGCAAGGAATCCTCGAATTCCACCAACGGCGGATCGACACGCTGATAGCCGCGCGACGCAAAAGCACCCACCAGCCGCGATGCAACAGCGGCCTCATGCGCGGCATCCGGCGGCAGCGCGTCGCGCAGGCCATCGGGCAACAATGCCTTTCTGGTAGATTCGCTCATGGCAGGATTACGGTCGCCCCGTCGCGGTCATCGGTACAAAAAGCCCGCCGTGAAATACAGCTTTTGTCGCGCCGGGGCAAGCGACGCGATGTCACTCCTCGGGCACGCCGGCCCGGCGCAGATCGTCCAGGTAGCGCTCACTGTCCTCGGGATGCTTGAAACGCAAGCGCTCGGCAAGGCTTGCCAAGTTATAGCCCGGATCAAGCCTGAGTATCTCCGCCACCTCCGCCCTGGCATCCGATTCCCTGCCAAGACGCATGTAACAGACCGCAAGATGCCGGCGCGGCGTCACGAAATCGGGAAACCGCGCGAGGGCCGTTCTCAACGACGCGACGGCTTCGTCGCAAGAGCCCTCCATGATCTGTGCCGCAGCCCGATACCACAGATACCAGGACGGGTGGTGGGGATTGAGACGGATTGCTGTGGCTATCGCCTTGAGAGCCTTCTGCGGCTCGCGAACGCAGGTCAGTAGAGCGCCGAGCGAACAATAGCTGTTCGCGTCGTTGGGATTCCGGCCTAGCGCCCATTCCAGATGCTCGCGGCTTCGGTCGAATTCGCCCTGTTGAAGCAGGATGTTTCCAAGGACCCGGTGCGAATGGCCGTCGAGTTCATCCAGTGCCACGGCTTTGCGCGCCGCAGTGTACGCTTGGTCGAGCGCCTTGGTCAGGTCGTTGCCCCAACGGCTCAGCCAGTCAATGAGATTGGACATGGCGATGCCGGCCCAGGCCCTTGCACAGTCGGGGTCGAGTTCGGTGGCTTTTAAGAACATCTCCCGAGCACGCCGATTATCCTCGCTCGTGCGGCTGATGATGGCCTCTCCCCGCAGCACATAGTCATAGGCCTTCAGGCTACCGGGCGGTTTGCGCCGGGCACGTTCCCGCGCCGCAGCCCCGACTCGCCCCTCCAGCGTGGCCGCGATGGTTTCCGTCAGCTCGTCCTGGACCGCGAAAACATCCTCCGACCCGCGGTCATACCGCTCCGCCCAGACATGGTGCCCTGTTTCGGTGTCGATCAGTTGAGCGTTTACCCGAATCCTGTTTCCCGAGAGCCGCACGCTGCCCTCAAGGACATAATGGACACCCAATTCGCGGCCAACCTGTTGGACATTCACAGCTTTTCCCTTGTAAGTGAAGCTGGAATTGCGGGCGATAACGAACAGGCCGCGAAAGCGCGACAATTCGGTAATGATGTCTTCCGTAATGCCGTCGGAGAAATATTCCTGCGCCTCGTTACCGCTCATATTGTTGAAAGGCAAAACGGCGACCGAAGGTTTGTCCGGCAGAGCTGGACTGCCTGTCGAACTGGTGTCAGCTTTGCCCGGGATATCGCTGGCCAGTCGATAGGCGCGGACAGGGTCTGCAATGTTCTTAAGCTGCAATTCACCGACATAGTGGAAAGGCAGATCAAGATGCTTGCGAACCTGGTCATGCACGATGCCGGAGATCAGGACAGCCCCAGGGTCGGCGCGCGCCTCTAGGCGCGCCGCGACATTGACACCGTCTCCGAAAATGTCGCCGTCCTCAATCATGATATCGCCAAGATTAATGCCGATCCGGAACTGCATAGGTAGGTCAGCCGAAAACTCATTATTTCGCCGGGCAATGCCAACTTGTATTTCATGGGCGGCTTCTACAGCAGCAACAGCGCTCGAAAATTCGGCAAGAATTCCGTCGCCGGTCGACTTGACGACACGGCCACTATAATTCGCGATGAGAGGATCGAGCACCTCCGCGCGGACCGCTTTGATCGCGGTTAGAGTGCCAGCTTCATCCTGGCCCATCATCCGGCTGTAACCCACCAGATCGGCGCAAAGAATCGCCGCCAGCCTGCGTTCCATTGCTGCGTCCTCGACAAATTGACAACGCAACCCTCTTTTGCGCCAAGACTACGGCGTTGGCCCTGATGAGGCGAGGAAAAGTTGCTCTCAGCGGGGCAGCAGCATCACCGAGCCGTCGGCGAGGCCATAGAGAATATCGTCGCCGCCATGGCCATCCAGAGGGGCGGTGACGATGGAAGTGGCGATCCGTTCATCGTGGGAAATCGACCACAGGATGCGGAATTTGCCGCCAACGTGGCTGACCGCCTCGAGTTTTGTCCGGTCCTGGTTGGGGACAAGTATCTCCTGGCCATCGTCGCCGTCGAGATCGAGCATTGCCGACATGCCGAGCACGGTCGACCCCATTGCGTGAGTCGAATATCCGGGCCTTCGGGCTGTCTCCGTCAGGCGATCAGCCTGCCACTGGTAAAGGATCAGAATGCCGCCGATATGCGGTGTCCGGACAATGGCGATTTCGGGTATTCCGTCGCCACTAAAATAGCCGGCACCGACCGGGTTCAGCCAGCGATGGGGCAGACCGATCGGATCGGATTCGGCCAATTCGACCAGTTCCCCTTGCCGAATACCAAACAGGGTAACGGCCGCGCCGCGATCCACATAACTGCGTACCGCGATAATTTCGTCCCGCCCATCCCCGTCGATATCGGCCAGACGCGGTGTCAGGTCTTCGAACACCGACTCGTCGGACAATTCATGCGAAAGGATTTTACCCGCCGCTGTTTCCACCTTCAGCGCCGTTGCCTCGATACGATCTCCCAGCACACCGTGATTGTAACGTTCCGTCGGTGACGCAAACCAGGCAGCACGAATATCCTGCGCACCCTGGATGATGGACGCATCGGGAATAATGTCGGACGGCGCCGGCCAAACGGTTCGCTCTGAGGTCGGCAGAGGCGCCAGAGCCAATTTGCCGTCGGGCAAGCGCAGTATCTGGTAGTCCCCCACTTCGGTCTTCAGGATCGGCGATCCGTCGATGATGAGGATATCCCTCAGCCCAACGATTTTGCCCAGCAAGACCGGTTGCAGGGCAAGCCCGGTTGCCGGCGCCAAGGCAGGCATAACAATGACAGCCAGGACGAGGGCAGCCGCATAGGCAAGCAAGGGGTGAACTGTTCGCACTGACCCAAGGTGGATGCTGCGGGTCAGAATTCCAATGCCTTCGCTTGTAAAATATTCGGGAGCGCGGCGATTTTGTCCAGCAGCGCCTTGTCGACCGCCTGGTCGACCTGCAGCAGCGCGATGGCATCGCCGTTTTCCGCCGCACGGCCCAGATGGAAAGTCGCGATATTGACTTTCGCCTCGCCCAAGGTCCGGCCCAGATCGCCAATCACGCCCGGTTTGTCCTTGTTGGAAAGGTACAGCATATGCGGGCCGATTTCCGCCTCGACCGGTATCCCCTTGATCTCAACGATGCGCGGTCGCGATCCACCGAACAATGTACCCGCGACCGAGCGCGACATGCGTTCGGTGGTCACGGTCAGTCGGATCAGGGTTTCGTAATCCGCCGGCTCGGCCCGCTTGATCTCGGTACAGCGGATATCGCGTTCACGCGCGATGACCGGAGCGCTGACCATATTGACCGAATCCAGCATGGGCCGCAGCAGGCCGGTCAGGGCGGCGGCCATAATGGGACGGGTATTCAACGCCGCGGCATGACCTTCGAATTCCACCGTAAAAGCCTTCAAGCCGGTTTCTGTCAACTGCCCAGCGAAACTGCCGAGCAATTCCGCCAGCGCCATGTAGGGGCGCAGCTTCGGTGCCTCCTCGGCCGTGACCGAGGGCATGTTCAACGCATTGACCACCGCGCCGGTCAGCAAGTAGTCCGCCATCTGTTCGGCGACCTGTATCGCAACCTTTTCCTGCGCCTCGGCGGTGGCGGCGCCCAGATGCGGCGTGCAGATCACGTCGTCGCGCCCGAACAGGACATTTTCCTTCGCCGGTTCCATGGCAAAAACGTCCAGCCCTGCGCCCGCGACCTGGCCGGCATCCAGCGCATCGCGCAAATCTTCTTCGACGATGATGCCGCCACGCGCGCAGTTGACGATGCGCACGCCCTTCTTCATTTTCGCAAAGGCAGACTTGTCGATCAGGTTGCGGGTTGTGTCGGTCAGCGGCACATGCAGGGTAATGAAGTCCGCCCGAGCGTATAGCTCGTCCAGTTCGACCTTCTCTATCCCCAGATCCTCGGCACGCTCGGGCGACAGGAAGGGGTCGTAGGAGATAACCCGCATCTTCAGCCCCTGCGCGCGGCTGGCGACGATAGAGCCGATATTGCCGGCGCCAATCAGGCCCAGCGTCTTGCCCGACACCTCGACGCCCATGAAACGCTTCTTCTCCCACTTGCCGGCTTGGGTGGAAGCGTTGGCTGCCGGCAGTTCGCGCGCGAGCGCCATGATCATGGCGATGGCGTGTTCGGCGGTGGTGATGGAGTTTCCGAAGGGTGTGTTCATCACCACGATACCGCGCTGGGTGGCGGCGTTGACATCGATATTATCGACACCGATGCCGGCGCGCCCGATCACCTTCAGATTTTCCGCGGCTTCCAGCACCTTCGCGGTCGCCTTGGTGGCCGAGCGCACGGCAAGGCCATCGTAATTGCCGATAATCGCGATCAGTTCGTCTTCGCTCAGGCCGGTTTTTACGTCGACCTCGATCCCGCGATCGCGAAAAATATCCGCTGCCTGCTGGCTGAGATCGTCGGAAATAAGCACCTTGGGCATTATTCTGTCTTTCCGTTTACTCGGCGGGGGCAGTCACGGCGCAGACCTGTTCCCAGGCCCATTCAATCCAGGGCGTCAGCATCTGCATATCCAGCGGCTCAACCGTGGCGCCGCCCCACAGGCGCAGGCCGGGGGGAGCATCCCGGTAGCCGCCGATATCGAAGGCGATACCTTCTTTTTCCAGCAGCGCAGCGATCTTCTTCGGCGCCGCATCCGCGTCGTCACCACTCAGCACGCCGGTGTCGGCGATGCGCAGGCAAATCGAGGTGCAAGATCGTGTCGCCGGGTCGTTGGCCAGGAATTCGACCCAGGGCGTCTTCTCGATCCAGGTCGATACCGCCGCCAGGCTGCTTTTCGATCGCTGGGTCAACTTAGGCAGTCCGCCAATTTCCCCCGCCCATTTCAACGAATCGATCGCGTCCTCGACGCAGAGCATCGAGGGCGTATTGATGGTCTCGCCCTTGAAAATTCCCTCGATCAGCTTGCCACCCTTGGTGAGGCGGAAAATCTTAGGCAGCGGCCATGCCGGGCTATAGCTTTCCAGTCGCTCGACCGCGCGCGGGCTCAAAACCAGCATGCCATGCGCGCCCTCGCCGCCCAGCACCTTCTGCCACGACCATGTCGCGACATCCAGCTTGTCCCACGGCAGGTCCATGGCGAAGGCCGCCGAAGTGGCGTCACAGATCGTCAGCCCCTCGCGGTCGGCAGCGATCCAGTCGCCATCCGGCACACAGACGCCGCTGGTGGTGCCGTTCCAGGTAAAGACCACATCGCGTGCGAAATCGACCGCGCCGAGGTCGGGCAGATCGCCATAATCGGCTTCCAGAACCCGGACATCCTCCAGCTTCAGCTGTTTGGCGACATCGGTAACCCAGCCCTTGCCGAAACTCTCCCAGGCCAGCATGTCTATGCCGCGCGCACCCAGCAGCGACCAAAGCGCCATCTCCACCGCGCCGGTGTCGGAAGCCGGAACGATGCCGATCCGGTAATCGCCGGGAATGCCGAGGACGGCGCGGCTGCGGTCAATAACCTCAGCCAGCTTCGCCTTCCCGCCCGCGGCGCGATGCGACCGCCCCACCCAGGCTCCCGACAGCGCCGCCACCGACCAGCCCGGACGTTTCGCGCAGGGGCCGGAGGAAAAGAAGGGGCGGTTTGGTTTCTGGGCCGGTCTGGTCATCTCTCTGATTTCCCGAAAATAGCTCCCGCGGGAGAATTGTTCGCACACGCAGAAAATGCCGAAAGGGGCGGCGGCCACTTCCATAAGTGATGCGGAGGCGTGAAATTAGACCCGGTCATACCGGCGGTCAACGCACAAATGTTGCGGTGCAGTAAAAAAGGGTTGGACTACAGGCCGTAATACCAGGGCGCGAAAAGCGAGAAGGTCAGCCAGACGATAAAAAGCAGTGGCAGACCTGCCTTCACGAAGTCCATAAAAATGTATCGGCCGGGCACCATCACCAGCAGATTGGTCTGATAGCCTATCGGCGACGCAAAGGAACAATTGGCGGCAAAGATCACGGCGACCGCGAATATCTCGACTGGAACGCCAATCCCCTGTGCGATCCCAACGGCAATCGGCGTGAACAGGACGGCGGTAGCCTTGGTGCTGATAATATTGGCTAGGACACCGACAAGCAGGAAGAAAGCGGATAGAACGGCCGCCGGCGAAGCGCCGTCCATCGACTCAAGCAGCAGGGTCGCGAGAAAGGCCGCGCCCCCGGTTTCCTGCATTGCCTCGCCCAGAGCCAGGGCAGCGGCGATGGTGAAGATGATCTGGTAGTCCAGCGCCCGTACGGCATCCCGCATCCCCAGCGCCCCACTCAGCACCATGGCGGCAGCGCCAGTCACGGCGGCGACCACAATGGGGACTGCGCCCGTTGCCGCCAGCGCCACCAATCCGAGGAAGATCGCGCTGGCCCGTTTGGCATAGCGCAGCGCCGGCAGAGCCGCGGCAGACCATTCCATCAGCAAAACGTCGCGACTGCCGCGTAGCGCCATCACGTCGTCGCGGCGCCCCTTGATCAGCAACACATCGCCGGCCTCCAGCGCAATATCGGTAATTTGGCGTCGCAGCATGCGGCTGCGCCGCTCGATCCCCAGCACGATACAGTGGTAACGATAGCGAAATCCGATCCGCGCCAGCGTGCGGCCCACCAACGGCGAATTCGGTGGCACCATGATCTCGGCCAGAACCTGCCCGCCGCTTGTCCAGGGCTCATCCTCATCCTCGCCGGTTTTGCCGGCCGGTCCGGGAATATCGGGATGCAGCAACCGGGCATCGGCCTGCAGGGTCTCGGTCAGAGATTTGCGGGTCGCGGCCACCACCACGACATCATCGGCCTGCAACCGGACATCGTCGAATGGCGGTAAAATCGACTCACCCTCCCGCTGGATCGTCAGGACCGTAATGTCGCTAAGTGCCGGAAACACGCCAAGCCGCGATTCCGCGCCAATCAACGTCGATTCCGGCAACACCTTAATCTGGGCAACGAACTGGCGCCCGGAAACGGGCAGCCCCCCCTTAAGCGGCGCGCGGTTCGGCAGCAGACGGGGCGCGATGAAGATTACATAAGCCAGCCCCCCTAGCGCCAGCACCACGCCGGGAACGGTGAAGTCGAAAAAACCGAAAGGCTCCTCGCCCAATTCAACCAGCATGCCCGAGACCAGCAGATTGGTGGAGGATCCGATCAGCGTCGTCATGCCGCCGAGGATCGCCGCAAAGCTGAGTGGCATCATATAGCGCCCGGCCCCGCGCCCCAGCTTGCCGGCAAGAGCCTGCATAATGGGAATGAAGATGACGACAACCGGAATATTGTTCAAGAAAGCGCTGACCGCCGCCACTGCGACAAGGCCCAGCACTATGCTGGCCGCCGTGTTGCCGCGCACGGCACGCAACAGCAACCACGCCGCCTGGCTCAGCGCGCCGGTTCGCGACAGCCCGTCGCCGATCACCAACAGGGCCAACACGGTAATCAGCGCCGGGTTGGCGAAACCGGAAAGAATTCGTCCCGGCCCCATAAGGTTTGCCCCGTCCGTCCCGGCGATCGGCATGAAATGAAACAGCAACAGCAGCGCGCAGATGACCCAGAGTGAGGTCATCTCGTAGGACAATTTCTCCGTGGCGTAAAAGGCGAGCGCAACAACGATCAGCGCAAATACCGCCGCCATCTGGATGAACTCGCCGCCGCTCTCTATCATCATCCCAGCCATGGCCGGTGGCCGAACCGTCAGTCAGTCCGCGCCGTCTTCGGGCCGTTTGCGGATGATTGTGATGGCCTTGTAGGTCATCACAGTCTCATCGCGCTGGTTGAGTACAGTGAACAGGAACCGCACCGTCCCGCGGTCGGGCTTCGATTGCGATTCCCGCGCCTCGATAACCTCCACAACTGTCCTTATGGTATCGCCAGGCTTTACTGGGGCGGTCCAGCGCACCTCGTCCATGCCCGGGCCGACGATATTCGAATCCGCCACCAGCCCCAGATCATAGAACAGCCGGAAGCTGAGGGCGAGGGTCTGGAATCCGCTGGCGATCAGCCCGCCGAACGGCCCGGCCTCGGCTGAATGGGCGTCCACATGCATATGCTGCGGGTCATAGGTCAGCGCGAAATCGACGATCTGCGATTCCGTCAGCGTCATGCCCCGCGTGGAGAATTTGTCGCCGACCTGGAATTCCTCGAACCATCTTGTGTGCATTACTCTTCCTCTTGGACCTTGCTATTTCACCACCGGCATTTCCCGTGCCGCTCGGATCGTCAGCAATTCGCAGCCATTCTCCGTGATCGCGATGTTCTCTTCATGGACCATCATCCGGCCCGGGGCGAACTCCATGCCGGGCTCGATGGTCATGACCATACCGGGGACCAGCGGGGCGTCGTCTCCCGGCCGGTTGGACGGCCATTCGGT
>Ga0210062_1000592_pt1 | contig 11155 bp, 8 predicted proteins | sample Muzzi_CordA_D2_FD_185528 | JGI IMG/M metagenome (GOLD analysis project Ga0210062, IMG submission 185528) | Wetland microbial communities from San Francisco Bay, California, USA, that impact long-term carbon sequestration - Muzzi_CordA_D2 (SPAdes) | ecosystem: Environmental > Aquatic > Marine >...
TATTCAATTATGCTACGGCAGTCTATCCCCTTGACAGAATCGCACTGAGCATCTAATTGATGGGGAATTTAACGATTCGGTCCAATCCATAATTGCCGGTTAGGGAGCAGCAGCAGATTTTATGCCTAAACAACAAAAAACCAGAACTAAGGCCGGGCGCCGGCCATTTAAAAAAGCGGTTGCCGCAACGCCGGTAACCTCGCCGGCGGATTTTAACCGGCTGGAATTTCACCGCAACGCCGTAGCCCTGATGCCGGATCCGGCCGACAGGCGGCCCGGAATTGCATTCCAGGTTGACGGAGGCCCCAAAACGGTGGCTCAACAGTTTTGCAGCTGCAGAACCTCCGGCGCTGCCACCTGTTCCCACCAAAAAGAGCTTTCACGGGTGCTGGCTGCCTGGCAAAAGGTATCGGCCGACCAAACGTTTGATGATTGTTTTCAGACCGGCCCCTGGTACCGACTGGCGGCTGTGCTGGCCGAAGAGGAGCGGGAAACCCCGGCCACCATCCGTCTGGCCGCAATACACTCCGATCACCAGAATAGGGTCAAGGTCCTCGGTAGCGCTAACCGCACGCTTCTAATTTATCTTTCAGCGGAACTTGACCGGGTGCGGTTTCTGGAACGCTGCACGCCGCCGCCGGAGGACGCCGATGTGCCCACCCGGGGCGAAGTTGTTCGCCGGCTTTCCCTGCTGACCCTGACTGATAATGAAAGGGTGCTGATGGACCGCGGGCTCAAAACCCGGCGCCAGGTGCTGGAGGAAACCTTCTGGTACAAATTTGCCTACCACTGTTTTCGTGAGTTCGGCTCAAACGGCTGCTGCCTTCATCCGGCAATTGATGAATCCAGCGGTGCTTTTCTGGTTACCGGAACGAGGGCCAAGAATGGAGACGTGTTCACAATGGAAATTCCGCGCAAGCGGGTCAAACGACTGCTGCAGGAATGCAGCGGGTTGCTTTCCAACCAGCATGGGCTGGCCATCAATCCCATTCCATTGGATGCGATTTTTGATGTCAAGCTCACGGCTAATCTGGATCTTGAAATTAGCCCCCTTTTACGATTGATCTCCAAGAAGGGTGAAGCCAAATTTTTCCAGCGCGAAGATCTCAAACGTTTTCAATATGGGAATCTCTATTATATCAAAGAGCTAAATCTTTTGGCGGAAGACTGCTACCCGGAGCCGCCGCCAGAATCTTTTGGCGAACCGGTTAAAACAATCATTAACAAAAGCCAGGTACCCGCCTTCCTGGATACGCACGCCACTGATCTGGAAAGCACCACATTTCAGGTTGACGAAAACATTCGGCGGCTAAAAATCCTGAAAAAATTTGACCGGCTTAAAGTTACACCATGGGCGCTGGAGCGTGACTGGTTGTGGCTGTCGGTCAACTATGGGGCCGGCAACCAGTCCATCGCGCTGGCTGAAATCCTGAAGGCGCGCCGGGCCAAGCAGCGTTACGTGGCGACGGATGCGGGCTGGGTGGATTGCAACAGCCCGCAATTCGATGTGCTGGATCTGCTGCTAAAAGACCCGGCAGACCGGGAACCGGCTGAAGACGGACAGACCATCCGGCTGCGCCGGATCGATGTGCTGCGTTTAAATGCGGCCGAAGGACACCAGCTGCAAATTGAAGGCGACAGCCGACGTGCGGCCGAGCTGCAAGATTTTCTTGATCTAAAGGCGGCTGTGCCCCTGCCGGATATGACAGAGCGGCTGACGCCCCTGCGCACCTACCAGGCGCGGGGAGCCGAATGGCTCTGGTTTTTATTTGAAAATGGTTTCGGCGGTCTGCTGTGCGACGATATGGGGCTGGGCAAGACCCACCAGGTCATGGCGCTGATGACGGCCCTTTTGTCAGGCAGTGAGAAAGCCGGTCCCTTCCTGGTGGTCTGCCCCACGACGGTGATCAGCCACTGGCAGAAAAAAATTACCGAACACGCCCCGGCTTTGAAGCCCGGAGTTTATCACGGCGGCGAGCGCAACCTGGACAGTCTGCTCAGCGAGTGCAACACGGTGCTGACGTCTTACGGCATCCTGTTGCGCGACATCGAACAAATTAACCAGGTGTCCTTTAGCCTGGCTGTGTTTGACGAGATCCAGTATATCAAAAATTCCGCTACCCGGACTTACAAGGCCGCCAAAGCCGTGCGCGCCCGGATGAACCTGGGGCTTACCGGCACGCCCATCGAAAATTCAGTCACCGATCTCAAAGCCCTGATGGACTTGAGCACGCCGGGTTACCTGGGATCCGACGCGGAGTTCATTGACCGCTACGTCAAGCCGATCGAAGCGGAGCAAAACGCCGCCAGACGCCGAGAACTCAGCCGCCTGGTATCACCGTTCACCCTCAGACGTCTCAAGCAGAGTGTGCTCACGGAGCTTCCTGCCAAAATAGAGGATTTGCGCACCTGCCGGCTCAGCGACGACCAGGTCAAGCTTTACCGGGATGCGGTCGAAAAGCGTGGCCGTGGTTTGCGGGAGGTACTCAAAGGAGAAGGGCAGCCCGTGCCCTATATGCATATCTTCGCCCTGCTGAACCTGCTAAAGCAAATCTGCGATCACCCGGCCGTGGTTCAAAAGGATACCGACGGCTATGACCGCTACCGTTCCGGCAAGTGGGATCTCTTCTGCGAGCTTTTGGTCGAAAGCCTGGACAGCGGCCAGAAAGTGGTGATCTACAGCCAATATCTGGCCATGATCGATATCATCGAGTCTTTTTTGCAGGAGCTGAAAGTGGGCTATGTCAGCCTGACCGGCAAAAGCCGCAACCGGGGGTCGATCATTGAGCGTTTTAACGAGGCGCCCGACTGCCGCGTATACGTCGGCAGCCTGAGGGCCGGCGGCACCGGAATCGATTTGGTGGCCGCTTCGGTGGTCATCCATTACGACCGGTGGTGGAACGCCGCCAGAGAAGACCAGGCCACCGACCGTGTGCATCGCATCGGGCAGCGGCGCGGGGTGCAGGTCTTCAAGCTGGTGACCGAAGGTACCTTGGAGGAAAAGATTGCAGCCCTCATCGCTAAAAAGCGCAAGCTGATGAACGGCGTGGTCAAAGAAGACGACCCGGGGCTGCTAAAGAGCTTTACCCGCGAAGAGCTGATTGAGCTGATGGATATGCCGACGGATACCAAATGATTTTGCGGTGACTTAAGGCTTGTGGCCTGAGAAGATTATATCTGTTCAATTCCAAGTCGAAAAATCAATATTGACAATAAAGACCGTTTTCGTTAACTGGATAGTTATTGGTTCCGTTTAACTGACGCCTCGATAGGTTGTGCTGCCTGGTCCCGTCGTCTTGTCCCGTCGTAGCTCGAAGAGCGGAGTCGGAAGCTCGAAGAGCGAAGTCGGAAGTTGAAGCCGATTTACCATTTCCATTTGATTCTCACCGACAAAGCAATACCTGATCTTTTACCGTCAAATTGCAGAGTATGACAGCCTTGCGAAAGCGTATAAATCAGTTGTTGGGCAACAATTAATAGGATTGGAAAGGGGGAAATCATGATGAAAAAGCTTATTATAGTCATAATCTTGTTCGGAGTTTTCGGTGTTGGAAGTGTCTTTGGTCAGGAATTCACTTTAAAAAGCGGGGATTTAAGCGGCCAGTTGACAGAGGTGCAGGTTTTTTCAGGATTTGGCTGTACCGGAAAAAACATTTCTCCATCGCTCAAATGGTTTGATGCGCCCGAAAAAACGAAAAGCTTTGCAATCACCGTATATGATCCTGATGCACCGACAGGCAGTGGATGGTGGCATTGGGTCATTTTTAATATCCCATCTGACATCCATGAGCTTAAAACGGATGCCGGAAATCTACAAAAAAACATGGCGCCCCAAGGTAGCATCCAGAGTGTAACGGACTTTGGAAAGCCCGGTTTCGGTGGAGCCTGCCCGCCGGAAGGAGACAAGCCTCATCGGTACGTATTCACGGTATACGCGTTAAATGCCGCGAAATTGGATTTAACCGAAACAACCCCACCGGCCATGGTGGGATACTATTTAAATCAGCATGAGTTGGCAAGGGCATCTCTTATTTCCTATTACGGGCGATAGTATCAGGAATAGTTCATAGGAATGGGAATATCCCGCTGAGCACCCAAACGACAAGAGCCGAATTTGGGAAGGCGATGGTTGATTCCACAAAAATGTGTTTGCGGAATCTGCTTATTAGGGTTGCCGTATGGCATTGCCATTTCCCGAAGATCAAATGTAGCGTCAGCCCAAATTTTATTTCTTCCTGGTGCTCTAAAGCCAGGGGCTTCTTTTATCTTCTCAATAAACGGTTTACTGCCGAACCGGGTATATAATGTCTTTTTGAACGAGCCATTTTTCGTCGATTCTCTTGGTCAAACTGGTAACTGATTAACAATTAACTCGGGTTATGTTACGATAAATCGAATTTACTTCAACAAGCAGGCGTGCATGAAAGATCATGACCCCGGCAGCAGAGAATGGCTCGATCAGGTGAAGGAGGAAATCATCGGCCCTGATAACACGCCATCATTCAATTCTTGACAATGCCAACAGCTTTTGGTAGGTAGATGTCAAAGTTATCTGCCAACCAACTTGTGCTCCCATTGATGCAACGCTGATTTCGATTTCATTCCGAATCCTGTTCTGAGCCACGCCTTCTCCTGACCTGAAATTTAACCGCCGATCAGTTCCTCGACCTTTGATTTTGTTTTCGCGATAGCTTACTTAAAGGGGACAAAACTCAGAAGGTTCCTAACTTGCCCCTGAGATATTGTTAATTCGGTAACCACATCTTCTTCTCCGCACATTATATAAGTTGCGAGATGTGAAGCATCGCAAAAATTCCAACGCTTATAAGGATAGGAAGGAGGAAGATCCATGCGATACGAAATTAAACCAAAGCGTGTGAGGGTAGTCTCACAACATATTGTGATATTGACGACAATCCTTTTTGTTTTGGCCGTCATTCATGTGCAAAATGCAGAAAGTTTCACTTCGCACAAAAAACGGTTCTGGAGGCATGTTCCGATTAGCTGTGGGGATACAATAACCACCGACACTTCACTGTTCACTGATCTGGACTGTAGTGGTCATTCCGGGGGTGCCGCCCTCACCCTACAAGAAGGTGCAAATCTAAACATGAACGGCAAGAAAATAATCGGTAATTCCGACATCAATTGTATTGAAATCAGAGGCGACGGTGTAAAGATTCGGGAGGGTACTGTGACCCAATGTGACTATGGCATTCGGGTAAGAAGCGACCGCAATATGATCACATCTGTAAAAATAAGCGACAGTGATAATGTGGGCCTCAGAATCGATGGAAACGAGAATAGGATCACATCTGTAAAAGTAAGTAATAGTAATGATATTGGCCTCAGAATCAGTGGAGACGAGAATATGATCACATCTGCCAAAGTAAGCGGCAGTGATGATAGAGGCATCAGAATCGATGGAAACGAGAACCTCCTTATCTGGTGCACGGTGACCGACAACCACACACAGGGTATCAAGATCAATGGCGGAAGCGGCAATAAGATATCCTCCACCAAAGTCCGCGACAATTGCCGGGATGGAATCGAGATCGAAGGGGACGAAAACCGGATCTTTTTCAATGATGTGGAGAATAACGGCAACCCGGATACCTGTGCCGGCTTCGAGGAGAAATACAAGCCCTGGTCTATGCCGGGATCGATGTACTGGCCGGCTCCGAAAATAACGAAATCAAATACAACCGTGGCGGGTGCAATCAGGGCTGCATCGGTTCCGATTGGCCTCTAAAACAAAACCCCATCTTCCAATGAAAATGGGGTTTACGTTTTTTTCCGTGCTGCACCAATCGACCCGTCGGCACCAATAGGAACAACAGTACACAAGCGATAATTAACGAGATGTAGCAATAGCCTATAGTCAAGGCAGTTAAAGAAAAATAAATTTTTTATAATTCTAACATTGAAAACCTGTTCCTCCAGGCCGGGATTCCTTCCTTTAACATACCGCTCCCTTGAACTCAAGAAACCCCAACTGTCCTGAATTGAGATCATTGACTGTTGGACAATCTTGGTATAAAATTACTCCGTTTTTAGGAGATAGTGATAAGGTGAAAGATAATCAAAAAGGAATTTGCAATGAAACGCATTGACTACATGGCAGTGGCACACCAGGCAATGACACAGATAAAAAAGGGAGCATTTCTGACCGTAAAATCAGGTGAGGCCATCAATACCATGACCATTGGCTGGGCGACCATAGGTTATGTATGGAGAAAACCGATCGTAATGGTCGCCGTGCGACTCTCTCGGCACACTTTCAGGATCATTGAAACTGCGGAAGATTTTAGCGTATCGATCCCTTCATCGGATATGAAAAAGGAAATAATGTTTTGCGGCACAAAGTCCGGGCGCGACTACAATAAATTTAAAGCGTGCAATCTCCAGATATCAGACAGCCAGAAAATTGTCACGCCGATCATCAACGTGCCCGGGCTTCATTACGAATGCAAAATCGTATATAAATCGGCTTTGGATCCGGCATTCCTAAATAAGGACTATGATACAGCACTCTATCCGGAAAAAGATTACCACACATTGTATTTCGGTGAAATAGTGGATTGTTACGAAATCGATTAAAGTCCAAATCTTTTGTAATGAACGCCTGACAATTTATCATGCAGATGCATTTATTTTTAATTATTGGATTTCCGTTATTGAGAAACTTACATTGATGTTTGTTCTGAAACCTGGGGTCGAACCAAGGTAAAACATCGCCTTAAGTCCAAAAAAAAGTACTATTTTTAACATACCGCCTTAATTGTCAAACGCTCACCTTGGTCCGATTCCAGTTCAGGTTTCCCCTTTATTTAAGTTTTAAAACCGATTCATCCTATGCCATCAATGCGATGGCCTCACTGGCTTTGTAGCATAACCTGATATCGTAACTATAGCCGGGTACATCGAGAAAGTTCAAATAGGCCTTCGTAACTGCGTCAAATGCTTCTTTGATCTTGGTATCCTCGACTTCTAAAATAGAAATATTGTGATAACCCACTCCGTTTGTCGAATAAACGTAATTGCCCTTTCCTTTAATAAAATCTGGCAGGCGAGGTAACTCCATAAAACGTTTAGTAACTTCTTTGCCACTTTGTATGGGATAATCCGAAAAGCAGATGATAACCATTTTATCCTCCTTTTTTAAAAGCAGTTAATGTAAGCCAGCACAGGATAGATAGAGATTTTGCTGGAAAGCTATTTAAATACTATGGTTACTCAATTTAAAAACCTCCAAAAAGGTTATCAGAACTTTTCTGGAGGTTTATTTTGGGCAACTTCATACTTCCTATCTTGAGGAATAGTTTCATAATTTCTATTTAGGTATGGATTTTGAGTCTCAGCAAAAAAAGATCACCCAGCTATCAGAGGTGCGGAATCAATCGAGGATCAGGGTCAGGCCAGCGAGAGCTGTTTCATAGTGGTGAAAGCTGGTTCAGGGATCAGGTGTCAGTATCGGGATACGAATTTTTAAATGCACATTACGACATTACCAAATTGATTTCAACGATAATCTTATGCCCTACTTCCGGGCCCCGCCCATATTTCACAATCGGCAGCGATTCCAGTCACGTCATCATATACATTGTTCGCAGTACTAAAATTATCTCTGCATTGATGTCCATGTTACCCACTTAAGATTCTCCCTGGATGGCCGATATACCAATCAAAGGGATAATTTAAATGAACCGATTGATGAGAGGTGTCTCATGGGTGCATTTTGGAATCCGAATGGTGGTTTTATTATAGGCAACAGAAGACTTTCAAAAAAAGAAGTGGCTGTTTTAAAACGTAAATGGTCAGAGAATCCTCAATTACCATTTAGCCCATTGAGGCGCTGGTGGGGAAAAATTAAGTTCGTTGTGCTGGCTATCTTCGGGTAAACCAAAACGCGCCACTGGACAAATCCGATAGAATATAAGATTCCCCTTGTAGAATTGCGCATTGCGATATTTTAATTGACCGTCCCCGTAATCGAGTAATCCTGCATCTCCAATCTTTCTGAAAATCTCCATTTTATTTTTGGGCAGTTACCTAATGAGAGTGGCGCGGGATTTTTTTGCGCACGCCCTGATATTTAACCGCCAGTTCCAGACATGCACCGGTCGCCAGCTGCCCCACAGTGTCACGGTATATCTCTTGCCACGGGGTTTGGTGAATCAGTTCGGGTGGCTGCCACGCTTGGCGTCGTTGGGCCAGATCATCGTCACTGACCAGCATGTTAATTGTGCCCGTGTTCAGATCGATGCGCACCCTGTCGCCGGATTGGAGCAGGGCCAGACCGCCGCCGATTGCTGCTTCGGGCGAGGCGTTGAGAATGGACGGACTGGCCGATGTGCCGCTCTGTCGTCCATCTCCCATGCAGGGCAGTGTGGAAACGCCGAGTTTTACCAGCCGGTCCGGTGGCAGCATATTGACTACCTCGGCTGATCCGGGATAGCCAACAGGGCCGCAATAGCGGATGAAGAGCAGCGAGTCCTCGTTAACGGGCAGATCGGGATCGTTGATGTGCTCATGGTAGTCTTCCGGCCCATCGAAAACGATAGCCGTACCCTCCCAGGCATTGAGGTCGCCGGGGCGCTCCAGGTATTTGCGGCGGAACGCTTCACCGATGACCGATGTTTTAAGAAGGCCTGAATCAAACAGATTGCCGCTCAGCACGATAAAGCCGGCCTTTTCCTTGAGCGGCTGATCATAGGGCTTGATCACCCGCTCATCCAGAATTTTTCGATCGGCCAGATTCTCGCCGATCGTCTTGCCTGTTACTGTCAGACAATCGCCATTTAATTTGCCAGCCTTCAGCAGTTCAGCCATTACCGCAGGTACGCCACCGGCACGGTAAAAGCCCTCGCCCAGGTACTCGCCGGCCGGCTGGCAGTTAAGCAGCAGCGGAATTTCATAGCCGAAGGTCTGCCAATCTTCGATGGGCAATTCCAGCCCGATGTGGCGCGCTATGGCCGTAATGTGGACCGGCGCGTTTGTGGATCCACCCAACGCCGAATTTGTGACGATAGCGTTGCGAAAGGCCGCCTGCGTTAAAATTCTGGAAGGCGTCAGATCCTCCAGGACCATTTCAACGATACGGCGGCCGGTTTCGTAGGCGATCTGTCTGCGTTCGCGATAGGGCGCAGGAATGGCGGCGCACCCTGTTAGTGACAGGCCCAGCGCTTCTGCCAGCGAATTCATGGTGAGCGCGGTACCCATGCTGTTGCAATGCCCCACGCTGGGCGCACAGCCAACCAGATCCATAAAACCGTCATCGTCAATCTCGCCGGCGGCATGCAGCTCGCGCGCTTCCCAGACCGCAGTGCCCGATCCGGCTAGACGCCCCCGCCACCAACTATCAAGCATTGGCCCGCCCGAGAGTACAATCGCCGGCAAGTCCATGGTGCAGGCTGCCATAACACCGCTTGGAGTTGTCTTGTCGCAGCCGGCGGTCAGCACCACGCCGTCAATGGGATAGCCGTGCAGCACCTCGACCAAACCGAGGTAGGCCAGATTACGGTCCAGTGCCGCGGTAGGGCGCTTACCCTGTTCGGCGATGGGATGTACCGGAAATTCAAAGGGAAGGCCACCGGCATCGCGGACTCCGTCCTTTACGCGCTTTGCCAGCTCAATGTGAACATAATTGCAAGGGGTCAGATCGCCGCCCGTTTGCGCAATGCCGATGATGGGCTTGCCCGACTGCAATTCCTCGCGCGTCCAGCCATAGTTCATGTAGCGCTCAACATAGATCGCTGTCATGCCCATGTTGTGCGAATTATTTAACCATTCCTGGCTGCGTAACTTACCTTTAACTTCCGAATAGTCCTTCTTCATCTCAGTCTCCTCATGTATCGTCTTAATCGACAGGATGCATACCTGTAGAGAAAACGGAAAACTTCATCTTTTGAATCATACGCACGTCGCGGAAAGATATAAGATAAGAAAAGATAAGACATTGCTTTTTGGGTGCGTATCAAAGGGAAACAGCGAATTGTATTTCGGCATCAGGTTCCGACTTCGCTCTTCGAGCTTCAGGCTTCGTTAAAACTTCGACCCGACAAGACGACGGGGCAAGGCAGCCCGATATATTGCCGCATCAATTAAACGGAACCAACAAACATCCAGATAACGAAAGCGGACTTTATTGTCAACATTTTTACTAAATACGCCATGTTTGATGCGGGTGGCGTCAGCCTGTTTAATGTGCCGGTAGTGGGTGGAGCGTGGTACGGCGAGCCCATACATATTTTGAAACTGTACGCTATTCTGATCAGGATTCAAATTAAAGGCGGAACCGATACCAGATGGAGCATTCCCATCGACTATTTCGACCAGGTCATCCTGCCGTATTTTAACAAATTTGCCGGGTGCAAAATTGACGATATTAAGAGGGGGTATTATCCCAAAGGGCAAGGAACTGTGGATATGACGGTACGCCCCCGTTTTCATATGGGTGATTTCAAAAATTTAAATGGGCTTTCCGCGCATTTAAAAAACACTGTTTCGGAAATTTCTCTTGCCACCGGCCCGAAGATTATAGAAATTCGCGGAAAATCTTCGGCTTCAACCCATTTAAAAGACGCCAAAGTTGCCGAACGCCAGGCCCGGGGTGCAGCCGAGGTTCTTGAAAGGGATTATTCAGTCTTCATCAGGTGCGAATATCAGGACACGGCTTCGGCCGGCAGCGTCATTACCCTGTGGACGGTATCAAAAGCGCATGACGGTATGGCCGCTGCCGATGCCCTGGGTGCAAAGGGGGTGCGTGCTGAAAAGATCGGTACCGCCGCCGCGCAAAAACTGCTTGCGGTGCTGAACTCCAATGCGGCCGTGGACCACCACCTGGCAGACAATTTGGTGCCACTGCTGGCCCTGGTTGGTGGAACGATTGTCACTGATAAAATTACCGGTCACATCCGGTCAAACATCTATGTTTGCGAACAATTTCTGGATGTCGCCTTTTGCATCGATGAGACTGAAAATCGGATCACAGCCGAGGTGTGAATTCGAAATATTGCTGGGGAAAATGACCTAAAAGCCTGACATAACGCATATATCGGGTCTGAAGATAATTACAATGAAAGACGTTGCCGTCTTCTTTTTGTCGGTTCTCATGCTGCCGAAAATTCAAGAGGTGCAGGCTGTCGAACCGGAG
>Ga0210062_1000593_pt1 | contig 11153 bp, 10 predicted proteins | sample Muzzi_CordA_D2_FD_185528 | JGI IMG/M metagenome (GOLD analysis project Ga0210062, IMG submission 185528) | Wetland microbial communities from San Francisco Bay, California, USA, that impact long-term carbon sequestration - Muzzi_CordA_D2 (SPAdes) | ecosystem: Environmental > Aquatic > Marine >...
TATCAGCTGAGGGGGCCATCGATACGTCCGCCTGGTCAGCTTCAGCGAGCATCCGGCGGACCGTATCCGAGGTGCCGGCCTCCCGACAGGCTTGATTAATAGATCCGGTTAGAACGTAGGCTGCACCCATCGCAAAGGCGGCTGCAGTGGATTCCGGTGTGGCAATTCCACCGGCCAGCCCGATGCGAATGGGATTCGGGTAATTATATGACGAAGTGACCTCGTCGCGCAGTGCCAGCATGGTCGGCAACAGGGTTAAGGCCGGTCGATTATCGGTATGTCCTCCCGAATCAGCCTCGGCAGTCAGGTCATCCGCCATTGGTATTTCAGCCGCCATCGCGGCCTGCTCGGCGGTAATCATGCGCTGGCCAATCAGTTGTCTTAGATATTTATCAGGTGGTGGCGCAAAAAATTTTCGCGCGACCTCGACCCGCGACACTTTTGCGATGATCTTATTGGGGCAAACAATATTCCCCCTGCCATCACGGTGGATACCGTTGACTCGGTAATAGACCAGTGGAAGCGTAAGATCCAGGTAGGCCGAAGCACTAACCAGTTTAATTCCGTGTCGCAGGTAGAGATCCACTGTTGTCTGCTCAAGTGCGGGATCGGCAGGACTGTGAATCAGGTTAAAACCAAATGGCCGGGTTTCCATGCTGCCTTGCAATCTGGCAATAGCGGCCTCGATCTCATTGGGTAAAAGCCCGGCTGCACCAAAAAAGCCGATCATCCCGTTGCGTCCGACGGCTTCGACCATCTCCACGGACGTAATTCCATTTGCCATGGCGCCCGCCACATATGCATAACGAATTTTGTGGGCTTCTTTGAATCCCGGATCGCCCAAATCCTTCGGGTGCAGGGCCGGCACATATCCCATCAGCGGCAAGGCATCCGGCCCGGTCGGTTTTCTGTCTCCGATAGTTATGGTGCCATCCTGGCAGAACGCCAGCTTGCCGTTAAAATTGACGATGAACAGGGGACGGCTGACTTCCAAAATCGCATCATTCAATGCCTGTTTACCGGGGTCGGGCAAACTCCCGGAGGGCTGCCACCAGCCTGATCGGCAATCGTTGAAATTATATTTTTCCACGGTTTATTTATGTTTCCTGCTAAAAAATGATTATAACGTGATAATATTGTGTGATTTCAGATTGATAAAAAATCCCCTTTTAATTGAAAAGCTCCACCGTGTCAAGGCCGATAAACAGAAGGTTTCGGGTTTCAGGGAGAAGCGGTTCGAAACGCTGAAACCCCCTGTGGAACTTCAACCACCAATAACGGCAAACAATTTCAAAATGGTAATTACCGATCATCCGCGCGGGTGAAAACGTTCATGTAATATCTTAAGTTGCTGGCGTGCGACATGGGTGTAAATCTGGGTGGTGGCGATATCTACATGTCCCAGCATTACCTGGACGGCTCTCAAATCGGCACCGCCTTCCAACAGGTGACTCGCAAAGGAATGCCTCAGGCTGTGGGGTGTCACCTTCTTATTCAGCTTTGCCAGGGTGGCATACTTCCGCAATAGCTTCCAAAAACCCTGACGGGTGATGGGCTTTGCGGCCCGTGCAACAAACAGATAAGGGCTGGCCCGGCTTTTTAAGAGCGTTATTCTGGATTTTCGAATGTAGGCTTCAATCTTGTCTTTGGCATGTAAACCAATGGGAACAACTCTTTCTTTTGAACCCTTGCCAAACACCCTGACAAATCCGGCTTCCAGATTAACATCCTGCAGTTTTAAATTCACTAATTCCGATACTCTCAGCCCGGCAGCATATAATAGTTCAAGCATGGCGCGGTCTCTCGCACCGAGGGGCTTATCGGTGTCCGGAGCCTCAAGTAATTGAGTTACCTCCGCCACCGAGAGAACATCCGGTAATTTCAAGCTGGTTTTGGGGAGGTCAACCAATCTGGCAGGATCATGCGTGATTATTTTTTCCTGAACCATAAACCGGTAAAAACCCCTTATCGAAATTAAATGCCTGGCTCTTGATCGAGCATTCAATCCGGCATCGCGCAGGGCAATCATATGCTTGAGGATGAAAGCGGTGTCGTTTTCAGATATGGCTCCGGTTCGATTCTGGCGCAAAAATTCCCGATACCTGATCATATCTCCGCTGTAAGACTCCAGAGTGGTCCTGGACAACCCCTTTTCGATCAGGAGATAATTCAGATATTGATCAATTAATATATCGATGGGAGGCATTTTAGATGCGGGCATAAAAGAAAGCCTTGTGTGGAAATTAATAATATAGAAACGATAGTTAAAACCGGGGCAAGTGTCAAGCCACGAAAATAAGTTTCGATCCGGTGCGCGAAGGCAGATTCCGATGACCAACCAAATGATAACCGGATTCAAGCCTAAAACCACAGAATATTGAAGGGCTCGTTGCAGACTGAAATGTTAGAGATTGCTGGAGAGCGATATGACATTTTTACTGATTGCAATTTTATAGTCCGGTTGAATAAATTCATGATGCTCCTCATTGAAAGGAAAATATACCAACGTAAAGCTTTTTGCGGTGACCTTTATATCGGGGAGCTTTTCAGTGCACGTCTTGCGGGGTTTCATAAAACTGGCAAGCGTGAGTTTCAGACTTTCTAAGGCTTCCTCGACCGGGAGGTTGCTGGGATGTATTCGGTTGGCGGGTAATTGTGGAACTAGCTCATTTTGTGGCTGCACGACCGTTAACTGACTTGCCAATCGAAGAAAAATCCGGGGGCGTACCTTAAACGCCGGTATCCAGAATCGAAAGGCAATATCATGCCAATCCTTTTGGATTGCCCTGGGTAAATTTGCAATGTTAACCAAATCTGCATATGAATTAAGTTCGAGACCTGAAATTTTTGCCCGGATGCGCCAGAAGGGCAGGTAGGTCGTATTCTCTCCCCGGCCGGCGATCTGCGCAAATTTCATTTGCTTCAGTTTTTTGCCAACGGGGTACCATGTTGAATTGCAGTTCTTGCATCTCAAGACCAGGGCATCACGCTCACCGTCAAGATCCCAGCCGCAGTTGGGACATAAGGTGGACACAAAGCCGATATGGCGCCGGGGATCCGTGTCGGCAAAGTCATCCAGACTAAACTCTTCCGGCAGCACATCGGATACCGGTTTATCAAGGATGGCATCGTAGAGTTTATCTTTTACATAAAATGGTGAATAAATCAGGCTCAGGGTTTCCCCGATATGGGACTGGTGAATAATCGGCCTGGGCAGTGATTTACCGAAACGCTCCTCAAAATTGCCGAAGATTTTTTGAGGATTCAGGCCCGGTTTCAAAAAGCGACCCTCGGTGTCAGGCGTTACAAAACGGATTTTCATGGCTTGACTGCGCACGCCGACGGAAAAGGGGAAATAAGGGGAAACGATGGCCTGTTGACTGTGATCGACAAAGCGCTGCTGGATGCCGGTCGGCCCGCAGAAAAACAACATGCCCTTGAAGCGCCAATAAGGAAAATAAACGACTTCTTTATTCTCAGCGGCCGGATGAGGCAACACATAACGAAAGAAATCATCGGTGATTAAATAAGAATTGACCCGGCAGTATTTGCAAGCAAACAGCCGGTCTGTCTCCTCTAATATCGCCGGTGCACCGCATTGAGGGCACTGATGTTCGATGAGAAAATTGATATTAACCTCCGCGTGTTACTCTCCAATTAAGTTAAAGCGATTGAGGAGTTACCGGTTACGGGTTACAGTTTCTCACCGCATTCGTTACAGTACATGGAATCACCAAGATTCTCATTGCCACAGGTGGGGCATAATTTCGTTTGGGTCTCCTCTTCTACCGCCGTTCCGCACCGGGAGCAGAATTTGGCATTGGGAGTCAGGTTCTTAGCGCATTTTGCACATTGGTTAAAAACGAGTTGTTGATGGCCGCACTGGGGACAAAATTTGGCATCAACCGCTATGGGATGTTTACAATCCGGGCAGCTGAAAGCCGGTTGCTCCTCTTTTTGTTTGGACTGCGGCAGCGCCCCCGCAAAATACTGGGCAAACATGGCCGGCATCATCAACCCCATACCGGTCCCCATACCGCTACCGGAACCGCCATCGGCTTCTGATGCTTTTTCCATGGCCATGGCAGCTTTCATCTGCATCAGTTTGTTCATATCATCGAAAACACCCATTCGGCTGCGGTCATCGATGGCCTGCTGGACTTCTGCCGGCGGCGTTATGGAGTTAATATATAGTTGGGTAAGATTGATGCCGAAATGGCTGAAATCTTCCTGCAAACGCTGGGCAAGACCCTCTGAGAGTTCATCGTACTTGGATGGCAGATTTAGGATCGAGTCGATGGTTTCGCCCATATAATCGTTGTATCGCGAAACGATGACCTGGTTTAAATATTCTTCAATTTCGGCCGTGGTGAACATACCCTTAGTTCCGACCAGGCGGTTGATAAACAACACCGGTTGAACCACTTGAAGATTAAACACGCCGAAGGCCCGCAGGCGGATGAGACCCAATTCTGAATCTTTAAATGCAACCGGATCACGGGTACCCCACTTCAGGTTAGTGAATATCTTCAGGTTGACGAAGTACATTTCGGCTCTCAGTGGACTTTTCATGCCCCATGGAATACTGGCAATCTTGGTCAACAGCGGGATATTTGCTGTCTTCAAGGTATGGCGGCCCGGCCCGAAGGCACCGACCGCTTTACCTTTGTAATAAAAGACACCGGCCTGACTTTCACGGATGGTGAGTTGCGCACCGTATTTGATTTCGCCGGATCCCTCTTCCGGCAGACGATGGACCAACTCCTGACCGGTTTCGTCGAACCATTCCAAATTTTCCAGGAAAAAGGCATTATTCGCGTCCATATCAGATTTCTCCTTGTATGATTATTTTTTTTATTATCTTAACATGGGAAAGCTCGCCCTGATGGTTTCTGGATGATCCCGGATGCTGTCTGTAATTGAGACCTGTCAGGGCAATTTGGAACTATACGCTATTTATCGGCAATATTTGCTGAAACTTAAGCCTCGTGTTTTACAACGGAAAAGAGGTTTTGCATGGTGAAATTAAGCGGGCTGCAATCGGTGATTACCTGCCCGGCAACAATTAAAAGTAGGTAATTGCTACATCCCAAGCCAACAACAAGCAACTAATTTTGTTTGACATATCTGTCTTGATGGCCGATAATGCTTTTGTGGCCATAACCTCGATTCCTTTTAAAAAGGAGGTCTGAATGACGCGTTTCGATGATAAAAGAGAACATGAACGGGTCGATCTTAACGCGTCTATGGTATATGCTTTCCACGATTCCGATCTATTTTATCAAGCCCGGATGCGCAACTATTGCAAAGGCGGCATGTGTTTTATTTCCGGCAATGCCCTTGATCCCGGATCGGATATTTACATTATGATGGAAAACTTTTCTCCGGATGACGTCGGTGCTGATTTCTATGACGGCTATCTGGCCGAGGTGCGCTGGTGCCAAAAATTACGTTCAAACGAAACCGATGAATTCAAAGTCGGTGTTAAATACTATCAGACCATCATCAAATAGTCCGGTCTTATTACCTGATTATTCCGACCTTTCCGCTCAAAGGCTCCTCGATTCGCCGCACCTTTAAAACAAGCGTAATTATCTCCCGAGCTTGTAATGTGGCACATGGGTATTATTTTCAACCATATCCACTTCGCCGTAATCATTATTTCAAAAGGAGCATTTAAATGATTCGCGTAGCTAAACAAACCCGGCTGGCACCGGTGGACATTATTGAGAGGGCTTCTAAGTTCTTCGGTAAAGGCGGCGAAGAGCTGACCGAGACCGAACGAAGTCTATGCTGCATCTACTTTGAAGGCGTCGGAGGATATGTAGCTGTATCCGTGGTCGATGAAGCCAAGCACCGGACGGTTGACGTCGAAACCCGGGAGTTCGAATACCCGGCCAAGCGATTCTTGGAAAAGCTGTAAGGTTTTTGACATGAAAAGTGAAAAGTGCAGCCGACTTAACCAACTCCTTGTTAATTGCTTGAAGCAGTTCGGTATTTATCTGTTGATTATAATTGGAATCCTGGTAGATTTCATGATTCAATTTCCTTTCATGATAATTTGTGCTTTTGAAAATATGTTTCGAAAAAAGGCTCAATAATCTTCAGATATCCGTTAAGCCTGCCGGCAGATTGCATGCAGAGCATCCATATGGCGGCAGCTATCTGCCGATCAGTAAAAACAACAACGGCAGGCACAGGGCTGCAAGGATAATTATACCCGGTATGGAAAGATAGGGTTTGTACCATGGCTGTTTGGCGAATTTTGCCTTTTTGACCTCGACCAAAAACCAATTCCCGATGATCATCGCAGCTACTAAAACCGCAGCGTATTGGACAAGACTGGAGAATTTAAAACTATCCATTTGCGCATTTCCTTATTAATTCCAATATCTTTTTCACCCGATTCGCTAAAAACCGGATTGCGGTTATAATTTTCCCGCATTTTCACTGATGCAAATAGGCATTGATATTTTTAATATTTGCTGTATAGTGGGATCTTTAGAATGGCAGAGTATAAACCTGGATAACATAGAATTTCACAAGATACCTGAAGCAGTTCGCTGTTTTTCTGTTATGAAAACCCATTGTAATCTGCTAATAGATACCTGATGGTGTCTGGTACGCCTGGCAGGATTCGAACCTGCGGCCTACGGATTAGAAGTCCGTTGCTCTATCCAGCTGAGCTACAGGCGCACGCAAGCATCGTGCATATCACATGAAAGGGCCAGTGTCCACTTTAAAAATAGAGCCGGATACGGGTTCAGACCCAGGATTTTGATTATGCACCCAGGCATCGTGGGTAGCCCTAAACTACAATTGTCCGCTTATTTGAATTGTTATCATGAAGAGAAAAATGGCCAAAAAAAAGATCGCTAAAAAAAAGTCTGCTGAAAAAAACAAGCCGGAGCCGGCAAAGAAGACCACCGCCAAAACGACAAAGCCGTCTTCCGATAAGGCCCTGGTCAAGTTCGATCCGCTTCAGCGCTATTTAACGGAAATCAGCAGTTACAAACTGTTGACCCGGGAGCAGGAAAAAGAACTCGGCATTCGTGTTCGGGAACATGAAGATCAAGACGCGGCCTATCGGCTGGTGACATCCAATCTAAGACTGGTTGTAAAAATTGCACTTGAATTTCAGCGAGTATGGATGCAGAACCTGCTGGATCTGATTCAGGAGGGCAATATCGGTCTGATGCAGGCTGTCAAAAAGTTCGACCCATATAAGAATGTAAAATTTTCATACTATGCCTCTTTCTGGATAAAAGCATATATCCTGAAATTTATTATGGACAACTGGCGTCTGGTTAAAATCGGCACGACTCAGGGCCAGCGAAAATTATTTTTCAAGTTAAAAAAAGAGAAGCAGAAGCTAATCGATATGGGTTTTGAACCGAGGCCGAAACTGCTTTCGGAAAGGCTGGGCGTCTCCGAAAGGGAGATCGTCGATATGGATCAACGCCTTGACGGCTGGGATGTTTCCCTGGACGCTCCGTTAAAAGAGGATTCGGATACCGAACGAATTGAATTCTTAAGTACTTCAACCGATTCGATCGAGGACCAGGTCTCGAAAAAAGAAATTGAAGTCCTGCTGCACAACAAAATTGCCGAATTCAGGAAAAAAATGACACCGCGTGAAATTGAAATATTTGACCTGCGAATTTTTTCCGACAATCCGGTCACATTGCAGGAAATCGGTGATCGTTACGGGATCTCGCGCGAGCGCGTACGCCAGGTGGAAAAAAATATCATTAAAAAAATGAGAGAATTTTTCAAAAAGGAAATACCCGATTTTGCTTCTTACACCGAAGACGGCACTTCTGAATGAAATAAGGTTAGAAGTGTAATTGAAAACATAACGTGGACGATTAATTTATGAAAATCTATTACATGCTGCGAATCTTTTTTATATTCGCGATTTTTATTACTGTCGGATGCACGACCAACGCTATTGATCAAACTCCGACAGCGAAAAAGACAACAACTAATGGCCCCGCATTTTACGGCCCGGAAAACCAATACTACTACTTCACGGCAGCCCAGGTCCAACGCAAGCGAGGTAACCTTGACCAAGCGATCGTTTTGCTGCGCAAAGCGATCGAACTTGACTCCGAATCCGCCTACCTGCAGCGAGAACTTGCTACGATCTATTTGCAGAATAAGGAAGGGGACAAAGCTTTAGAGGTTCTGGAGGAGGTGCTGCGACAACACCCCAACGACGTCAAAGCCCTGATCATTTACGGTGGTACCAAACAGGTTCGGAAAGAGAATAATGATGCCATTGCCGCCTATGAGAAAATTCTCGCCCTGGATCCGAAACAGGAAAGAGTTTACAGCCTATTGGGAAATCTTTATCTGGAAGCCGGAGATGATGCCCGTGCCCAGGCTACGTTCATGCGGCTGATAAAAAATTTCCCGGCATCCTATGTCGGTCACTATTATCTTGGCCAAGTTAACGCCAGGCAGGGGAATGTAAAGGCGGCTGAGGAAAATTTTAAAAAGGCTCTCGAATTGGTTCCCGATCGGCCCGAGCCCAGGTTTGAGCTAATAGATTTGTACAAAGCGCAGGGGAAAAAAGCAAAAATAATTCAACTTTACGAAGATATTCTTAGCAGTAATCCCAGAAACATCAGAGCCGCCATTGAACTTGGATTTTATTATCACCAGCTGGGGATGAAGGCGGAAGCCCAGCAAATTCTGATGAAACTGGGCTCCAGAAGCCAACATGAATTTGAGGTTATCGTAACCGTTATCCAACTTTACATCGACCCTAAAAAATATGACGACGCACTGGTTGTTATCCAGGGTATGTTAAAAGGCCTGCCGGACAGTGCGGATCTTAATCACCTGGCAGGCATAGCCTATTACGGTCTTAAAAACAATGATCAGGCCATCGTTCATTTTAAAAAAGTAACGCCGCAATCCAGATTTTTTCAAGATGCGGTGGTGCATGTGGCATTTATTCTTCAAGAAGAAGGTAAAAATGAAGAGGCTATCCGATTCTTAAACACGGCCATTGAAAAAAATCCCGAAAGCCCGGATTTTAAATACTATCTTGGCACCTTCTATGAAGAGACGGGCGATTTTGAAAGTGCTGAAAAATATATCAGGCAGGCTATTGAGTTAGATCCCGCCAATCCACGCTATTTCTTCAGGCTGGGGGTTGTTTACGACAAGGGCAATAAAAAACAGGCTTCGATGGATGCAATGCGCAAGGTCATCGAGCTCGATCCCAAACATGCCAATGCGTTGAACTATTTAGGTTACACCTACGCCGATCTGGGTCAGAATTTGGACGAAGCCGAGCGTCTGATCAAGGAGGCTTTAAAGTACAAGCCCAATGATGGCTATATTACCGACAGCCTGGGATGGGTTTATTATAAAATGGGACAGTTCGACAAAGCGCTCATATATCTTAAGCGGGCAATTGAATTGGTTCCCGATGACCCCATTATGCTGGAACATATGGGTGATGCTTATCTGCAACTCAACGATAAGTCTAATGCTTTGAAATATTTTGAAAAATCGTTAAAAATTAAAGAAAAAGATAAAGAAAGTCTGGAAAAAAAGATTCGAAATTTGAAACGCAAAGGAACCTGAAGATTGGTTGTCTGTGGTTTTAATATTCTATATAATCAAACCACACTCCCCAAAATGAAACCCCGACCATTTCCGCTAAATCCATAAATCAATGAGAGCCATCCACCGTAACCTGTCCCATGCGATGATGATAGTAGTTGTATTCGCCTTTTTCGGGGGATGCAGCAGCATCACTGGTGGTCTTTCAAATGAAAAACAACCTCCTCCGGAACCAGCCGCAAGGGCTGAAGCCCAGGCGGTGCTTTCTCTCCTGAACCATATCAATGCCAAACTTGGCAATTTTAAGGGGATCGGAAAGATCAAAGTTTGGCGGAATGGAAGCCTAAAAATAGATGAACGGATCGCATGGATAGGATCTGAAACCAGCAAAATTAATATCGCCGTCTTGATCGGCGGACATCCGACCGTAAAGATGGCCAGCGATGGAAAGTGGTTTTACTATTATGAAGTGGGAACGGGTAAGCCAATTTACAAAAAAATTGCAGCTTCAAATGCCAATCTGGAGCGTATCCTCTCGATTTCGATCCAAACTGCTGATGTATTAAATCTGCTGGCGGGCAGGGTACCCATACGTGAACACCACAGCGCGATTTTAGAGAAACAGGAGGCTAAGCCGGGATATGTTCTGGTACTCAAAAAACGCTGGTGGGGAGTCATCGAAAAAATCTATGTAGATGAAACCAGAACCCGGGCTCACCAGGTTGAATTCTTTAATCGATCCGGTTCGCTGATTTATCGTGCTCGATTTGAAGCGATGCAAACGATTAAAGGGTATCTGGTTCCCGCCAGATTGAGCATCACCAATGGAGAAGATGCGGATTTCAAGCTCGATATCGAACGCTTCTGGGTCGACGTGGCGGTAACTTCCGCAATGTTTGTGCTGCAGCCACCGGAATGATTTTTTGTATTCATAAAAATTATATATGTAATAATTATTGGATATTATGAACTATTTTTTAAAGCATTATGAGAGATAATTTAACGGCCCCGAAAAGCAAAACAGATATTTCCCCGATCAAAACCATTTCCGTTTTCGGGCTGACCAAATCAGCCGCCGCAGCGCAATTGTCCGGATTTAAAAGGCTGTTTCCTCAATTCAAGCTTGGGTTGCAGGCAAAATTCCCGGTAGTCCGAGTCAAGGTCCAGGCCGATGGACCGAACCCGGTCCACTCAAAGGATCTGTTGGAGGATGGGATTCAGTGGGTGTGCCAAAGATTGGGAAACGACGTCTTCTCCGATTCCGGCCAATCCATGGAACATGTTGTGGGGATGTTGCTGCATGAGAAAAATGCCACCCTGGCCGTGGCGGAAAGCTGCACCGGCGGGTTAATAGCCAATCTGTTGACCGATGTGCCGGGAAGCTCCGACTATTTTCTGTTATCGGCCGTGACCTATGCCAACCAGGCTAAAATGAAAATTCTGGATGTCAACGCCAAAACATTGGAAAAAAACGGAGCAGTTTCCGAGCAGACTGCCAGTGAAATGGCCATGGGAGCTAGGAATGTCGTCGACGCAACTTACGGTCTTGCTACCAGCGGGATTGCCGGCCCGGG
>Ga0210062_1000594_pt1:5000-11130 | contig 11130 bp, 5 predicted proteins | sample Muzzi_CordA_D2_FD_185528 | JGI IMG/M metagenome (GOLD analysis project Ga0210062, IMG submission 185528) | Wetland microbial communities from San Francisco Bay, California, USA, that impact long-term carbon sequestration - Muzzi_CordA_D2 (SPAdes) | ecosystem: Environmental > Aquatic >...
GAGCCGCCTCAGAGCTTCTGGATAGGCCTCATGCTCTTGCTCCAGGATGCGCGCGGCCAGGCTCTCCGTCGTATCTCCGTCCTCGACCGGCACGCACCGCTGGACGACGATCGGCCCGCTGTCCAGCCCCTCGTCGACCAGGTGGACGGTGCAGCCGGACACCTTCACCCCGTGCTCCAGCGCCTGGCCCTGGGCGTCGAGTCCCGGAAAGGCGGGGAGCAGACTCGGGTGAATGTTGACGATCCGCCGCGGGAAGCGACCGACGAGCTCGGCCGAGAGGAGCCGCATGTAGCCAGCCAGGCAGACCCACTCCACCCCCACCTCCTCGAGGGTGGCCAGCACCTTCTGCTCGTGGGCGTGCCGGCTGGGCTCGTCCCGGTGGGCGATGGCGCGGGCCGGGAGCCCGAGCTCGCGGGCCCGTGCGAGGCCGGCGGCCTCGGGCAGGTTGGAGACCACCATGGCGATCCGCGCCGGCAGCTCGCCGCGCTCGATCGCCCCGTGGATGGCCAGGAAGTTGCTGCCCCGGCCGGACAGCAGAACGCCCAGCCTGGCGGGCTCGAGCACGCTCCCCACCTTGGCGCCCCGCTCAGTCATCGGCCGGCTCCTCGATCTCCGTGGAGCCCAGGTCGTAGGCCACCCCCGAGCCACCCTTCTGGATGCTCCCCTGCACGAACCCCTTGTGCTTGCGCTTCTTCAAGTCGGCGAGGATCTCGCCGAGGGACTCCTGGCCCACCACCAGGACCATGCCGACCCCCATGTTGAAGACCCGCAGCATCTCTTCCGTGGTCACCTCCCCGTGGCGCTGGATGAGGTGGAACAGCTCGGGCACCTCCCAGGTGCCGAAGCGCACCAGGGCATGGGTCTTCTTCGGCAGCACGCGGGGCAGGTTGTCGGTCAGCCCACCGCCGGTGATGTGGGCGAGGGCATGGAGGCCCGGGTGGCCGAGCAGCGGCTCGATGGCCGCGAGGTACGAGCGGTGGGGATCGAGCAGGATCTCGCCCACCGGCCGCCGGTCCTCGGCGCCGGGGATCGGCTCGTCCGGCGCGAGGCCCATGGTGTCGAAGAAGACCTTCCGGGCCAGGGAGTAGCCGTTGGTGTGAAGCCCGGCCGACGGCAGACCGACCAGGACGTCGCCGGGGCCGACCCGGTGCTCTCCATCGCTTCGGGGCAGAATCGCCGGTCGGTCGACCAGTCCGACGATGAAGCCGACCAGCTCGTAGTCGCCCTCGTCATAGAAGTCGGGCATCTCCGCGGTCTCGCCGCCGAGCAGAGCACAGCCGTTCTCGCGGCAGCCCGCGGCCACGCCGCCGACGAGCTCGACCATCGAGTCCGGCTCGAGCACTCCCGCCCCGACGTAGTCCATGAAGAAGAGGGGCCGCGCACCCTGGACCAGAATGTCGTTTACGCAGTGATTGACCAGGTCGGCGCCGACGCTCGAGTAGTCCCCGACCATGCGCGCCACCATCAGCTTGGTCCCCACGCCGTCAGCGGATGCGACCAGTACCGGGTCCTCGAGACCGGCAAGCTCCGGCCGGAAGAGACCCCCGAAGCTGCCGATCTCCGTCAGCACTCCGGAGGTGAACGTCTTCTTGGCCAGCTTCTTGACCTTCGAGAGGGCGCGGTCCTGGGCGTCGATGTCGACGCCGGCCGCGGCGTATGCAGAGGGCTTGGAGGGTTCGCTCATGGCTCCTTGATCCGCGAATGAAAGGGGGAGGCGCGCCGCCACCGATGCTAGCAGTCCGCGACGGAGGTCAGCAGACTCCGGATCAGGTTCCGTTTGGCGAAGTCGCCGAGACTGACGTAGTAGAAGAAGCCCTCCCGGCCAAGGAGCTCGCGCGTGATCCTCCGCACCGGCCAGCCCCGCTCCCTGAGCGTTTGCGCCTCCTCGGCCAGCCCATCCCACCAGGCAATCTTCCGCTCGATCGCCCCGCGGGCGTCCTCCACCAGCCCGGCGTGGGAGCAGATCATGAGCTCCGGATCGAGCGACCGCACCCGCCGCAACGACCGGACGTGCTCCCAGACGTCCTCGATCCGCCGCAGATACTTGACCCGCGGGTGAACGTAGAGGTCCCCACTGATCAACCACCGCCGCTCCGGCTCCCAGAGGCAGACGTGGGTGAAGGCATGCCCAGGCGTCGCGATCACCCGAAAACGGAGCTCGTCACCATCGAAGCGCGCCGCCACCCCATCACCCAGCGGCTCGGCCACGAACCGGCGCGGAGAGCTCCAGACCGCCCGCCGGTAGAGCGGCATGCGGAGGCCCTCGGCCAGAATCGGAACCGCCGACGCCGGCGCCAGAACCGGCAGACCGAGCTCCTGGAGCGCCGCCCCACCCCCGACGTGATCCTCATGGTGATGAGTCAGAACCACCCGCGAGAGACCACCGTCCTCCATCGCATCCCGACACCATGCCGCCAGGCGCGAAGCGGCCGGCGGCGGACCGGAATCGACGAGCAGATCCCCGATCTGAAAGGCCGAGACCTCGTGGAGCGGTCGACCCAGAAGCGTCTTGGCCATCCGGATGCGGGTGAACGGGCCGTGGCGCTCGACACGGAACATGGCGAAGGGAGCCTACCGGAGGCCGAGCATCAAGCAGCCCACGATCGCGCGATCTCGGAAGCGTTACACTTAGCGGAACCTCAAGGAGGAGCGGTCATGGAGCTCTCCCCCGTCCTCGTCGAGCAGTTGATCTACGGCGCCGAGAGCCAGCGCCGAAGGACCCAAGACTCACCGGTGCTCCCGGACGTGTGGGCGTACTACGCCACACCCTCGGCGGAGCCGGGCCGCCGGAGCCTGCTCGGCCCGCCTGGCGGCGACGCGAAGAAGGGCGGCCCCGTCCTCCTCGACCTCCTCCTCACCCCCTACCGCGGCGCCGGCCCCGCCCGGCTCGCCACCGAGGTGCGGCACCGCCTCGGCCGGGACCGGAAGGGCTCGAGGAAGCGGCGGGAGCCCCCCCGCATCGCCTACACCCAGCTCTACGTCGTCGCCCGCCTGGCGTTCGACGAGGTGATCCGGGTGCTGCTCCCCCTGACCCCCTGGTGGCGCGAGCTCATCTGGCGCGGCCGGTTCCGGGACGAGGACCACGACACTTTCGACGACCGCAGCCTGTCCGACGTGCTGAAGGGGCTGGAGGCACCGAAGCTCGTCGACGCCCTCGACGCGTGGAGCCGCACCCAGGCCCCCGACCTCTACCCGCCGGGCCAGTCCCGGACGACCGACCTCTGGCAGGACAGCGGCGAGCACCCGCGGGACGACCTGCTCTGGACGATCCGGATCGTCGGCGCCATCCAGTGGGCCCGGGAGCTCACGGCCCGCAAGGCGAAGGCCCAGGGCGTGGTCGTCGACGACTGGAACCGCGTCGCGTCTCTGCCCCTGGCTCAGGACGGCGAGAACGGGGCCGAGCGACAGGTCGACTACCAGCCACTGGTCGAAGCGGCCCTCCGGGTCCTTCTCGGAAGCGACCTCTCCGCCCTCGAGGCACCGGCTCCGTCCCTCTGGCTGGTCAACCGCAATCGCCAGGCGTCCCGAGCCGTCAAGGACAGCCGGCGGGCGGTCAAGGCCGACGCCGCGGCCCAGCTCTTCGAGATCGAATGCCGCCGCCTGAGCTGGGCGATCATCGACAGTGGCATCGACGCGACCCACCCCGCGTTCCTCGAGCCGACGAAGAACGAAGCCCCGTGGCATCGGCGCTCACGGGTGAAGAGAACCTACGACTTCACCCGCATTCGCCCCCTCCTCGACCAGGAGGTCGTGCGCGAGCTGCTGGAGGCGGAGGACATCCTCTCCCAGTCGTTCGACGACCCACGGCTCGACGACCAGCTCGCCGGAATCCGGGTCCTGCTCCACCGGGAGGACGCCGTCGACGCCGCCCGGGAGGAAGGAGGGGCTGGTCGCTTCGACCCCTCCCGAGGCCGCCTGCGCATCCAGCTCCAGGAGCTGTCGAACCGGCTCCAGACCGGACGCGAGATCGACTGGGAGCTCCTCGACCCGCTGCTCCGTGTTCACCACGACGAGACCTACGAGCGCCCGGTCAGCAGCCACGGCACCCACGTGGCCGGCATCCTGGCCGGGGACTGGAAGGAGAAGGGTCTTCAGGGGATCTGCCCCGACATCGGCCTCTACGACCTCCGGGTGCTCGATCCCCACGGGCCCAACGACGAGTTCACCGTGCTCGGCGCGCTCCAGTTCGTCCAATACCTCAACAAGCAGCGTGAGACGCTGACCATCCAAGGGGCCAACCTGAGCCTGTCGATCCGCCACTCGGTGACGAACTACGCCTGCGGCCGGACCCCGGTCTGCGACGAGTGCGAGCGGCTGGTCGCCTCCGGCGTGGTGGTCGTCGCCGCGGCCGGCAACGCCGGCTGGGACGACGACCTCGCACGGGCCGCCGCGGGGGCCGGTTACCGGGTCGTCTCGATCACCGACCCCGGCAACAGCGAGGCGGTGATCACGGTCGGCGCCACCCACCGGAACCGTCCCCACACCTACGGCGTGAGCTTCTTCTCCAGCCGGGGCCCGACGGGGGACGGCCGCTCCAAGCCGGACCTGGTGGCCCCCGGCGAAAAGATCACCAGCACGGTGCCCGGGGGCTCCGGCCTCAGACGGGAGGACGGCACGAGCATGGCAGCCCCCCACGTGAGCGGCGCCGCGGCGCTCCTGATGGCCCGCCACCACGAGCTGATCGGCAGGCCGCGGCGCATCAAGGAGATCCTGTGCAGCACCGCCACCGACCTGGGGCGGGAACGGCCGTTCCAGGGAGCGGGCATGCTCGACGTGCTCCGCGCCCTCCAGTCCCTCTGAGGCGACCCGTCGCCGAACACGGAAAGGAAAGCCCATGCTCTTCGCCCTCGAAGCACTCCGCGCCGAAGCCGGCGACTGCCTCCTCCTCCACTACGGCGACCCGGCAGCGCCGCGGCTCATCGTCATCGACGGGGGCCCGACCACCGCCGTCTACGACCGGCTCCGGAACCGGCTCGACGCCCTCCGCGACGAGCAGGGCCTGACGGACGCAGACCGGCCCCTGCCGATCGAGCTCCTCATGGTGAGCCACATCGACGACGACCACATCGACGGCATCATCCGGATCACCGGCCAGCTCCTCGAAGAGATCGACGAAAAGGGGCGGGGCTCCTACAAGATCAAGACGATGTGGCACAACGCGTTCGACGACCTGATCGGCAACCGGTCCGAGGACCTGCGCACCACCAGCCGCGATGCGGTCCAGGCCGCGTCCGTGGGCGGCTCCCTCCTCGACCAGGACCTGGTCGAGCACGACACCGCCCTGGTCATCGCCAGCATCAACCAGGGGCGCACCCTCCGGGACAACGCAAATCTCCTCGGGCTCCACCCACCGCTCCTCGTGGCGGAGGCGGCCGAGCAGCCGAGAAACTTCGGCGCCGGCCTGACGCTCCGCCTCTGCGGGCCCCTCCGTACCCAGCTCGAGGCCCTCCACGCCGAGTGGGAGGAACACCTCGAGACGCTCGAACGGGAGGGCAAGCTCGACCAGGCCGAGGCGGCCGCCTTCGTCGACAGCTCCGCTGCCAACCTGGCGAGCATCGTCGTCCTCGCCGAGTCCGAGGACGGCAAGACCATGCTCCTGACCGGGGACGCCCGGGCCGACTTCCTGGTCAAGAGCCTCGAAGCCCAGGGGCTCCTCGAGAACGGCCGGCTCCACGTCGACCTCTTCAAGCTCCCGCACCACGGCAGCGACCGGAACGTCGAGCGCTCCACCTTCCGCCGGATCACGGCCCGGCACTACGTCATCTCGGGCGACGGCAAGCACGGCAACCCGGAGGTCGAGACCTTCGAGCTCCTCTTCGGCGGCCGGGAGGACGCGGGGCTCCTCGACGAGCCGTTCACCCTCCACCTGACCTACGACCCGGAGGACTTCCGGCCGCACCGAGGCCACGACTACCCCCTCGCCCGCCTCCGGGAGGTGCTCGACCGCGCCCGGCAGGACGGCCACGACTTCGAGGTGGTCCACCCGGCGGATGACGAGGAGTCTCTTACGGTGGAGCTCTAGCCCGGATAGTTCACGATTGCTCGTCGCGAACCGGCGTAGATGCCCGCGGATGCAAGGCGCGCGACGTCGAGGACGACGCAGGCGTACTTGCAGTCCGTTGAGGAGGCC
>Ga0210062_1000596_pt1 | contig 11120 bp, 10 predicted proteins | sample Muzzi_CordA_D2_FD_185528 | JGI IMG/M metagenome (GOLD analysis project Ga0210062, IMG submission 185528) | Wetland microbial communities from San Francisco Bay, California, USA, that impact long-term carbon sequestration - Muzzi_CordA_D2 (SPAdes) | ecosystem: Environmental > Aquatic > Marine >...
TTCGATCAAGGGTGATTCGGCCGAAGCGAAGGGCAGCCCCGAGGATACGGAAATCAAGGTCAAGGAATCCATTGAAAAACAGCTGAAGGAAAAATTTTCCGGTGTGCTGGATGACCCTGTAATGGTTGAGATTTTCAACGCTGCCAGCAGGCAATTAAGGAAAGATTTCCAGAACCACGAGAGTTAAAATGAGCCTTCCTGATCTGCAAAAAATCATCGCCCGAATTGACGACCTGCCAACCCTGCCGCGTACTGTCTTAAAAATTACCGAGCTGGTCAACAATCCGAAATCCTCGGCCAAGGATCTGGCCAGGATAATTACCGACGACCAGGTGCTGACTGCCAGGCTGCTGAAGCTGGTCAATTCATCGTTTTATGGATTTCCCCAAAGGATATCCACCGTTACGAATGCCATTGTGCTGCTTGGTTTCGACGCAATTCGCAGTTTGTTGTTAACGACTTCCGTATTTGATTTATTTGCCGGGCGCAACAAAAAAAGCAAACAGGATCAGGAGAAATTCTGGGATCATTCCTTGGGATGTGCTGTCGGGGCCAAGGTGATCGGCAATTATTTGCGCTATGATAAAATCGAAGAACTCTTTGTCTCCGGACTCTTGCACGATATCGGGAAAATCGTTGAGATGCTGTTTTTGCCGGATGAGTTTGCCCAGGTGGTGACCGCTATCAATCAAAATGATATCTTGATGATAACCGCCGAGGAAAAAGTTTTGGGATACAGCCACGCCGAGATCGGCAAACTGCTGGCCGATAAATGGAATCTGCCGGTCAAGCTTGCACAGGTCATTGCCCATCATCACCAGCCGGACGCTGCCGGCAGCTTTACCCTGGAAACGGCTATTGTTCATCTGGCGGATATTTTATGCCGGGCGCTGAATATGGGATACGGGGGGGACAATAAAATTCCGCCTCTGGACAAATTGGCCTGGGCGAGCCTGAGAATCAAAACCGATTCCATTGAGCCGATCATGGAAACGATGCGAGATGAGTTCAGCGATATCAGCACCTTCATTGCCTAAGTCGAATAAATCACCGGTAAACTAACTTTATAGATCTGAATATCTGCTGGGATACTCAGACAAGGGCCTAAGATTTACGCATCTCAATTTCCGCATTCCGACTTCAAAAACTTCTGTCATCCGCCATCTGTCCTCTGTTCTCTGATATCTGTCGTCTGCCCTCAACCCTCAAAAAAATCTTCAGTTTTTAACTTGACGACCGATATAGGGTATCAAGGTTTGACCGTGCCATCGATCTGCATCTGCTGACTTGAAGGGAATATTTATGAGTTTGATCAATTCACTGGATTTGAAGTCGTTAATAACCAATGTCGTCGGTAATGTATTTGATACCATGCTTTCGATGGAGGTGGAATCTATGGAAGGCCAACCATTGGAGTCCAATAACGGAACTCAGATCGTTGGATCAGTGGGTTTTGCCGGGGCGGTGCTGGGCAACCTGAACTTGCATGTCAATGAAGAGTTTGCCTGCCGGATAACTGCTGCGATGCTCGGAATGGAAACCGATGAGATCGAAGGCGACGAGGAAGTTCATGATGTCATCGGTGAGCTGTGCAATATGATCTGTGGCGATTTAAAGTCCCGCTTGTGTGATGTGGGTCTGACTTGCGAACTGTCAATTCCGTCTATTACTTCCGGCAAAGAATTTAAAATTGAATCCAGAGGATGGGATCGGAGCGAACATTTTGGTTTTCGCAGCCACAACCACACCGCTCTGGTGGCAGTTTACATGAAATCGGCCAACTAATTTTATTGGAGGAACGTTATGGCATTAAAAGTTTTAACAGTTGATGACAGCAAAACCATTAGAATGATAGTAAAAAAAGCTTTTAAGCAATATGACTGTGCGATGTTTGAAGCTGAAAACGGGGTGGAAGGATTGGCTATGACCGCCAAGGAAAAGCCGGATTTAATCGTTTTGGATATTACGATGCCGGTGATGAATGGCATCGAGATGCTTGAAAGACTCAAGAGCGAAGCGACGCTAAAGGACATTCCCGTGATTATGCTGACGGCAGAATCCGGTAAAGACAACGTCATGCAGATTGTAAAAATGGGGGTCAAGGATTACATGGTCAAGCCTTTCAAAGGCGAGGATCTGATTGGTCGTGTTGAAAAAATTATGAAGCTGACGCTCAAGTCCGCAGATGATGGTACGGCGGATAATGGCAATAAATATTTCTCACAGATTGAAGATGTGACTGTTATGGCATTACCGCTAAGGGTCACCCGACCGGTATCGGTGGAAGTCGAAAGCAAGTTGCAATCAAAACTCAAAGACATGGCGGAATCACAGCATAAAAAAATGATTCTGGATCTTTGCAAGGTCGCAGAGACCAATGTTTCCCTTATCAAACTGATCATATCGACACTCCAGCGCTGTCAGTCGGCCAAAGTTGCGGTGAAGGTGGTGGCATCCGCCAAACAGGGCGAGGAGCTGAAATCATTTCAGGAAACCGGTGGAATCCCGGTTTTGAATACGATTGAAGAAGCCCGAGGTGCACTTTCCTGAACGAAAAGGGCAATGCCTGCAGTCAGGTTGAATTGTTTTTCGCAAAATAAAGATCCGGTTTCGCAATTTGCACAATTTTTACCAATGAATTCGCCCGATGGCGAAATTGATATGAGAGGATTCGAATGCACGACCCGGCCCTGGCCATGAGGTGGCTAACTGATTAAATTCATAAGTCGATCTGTCGGCCTGTTTCGCTCCGGTAACTTCGATCGGTTCCGTGACTGAGTCATCATCGGGACGGGGATATACCGATGATTTGCTATTTGCTTCGAATTCCGTCAGCTATTCTGTCTTCGTTTTTTGCAATTTGCAAAAATTGAAGGGGGAGTCCCGTGGCTAGGCGGCGCCTTAAAATCTGGATTTTAGTAGAATTCACTTTTTAATGCCCGGGTCGCTTGAAAGCTTAAAAAAAAATATCCCACAAAATGTAGTATCAACTCATCCCTCCAGCATACTTCATATAGCGAATTTTTTCGGCAATCCTTTTTGAACCGATCCGGTTGTCTTCTGCTCATCACGCGTGAAAATTTATCACGGCATGGATATTGCTACTTCCGTAAGCTGCCTGAGTCGAGGGATCAGGCAACCTCAAGGTCATTCTAGCTTCAATTTTTCTTGCTGAAGAAAAAATCTTTTTAATCTGGTGATGATACAGCAATAACTTTTTAATTGTACGAGGAGGATGGAGTGCAGAACGCAGCCCTACATAAAACCACATCTGATGCATCGGATCCATGCGAGGTTCAATCCTTAGAAGTGAAAGAAGAATGCGGTTTTCATTCTATTATCGGACAAAGCCGTAAAATGCGTGAAGTATTTGATCTTGTTCAGAAGGTGGCGGACTGCGACAGCACCATCCTTTTAAATGGTGAAACCGGGACCGGTAAGGGAATGGTGGCCAAAGCCATTCATCACCGGTCCAAACGCATAAATAAACCTTTTATTTCAATTAATTGCGGTGCCATCCCTGAGAATTTGCTGGAAAGTGAACTGTTCGGGCATGTTCGTGGCGCTTTTACGGGCGCGACATCTTCGAAACAGGGCAAATTTGAATTGGCTGACGGCGGGACGATTTTATTGGACGAAATCGGTGATATGAGCTCCGACCTGCAGGTTAAGGTTCTGAAGGTGCTGGAAGAAGGTGAATTTGAACAGGTCGGGGGCAGCAAAACCATCAGGGTCGATGTCCGCATCATTGCCGCCACCCATCGTGATCTAAGTGAAGAAGTGCAAAAAGGTAATTTTCGCGAAGATCTTTATTACCGGCTCTATGTTATTCCGCTAATGCTGCCGTCGTTGAGGGATCGCAGATCGGATATACCATTTCTTATTTCGCATTTTATGGAACAGTCCAACCAGAAAAATGGTCGCAGGGTCCAAGAAATTACCCAGGAAGCGCTGGACATGATGATGAACTACTCCTGGCCTGGAAATGTCCGGGAACTAAAAAATATGATCGAGCGACTGGTTGTTCTGGGTGGCGTCGGCAAGATTAGCGCCCAGGATTTGCCTCCCGAACTAAAAGCCAGCCATAAATTTGAACCGTCGACTTCCATCGAGATTTCAGATGAAGGTATCTGTCTGAACAGTGCCGTAACTGAGTTTGAAAAAGCGCTGATCCTGCAGTCGCTGGAAAAAACAAAATGGGTAAAAAATAAGGCTGCCAAGCTCCTTCATCTGAACCGGACCACTCTGGTTGAAAAAATAAAACGGCACCATCTGCAACCCTGTAATGCCTGATCCAATTGAATGTTGAAGATTGAATAATTAAGGAATTCTGTCTTCTTAAATGCGGATGCTACCTTCTACGTTTAAGAAGACGAAAATAAAATAGATAGAATTCCTCAATTCCTCAATTCTTCAATTTACAATCTTCAATCGTCAATAATTATTTACACGCCTCCAATCCGGTCCCCTTTTATCTCACAGATTGTTAATAGATTCACACCCTAATTATGGCGTCAACGCAGTGACTCATTTCAACCAAAAATTGACTAATTCGGCTGCCTCCAGTCGAATTGGCAACCAATTCAAATATCATAAAACTATCTGATATTATAATAAATAATATGATTCGGACAGGCCGGTGGGCTGATCGGTCGATGGCATGAAATTTGCTGATATGTAAAAGGTTTAGCCAACCATCCATAAATTAATTTAGCCTTTGACCTTTTTAAAAGGAAAAAACGTTTGCAGGATATGCCGCCCATCTTAGTTGTTGACAGCCAACCGGACATGCGGACCGAGCTCGAGCAATGCTTAAATCGTGTCGGATTTTCGGTTGAAAGTGCATCGGATGGTGCGGAAGCCCTGGACATGTTCAAATCCGTTAAGTACAGCATGGTGATTGCCGATGAACAATCCTCCGGGCGTGGCGGCCTGGATGTGTTAAATTCGGTCAAACAGATATCCCCGTTCATGCCGGTAGTTATCATGACGGCCCAGGGAAGCGTCCACAATGCTGTTGGAGCGATGCAGGCTGGGGCCTGTGATTATATCCTGAAACCATTTTCGATTGAAATCCTTGAAAAGACGGTTAAAAATGCCATAGGCGTTTGGGCCGGCCAGGCAGAATTAAAGTCCGGCGGTGAAGCGGTCCATAGTCTAAAAGCCGGCAAAGAAATCATTACCCGCAGTCCGAAATTAAAAGATATATTAAAACAGGCCCGCGACATTGCCCCCAGCAACGCCACGGTGCTCATTCAGGGTGAAAGTGGTACCGGCAAGGAATTGCTCGCCGCCTATGTTCACCGCCACAGTCTTCATCCAGAGGCTCCCTATCTGGCGATCAACTGCGCCGCGTTGCCGGAAACACTGGCTGAAAGCGAATTGTTTGGGCACGAGAAAGGTTCATTTACCGGAGCCGTGGGGCGCAAGATCGGAAAGTTCGAACTGGTTAAAATGGGAACCCTGGTCCTAGACGAGATCAGCGAAATGCCCCTGCCGCTTCAGGCCAAATTACTGCGGGTGTTGCAGGAAAGAGAAATTGATCGGGTCGGTGGTACACGGCCGATTCCGATCAGTGCCCGAATAATCGCTATCAGCAATGTGGATCTCAAGCAGGCGGTGAAAGACGGCAAGTTCAGGGAGGATTTGTATTATCGCATCAATGTGATCCCCCTGAGGCTCCCGCCCCTGCGGCAAAGAAGGGAAGATATTGAGGCGCTGGCCTGCTATTTCATGGAAAAATACTGCCGATTGAATCACAAAGAAATAAGCGGAATTGACACCGGCGCCATGGATGTGCTGCTGAATCATACCTGGGGGGGCAATGTGCGTGAGTTGGAAAATACCATTGAACGAGCGGTGCTGATTGCCGGCGGGCGGCATATTTCACCTCAGAATCTCCTGCTGGAGACATCTGAAAACAGAGCCCAATCGTCGGGTGCAATTCGGGTTAAAGCGGGACTGACTGTGCGCAATATGGAAAAAGAGCTCATCTTTCGAACCCTGCAGGATGTCAATGACAACCGAACCCAGGCGGCCGAACTTTTAGGGATCAGCATTCGAACCCTGAGAAACAAACTGCGCGAATACAAAGAAGAAACGGCAAGCTGAAAGATCAAGGCTCAAAGTTGATAGCTCAAAGCTCAAAGGTGGAAGGTCAAAGGAAAAAGGTCAAAGGCGAAAGGTCAACGGGACAGGACAGAGGCTTTTGAAATGGGAAGTTGGAAGGCGGACAAAATTGGAAATCCGCAATTCGAAATCCAGAATTTTTCATCTGTCTTCTGATATCTGTTTTCTGACCTCTGACATCTGCCGTCTGTTCTCTGGCTTTTGGTACGGAAATTGCTTTTCATTAAGTTTGGAATACGATCATACCATTTTGAAGGGATAGAAAAAGTGCCAATGGATGGAATTTTTAATAAGACAATATCTTTGCTGGAAAGATCTTTGGATTTGAGATCCCTGAATCAACGGGTGCTGGCATCTAATCTCGCCAACGCAGATACGCCGAATTACAAAGCGGTTGAACTTGGGGTGGCAGAAGAAATGAACCGGAAAAATGAATCTAATACAAGCCTTGTGCTTGTGAGAACACATGTCAACCATCTCCCGATTAAAAATATGCCGGTGGATAATATAAAGCTTAAAACTGCCAAGGCCCCTGATTTCAGCTTAAGGGGCGACGGCAATACCGTTGATATTGATCGAACCATGGGGAATCTGGCCAAAAACACACTGTTGTACAATGCCGCAACCCAGCTTATTTCAAAACAATTTAAGGGCTTAAAGAATGCGATCAACGGAGGAGGTAAATAATGGATTTTTTTGATGCGCTAAATACGAGTTCGGCGGCGCTAAGTGCCCAGAGGCTTCGCATGAATCTGATTTCAGGTAATCTGGCCAACGTCGGTACAACCCGCACCCAAGAGGGTGGTCCTTACCGCCGCAAAGAGGCAGTTTTTGCCGCCCAGCCGGTGGAGCAGTCTTTTAAACGAATTCTGGCGGACCGCCGCAACAAAAACCTGTCCACTGTGCAAGTCGCGGCAGTCATTGAGGATCAAAATCCTCCAGTTATGAAATATGACCCCCAGCATCCGGATGCGAATGAGAAGGGTTATGTGGCCATGCCGAATATTAATTTGATGGAGGAAATGGTCAACATGATTTCAGCTACCCGCAGCTACGAAGCGAATGTCACCGCCCTGCAGGCAGCTAAAGATATGGCATTAAATGCTCTGGAGATAGGACGTTAGTGATGCAAGATATTAAAATACAAAACCCGGCTCAATCGTTGATCGGACCGAAGTTCAGCACAAATCAGACCCAGGACAACAGTTCATCTTCTTTCGGCAAGGTATTGCAGCAGTCCATTGAGCAGGTCAACCGGCTTCAACTGGAAGCGGATGCGAACATTAACGACCTGGCCACCGGCAAGCAGCCTGACATTCATCAGACCATGATAGCCGTGGAGAAAGCCAGCGTATCTTTCGAGTTGCTGATGCAGATCCGCAACAAAGTTATTTCAGCTTATGATAATTTGATGCGCACCCAGGTTTAGTAGGGGTTAAGATTTGATTTTACCAAGTGCAAAATTAGGCTCCTGTGCTTGGCCGTTGATACCGGGCTATAAAAGCAATCTCAACCGTTCAGAGGTTCAGGGTTCAGAGGTTTGAAGGTAATGTCTTTTCTAAAACTTCTCGAAAAATCGAAATATATAAAGAAATATAGGTAAGATAAATTTCGTAAATCCGGGTTGTCTAGCCTTGAACCTTGACGGTGTCGTAAAAAGTCGTTCTAATGTCTGGATACCCGCCTTCGCGGGTATGACGGTCTTTGTAACCAACTGCTATTTTGCGTTTTTTTGTCATTCCCGCGCAGGTGGGAATCCAAGAAAAATGGTAAATTCGACTTTTTACGGTTTCATCAACCTTGAACGTTGAACGCTGAACCTTTGAAACTGAAACCTGTCATCGGTAGGTAGAATTATGGAAGTCCTTCGTCAAATATTGTCCCAACTTAAAGCCACGTTCCGGAACCTCAGTCGAGGTAAACAAATCACCCTGGTGACGCTAATCCTGGGCTCTTTGGCAGGCTTTATTTTTCTCATGAATTGGTCCGGGAAAAGCGAATTCCATCCGCTCTATACCAAGCTGGATCCGGAAGATGCCGGTATTATTCTGGCCAAACTCAAAGAGCAAAAGATTGAATATCGACTTGCTTCCAACGGCAACACCATTTTGATACCCCAGGAAAATATATACGAAACCCGGATGAAAATGGCATCCGAAGGGTTGCCCCAGGGCGGTGGGATCGGTTTTGAAATATTTAATGAAACCAAACTCGGGATGACCGAATTTGCCCAGAATGTTAATTACCAAAGAGCCCTTCAGGGGGAATTGTCCCGAACCATCAACCGGATCGCGGAAATTGAGAGTTCCAGGGTCCATATTGTACTGCCCGAAAAATCACTTTTCGTGGAAGAATCCGAGCCGGCAACCGCTTCAGTAGTTTTGCAGCTGCAGGCCGGCAAATGGCTGAATCAGGGTCAAATTAACGGCATCGTGCATTTACTGTCTTCCAGCGTTGCGCGTTTAACTCCTGAAAATGTCACAATCGTCGATCAGAATGGCAAGTTGCTCTCCGGCAACCAAGGTGACTCATCTTTCGGAAGTCTCAGTTCAAACCAGCTGGAATACCAGGCCCGGGTTGAAAAGAACCTTGAAAGTCGTGTCAGAACCATGCTGGAGTCGGCTTTGGGAGAGGATAAGGCCATTGTCAGATTGTCCTGCTCGTTCGATTTCAAAAGCCAGGAGAAAACCGAAGAACTCTACCTGCCGGATAACCGGGTGGTTCGCAGCGAACAGGCCTTGAATGAATCATCAACCGCGCCGGAGATCACACCCCAGGGCGTTCCGGGCGTCCGATCCAACATTCCGGGAGATATCCTATCCAGCGAACAGAACCAGTCGACAGCCAGGTCCTCGATTTTTGAGAAAAAGGATCGCACCGTCAATTATGAAATCGGCAAGGTAGTCAGCCATATCAAGGAACCGGTGGGGGAACTGACACGGGTTTCGATTGCCGTTCTGGTCGACGGCACTTACCAGCGTGTTGCGAAAAACGATGGCAAGGTCGACTGGGATTACATTCCCAGAACCGCTGAGGAAATGCAGAAATTTGAGAACATTGTCAAGCGAGCCGTGAATTTTAACGAGTCCCGGGGCGATGAAGTCGAAATTGTAAACATCCCTTTTGAAACCACCAAGCTTGCCATGAAGGAAGAAGCCCCTGTTGAGGGGCAATGGATCGGTTTGTTAAAAAAATATCAGCCTTACATGAAATACGGTTTTTTAAGTCTTTTCCTGATATTATCGTTCCTGTTTTTCGTCAGACCGCTGGTGAGATGGCTGACGGAGTACTCATTCGGCGATCTGGAAATGTTCAGACAACTGCCGCGAACGGTGGGTGAACTCGAAGGGCAACTTGGTCCGGCGTCCCAAAGGTTAACCTTTAGAGATCAGGCATCACAAATGATTGCCAACGAAAATGAAACATCCATGGGCGTCATGCGGGATTGGATCAAAGAGAGCTAGCGTCCTTTAAAGTAATTTTGTACATTTTGGGGCAAGATAAATATTGCATACCGATAAGGCTGCCCAAAGAAATGCCTAAAATTTAAAAATGCCTAAAGTGCCTAAAATTAAGGTATTAGATCGAATTTATAAATATATCACCGCTATGCTGACTACTGAATATTTAAGCTATTTTTTTTAGGGCCTGACATTAAAGATAAAAAAAAGACGGAGCGAAGCGACACTTTAATTTTTGGCACTTTAGACATTTTAGATCACTTTGGGCATTTTCTTAAGCTATGGATCCACGAAATATATCCAACTCTTTAAAAGCCGCTATTTTGATACGGTCCCTGGGATCAGAAACAGCAGGCAAGATTTTCACCGGTCTCAGCGAAGATGAGAAACAGGTGGTCAAAGGCCACCTGGATCAGATGGGGGTGGTATCAGCGGAAGTCATCGAATACGTGGCCAAAGAGTTTATGGATACCGCGGCCCTGAGAGCACACCGGGGCCAGTTGGCCCCGCCGGCCAAACCTAAAAATCAGCGTGATAAGGAAGGTGAAGGCGAAGCCAAGGATGATCTCGAGGGGCTCAAGGCTATTGAATCTCTTGGTGCGGATGAAATTTACGAGCTCATTAAAGATGAGCATCCCCAAACGATTGCCATCATTTTAATTCATCTTAAGACAGCTATCGCCAGTGATGTTCTGTCTCAGCTATCGGATGAAATCAAAACCGATGTGTCCGTCCGGGTGGCCACCCTGGATAAGGTCAACGCGGACATGGTTGATGAGGTTAATTTCGTCTTTAATGAGATTCTTAAAAATAAGAAAAGCTCGGTGGCCCACATCAGCGGCGGCATTGACCGGCTGGCCGAGATCCTGAATCAAACGGATGAGATTTCGAGTGAATTGATTTTAAACGAGATCGAAGAAAACGATGCCGACATGGCGGCCCAGATCAAACAGAAGATGTTTGTATTTGAAGACCTGGTGCTGGTGGACGATCGCGGATTCCAGAAACTGCTGCGCAAAGTCGAGACGGTGGAACTGGCCATTGCGCTTAAGGCGGCATCTGAAGAAGTTAAGGACAAAGTTTTCAGGAATATGTCGGAACGCGCCGGTGCCATGCTGCAGGAAGAAATGGAAGACCTCGGGCCGGTCAGGATGAAAGAAGTCTCCGATGCCCAGAGTGGCATAACCAGCATTATTCAGGAAATGGAAGCCAAGGGAGAAATTATTATCAGTGGACGCCGAGGAGAAGAAATTATCACTTAACACTGAAGTCGGTCCCTATCCGAACAGGCACACCGGTTTCAGGTTGCATTATTTCCCGGATATTCCGGTTGATGATCCGGACAATGCGCGTGTATGCGTGCCGCTGGAAGATAAATTTCGACGGATTCGCTATGATGATGGTGAGTCAAGTTGTCCAAATTTTTCATCCGAGCTCGATGACCACCAAACCCGCTCCAATCAAAAACCTGCTTCGGCCGACAGGGTCGATGTGCAAACCTATCAGAAAGGATTCAACGATGGTTTCGAA
>Ga0210062_1000597_pt1 | contig 11114 bp, 7 predicted proteins | sample Muzzi_CordA_D2_FD_185528 | JGI IMG/M metagenome (GOLD analysis project Ga0210062, IMG submission 185528) | Wetland microbial communities from San Francisco Bay, California, USA, that impact long-term carbon sequestration - Muzzi_CordA_D2 (SPAdes) | ecosystem: Environmental > Aquatic > Marine >...
AGCAGTTCGAGGACCGCCAGGCCACCCTCCTTCTTGAGATCGAGAGCGATGCTCTCGACGCCCGAGAGAAGGAGCGCCGCGAGAGCGCTTCGCCCCTTGACCAGGGGCGGCGCCAGGCGCACCGGGTCGCCCTGGCTCGGCTCCTCCACCTTCACCACCCGGGCGCCCAGATCGGCCAGCAGATGGGCGGCCAGGGGACCGGGCAGGTGGCGCGTCAGGTCGACGACCAGGAGCCCGGAGAGCGGCGACGCGGCCAGGGCTAGCCCGGATATCTCACGCATGCTCGTCGCGAAACGGCGTAGATGCCCGGCCTACCTCTCCACCACCATGGCGTGCCCCATGCCGCCCGCCGCGCAGACCGTCACCAGCCCGAGGCCCACGTCGCGGCGGCGCATCTCGTACAGGAGCTGCATCACCACCCGGGCGCCCGTGGCGCCGAAGGGATGGCCGATCGAGATCGAGCCGCCGGTGACGTTGACCCGGGCCAGGTCGATCTCGCCCACCGGCTTGCTCCGGCCCAGCTCCTCCTCGGCGAACTTCTTCGACGCCAGCGCCTTCAGGTTCGAGACGATCTGGGAGGCGAACGCCTCGTGCATCTCGATCAGGTCCATGTCGGCGAGCTCCACCCCGCCCCGCTCGAGGGCCACGGGCGCGGCGTAGGCCGGCGCCTGGAGGAGCTGCCCACCCGGATCGAGGGCGGTGAACGCGAACGAGCGGATGTAGCCCAGGGGCTCGTAGCCCAGGGCCTTCGCCTTGTCCTCGCTCATCAGGAGGACGGCCGAGGCGCCGTCGGTCAGCGGGCTCGAGTTGCCGGCGGTGAGCGTGCCGTAGCGCTTGTCGAAGACCGGCCGGAGCTCGGCGAGCTTCTCGAGCGACGTGTCCGAGCGCACACCGTTGTCGACGGCGACGGCCTCGTCGTAGCGGGGCGGCGGGAAGACCGGGGCGATCATCTCGGCCATGCGGCCGTCCTCGATGGCGGCAGCGGCCCGGTGGTGGGAGGCGAGGGCGACCTCGTCCTGGGACCGGCGGGAGATGTCGTTCTCCTTCGCCATCTTCTCGCCCGACTCGCCCATGGACATGCCGGTCGTGTACTCGGCGATAGCCGGCGCCTGGGGCGCCAGGTCCTGGGGCCGGAGCTTGGCGAGCGTCCCCACCTTCGCCTGGACGCTCTTCGCCCGGGAAAGCGCCACGAAGGTCGCCGACGCCTTCTTCGAGAACAGGATCGGCACGTTCGACAGGGACTCGGCGCCGCCGGCCAGGACCACCTCCGCCTCGCCGGTGAGGATCGCCTCGGCGCCGAAGCAGATGGCGCGGTTCGACGAGGCGCAGGCCAGGTTCACGGTGGTGCCGGGGATGTCCATCGGCAGACCGGTGCGGAAGATCACCTCCCGGCCCAGGTTCGGCGCCTGAACCGACGGGATCACCGTTCCGAAGACCGACAGGTCGATCTCCGCCGGGTCGATGCCGGTCCGCGCCACCAGCTCGCCGACGGCGGCACCCGCCATGTCGATGGTGTCCATGTCCTTGAACGCCGTGCCCGCCTTGACGAACGGCGTGCGGCAGCCGTCGACGATGGCGATCCGTCCTCCCGGGCCCTCGAGCTTCTGCTTCTTCGTCTTGTGGGAGTGGACGGAAAGGCCGGTCTTGACGGTGTCGGCCCGGACGCTGATCTCCTCCGCGAGGGAGGCGTTGTTCTCCGGCCGGAGCGGCGCCGGGAGCTCGCCGTGGCCGTTGCCTTCGGTGGAGCGCTTCGGTGTGTCAGCCATGGGAACGGTCTCCTTGCTCGGTCCAGGGTCTCTACGGCGGGAGCGCACCGGCCGCACGGACTCCTGGGAGCCGTTATACCATGGGATGCCGCGGCGCGGCGGCAGGCACTTTTCGCTCTCCGGCAGCCACCGAAGAGGCCGGTGCCACCGACGGCGACCGCCGCCCCTGTTGCCGGCCGTCACCAACCGAGGAGACTCCGCGATGCACGAGACCATCGATCGTCCGAACCAGACCGCCGGCCGTCGCGCCGTCCAGCTCACCGCCCTGGCTCTGGTCGCCGGGCTCGCCCTGGCCCTGTTCGCGGCGCTCGCACCCCCGGCCGCCGCCGGAGCCCTCTCCCACGACGAGGCCGTGGAGCGTGCCCGCGGCGCGGCGGACGCCCTGACCCGAGACCTCATGGGCACACTCGCCAAGACCATGTCCGAATCCGGCCCGGGGGAGGCAATCCGGGTCTGCTCCGAGGTGGCCCAGGAGGTCGCCGCCGAGCACTCGACCGGAGGCGTGACCGTCCGCCGGGTGAGCCGCAAAGTCCGGAACCCGGCCGACCGCCCGGACACCTACGAAGCCGCCCAGCTCGAGCGCCTGGCCGCGCTCCACGAAGAGGGTGCTCTGCCGGCCGAGGTGATCGAGGTGGTGGAGGGCGAACAGGGGCGCAAGACGCTCCGTTACCTCCGGCCGATCACGCTCAAGCCCCTCTGCCTCCAGTGCCACGGTGCTCCCGCGGAGCTCGCCCCCGAGGTGCGGAGCGTGCTCTCGGAGCGCTACCCGGAGGACGAGGCGACCGGCTACCAGGCCGGCGACCTGCGCGGGGTGGTGTCGGTAACAGTCCCTGTCGAGTGAAACGAGCCCCTTCCCCTTCCTCGCTGACCGCCCGAGAAGACCTGGCCCGGGCGCGGGACCTGGTCCTCGCCCACGGCCGCAACGCCACCTGCTACCAGATCCTCAACCCAGGCTTCCGTCGCTGGTTCGCGCCCGAGGGTGACGCGGTGGTGGCCTACGTGCCCTCCGCCGGGGTCCGGGTGGTGGGGGGCGATCCGGTATGTCCTCCCGAGCGCCTGGCCGGGGTGGTCGCGGCATTCGAGGACGAGGCGGCGGCGCGGAGGCGGCGGGTGTGCTACTTCGGTGCCGAGGAGCCCCTGGCGGGGGTGCTCCGCTCGCGCGGGCCGAGCGACCGCCTGGTGCTCGGCGCCCAGCCGCTCTGGAGCCCGGAGTCGCTGGTCGGAGCGCTCGCCGGCAAGGCGTCGCTCCGGGCCCAGGTCCACCGCGCCAGAAACAAGGGCGTCACCGCCCGGCGCTGGCCGTCGGCCGACGCCACTGGGCACTCGGGCCTCGCCCGCTGCCTCGACGACTGGCTCGCCACCCGGGGCCTGCCGCCCATGCACTTCCTGGTCGAGCCGGAGACGCTCGAACGCCTCGAGGACCGGCGGGTCTTCGTCGCCGAGCGCCGCGGCGTGGCCGTGGCGTTCCTCGTCGCCTCGCCGATCCCCGCGCGGGACGGCTGGCTGATCGAACAGATCGTCCGGGGAAGCTCCGGCGACCGGCAGGCGCCCAACGGCACCTCCGAGCTCCTCCTCCAGACGGCGGCCCTCGAGCTCGCGGCCCACGGAGCAGATCTCGTCACCCTCGGGCTCGCGCCGCTCGCCGAACGGGCCGGGCGGGCCACCCATTCGCTCACCCACCCACCCTGGCTGATCCGCCGCCTCCTGTCCGGAGTCCGCAGGTTCGGGCGCCGGTTCTACGACTTCGAGGGGCTGGAGTCGTTCAAGGCGAAGTTCCTACCGGACGCCTGGGAGCCGATCTACGCCATTGCCGGCGAGCGGCGGATCGGCTTGCGCACCCTCTATGCCATCGCCGGCGCCTTCGGCGGCACCTCGCCCGTCACCTTCCTCGGCCGCGCCGTCTTGCGGCGACCGCGACGCTGACCCCTCGGCGCCGTCGGCCGGACGGAGTCCCCTACGGGGCGCCGAAAGGTTTCCGCCCGAGACGCCACTCCCGGTCGACCGAGGACGGCTATACTGCCGTCACTGCTTCATCCGCTGGATCGACAACGCCGACTCCTGGAGGCCCATCCATGGAATTCCTCTCCGCCTTCGGTTCGATCGTACTGGCCGCGGTCGCCCTGTTCGTGGCGTATCTGTTCATCCGCTTCCGCTACAAGAAGGCGGGGCCGGACGATGCGCTCATCATCTACGGCCGGAGAAAGCTCTTCGGACAGAAGGTGCGCGACGAACAGGGCCGCGTCGAGGGCCTGCGCATCGTCCGGGGCGGCGGCGCGTTCGTCATCCCGGCGTGGGAATCGTACGAGTTCCTGCCCCTCCAGGTGATGACCCTGGAGATCGACCTCAAGCACGTCTACACGATCCAGGGCATCCCGATCAACGTCCGCGCCGTCGCCCAGGTCAAGATCGGCGGCCGGATCGACCAGATCCGCAAGGCGGCCGAAGGCTTCCTCGGGCTGCACTCGGACCAGATCAAGGCCACCCTGAAAGAGACGGTCGCCGGCCACCTCCGCGGCATCGTCGGCACGCTCACGGTCGAAGAGCTCTACCGGGACCAGAAGCGCTTCCAGGAGCGGGTCCGGGAAGAGGCCCACGTCGACCTCGACGGCATGGGCTTCGAGTTCAAGTCGTTCGTCTTCCAGGAGATCCAGGACGACGAGGGGTACCTGAACGCCCTCGGCCAGCCGAAGATCCAGGAGGCGTTGAAGAACGCCCGGATCGCCACCGCCGCCGCCGACCGCGACGCCAAGATCGAGGAGGAGCAGGCGCGCCAGCAGAAGGAGCAGAAGCGCATCCTGGTCGACACCGAGATCGCCGAGTCGGACAAGTCCCTTTCGCTCAAGGTGGCGACGATCAAGGAGGAGGTCGACGTCGCCAACGCCAAGGCGACCAAGGCCGGCGAGATGGAGCTCAAGGTCCAGGACATCTCGATCAGCGAGCGGGAGGTGGAGCGGCGCAAGCTCGAGCTCAACGCCACCATCCGCGAGCAGGCCGACGCCAAGAAGTACGAGGCCGAGCGCCTGGCCGACGCCGACCAGTACCGGGTCGTGCGACGGGCCGAGGCGGAGCGCAAGCGCCGCGAGGAGGAGGCCCAGGCAGTCAAGGCCGAGGGTCTGGCGAAAGCGGAAGCCGAATCGGTCATGCGCCGGGACATCGGCCAGGCCGAGGCCGACGCCATCCGCGCCAAGGGCGAGGCCGAGGCCGAGGCCCGGCTCAAGCTCGCCGAGGCGCTCAAGATGTACAACGAGGCGGGCCTCTCGATCGAGGCGTTGAAGGTCCTGCCGGAGATCGCCGCCGCCGTCTCCGAGCCCCTGTCCCGCGCCGGTCAGACGACGATCATCAGCCAGGGCGGCGACCACGAGGGCACCGGCGCCGCGAAGCTCACCCAGGACGTGGTCCAGGTGCTCTCCCAGCTCACCCCGATCATGGAGCAGCTCGCCGGGGTCGACCTCAAGCACTTCCTCCAGGACATCTCCAAGCTGCCGTCGCGCGCCATCGGCCGAGGCGAAGAAGAGGGCGCTGGCTCCGCTCCGGCCGGCGGCCGGCCGAAGGGGGCGCGCTCTGCGGAGCGGGGGGAGAAGGCGGAGTAGGAGATAGCCCGTGGCCGAGCAGGACACCTTCGGCAGCCTCCTCGCCGGGCTTCGCGGAGCACCCGGGGTGGTGCCCAAGCTCCGCATCCTGGGGAGCGCCGCCCGGTCCCTCCGCCGCCTCAGCCCCCGCGAGCGCGGCGTGCTGCTCAAGATGGCCGGGCTGGGCGGCGCCGAGGCCCTGGTCGAACGCCTGGCGACCGGCAATCGCGAGACCGACCAGGCGTTTCGGCGGCTCCTGGTCACGATCGAAAAGCACCCGGAAGAGCTGGGCGACAGCGTACGGGGCCTGCTCGACCCCGCCCGGCGCGCCGAGGCGGCGAGCGCCCTGATCCACAGCCTGGACGACGCGCTCAACCCCGACGAGGAGGAGCCGGCGGAGGCCGCCGAGGACGAGCCGGGCGAGCCGGCGGGAACGCCGCCAGCGCCCGCCGCCGGACCGTTGGAGCCCGCGGGGCCGACGACCGCCGCCCAGCCAGCCGAGCGGGAAGAGCCCACCCCCACACCCGCTCGCAGGCTACCGCCCCCGTTGCCCTCGGCCGGCCCGCCCGGACCGCCCCGCCCGCCGCAACCCCGGCCCCAGCCGCAACCCGGGCCCCGAGAGACCGAGCCCCAACCGCCCGCCGAGCCGGCTCCCGAGCGAGCGGCCGAGGCCGCGCCCCGGGCCGAACGAGCAGCCGCACCAGAGCCCCGGCCGGAGCCGGAGCCGGCGGTACCGGTGCCACCGCCCCCGCGGGAGGCCGCGCAACGCCCCGAGCCCGAGGAGAGGCCCGACCCCTGGGCGGCAGCGGTCCCGACTGCCGAGACTCCGGCACGGAAGCCGGCGCCTGTCACCCGGCCGAGCTGGACGCCGCTCGGAGTGGGCGCGGCGGCGGGAGCCACAGGCGCCGTGGGCCCGGCGGTGAGGGTGGCGGCCCGACAGCGAGCCGACCTCGACGAGCTCCTCGCCTACCGCCGCCGTCTCGCCGACGGAGCCGAGCCCACCCTGACGGAGCTCGAGGATCGTCTCGACGACGAGGCTCCCTCCTGGACCTACCGCCGGACGCTCCAGGCCTGGATCGGCTCGGCGAGCGCCGAGGAGCTGGTCGCCGGGCTCGACCGGCTGCTCGCGCTGATCGCCGCTCAGCCACGGCCCGCCGACCGGCTCTGGTGCCTGAGCGCCCTCGCCCGCCGCCACGCCTGGGCCGACGGCGACTGGGAACGGATCGCCGAGCTGGCCGGCTCGCCGGCGCTCCTGCGCAGGCTTGAAGGGCTGCGGCTCAGGAGGAGCTGATGCCCTTGCCCGGATAGTTCACGATTGCTCGTCGCGAACCGGCGTAGATGCCCGCGGCGGGCACCGACGCCCGAAGGGTGTTGGTCGGGCGCGCGACGTCGAGGACGACGCAGGCGTACTTGCAGTCCGTTGAGGAGGCCGGGGCACCGGCTCGCCTCAGGCGAGTTGGTCGCGCAACGCAGCAGACGTGGGCAGATCCGCCGGTGCAGCAGAGCAATCGTGAACTATCCGGGCTGACCCGCCCCGAGCCGGGGCCGGACCAGGACCACCCCACTGGCGTCGAAGAGCGCCCGGTCCTCGTCCGCAAGGTCGTCCGCGCCCAGGATCACCGCCCACCGCAGGCGGCCGAAAGGGGGCCGGGGTGCGGAGCCCAGAAGCCGACGGGCGAGCCGGCTCCGCCGCGTGTCGGGGCGGCGCATCTTGGCCGCGACCGCCGCCAGCGCCAAAGCGTCTCCGGCAACTACCGTCGGCCGCACCCAGGCGGCGGCCCCGCCCAGAACCCGCCGGTCGGACTCCAGGTAGAGGGCCGCTCGAGTCGTGATCGCCCACTCGAGAAGCACCCGGCCCTCGGCGAGCGACGGATCGAGCCAGGCGACGACCACGGGTCGACCGGCCCCGGGCGCCGGCTCGGCCGGCCCGAGCGCTCGGCCCAGGTCCTCCGCCGCCTCCCGGAGCGCCTCCGAGCTGACGAAGCACCACCCACCGCCGGGCTCCTCCGCCCCGGAGGCGGCTTCCCGGATCAGGGCTCCTCCCGGACACGGTGGAAGATCTCCCGACGAGCCTCCCGACGGATGGGGGCCCGGCCGGCGGCCCAGCTCTCTGGCCGCCGAGGGCAGGTGTGCGACGAGCGGACCGGAGTCACCCCGTTCCGCCCCATCGGCCGCCTGGTCAGCTACCCGGCCGGCCGTACTGCCGGCCTCCCACGGCAGCAGCAGCCTCGCCGCGTGCTCGGGTGGCCGGAGCGGAGACGCACCGGAGAGATCAGCCGGCGCGGGCACGGGAGCCGCGGTCCAGCCCCCGGAGCGAATGGCCAGGTCGGCCGCCACCGCGTCCGCGCCGTGAAGGCCGCCCGCCCAGGCGTAGGCCACGGCTCCCGGCTCGCCGGGCGACGGGGCCGACGCCTGGTGCAGACCGAGCGCTTCCAGTGCCCGCCGCCCTCCGGCCGCCTGCTCCGCCACCGCGGCGAAGGAGCGCCAGCGGACGTCCAGGCCCTCGGGAAAGAAAAGAAAGGGTTGTTCGTTCCCCACCCGCATGGGTCACAGCTTACAAGTGTTTCAATGCTGGACATCTACAGAGCCCGACTTCGTGACGACTGAGTCAAGTTTCGCTGAACTGTCGATGACCCCGCTCCGATCGATCTGGATGGTCCACTGGATCACCCCCCAACCCCTCGATCCCCTTCCCACCCTCACGGGGGGAAGGGGACGCCACCGCCCCTGCGCTTCGAGGGGGGGCGTCGGTTTGAGGCGGAGCTTCGCTAGCCTGCCCGGCTCCGCCGTCCGGGAGTTTTCAGCACCCCACAGCCGTTTGTGTCGTATGAAGCCCGATGAATCGCCCGGATCAGACCATGCCTCGACGCCGTTTCGCCCACCGCTTCGCCCCCATTCTGCCGACCCTGATCGTCGCCCTCGTCTTCGCGCTCGTCCCGGCTCCGGCGAGGGCCCAGCAGATCGCCGACGACGACCTGTTCGAGAAGAGCGCCGAGATCTCCCAGAAGGCGCTCGAGGTGTGGGGAACCTACGATGACCCGGAGCAGCTAGAACGCGTCGCCGACATCGGCTATCGGGTGGCCCGCCATTCCGAGTTCGGCGAGATGCCCTTCTCCTTCCACCTCATCGACCTGCCGGCGCCCAACGCGTTCGCGCTTCCCGGCGGCCAGATCTTCATCACCCACGGCATGCTCGACCTGGGGCTCGACGACGACATGCTGGCGGCGCTCCTCGGCCATGAGCTCGCCCACGTCGGCCTCCACCACCACCAGCGGATGCAGAAAAAGGCGACCCTGATCGGCGTCCTCAGCCAGGCGCTTTTGATGGGCGTGGTCATCGCCGCCAACAACAACCGGGACCGTACCTACGACGGCTACGCCCGCGGGCGCGCCTACCCGAACGACCCGAACGACGCGCCCCCGACCGAAGGGCAGATCGTCCAGGGTGCCGCCGCGGCCAGCCTGGTGCTCGGCGAAGTGCTGCTTCGGGGCTACAGCCGTGAGCACGAGGACGAGGCCGACCTCGAGGGCCAGCGGTGGGCCGCCGCTGCCGGCTTCGACCCGGCGGGCACCCAGCGGCTGATGGCCAAGATGGCCGCCCGCCTCCCCCAGTCGAAAGAGTACGGCTACCTCCAGACCCACCCCTACCTCGACGACCGCGCCCTGGCCGCCAAGGCCCGCGGCGAGCTCTTGAAGCGCCAGGAGCCCAAGGAGGTCGAGCCTTACCGGGTGCGGACCCAGGCCACTTTGCTGACCTTCGTCGAGACGGCCAAGAAGCTCGACGAGCCGGTCGTGCGCCTGATCGAGGACGATGCCCTGGTCGCCTGGCCGGCCGGCCCGAAGGCGGACGCGATCCGCCTGGCGCGGCTCCACGAAGCGCGCGAAGAGGCGCTGGCGGGCGCGCTCAGCACCCGCGACTACGGCAGCGTGCTCCGGTCCTACCAGCGGCAGATGGACGAGGTCGCCCACATCACCCCGGAGAGCGAGCTGCTCGATCTGCTCGCCAAAGAGGTCGAGGAGCTCGAGAAGAAGAAGGCGGAGGCCTACCCCAAGGCGCTCGAGGTGCTCGGCGAAGGGGTTTACGAGACCGCGTTCCTCGAGACGTTTCTCAGCAACTGGCCCGAGGCCCCGGAGGTTCCGCGGGTCGCCCTGGCCCTGGGCGACGCTTACAGCCGGCTGCAGCTCCCGACGGACGCGGTCAGCCAGTACCTGGCCGCCTGGCGCAGCGCGCCGGAGAGCGAAGAGGGCAAGCGTGCCCGGCAGGGTCTGCGAACCCTCACGCCGGCGCTCGACGAGCTCGCCGCCCTGCAGACGCTCTCCGCCCAGGACGACGACCCCGAGCTCGGCCGCCTCGCCGCGGAGCGCCTGGCCGCGGCGGCCTCGAAGTACAACGAGCTCCGCAACGGCGCCGACTACCTGAAACACTTCCCGGACGGGCCGTACGCCGAGGAGGTCACCGAGCGGCTGAACGTGCTGGCGGCCAAGCTCTACAACGAGGTGGTCCTCTACCGGGCGGTCGGCGACAACGTGGAAGCCCTGGAGCGGATCAACGAAATCCTCACCCACGCCCCCCTCTCCCCCGCCGCCCAGCAGCTCCGGGACCAGGCGGTGCTCGAAGGGTGACTAGATCGCCCTCCACACCCCTCGGTCCCCTCCCGGCCCGTCTTCTCCGCGGGCTCCTCGTCGCGGGCTCCCGCGAGCTACCGTCCTCCTACACCGCGGTCCATCCAACTCAACCGAAGCGCTTGAAGCGGCCGGACCTGTGCCGGCCGATCGGTGACCGTACGAGGGTGTCCCGATCACCCTCGATCCCCTCCCTCTCCGACCCGGTCACCCCATCGAGCGCTCCCCCCGCGGACCACGGCACCCCTCTTGCAGCCGGCCGGGGGCATGTCCACCCCCCGCACCGTCGCGGCCCTCCTCCTCGGCCTCGCCCTGGGAACCGTGACCGCCGCCGCGGCCCTGCCCACCGCTGACGATCCGGCCACCGCGATGCCGATTCCGGAGACGCGGGACGAAATCCCCTGGCAGGAGCTTTTCTCTGTCCGAGTCCTCGCCGACTCCTCAGCCTACCCCGGGAGTGACCTCCACTTCCGGGTCCGGGCCTACAGCCCCTACGACCTGCAGCCGAGGGCAGGGGTGGAGATCACGGCGACCCTCGAGCTCGAGCTCCTCGAAACCGGCGAGGTCACGGAGGTCCGAGCCGAGGCGGTGGGGCAGACCGACGCCCTTGGCGGTTGGACCGGTACCTTCTCCATCCCGGCGAACACCGTGCGCGGCTCTTCGGGCACGCTCGAGGTCGAGGCCCGCACCGGCACGCAGAAGCGCACGGCCGAAGGCTGGGTGACCATCCTCGGGCCCCGAGCGTTCCTCTCCACCGACAAGGCCCTCTACCGGCCCGGCGAACGGCTCCGGGCGCGGGCACTCTGGGCCGGGGAGGGATCGCTCCCCGCGGAGACCCCGGTCCGCTTCGAGCTGGTGGACGAGCGCAACAGGCGGGTGCTCGATGACGAGCGCAAGACCTCCGCCCACGGGATCGCCCACATCGCATGGCGGCTTCCCGAGACACTGAAACCGGGCTGGTACCGCCTCTGGGCACGGGCACGCGGCCTGGAGTACGACGCCAGGCGGCGGGTGCGGGTCGCTCCCTTCGAGCGCTCTGCGTTCTCGGTGGTCGTGGAGCCCGTGGCACCCTTCTTCTCCCCCGGAGACGAGGTGTCGGTCCGAGTCGAGGCAAGCACCCTCCTGGGGACACCGGTGCCCGGAGCCGAGGTCGATCT
>Ga0210062_1000598_pt1 | contig 11101 bp, 7 predicted proteins | sample Muzzi_CordA_D2_FD_185528 | JGI IMG/M metagenome (GOLD analysis project Ga0210062, IMG submission 185528) | Wetland microbial communities from San Francisco Bay, California, USA, that impact long-term carbon sequestration - Muzzi_CordA_D2 (SPAdes) | ecosystem: Environmental > Aquatic > Marine >...
ACTCGCCTTGTTTCAGATCGAGCGTAACCCCGTCGACTGCCTGGAGCTCGCGGCCACGCGCCACGAAGGTCTTTCCAATATTGCGAATATCGACAAATGATTCGGCTTCCGCTGCCGTCGCAGCCAGGCGCGGGGCAACGGAAGACGAAGACCTCATGATATCAGTTCCTGTGTGAGCGTTGCGCGGGCGACTTCGCGGCCACCGTAAAAAACGTGTCGCCGCGGCGGTTGCACACGCAGGGCTTCATGCACCGACCCGGCACCCACGACCACGAGGTCGGCCCGCATGGTCGGCGCAATGCCATAGTTGCTGACGCGTGCGGCTTTCGCACTGTTGATCGTGATCATGTCGGCGACCTGTTCGAGCTCGTGTGGCAGCGTGAGCTGTGCCACATGCGCGATCATGGATGCGCATTCGAGCGGATCGGGCTTGCCGAACGGATAGTAGGGGTCGTTGACATCATCCTGCGAGGTGATCACGTTGACGCCGCGCGCCAGTAACTCCTTCACCCGCGCAATGCCCCGTCGCTTCGGTTCGCGATCGATGCGTGCGGAGCACACCAAGTTGATATGCGTGTTCACCGAAATGGTGACGCCCGCAGTCGCTACCATGTCCACAATCTTCGCTGCGTAGACGTCGTTATAGCCGGCCATCGCGCCGCAGTGACTCGCGGCGACCCGCCCCTGAAAACCTTCGCGCATGGTCTTCAGCGCGAGATATTCCAAACTTCGCGAATTGGCATCGTCGGTGTCGTCCACCAGCATGTGGATATCGAGATCGTGCTTCTTGGCGAGATCGAAGCAAATATCGATGTGCTGCCGGGCCTCGTCGTCAGTGTATTCATACCACGGCAGGCCGCCGACGATATCGCACCCTTCCTTGATGGCTTCATCCATCAGTTCAGCGGCCCCGGGATCCCGGACAATGCCTTCTTGCGGAAACGCGACCACCTGGATGTGACAGTACTTCCGCATTTTCTCGCGTGCGAGCAACAGACCGCGTGCCGCTTGCAGTCCGCCGATTGTGCCGACGTCCGAAAAAAGCCGGAAAAAAGTCGTGCCGTTCATAATGCCGGCTTCCATCGCTCGCACGGCGCGACTGGCCACCTCGGCGGGGTCGTATTTGCGTTTGAAGTCGTTGGTAATCTCGATTGCCTCCGGGAGTGTCCCGGACACGTTCGGGCGCATGATCTCGCCCAGCAGGCATTTGTCGGCATGGAAGTGCAGATTAAAAAGCCCGGGAAGCACCAGGCTGCCGGCTGCGTCAATACTTTGGCCGCCGCTGACCGGCAGTTTCGCTCCCACTGCAGAAATCCGATCGCCCTCGATCGCGATGTCAACCGGTTGTGTCTGGCCACGAAGGCGAGCGTTGCGGATGACCAGACTCATTTCGATCGACCCTCTTCTTTGACCCGGATCGTGATATTCGACCGCAGGTACTATGTCCGTTCAAGTATGTGCAGACCGCGCGTCCGATCGATCAGGTAAATGAGACCGCGATCGTCGTAACAGACGTCGTTGCTCTGAACGCGCTTCGCGCCGGACGGGACGTCTGGCATGAAGGAGGCGACCTGACGGGGTGCATGCGGATTGGCGATATCAATCACACGCAAGCCGTGCGCGAACCAGGCTATTGGTATTTCCGTGCTGCGGATTTCTTCGCAGAACTGGTGCAGGCCGGTGTAGTCCTGCTTCGGCGTGCCATCCTCTTCTGCCACCTGGAAGCTGGCGAAGGGAATCGGGCGGGTTTCGTCGGTGATATCGACCAGCCACAGGAAGGACGGTTCGGCCATTTCCAGGCGAACCACATCCTCGTCGGCGACCAGCATGACCCGCCGGCCGCGCAGCGGGAAGGGCACCGGCAATGCGGTATGGGTCGGCCAGGGAAACGGCGGACTCCAGTCGAGACCGGATACAAATTTTGGCTTGGTGATGTCATCGATGTTGAGAATAACGAAGCCACCGTGCCAGTAGCTGACATAGAGTCGGTTGCCGACCCGCATCGGATGGTGGCAGCGGTGAGCCGTCCCCTCCCACGTCGGCTTCTCGCCGCCTGCGGTCCATTGGCCGGGCATCCACCAGCGGCCGACTTCCTCCGGATGCGCCGGATCCTTGAAATCGATGATGGAGACGACGTTACCGAGATAGCCGTCCAGTTCGGGCGAACCGTAGGCGTAGCGCCCGTCGAATGTGAACCTGTGCATGCCGCGGGCGGCCCAGGTGGTAATGTGCTTGGGATTTGACGGCGTGCTGACGTCGAACACCTCAAGGCCGCCGCGAAAATCGGGATCGACGCGGCCAATAGGGAATACTTCCCGGTTGACCAGCATGACGTCGTTCTCGACCCGAACCTTGTGCGAAAGCGTGCCTTCCGGAACCTTGATGTTCGCCAGTTGATGCGGCTTGGCCGGATCACTGACGTCGATGATCGTCGTACCTTCCGGCGGCTTAACGTGGCCGACATAGGCAATACGGTTGCGGACGACGACCTGGCCGCCACCTGGGCAGTCGAAATATCCAACGACCCTGAGTCCCTCCGCGCTCGCCATCAGGCGTACTCCCGGTGTTTGCGAAAACCCGCGCGGCCGGCGAGGTCCCAGCTTATGTCAAACGGTACATCCGGTTTTGTATGTCGGTCAATCGGAATGGTAATGGCAAAGTGTCGCTTATGGAAAGTGCAGGCCGTATCGCGCCGCAAAAATTGATATTTTTAGGATTGCGCGTTGATGCACTGAGCAATACAAGAAGTGATACAAAAGCGAACGTAGCGAGCGACGAAAGATCATGGCCTCGAGGCGGCGACCAAAACGACCGACCCTGACACCCGGCAGCTTCTCCATCGAATTGTCCCGCGGCAATGGCCGGCCTCTTTTTGTGCAATTGCATGAGCAAATTGTTGATCAGATTGCCGCTGGTGATCTTGTGCCTGGCACGCGGCTGCCGCCGGTACGCGCACTCGCTCGCCAGCTGGACATAAATCCGATGACAGTTGCCAAAGCTTATAAGGATTTAGCGGAAGCGGGTTTTGTCGAAAGTCGCGCTGGTGCCGGCACTCATGTCCGCTCGCCGGACGGCACGCTGACGAAGCGAGCGCCCAACGGTGGCGGCCAAGCCGCCGAGCGGCCGCTGCTCTCTGAACGCCTTTACGAGCTGTCACATGCTCCCGGCGTCATCGCTTTTACCGCCAATTTCCCGGTGGTCGACGCCTCGTCAATCGAAGAGTTCAAGAGCTGTATGACCGCCGCGATGTCAGGAGACCTGTCATCGCGCCTATACTACGCGCCGCCGACCGGCCAACTCGGTCTGCGTCAACGAATATGTGATTACCTCGCCGAGCAGCGGATATTGGTAACGCCCGATGAAGTAATCGTGACGTCAGGCGCGCAACAAGCCATCGACTTGGCAGTCCGATCCTTGGTGGCACCGGGCGCGCCCGTTGTAATCGAACGCCCGGCTTACTATGGCGCAATCAATTCGCTGCGTGCCGTTCATGCCCGTATTCTGGAGGTCCCGCTGGAGCGGGATGGCATGGATATCGACAGGCTCGAGGCGTATCTGGTGCGCCATCGACCGAAGCTGATTTACACCAACTCAACCTTTCAAAATCCGACGGGCGTTACGACAAGTGAGGAGAAACGGCGCGCGATCTTGGCGCTGGCCCGAAAGTGCGGAGTTCCGATCCTGGAAGACGACCATTGTTCTGAGTTACGTTTATCCGGCCGACCGATTCCCGCGATTCGTGCGCTCGCTGCTCCGGACGATCCGGTTTACTATGTGCGCAGCTTTGGCAAGGTATTTCTGCCCGGTACCCGGCTGGGCTATATGGTGGTTCCGACCCGTGCGCGCCGTCCGTTGCTCGCGATGAAGGCCCACACTGACCTGCACACCGATGTGATCACGCAAGACGCCATGGAACATTTTCTGGCGCGGGGTCATCACCGGGTAATTCTGGAAAAGATGAAAACGGCTTATGGTCTCAGGCAGAAAAATCTCATTGAAAGCCTGAACCGCGATATGCCCGAAGGGACGCTGATTGGACAGCCAGAGGGCGGTCTGAGCTTGTGGCTCACGCTGCCGGAGGGTGCGGAAGTATCCGAGCTTTATTTTCGCGCTGTGCGCCGAGGCGTCACATTTGTGGCCGGAGAAGCATTCTATGCGTCGCGCGCCGACCCTCGTACCTTGCGAGTCAGCTTTGGGGTGGTATCTGATGCGGCTCTTGACGAGGGAGTTGACCGGTTATGTTCGGCAATCAATGACCTGATGCGTCCGCGGGCTGCGCCCAGCCCGATTTTCACCTGACGCCGGCAAGCTGTCGGAAACCGACATGACGCATGCGATCGAAGTTCACGGCGGCGACTACGAGCATGTTCTGACGCTTTCCGGACTTCACGACGACATCGACGTCAGTTACGTCATTGGGCGGCCGCGCGACATCTTCGCCAGCATGTTGAAGGAACAAGCCTACGAGGCCTGTGAATTCTCGCTGTCGAATTATCTCATGCTGAAGGATCGCGGGGCAGATTGGCTGCAGGCATTGCCGGTGTTCCCCTATCGGGCCTTCAGGCATTCAACGCTGTTTGTACGTGCGGACAGCGCGCTTCGTGGTCCGGTCGACTTGCCGGGAAAGCGCATCGGCGTGCCGGACTTCTCGATGACCGCTGCGGTGTGGACGCGCGGCATCCTCGCCGACCAGTACGGGGTTCCGTGGACGGATTTGCGCTGGGTGGTGAGCGGCCGGCAGAGATTTCCCGCGCTGCCAGGCGTGACAATCGAGCAGGTCGAGACCGACCTCGAGGAGGACCTGATCGCCGGCCGCATCGATGTCCTGCTGACGACCGCGGTGGCAGACGACCGGAATCCTCCGTCCGCGCGTCGGCTGCGGCCCTTGATCGCCGACGTTCAGCATGCGGAAGAGCGGTATTTCCGTGAATTCGGCATTTATCCGATCAATCATGTCGTCGTCATTCGCTCCGATGCGCTGGCGCGATTGCCGCGCCTTCCGCGCGCTTTGTTCGACGCGTATTCGCAGGCAAAGGCGCAAGCGTATCGACGCAAATTGGGAACGACCTTGCTGCCCTGGGGGGCGCGGTACTGGCACGATGTTTTCGAGCAATTCGGTGGTGATCCGCTGCCTTACGGATTGTGCGGCATCAACCGGAAGGTTGTCGACCGTCTGATCAAACACCTGCATGACCAGAAATTGATATCCGGCCCGTTGGACATCGACGCGCTCTTCATCGATCCGGAATAAGGTCTTTGGCGCATCCGGCAGCCCGCGTGATCACATCGCGGCGTGTCGGTCAGGCAGACCATGTCGTATTCTGGCGTGATACTTCTTCCTCTCACACGCCAGGCGCGCGCGGGTGTCCGGGTATTCTTCACCGGACATGAGGCAACCGCTTGAGGGAAGTGACAGGCGGGGTGATCGTTGTGTCTATTCTCCGACATCGACGATCGCTATCACCGGTCCGCCGCCCTGGGGCCCTTGGTGCATGGCGTCCACCGAGACGAATACGGCGGGGTCGCCGATTGCCGTCGCTGCCACGGCGCCGACCGCCGCCTTGGCGTGGCGATGATGGTGCACATCCGAATCGTCCAGCATGATCTGGCGGCGGCCACGCAGCCTGCCGTGACGATCCGCTTCGCATTTGATGAATACGTTGACGAGCTTGCCGTTGAGGTCGCTCGAGCGCGGTCGGTCCGGCAGTTCCAGACCGGCGGAGCGAATAGCATCAAAGATACCGTCGATGTCCAGCGCATCCTTCATCACGCTGTGGCCGATCGCGTAACGGCCGCCGGCGCCCGGGCTGTTTCCGAGCAGCACGATCTGCGCCCGGGTCAACTCCACGCCGGACGAACAGGAGGCCACCGACGAATACAGGGTGAGATCCTTGCAGATCTGTTCGGCGCGGGGCATGTCGATTTCGCCCAAAGCCACCGCAATGCCAAGCGCTGTCGTGCCATTGGAGACGCCCATCGAGTCATGGACTTCACAGGCGACCGTCTTGCCCCGGCCCTCCGCGTCGAGCACATTGTCGATGGTCAGCAGCGGCGTCTTGGTCTGGACGTAGTGGACGTCGGCGGGATCGGCGATGCCGGCGTCATGCATGGCGGCCTTCACGGCGGCGGCGACTTTCTCAACCATGGCCTGACGTCCGATATCCTCGGGCAGCAACTCATCGCTCAATGCCGTTCCGATCGTCAGCCGTGACTTGCTTTTTGGCCCGGTCTTGTCGTTTTTGGCGAAGACGGTCGCGTGCGGCGTGATGACTCCGTCGCATCCGCCGGACCATACCATCGGTATTTTGGCGATATCACTTTCCGGGCGGCTGCCCTGTTTCAGTAGCACGCGGCGGAAGGCCTGATCGGCAAGAATGCGGGTAAAGTCATTGACGCCGCCATTGCCCTCGGTCTTGCCAACAATGGCAACGACTTGATCGGCGGTGAATAGGCCGCTGGCGATAGAGTCATCAAGTCCGGAAGCGTCTTGAACGGTCCTGAGCTCGATCTTGGCGACTTCAATAGCCATTGCCGGTTATCTCCTCTATGATGCTTTGGGCCGCGGGGCATGCCGACCCGCCCAACGGGCGGTTCCATCTTTTGAATATCCCCGAGGTACCTGTGTGTACCGAAAACCTTATCCGCCTTGACGAGGCGAGGGAATCGCCAAAACTGACGCGATGATTGTGCCCTTATGGCTGTTCTCAAGCGATCCGGGATGACAGTCGCGGCTGCTCAGCGTAAATTTGACCTGTATCAATAGAGAGAAGTAGTGTCGATCTAGATTTGCGACATCAGGAGGGATTCCATGCGAAACTCTGCATCAAGCTCCGCTGGTATGCTGGTTCGTCAATGGTTCTCTGAAATGATCTCGAGGGTTTTTGGCACTCGTCCATTTGTCTGCGATGACTGCGTCCGGCACGAAAGTTGCGGTCAGCCTCCCGACCCGGAATGCATCACTAGGGCGATGCAACTTGAAAGCCTTGAGATACAGCAGAATCGATCGGCGAGCATCTTCCCTTCACGCTGAACCCGGATCACTTGCTAAATCAGTTCCGAGAGATCAGTCCGTCGTGAGAAAGACCTGATATCTGCTACTTCATCAGCCTCCCGAATCTGATTCGGTCAGGCTGAAGTGTGTAACGACGACGGGGCTCGAGCCGATCGGCGCCAGGGTCACGATGTGACGGGCCGGCCTGATTTCCGGAAAGGACAGGAGCAGTGATCCTCATTTCATTTACTTCAGATGGTCGTCGGCTTGCGAGCCGACACCGGCCAGATACTCCTCGACCAGCTTTTTGTTGCGCATCCGGAATTTGTTGAAATCCGGCTTCCGCTTTTCGACAAACGCATTCATGCCTTCCAGCGACTCCTCAGATCCCCACACGTGCGCGAGCAATTCCATCCCGGCCCGCCACGACGCATAAAGATTGTCGGATTCGTGATTTAGCGAGACCTTGGTCATCCGCAGTGTCTGCGAGCTGTGCGCTTTGATGGTTTCGCACAGCTCGAGCGTCTTCTTGCGCAGCTGCGCCGGCGGCAGGCAATAATTCGCAAGACCGATCGCGACCGCCTCTTGTGCCGAAAACGTTCGTGCGCAGAAAATCATCTCGCGGGCGAGACGCTCGCCAATAATGCGCGGCAGATATTGCGTGGCTCCGACGGTCGGACAAGCGCCGACCTTCGCTCCGGTCTGCCCGAATACCGCATTGTCCGAGGCGACGACAATGTCGCACCACAGCGCCAGTTCATTGCCTCCGCCCATGCACCAGCCATTCACCATGGCGATCACCGGGATAGACAATCCGCGGAGCGTCATCGCGCAACCGAGCATGCGATCGTTCCAGTGTGCGGCGGATACCCAGTTGAGCCGCTTCATCGAAGCAAAATCACCGCCGGAGCAAAAGGCCCGATCGCCTGCTCCGGTGATCACCAGGCACGCGATGGAGGGATCGTCGCGGGTGGACCGCGCGGCATCCGTAATCTCGTCCAGGGTCAGTTCGCGGCATGCATTGAGGGTATGCGGCCTGTTGATCGTAACCCAGGCAACCTGATCGACGACCTCAAAGAGGATATCTTTGTATTTTGCGTCAGATTTCTTCACCTTTGCCATTTGTCGATATCCCGCGTTACGAGTGAGATGAAGGGTCGGGCGTGCACGTTATTCTGAGAGTCGTGGTCGGCCGGGCTGCCGTCGTGGTGAATTGTTCTCCACGGACTCGCTCACGGGGCCTGTTTCCGCATCGCAACCAATAATCGCTCCTGGTCTTGACTGTTCGGGTATTGCGGGCGCGTCGAAACCGATCCGGTATTCATGCCGAACCCGCATCAATTTCTGATCGCAGGAACTCTATCGCTTCCGGGTTGCCGAGCGAACTGAGGTCTCCGAGCGGCGCGCCAGTGAGCACACCGCGGATAACACGCCGCATAATCTTCTGATTGCGCGTGCGCGGCAGCTCGGGCACGAAAACAAAGCGTTTTGGCCGGTACGAGGCTCCAAAACTGTCGGCCACCGCGCGGGCGAGACGCTGCGCAAATTCGACAGTATCGTCGATCGGCGAAATCGGAACGCAGACGCAGGCCAAGGCCGATCCGGTGATAGCATCAGGAATCCCGATAACCGCGGCGTCGGCAAGCAGCCCGGTCGCCATCAGCGCCATTTCGATTTCGGAAGGTCCGGTGCGCTTTCCGGCAATCTTGATCGTATCGTCGGAGCGACCGTGCAGGTACCAGGCCCCATGAGCATCGCGCGACGCGAGATCGCCCTGGACCCACATTCCCGGTATGACTTTCCAATAGCTTTCGATGTAACGATCGGGCGCACGCCAGAGGCCGCGAGTCATGCCGATCGAAGACCGGCGCATCACAAGTTCGCCGATCTCGCCCGGAGGTAATGATCGTCCCGAGGCATCTACAACATCGGCGCCGCAGCCGGGAACGGCGTGACCGAAAGAACATGGCCGCAAAGTACTGAGAAAGCTGCTGATCAGGATCGCGCCGCCGCATTCGGTGCCGCCGGCATAATTCAGGATTGGTATGCGCGTTTTACAGACGTGCCGGAAAAACCATATCCAGGCGTCCGGCGTCCAGGGCTCACCGATCGAGATGGTCGTACGTAAGGCCGACAGGTCATAGCCCGAGAGCACGTCGGGACCGTGACGCATCATCTGTCGCACCATGGTCGGCACGACGCCAATGACCGTTGCTTCATGGTCAGCTGCCACCTGCCACATGCGCGTATTGTGCGGCCAATCCGGCGCGCCCTCTGCCAGAATGAGCGTGGCGCCGAGCAGGGTGGCGCTCATGACGGCCTTGGGACCGACAATCCAGCCCATGTCGCTCATCCACAGCAGCCTGTCGCTTGCGTTCAGATCGATACAGAGCCCGATGTCCAGCGCATTTTTCGCCAGAACGCCGCAATGGGTATGAATCGTTCCCTTCGGCTTTCCCGTGGTGCCGGAGGTGTACATGAGCATGACCGGCGTTTCCGCATCGACAATTTCGGTCGACATGTCGACCGCGCCATTTCGGTCCCTGGGCCAGGGCACGTCGCGAGACGACGACGATCTTTTCGCTTCGCTCTCCCGCTCCAGCACAATGACGGTATGCACGCTTTGCACCGAGCCAAGTGCGCGATCGAGCGTATCTTTCATCGGAAAGACCTTGCCGCGGCGATGCGCAATATCCGCGGTAATGACGGCACGCGCTTCGGCATCAAGCAGCCGCTCCGTGATCGGCTGCGGGCCGAACCCGGAGAACAAGGGCATCGCGACCGCTCCGACTTTTGCAATCGCGAGAAAGGACGCGGCAGCTTCCGGAATCATTGGCATGTAGATAGCGACAACGTCGCCAATCGCGATCTTTCGGGATTTGAGCACGCGCGCGAGGCGGCAGACCTCGGCGTCAAGTTCCGCATAGGTCCAGGATTGCCGGGACCGATCCTCTCCCTCCCAGATGATGGCCTTCTTCTGCCAGGTCGGCGTGCCACGATGCCGGTCCAGGCAGTTCAGAACGACATTGGTCGTGCCCCCGACACACCAGCGCGGCCATTCGATCCCCGCAGAGACATCAAGGACTTCGGAGTACGGCCGAACGAACTGAATATCGAAGAATTCCAGCAGCGCATGCCAATACCAGTCAGGGTCCGCATCGGCGCGATGTAACAGAGCCGGCAGATCAGCAAGCTGATGTTGGCTGAGAAACGCCGCGATTGCGGTCTGCTGCGCAAGACCAGGAGATGGCTCCCAGATTGGGAAGTCTCGATCCATATCCGATGCTACCGCTGTTTGGCGCCGCAAGCTTTTCTCATGCCATGCCAAAGACTTTAGCAGCTAAACGCAGATTGCCAGACAAATAAATAATTCCATTATGCCCGATATTCAGCGGTCGCATGACGGGCTCGCTGCGGACGATGTTTCTGCTGAAGATCGGCAGCAACAAATCCGGATTTAAGCCGTCGCGGCTGTTCGGCCGGTGATGTGATGATATGATCCGGTCTTTTCAGCGCCCCGCGCCTCACAGAATTTGCCCGACGCAGGTTCCGAAACCGATCGATGTAAAACCATCCCGACGACAGATCGCACTAAATATAATTTCATCGCCCTGTTCAAGAAATCCACGAATTTCTCCATTTGGAAGTTCGATTGGTGTTTTGCCTCCGTTGGTCAGTTCGAGGAGGCTGCCTCTCTGGGACTCTGCCGGGCCGGAAATCGTCCCGGTTCCGATAAGATCGCCTGACTGAAGATTGCACCCGCCTGACGTGTGGTGCGCCACCATTTGCGCTGACGTCCAGTACAGGTATTTCGCGTTGGAGCCCGTCAGCGGTACGGGCGGCAGATTCATGCGTCGCATTTGCTCGGTTTGCAGGGAGACGGACAATTCAATGTCAAGACCGCCGCTCTGCTGATCCGCAATGTCATAAAGATATGGCAGCGGTGCCGGATCATCGGCGTTGCGCGTCATGGCCGGGCAGCGAAACGGCCGCAGGGCATCCGACGTCACCACCCATGGCGAGACGGTGGTAGCGGAGCTTTTTCCCAGGAATGGCCCAAGCGGGAATGACTCCCAACGCTGGATGTCGCGTGCCGACCAATCGTTAAGC
>Ga0210062_1000601_pt1 | contig 11080 bp, 11 predicted proteins | sample Muzzi_CordA_D2_FD_185528 | JGI IMG/M metagenome (GOLD analysis project Ga0210062, IMG submission 185528) | Wetland microbial communities from San Francisco Bay, California, USA, that impact long-term carbon sequestration - Muzzi_CordA_D2 (SPAdes) | ecosystem: Environmental > Aquatic > Marine >...
CGTCGCAGGCCAGCGACGGCACCAGCTCCAGCTGATAGGACGACAGCTCCAGCACATAAAAACCATCGTTGCCCAGGGACTCGAATTCGATAACCGGCCGGCCGATATTGCCGCCGACTTCCAGCTTGCATCCAGCCAGGCGCAGGATATGGCCCAGCAGCGCCGTAGTTGTCGATTTACCGTTGGTGCCGGTAATCGCGACAAAGCGTGCATCGGGGCAGGCGCGGATCAGAAGTTCGATATCGCCGATGATCTCGGCGCCGGTTTCCCGGGCCCTGGTTGCCGAAATATGGGGTGCCGGATGGGTGTGCGGAATGCCGGGGCTCAGCACCAGTGTCTCCACGCCCTTCCAGCTCCCGCTGTCGGCCAGATCCGTCAGGTGCAGTCCCGCCGTTCGCGCCGCCTCGCGGCCGGCCTCGCCGTCGTCCCAGGCGCGCACCTCCGCCCCGCCCGCGGCAAGCGCGCGCGCCGCTGCCAGGCCGGAACGGGCAAGGCCCATCACAGCGACCGGTTTTCCGGCGAAGAGGCTGAGGTCGATCATTACGCGCCGGTCCTCCTCACCGCAGCTTCAATGTGGCCAGACCGATCACCGCCAGAATCGCGGCGATGATCCAGAACCGGATGACGATGGTGGGCTCGGACCATCCCTTCTTCTCGAAGTGATGATGCAGCGGCGCCATGGCGAAGACGCGCCTGCCCGTGAGTTTGAAGGAAACCACCTGGACTATGACCGACACGGTCTCCAGCACGAACAGTCCGCCGATGATGGCCAGTACCAGTTCGTGCTTGGTGATGACGCTGATCGCGCCAAGCGCGCCGCCGACCGATAGAGACCCGGTGTCGCCCATGAATACCATGGCGGGCGGTGCGTTGTACCACAGGAAACCCAGGCTGGCGCCGACCAGCGCACCGCAGAACACCGACAGCTCGCCGGTGCCGGGTACGAAGTTGATCTGCAGATAGTTGGCAAAGACCGCGTTGCCCGCGAGATAGGCGATGAAGCCGAAACAGCCCGCCGCGATCATTACCGGCACGATGGCAAGGCCGTCCAGGCCATCGGTCAGGTTCACCGCATTCGATGCGCCGACCATCACGAAAATCGCAAAGGGGACGAACATGATGCCGAGCGGGACCAGCAGTTCCTTGAGAAACGGCACTGCCAATCCGGTCGATAGCGGTTCCTGGGTGATGTTGACCAGGATCCAGCCCGCGATGCCGGAAATCGCGATCTCGCAGACCAGCTTCAGCTTGCCGGGAAGCCCCTTCGGGTTCCGCTTCGACAGTTTCAGATAGTCGTCACCGAATCCGACCGCCCCGAAGCCGATGGTGACCAGCATGACGATCCAGACATAGGCGTTCTTCAAATCCGCCCACAATATTGTGCTGATGCAGAGCGCCATCAGAATCAGGAACCCGCCCATGGTGGGGGTTCCTGCCTTCGCCAGGTGGGATTCCGGGCCATCGGTACGAATCGGCTGCCCGGAGCCCTGTTGCGATTTCAGCCAGTTGATGATCCACGGCCCCAGCAGGAAGCTGAGGAACAGGGCCGTCATCATCGCGCCACCGGTGCGGAAGGTAAGATACCGGAACAGGTTGAAGGCCTGAAAATCATCGGCCATCGGGGCGAGGAGGTTATACAGCATATCCGGTTCCTAACCCTGCCCGCCCGCGGCACGCTCTTGCCGGTGGCTGTCGCCATTGCCTATATCGAGAGCCAGCAAGGCCTCGACCACCGGCGCCATGCGGCTGCCCAGCGATCCCTTTACCGTCACGACGTCACCGGCGCGGACGGTCTCGGTCAGCAGGCCGATCAGGCCGTCGCTGTTATCGGTATGAAGCGCATCCATGGCGGACGGTACCGCCGCGCTCAGCCCCGCCATGTTGGGGCCGCAAGCAAACAGCAGGTCTACGTTGGCGCCCTCCAGATTGGGGGCCAAGCCGGCATGCAGTTCGGGGCTGTTCTTGCCAAGCTCCAGCATGTCGCCCAACACCGCGATGCGGCGCCCGCCGCCGTCCGCGGGGGTCGCCCCCAGTACCGCGATGGCGGCGCGCATGGAAGCCGGGCTTGCATTGTAGCTTTCGTCGATCACGGTGAAGGTGCCGCCACCGGCCAGGCGAACCCGATGGCGCAGTCCCCGGCCTTTCGGCGGATACACGCCGGCCAGTGCCGCGGCGGCCGCATCGATGTCGGCGCCCAAGAGCCAGGCCGCCCCCAGTACCGACACACCGATCAGCGCCCAGTGGCGCCCCGTACCGCCGGTGCGGAACAGGATTCGGCGGCCGGCCAGATCGGCCTCGACATGATTGCCGCCGTCCTCGATGCGCCAGTCTATCAGGTGAAAATCCGCCCCGTGCGATGCGCCGAACGAGAACACGCGGCCGATTCCAACCTCCCTTGCCAGATGTTTCAGGCGTTCGAAATGGCGGTTGTCGGCGTTCAGGATAACGGCGCCGCCGGCGCCCATACCGGCGAATATCTCGCCCTTGGCGTCGGCGATCGCCTCCTCGGACTCGAAGAATTCCAGATGCACCGATTCGACGGTGGTGATGAGCGCGACATTCGGGTGCAGCAGCTTTGACAGCGGGGTCAACTCGCCAGGATGGTTCATGCCCAGCTCGAACACGCCATAGACGGAATCGGCGGGCATGCGCGCCATCGAAAGCGGCAGGCCCCATTGATTGTTCAGATTGCCCACGGTTGCAGTTGTCGGCGCCTGTTGCGACAGGACGTGGGCCAGCGCCTCCTTGGTGCTGGTCTTGCCGACGCTGCCAGTGATCGCCACGACGCGCGCCTTGCCGCGCTCCCGCGCCGCGCGGCCCAGTGCGTTCAGGCCCTCGTCGGTATCCTCGACAATAAGAAGCGGCATATCGGCGGCCGCCTGTCCTTCGGCCCAGTCGCCGGCGACCATGGCCGCCGCCGCGCCTCTGGCCAGGGCATCGCCCACATACATATGACCATCAACATTCGGGCCGCGGATGGCGATGAACAGATCGCCCTTGCCGACGGTGCGGCTGTCGATCGATACGCCGCTGGCCGACCACTCGCCGGTTGCCCGACCGTTTACCGCCGCCGCGGCCTCGCCGGATTTCCAGATTACCGTCATGCCGCCCCCGCCTCGTGCTGGCGCGCGGCCTCGCGCACCATCTCGGAATCATTGAAAGGCAGGGTCCGGTCGCCGACGATCTGGCCGGTCTCATGGCCTTTGCCCGCAACCACCAGGATATCGCCCTGCCCCAACAGGGCGACACCGGCGCGGATCGCCTCGGCCCGGTCGCCGATCTCTCGTGCGCCAGGACAGCCGGTCATGACCTGGCGTCGTATTTTCGCAGGGTCTTCGCTGCGCGGGTTATCGTCGGTGACGATGACGTCGTCCGCGAAACGAGCGGCAATTTCGCCCATTACCGAGCGTTTGCCTGCGTCCCGGTCGCCGCCACAGCCGAACAGAATGACGAGCCGGCCGGTTACGAAGGGCCGCAGCGCCGTCAGAACGGTTCGTATCGCGTCCGGAGTATGGGCAAAATCGACGATCGCGGTGCCGCCGTTCGACAGCCGGGCCGCGACCTCCATCCGGCCCGGTACCGGCTGCAGGCCCGGCAGAGCCGAGGCCGCGGCCACCGGATCGGCGCCACAGCCTATGGCGAGCCCAAGCGCACAAAGCGCGTTCAGCAGCTGGAACCGGCCGGGCAGGGGGAATTCGGTATCGATGATCCGGCCGTCAACCGCCAGGGACAATTGCCAACCGGTGCCGGTGATTGCGGCTTTCGCGCACCGGATATCGCCCGCCTCGATCCCGTAGGTCATGAAATTCAGGCGGCGCCGCACGGCGATCGCAGCGACCCGCTCCTGATCGGGCTCTTCGTAGCAGGCAACCGCGGCGGCGCCCTCCGGCAGCAAATCCTCGAACAGGCGAAGCTTGGCGGTGCGGTAGGCCTCCACGCCGCCATGGTAATCCAGATGATCGCGCGAGATGTTGGTCAGCGCCCCGGCCGAAAGCCTCACGCCGTCCAGCCGGTACTGATCCAGCCCGTGGCTTGACGCCTCCATCGCCAGATGGTCGATGCCGGCGTCGGCCATTGCGGCCAGTTTGGCGTGCAGCGCCACCGGGTCGGCGGTGGTCAGTGATGGGCCGGTATCCAGCGCGGCGTCGCCGGCCGACACGCCCAGCGTGCCCATGCTGGCGCCGCGCATTCCCAGATGCAGCCATATCTGGCGAAGGAAGGTCGCTACCGAGGTCTTGCCGTTGGTGCCCGTCACCGCAGCGATTGTCTCGGGCTGGGCGCTGTAAAATGCCGCCGCCATCAGCGCCAGGCGCCGCCGCGGATTGGCGTCGGCAATCAGCGTGGCGCCGGGCAGGACCGAGTCGGGGCGCACGTCTTCCGGCGCCAGCACGGCAACCGCGCCGGCAGCCAGGGCCGCGCCGATAAAGCCGCGCCCATCATGCGCCGAACCGGGCAACGCCGCGAAGAGCGCGCCCGGCCGCACGGTCCGGCTGTCGGCGGTCAGGGCCATGATCTCCGGCCCGCCGTCCAGGTCGGGCGGAATCCCGCCGGCCTGCCGTGCAGCCCGGTATTCGTTCTCGCCGATCAGTTCAATAAGACGCAAGCCTGCGTCCCTCCGCTTTTACATAAGTTTCAAGTTCGCGCATGCCGGGCGCATCGTCCTTTAGCGGCGGCATGCCCATCATTGGCGCCATGCGCTCCACTACCCGGCGCACGATCGGCGCCGCCACCCAGCCACCGGTGGCGTATCCCGCCGTCTTCTCGTTGCCTTTCGGCTCGTCCAGCAGCGCCAGCACCACGTAGCGCGGCTCGTTGATCGGGAAGACACCGACGAACGACGACAGCAGCCGCTTTCCCTGGTAACCTTTGGCGGCGGGCTTTTCCGCCGTGCCGGTTTTGCCGCCGACCGCATAGCCCAGCGCCTCGGCGTTCCGCCCGGTACCGTTTTCCACCGTCAACCGCATCAGCTTACGAATCTCTTCCGAAGTCCGTTCCTTGAATACGCGGCGTGGCGCGCTGGCCTCGTCGCGATCGTCGCCGGCAATAATCGTCGGCTGGTGCAGGACACCGCCATTGACCGTCGCCGCGACGCCGCTAACCAGATGCAACGGGCTTACGGCAATTCCATGGCCGAAACCGATCGTCATTGTGTTAACTGGCCGCCAGGTCTCGGGCGAAATCGGCCGGCCTGTCTCGGGCAGTTCCACGCGCAGCGCATCGAGCATACCAAGCTTGCCCAGATATTCCTTTTGCCGCTGGCCACCGATATCCTGCGCCATCAGGGCGGCGCCGATGTTCGATGAATAGACGAACACTTCCGGCAAGGTCAGCCAGCGCTTCTTTGCGTGGTAGTCGCGGATCAGGAACCGCGAGACTTGCAGCGGCTTGGTTGCGTTATAGCGCTTGCCCATGCTCGCGGCGCCGACGTCCAGCGCCATTGCCGTGGTGAAAACCTTGAAGGTGGAACCCAGCTCGTACACGCCCAGTGTGGCGCGGTTGAAACGTTCGCCGTCGCTGGCCTTGCCCGGGTGGTTGGGGTCGAAATCCGGCAGCGACACCATCGCCAGAATCTCGCCGTTCCGCACATCCATCACGATGCCGGTCGCCGCCCTGGCCTTGAACTCGCGCATTGCCGCGCCCAGCTCCTCGCGCATCAGATGCTGAACCCGCATATCGATGGTCAGCCGCAGCGGATCTTCGCTTTTCGCCAGACGATCCTGGAACTGTTTTTCCAGCCCGGCGATGCCGCGGTTGTCGCTGTCCACGTAGCCCAGCAGATGCGGCATAAGAGGGCCTTGCGGATAGACGCGGGTATATTCGTCGATGAAGTCCAGGCCCGGAATGCCTCGTTCCAACAGCGCCCATTGCTGGCGCGGCGTCAGGTGCCGGCGCAGCCACACGAAACCGCGTTCGGATTTCAGCTTCGCCAGCGTCGCCTTGTAATCCATGTCGGGCAGGATTTCAGCCAGCGCCCGCGCCGCCTTTTCCGCGTCCAGCAGGCGGCGCGGATTGGCGAACAGCGAGGCTGTTTCCAGGTCGGTCGCCAGAATCTCGCCGTTACGGTCGACGATATTGGCGCGCTGGCGCGGTTCTTCGCGCTCGGCGGCGATGGCGATGGGGCGGTCGCCGGATTCGCCACGAATCGCCAGCTGTGTCAGCCGCCCGCCGATAACGGTGAAAACCAGCGCCATGAAGAGCCCGGCCACCAGGATGCGCGCACGGCCCATTTCCATGGCGCGGCGCACGTCCTCGTCCATGCGTGGCGGCATATAGGCGCCGCGTCCCAGCCTCTTTCCGTGGCTGGCGCCCGGGAACAGATCCCTGTATGCGCGCCCGTTCATTGCGTCACCTTGAGGCTGGCCGGCGACGCCAGCTTTTCGGGCTGCAGCACGTCAAGGACGTCCGGCAATGGCATGAACGGGATGTCGTCGAAACTCCCGATGCGTTCCGCCGTAAGGCCCTGCATCCGGGGCAGGAGTTGCCTCGAAAGATTCTCGACCCGCTCTGGCCGCGCCAGATAGGTCCATTCAGCTTCCAATACATGGATAGTGTCCCGTTCTTCAATAATTTCCCGCTCCAGCGCGGCCAATTCCTTTTCCATCTGCTCCACCTCGTAGGCGATGCCATAGAGGCCGATGCCGGTAATGGCAGCCCCCAACAGCCAGATGGACATGAATATGCTTTTCATGCGGCCTGCTCCCCCGGCCATGCCGGTGCGTCGGTCCGCTCGGCGCCGCGCAGCCGGGCCGAACGGGCCCGGGGGTTGGCGGCAGTCTCATCGCGACCCGGCTTGATCGCGCCGGTCTCGATAAGCCGAAAGGTCGGCGCGAGGCCTTCCTCCCGCGCCATGGGCAGATGGCGCGAAACGCGGGGGGAGTGACCCGCGCGGGAGCGGAGGAAGGCCTTGACGCGCCTGTCTTCGAGCGAATGGAACGCGACCACCGCCAGGCGGCCGCCGGGGACGAGCAGCCGCTCGGCGGCGGCGAGCGCTCGGTCCAGTTCGCCAAGTTCGTCATTTACATGGATGCGCAGCGCCTGGAAGGTCCTGGTGGCCGGATCGATGCCGTCGCGCGATTTCGGCACGGCGCGGCGCACGATCTCGGCCAGCGCCAGGGTGCGGGTGATGGGGGATTCCTTGCGGGCTTCGACGATGGCATGGGCGACGCGCCGCGATTTGCGCTCCTCGCCCAGCCGCCAGATGATGTCGGCCAGGGCCGTCTCGTCTGTCTCGTTTACGATGTCGGCCGCCGTCGGCCCGTCCTGGCCCATGCGCATGTCCAGCGGCCCGTCGGCGCGGAACGAGAATCCCCGCCCGGCTTCGTCCAGTTGCGGCGAGGACACGCCGATATCCAGCGCTATGCCGTCCACCAGCGTTACGTTGCGTTCGGCCAGCAGCCGGTCCATCTCGCCGAAGCGGCCATGGATCAGATTCAGGCGGCCGGGATATTCGGCTGCCATACACTCTCCGCGGCGGATTGCGTCCGGATCGCGATCAATGGCCCAGACAGTGCAATCCGCCGCGTCGAGAATCGCCCGGCTGTATCCGCCGGCGCCGAACGTGCCGTCCACATAAACCCTTCCAGCGCGCGGGGACAGCACGGCCAGCACTTCCGTCAGCATGACCGGACGGTGGGCAACCGTATTACGATTATGATCTGGGGCGCCGGTCATGACTGTGGCCCCGCCGGTTTCAGGCGGAAGGTCTGGCCCTTTACCCGGGTCCGGCTTTCCGCCGTATGGGCCTGCAGCCGCGCCGGCTCCCACAAATGGAAGCGGCGGCCATAGCCGGCGAAGGCGACGCTGGCGCCGATATTCGCGAATTCCATGTATTCGGCCGGGATCATGATGCGACCCTCGCCGTCCAGCGACAGCGGCCGCGCATCGGCCAGGATCACCGCGCCCATTTCGGCCTCTTCGTCGGAGAACATGTCGAACTGCTCCATGCTTTCCGCCAGCCGCTCCATGAAGGCCGGGTCGCAGGCCTCCAGCGCCGGCAGGTTCGGCGAGCGGTAGACATAGACCAGCCGTTCGCCGCCCTCGGGCAGCTGCGCGCGGAACGGGGCCGGAAGGGACACGCGCCCCTTCTTGTCGACCTTGTTCTCGTATGTTCCTGCAAACAGGGCCATGTCTCGCGCCACTCGTCTTTCGCGTTATTGATCCGAATTCCCGGTTCGCCCCGGTCTCGCTGGAATGCCCGAAAACCGCCCCCATTACGCGGCTCATCGCATACCATAAAGGTTATGGGCATTTATGGGATATCATGGGATATTACCGTGCGTCAATGGGAAGCTATAGTAATTCCATGGTAAAACGCGCCGATATTTGTTCTCGGGTAAGAACTTTTTCTGGTGTCTTGAGCGGAACCCGCCACAAGGGTTTGTGACGGCAACAAGAAACTTAACGGATTATTAGGAATTTGTTCTTTAAATGTTCCATTAACGTTCCCATCTGTTTTTCTGGGATTTTGTGGGAACAGGGCCACGGATCCCTCCCTGGACGGGCTGTGCCGTTGGCAAGACGGAAAAAAACAAGGGGATATGGAGACGAAAGGGGATGAGGGGAGAAACGCCGATATCGAGGCATCTCCCCTCATCCCCATGCTATCCCCGAATCTCCTTGTCTTGTAATCGCCTCCGGCCGCGGGGTCTTGCCGGCCAGAACCCTGATCCCCCTTAGCGCGGGATCAGGTCGCGCGGTCCCGCCGTGGCGGGTGGACTTTCGGCTTCGGCCGGCAGCCGGATCAGGCGCGCGGGCGCGGAGGCGCGGATGCCCTTCGCCTGCCCCCATGGGCCGCCGCTGCGCAGCTTTAGGATCGGCCGGATCGCCTTCTCGTCGGCGTCGGCGATCAGCCTGCCATTCTCATACAGTTTCCCCGAAATCTGCCCGTTGCGGTCGGGGAGCGCGACGGTGCAGGATACGGCCTCCGCCGCGATCCGGTACGAATTCGGCAAGAGATCGTTGTACTGGACTGTCCGCGTGCTGCCGCCGTCGACCGTTTTGCAGTACATGACGAATTCGGCGAAGCTGCCCTCCAGCTTGACGAGGAAATTCCGTCGCTCGCCGGCTTGCGCAACTGCTGCGGTTCCGGCGAGGATCAGGGCCACAAGGCAAGCGAGACATTTTCCGTGCGCGGATTTCATCGGGCAATTCTCCGGCAAGGTTTCCCTGAAAATTAACTTTAGTCCGTTTCGGCCCGTTGCCCTAAGGGTTTTCGAAGACCAGTCCGCTACTGCGCCGGCGCCGGCGTCCATGGGTCGACGGGCGGCACGGAAGGATTGACCGGCGGGACGGAGGGATTGATCGGCGGCACGGACGGATTGCCAGGAGAGTCGGGAGGGTAGCCGCGCGTCTCGCCGCGAAAGAACGGCCCAGACGACCGGGTGCCCCGCGCCGGACCCCACGGGCCGTCGCTGCGCAGTGTGATGGACGGACGGACCGCGTTCTGCGCGGCGCTGGCGATCAGCTTCCCGTCTGCATAGAGCTTGCCCCGGATTCGTCCGGAATAACCCGGCATGGCGATCTCGCAGGAAACGGCCTCCGCCAAAATTTCGTATGATTCAGGCAGGAATTCCCGCCGCCGGACGGTCTGGCGGACATCGCCGTCGATAAGCGTACAATCCATCTCGAACTCGGCGAATGTCCCGTCGAGTTCAATCAGAAATTCCCGCCGCTCGCCGGCAAACCCCGGCGTGGCCGTGACGGCCAGCAGAAGCGCGGTGAGGGCGCCGAGATATTTTACGGTTCCGGTTCTCGCCATGGGAATCCCCGGCAAGTCTCCAAGGACTACATATATGGGGATTGCCCGCGCGGCCGGCGACCCGGAATTGCGGAAAATCGGGCGACACCCCTACCGGCGCGCGCGCATTTTAACCTTTGCGCAACACAAGGGCGCGACAATGGCGCCATGGAAGGGAAGGCCGAGACAAATAGGAGGGCCGAGCCGGGAGCGATTTCCGGTGCGGTCCGCTTCTTCGTCATCCAGCCGGCGAACATGCTGCTGGGGATTTCGGTGCTTTTCCTGCTGCCGGACGTCTTGTTTCCCCTCGACGAAGCCAGATTGGCGATGGCGGCCGGCATATTCGGTGCATCCTTCGGGTTTGGCAATTACCGCGACGATGGCGGGGGCCTGTCCTCCTGGTGGCGCGCACCACTGATCCTGGCCACGCTAAATCTTGCGGGACTTGTCGCCGGCTATCTGGTGGCCGCACTCGTGATGCTGACGGGGGCTGCAATCGAACAGCCCTGGAAAGAAATCCTGCTGATCCTGCCGCCCCTGCTTGCCGCCGACTTCCTTACTCCTGCCGTCGCAAAGCTGGTCGCTGGGCTGGCCAAGGACAAGCTCGAGGATAAAGGGGAGACGACATGACAGGCTCTGGGGACTCGGCAGAGGCGGAGGGGGAAAATCATGATCGGGCGAAATAACTTGCCGCCGCGCGGCCTGCGCATCGTCATGTGGCTCGGGCTGGGGATATTGATCTTCGAAGGGGCCATGTCCATCGAGCGTTCCCTGCTGCCGGAACTTGTCGCGGCCGAGCGGTTCGTCGGCGCCGCCGCGCCCGCGGCGGTCTATCTCTGGGTGGCGTCCCTCAACGTCCTGCTGGGGCTGGTGGACGTCGACCGCGAGGATGCCATTGCCGTGGCGGGATGGGGCATGGTGGTGGCCTGTATGGGTTTCGCCACCGGCGCGGGGACACACCTGGCTATCAGGGCGCTGACCCCGGCGCTTCTGGACGGCATGGGGGCCATCATCCCACTCCTCGCGAATGTTGCTGTCCTCCTCGCCGGCCTGATCCTGACAGCCGGCGCATACAGGCTGCTTGGCAGGTAGGCAAGGGAGAGCGAGACATGACCGACCCTACAGGATCGAAATATGACCGCAAATATCCTTGAAAATTCCAGCGGAATGTTGAGGCTCGTATTATTGTATTATGGCTTCGGGCCCGCAACTCTCCCAATAATACAATAATGCGAGCCTGACCCGAAATCTCCTTGCTTGTCGTTGCCCGCGCGGTTGGCGGCGGGTGCTCCCGGCCTTCCGGCGGAAATCCATATCGCTTCGCATTTCTGGCGGTCGCCGTTT
>Ga0210062_1000605_pt1 | contig 11052 bp, 7 predicted proteins | sample Muzzi_CordA_D2_FD_185528 | JGI IMG/M metagenome (GOLD analysis project Ga0210062, IMG submission 185528) | Wetland microbial communities from San Francisco Bay, California, USA, that impact long-term carbon sequestration - Muzzi_CordA_D2 (SPAdes) | ecosystem: Environmental > Aquatic > Marine >...
CGCGAGCTCGCCCGTCTGCTCCGCGCGCAGGCGCTCGGAGCGCCGCTCCACCTCTTCGACGGTCCCGAGGATGATGTCGCCCTCGAAGATCGCCATGCCGTCGACCACCGAGTACTGCACAGCCTTCGATGCGAAGGTCCGGCCGGGGATCAGGCCGGTCCGTACCTGGTCGCTCGATTGAAACTCTCCGGGGCCTTTACGGCCCTTCGCCGGGCCGCCCTTCCCGGGTCCCGCGCCGCCTTTCTTCTTCTCTTCCGCCATCGCTCGTCTCCTTCAGGGTTGGGGGGCTCGGGCGCCGGGCGCTCGGAGCCCTCGTGCACAGTCCCCTGTGGAGTAGTTGCCGGCCGGGTCGGACGGTTGACGCCGGGGCTCCCGTGGAACAGGGCGGTCTGGCGGGGGAGAGCATGGGGGAGGGGATAACAAGACGACTGGTCATGTTAGGCTCGTTGTCATGGCGAGACGCGGACAGAACCGAGACCGGCTTCTCGAGCAAGGGCTCGAGCTCTTCGCCAAGCAGGGCTTTCATGCCACGGGTGTTCAGGAGATCGCCGACACGAGCGGCGTGCCGAAGGGCTCCTTCTACAACTACTTCGACTCCAAGGAGCAGTTCGCCGTCGAGGTGTTGTCCCGGTACCAGGATCTCCAGTGCCAGGAGCTCGGTGCGCTTCTCGAACGGGGGCCTGGCTCCCCGCTGGAGCGCCTCCGGACCCTCTTCGAGCGCTGGGTCGGAGGGATGTGCGACTCCCAGTTCTCGGGAAGCTGCCTCGCTGGCCGCCTCGCCCAGGAGCTCGCCGGGGAAGTGCCGGAGGTCCGGCCGGCCCTCGACCGAGTGTTCAACTGCATGCGCGGCTACATCTCCAGGTGCCTACGGGAGGCGCGCGATGCCGGCGAGCTTACCAACGGCCAGTCCGAGGAGGACCTGGCCGAGTTCATCCTGAATGCCTGGCAGGGTGCCATGCAGCGCAGCAAGGCGGCGGGCGACGACGGTCCGCTCCGCGTCTTCGTCACGGTCATCTTCGATCAGATCTTGCGGCCCCCCGTCGGGGCCGCCGCCGGGCACTGAGGGCCCGCCGAAAGGAGCTCCCCGATGGTCACGTTCTTCCGCGATGCGACTCTCCGCCAAGCGATCAAGACGACCGGTCATATTTCGCCAGCCAGGCGCATCTTTGGTTTGCGCTCAAATAAGACGACCGGTCATATTGCGATCGCCATCCTCCTCGTCTCAGTCGCTCTGTTCCTCGCGTCGCCGGCGACCGCGGCGGAGATCACCTTCAGCACCTCCAACGATCCGGTCTCCGGCAACGAGCGGGGCGACGACCTCTACACTGCCGAGGTCGCCCTCGACGTGCGTCTGAAGGGGCAGGAGGTGCGGTTCGGCGAGCGGATGTTCACCGACCACGAGCGGGGAATCCGCTTCGACGAGACCTCGCTCGAGCTCAGCCGTCCGGTGACCTGGGTCAGGGGCTGGGGTGGCGAGGCCGGTCTCGGTGTTCTCCACGTGGGGCGGGGTCTCCTGGGCCAGAGCACCCAAAACACGATCCACCGGTGGGTCGGAAGCGACCACGAGGACCTGGACTACGCCGCGGATCACCGGTTCTATCCGCTGGCGAAGATCGTCCTGGCGAGGCCTCTCGACCTGTCGTCGAACCTGGGGACGGTGATCGCCCGTACCGAGGCGGTGGCGGCTCCCGGGTTTCACAGCAGCCTGCGGGCGGGGTTGGTCGCCGAGCGTCCGGTGGGGGCGGGCTTCGATCTGATCGTGGGGCTGGCCGGGGTGCTCCACGACGTGGACTCCGACCTGCTGGGAGACGTGGTGGCGTCGAGCGGCGTCGCCTGGGACCTGGGCGTCGCCGGGCGGAACGTCTCCGTGGTCTTGAGCCACAACGCCTATGGCACCGAGGCCCAGCACCTCACCCTCGGGTACCGGTTCGACATGGGAGCCCTCGGGCGGCCGGGCGCGGCTCGCTGAGGGAGGACGGCCGGGTCCAGGAGCGGATCTCCGGGAGGCGCCGGTCATCGAATCGCCCTACTGTCCGGGGGCGGTGTGGAGGCGGCGCGCCAGGGTGGCCGCCAGGAGCAGGGCCAGGGCGAGGGCCAGTCCCCCTCCGAGCCAGACGGTGAGCCGGCGGGCGGTGACCCTGGGAGAGCGGCCTCCCGGTACCACCACCGCCTCGCCGTCTCCCAGCACCGTCCAGCCGGCCCAGGCGGCGGCCGGGGCGCCGGTTCGGAGGGTCTCGCGCTGCGCCCGGGCGAGGGCGCCGGCCACGGTGTCGCCCCGGCCGAGGTGGCGGTAGAAGCGCTCCAGGAGCTCCGCCGCCTCTTCGTCCTCCACCGGCCAGAGGCTTCCCACCACCGCCCGGGCGCCGCCCTGGAGGAAGGCGCGGGCGAGGCTGAGGGCTCCTTCGCCCTGGAGCACGGTGCCGGAGGCGCTCTGGCAGGCGGCGAGCACCACGATCGCTCCGTCGAGACCGAGGTCGGCGGCCTCCCGCGGGCGGAGCAGGCCGTCCTCGTCCGGCGCGCCGGCGGCCAGCACCACCGCCGAGCGCCGGGGGCGGGCCTCGTCGAGTACGGCGTGGGTGCCGAAGTGGAGCACCCGCAGGCCCCGCCCGGCTCCCTCCTTGACCGCCCGCTCGGTGGCGTCTGCGCCGGTGAGCAAGCGTCCCGGGTCTCCCAGGGAGCGAAGAGCTACCCGGCCCTCCCGCCGGGCGTAGGGCAACGCGGCCAGGCGTACGCCCGCGGTCCAGGAGCGCTCGGTCTCGGCGATGGACTCGCCGGCGGGCGCGCCGCCGGGGGTGCTCGGGTCGGCCAGGGCCAGGGCCAGAGCGTTCTCGCCGCTCTGTCCTGCCGCGCGAAGACGGTGCCATGCCGTGGCGGAAGGGGTCAGGAAGAGCTGGTAGCGGGCGACGAGCGGCGGCCCGTCGGCCGCTTCCCGGAGGGTGGCGAAGGGCAGGAGGTACAGAGAGCCGTTTGGCACGAGGATCAGGCGCGCCACCTCGGCCGGCAGGGTCTCGAGAGCTTCCCGGAGGAGGAGGTCGTAGAGTGCCGCGGCCGGCTCGGCCTCGGAGCCGTCCCGGCGGTCGAAGAGGTCGAGGTAGAGGTCGACCACCGGGTCGATCGCCGCCTGGTCGGGGAGCCGGTGGACACGCACGTCGTTCCGGGTGACGGCAACGAGCCAGGAGCCGCCGGTGAACGAGCCGTCCAGCGCCCGCCACGGAGCGAGCTGGAAGGCGAGGAGCGCCTCGTTCGGCGCCAGACCGGCGCGGAGCTCGTCGAGACCGACGACGTCTTCCGGTCCAGCCGTGGCCGTGCTCCGGAGCTGATTCCGCTGGAAATCCAGCCGTTCCTCCTCCTGCTCCAGAGCGTCGAGCTCCGGCAGGAGCTCCCGCCGACGTTCGGAAGGCAACCGGGGGTCCAGGAGTCGGCGGTGGACGCTGACGATCTCCTGCTGGAGCGCCCGCCACGACGCCTCGAGCTCGGGGTCGATCTCGCCAGGCGCACCGGCCGTCTTCACGCCGGCCGCCGAGAGGGACTCCAGGAGCAGGCGTGCCCGCATCCGCTCCGCCACCGAGAAGGCCGTGGCGAGGGTCTCTGGATCGAGCGGTTCCCCTCCGCCGGCCACGGCGTCCGTCAGGAGCCGGCCCGCAAGCCACTGGTAGATCTCGGTCCAGACCGAGGCGACCTCCGCCCGGCCCCCTTCGGTCTCCTGGAGCTGCCCCAGGCGGTCGGCGATCTCGAGGGTGCTCAGGGCCGCGGAGAGCGCCTCGTCCCGGGGCGCGGTGGCCCACAGCACCCGGAGGCGGTTGGCCCAGCCGGACGCCTGTCTCCAGGGGTCGGTCGTCCCGAGCAGTAGGGTGAACGCTTCGTCCACCCTGCGCCGCGCCTCCGTCGGGTCGTCCGGGAGGAGGTCCATGGCCGAGGCGGAGAGCACCCCGGCCAGGAGATCCGGGAGCCGGTCCCGAAAGGGCTCGGCCAGGGCCAGGGCGACCTCGAGGTGAGCGCGCCCCTCCGGCCCGCCGATCAGTCGGCCCAGGCGGCTGCGGGTTTCGATCTCGGCGACCGGGTTGCCCGCTTCCTGGGCGGCGACGAGGGCTTCTTCGAGCAGGAGGACGACCCGCTCGCGACGAGCCGTGTCGGGCAGGCCGGCCCCTGCCGCCGCCGCCCGGCTGACACGCGCGCTGGCCTCGTCGAGGCGGAGACCCGCAGCGGCCGTCAGCTCCGCCAGTTGGGCGAACACCTCCTCCGCTTCGACGAAGCGCCCCCGGCGGAAGAGAACGGTGCCCATGTTGAAGAGGATGTCCCGCTGGAGGCTTGCATGGGCCAGGGGGAAGATGTCGCGGCGTACCTGGCGGAGCGAAGCCTCCGCCAGGTCCAGGTCGCCCCCCCGCCGGAGGAGGAGCTTCGCCTCCTTGACGGTAACCTCGGCGGCCAGGATCGGGTTCTCCGCTCCCTCGGCCGCCTGCCGGGAGAGCTCGAGCTGGGCCGTCACCCGGGTGCCGTCCGCTCCCATCGCCGAGAGCGCCTGGCTGAGGTTGATCCGGGCGTAGACCTCCCCGTCGGCCAGGCCCCGGGCGCGGTACTCCTCCGCCGCTTCCTCGAACAGGGGTGCCGCCCCCTGGGCGTCCACGTTCTCCAGCAGGAGGCGAGCGAGCGTGAAGGCCAGGCAGGGGTTGGTCGGGTCGGTGGCCCGATGGGCTTCGAGGCGGGCGACCGCTTCGTCCTGCAGCGCGGTGCCGTTCGCCACCCGATGGAAGCAGCCGCAGGTCGCCCAGCCCTGGGGATCGGCCGCGAAGGCTGCTTCGCAGTCGTCGAAGGCGGACGAGGCGCCCCGAGCCGGCGGGCCGGTCGCGAAGACGGCCAGGGCGGCGAGGCCGAGGGCCACCCTGAGAGCCGCGGGGATTGGGCTGCTCTTGAGCATCACGAAGTCCTCACGGAGGCGGTCCCGATGTGCTGCCGTCGTGAGCCACGCCTTCGTGGTATCCCCCCGGCCGAGAGGAGGTCAGAACGACGTTGAGGATGTCCAGGTCGAAGAGGGCGTAGGGGGGGCTTTGCTGTCGCCACTTGAGCTCCTCGTCCCGATTGGTGACGTACTTCAGGTTTCCCGGAAACAGGAGCCAGTCCGGCTCGTTGCGCTTCTGAAGGAGCACAACCCACCGTTCGGCACCGGCCTCCGTATACCGTTCGAAATCCACCGCCCGAAAGCCGGCGTGGTTCATGGCGTAGAGTCGGGTCAGGAGCTCGCAGTGGCTGAGCACGGTCGAGGCCGTCGGACCGCTGGACTCCCCCGAGATCGTAGGCTCGGTCGTTTCTGCTTGCCCATTGCAGGCGAGGCCCTCCAGGACTCGTGTCGCGACCTCTCCGGTGCGCCAGACGCCGGCGAGCCACGGGTCCTTGACCGCGCTGGGGCTCTCGTAGGCGCCCTCGTTGGGATGGTCGTAGACCTCGATCTGGTCGAGGTAGAGCTTGTCGCCGTTCGTGTTCTGTTTCGTTCCGCTCAGCTCCTTCCAGGAGACGGCGGGCCTGACCATCTCCTTGGCTGGTTCTCCTTGGCTTCCGGTGCTCCAGATGGCGGCCACCCGCCGCTTGCCATGGTCCTCGTAGAACGCGAAGTTGACCAGGTGCTCGCCGGCCAGGGACCGTTGATGGTTCCGGGAGGTGAAGCCCCCCCAGGTCAGCCCGATGTGGAGGTCGTGAGGGAGATCGCTTTTGCGCCATGCGCCGGCGTAGACGGCGTAGTCGTCCGTGATCCGGGCGTCGAAGTCCACGAGCTCGAGGTGATGCCGACGCTGCTCCTGGCGCAGCGTCTCGAAGTCCTCGAAGCTCTCGGTGTAGGCGATGCAGCGCGCGCGGGGCGGGCACCGGTCGACCTCGGAGCTCGTGTACCAGTAGGCCGAGAAGGTCGGAACCGGACGGGGAGTGACACATCCTCCCAACGCCACCAGGGCGACCGCGAGCACGGCCGCCCTCCCTGCCGGGGCGGTGGAGGTTCCAGGCTGCAGGGAAACAGGTGGTCTCTTCATGGTCGTCTCCTCGATCGGTTCAAGGTCCGGCCAGAGGAACGACGACGTGGGCGCACGGACTCACCCGACTCCGTCTGTTCGGTCACTCGATCCGCACCATGAACGTGAGAGACCGCGCCCGGGAGCCGTCCGGGAGCGCCGCCTTCACGTGCCAGAGGAGGACCGTGCCGGGGTCGAGCGTGGCGACGACGGATTGGGGGAGCGTGTACTCGCTGCCGGTCAATCCCTGCTCGTTGACCAGGATCTCTACGTCCATGGTCGTGACGACGAGGGCGTACGTGGCTCCTTCGGGCCCGACCCAGCGGAGTGTGGGTGCGCCCCGGGGCAGGGGCTGGTCTTCGGGCACCAGGGACGCGATCGCTTCCCGGGGCTCGTCCCGGTTGACAGGCTCCCTCCCCGGCTGCTGCCAGAGCAGGATTCCCGCCCCCAGCACAGCGACCATGACGGCCGCCGCGGCGGCCAGCCACCGGGGTGGCCAGGAGAGCCCGGGCCGCTCGTCGGCCAACCCGGCGCCCCCTCCCGACGCTCGGCCTTCCAGGCTTCGAACCATGTGCCGGGCCAGGCGCCAGTCCTCGGCGCAGCTCGGGCAGCGGCCGGTGTGGTCGATCACGCGGCGGTTCTCGGCGGGGTCTAGCTCTCCCCGGGCGGAGGCCCAGAGCGTGTCGGGAGTGGGGCACTCCTCGCCCGGAGCCCGCTCTCGCGGCAGCTCCTGGAACAGGGTCCGGAGGTCCTCGGAGCTCTGATCCGGCGGATTTGGAAGGTCCGGTCGGGTCATGGCGTCACCCCCTGGGACGAGAGGCAACGCCGCAGGTCCCGGAGCCCCCGGAACGTCAGGTTGTGGACCCGCTTGGTCGGCCATCCCAAGAGGGCCGCCACCTCCCGCGGGGCCTCGCCTTGAAGGTGGAGGATCACCGCCAGGCGCCGCGACTCGATGAGCCGGGCCAGGCAGTGGGCGAGCGCCTGGCGGACCTCGCGGCTCCGGCTGGACGCGGCTGGGCCGGGCCGGGGGCTGGCGAGCGCGTTCGCCGGACCGGCCTCCTCGAGCGCCACCTCTCCCCGCCGCCTCAGCCGCCGAAGCTCGTCCACCAGGGCGGAGTAGGCGGTGCGCCAGAGGTAGCTCGCGTTGAGCTTGCGCCCCGGCTCGGAGCGGCCGACGATCCGAGCCACCTTGAGCAGCGCCTCCTGCACCAGGTCCTCGCGCCGGTCGGCCAGGTAGGGAGGGCAGAGTGACGCCACCGCTGCTTCGAGGTCCCGGCGCAGGCGGGCGGCTTCCTCGTCGGAGAGGGGCTGAGGCGAGAGCGACTGTAGACCCGGGACCATGGGGGGCACCAGTCGACGGCCGAAAGCAGGGGGGCTTTCCGGCCCATTCGATCGAATTTTCGAGCTTCTCTCAAATACTACCACGGGCTCACCTCCCGTTCCGGACGGCCGAGGAAGACGGCGTCCCGCGAGATCAACGAGCGATCTCGCCCGTCTGCTCAGGCGGCCGAGCGCCGGTTTCGGCTCATCGGCCGAGCCGGTAGCGCACACCGATGCGTGCGAGGCGTGGGGAGCCGATGGTGGTGACCGGGGTGCGGCCGATCACGTAGTCGTCGTCGAGCAGGTTCTCGGCGGCGAGGAAGGCCTCGAGCCGGCGGCCGATCGGCCGGCCGATCCGGACGTCGACCACCGTCAGGCTTCCGAGGGGGAAGAGGTTGCGGTCGTCGTCGAAGGCGCTGTCCGCCCAGCGGGCCTGGAGGCGGACCGAGAGGTCGCCCGGTGCCCGCCAGCCGAGCCGGAGCGACGCCTGGTGCTCGGGAACCTGGGGCGTGCGCCGTCCTTCCAGGGTGGGGTCGGCGGGAAAGTCGGTCACCTCGGACCTCGTCCAGAGGTAGCCGGCATCGAGGGTGAGGGAGTTGCCGAGGCGGCCGGAGGCCTCGAGCTCGATCCCCCGGGAGCGGCTCCGGCCAAGGTTCTGGCGCTGGCGCAGGATGAGCTCCGGCGTGATCGCCACCGTGACGTTGGCGATCGTGTCCTCGAGCTCCATCCGGAAGAGGGTGCCGCGGAGGCGCCAGCGCGGCTCAGGGGTCCAGACGGCGCCGACCTCGACGCCGGTCAGGCGTTCGGCGGTGAGGGTCTCATTGGGGTCGGTCACCACGTTCCCTACCCGGAAGCCGCGATAGAGCTCGTTGAGCGTCGGAGCCCGGAAGGAGCGGTAGGCGGAGGCGGCGAGGCTCCAGGTGCCGCTCGGCTGGAAGCGGAGTGCCAGCCGTGGCGACCAGGCCTCTTCGCTTCGGGCCCCGAAGCGCTCGGCCGCGGAGCCGGCGGAGCCCGGTCGCCGGAACCCGCGCCGGTTCGACCACCGGTCGTAGCGCAGGGCGAGCTGGGCCGACAGACGCGCCGAGAGCCGCACCAGGTCCTCCACGTAGAGGCCGCCCAGGAGCTGCTCGCCGCCGGCGGCGAGAGGACGGGTGCCGCCGGAGGCAAAGAACACCGTCTCGTCGCTCGTCCCCTCGACGCGGCGGAGCTCGATACCGCTCACCAGCAGATGGGACGCGGCGTCGGGATTGCTCCCCGGATCGAGCTCCCGGACGAAGCGGGCGGTGAGGCCGGTCTCCTCGGAGGGCACGGCCTGTTCCCGGACCTTGCGCTCGCTGGCGCGGTCAGGGGCGACGGCGGAGAAGGTCTGGTGGAAGTCCTGGTCACCGGCCCAGAGCCGCAACGAGTAGGCGCCGACCGCGGCCCGGCCGTCCGCCCCCAGCGTCAGCCGGGCGCTCTCGGTGTCGTTGGCCTGGAGGTCGGTGCCGTTGGCTCGATCCTCGTCGAACCAGGAGCCGCGGAGGACGATCCTCTCCGTCCCGCCAGGGCCGGCTTCGCCCGGGACGGCCCGCCAGGTGAGGCTGCCCTCGAAGACCCGGTGCTCGACCCCCGCCGGTGTGTCCACGACCCCTCGCTCGGCCGGAGCCACCGGAATGAAGCCGTCGGTCGTCAGAAGGTCGGCGGCCACCGCGCCCGCCCAGCGCCCGCCGCCGGCCCCCCTCCCGATCGAGCCCCACGCCGAGGCCTCCCCGGTGCCCTGCCCGCCGGCCGAGGTCTCCACCTCGAGGGCCCGGTCGGACGGCTCTCGCCGCAGGAGGTGAATCACCCCCACGAGGGCTGAGCTGCCGTAGAGGTCCGAGGCACCGCCGCGGACGACCTCTACCCGAGCGAGGGAGAGACGCGGCACCCGCCCCCAGGTTACCCAGCCGCCGAACGGGTCGTTCAGGGGGACGCCGTCGGCGAGCACCAGGGCGCGGCTCGCGGCGCTTCCCCCGATGCCGCGGAGCGAGGCTCCCTGGGTGGTGGGGTTGGCCGATCGGCTGCCGGAGCGGCGGAAGAGGGTGAAGCCGGGAACCTGGCGCAGGGTGTCGTCGAGGGCGACCGCGGCGCTCGCCCGGAGCGCGGCCCCGCCGAGCACCGTGACCGCGGTCGGGCTCTCGGCGAGCGCCGTCTCGAGGCCGCTCGCGGTGACGGTGATCTCGTCCGCCTCGTGGGCCACGGGCCGCCCGGGTGAAGTGAGCGGGGTGGGTGGGCCCGCGACCACCGTCGAGGCCAGGCCCGAGGTCAGGGCCAGGCGTAGCAGCCACACGCTGAGAATCGACGGGACGGCGGTCATCGGTAGCCTCTCGGTGGCTCAGCCTACCAGTGGTCTCCGGTGTCCCATGTCCACGGGAGGGGCGGCCGGGATGGTCCACGACAGAGCCCGCCGGGCGATGGGAAAGGAAGCGCCCAGCGGCCCTCGGCTCGGCGTCGACCGTGCGGCCGGATCGCAACGAAGAAACTTCGTGAATGTGTGGGATTTGGCCGCCGGTGCGCTCCTCACGGGCTACGGATTGCTCAAATAAAAACAATATGTCTATTTGTTTCTAATATGGATATTTCACCTGCCCAGGCACTGCCTGGGTGTTCGCGCCAACCCTTGTGTTTTCAGTCCTTTTGGGGTACCCTAAATCCTTACTGATTTCGTAGCTCGACAGCAACCTTCCGTCAAGGACCGTATTGGCGCCGGTCGTCGACGTTTCCTGGACGGAGCTTGATTTTCCCGGAGGACTGACTGATGAAACAGGCTGCGCTCCCGATCCCGCACGTCGTTCAGGTCGCGACCCTCTGTCTGCTGGCCCTCGCGCTGGCGGTCGTTCCGATCTACGCTCAACCGGTCCAGCAGGTGCTGGCGCAGAGCGTGCCACCAACGTTCCAGAAGTCCTTCGCGCCGGCCACGATCGGTCCGGGCAGCATCAGCACTCTGCGCTTCGACATCACCAACGGCAGCTCGCTGGCCGTGCGCAACCTGGCGTTCACCGACACCCTGCCGGCCGGGGTCACGATCGCCTCACCGGCCAACACGTCCTCCACCTGCCTCGGCGTCGTCGACGCGCCGGAGGGGGGGAGCACCATCACCTTCGCCGGTGGCGGCATCGGTTCCTCGAGCAGTTGCTCGGTCACCGTCGACGTCACGAGCTCGACGCCGGGAACCCACACCAACGTCTCGGGTGACCTGACCTCGGATGCCGGCAACAGCGGCTCGGCGACCGCCGACCTGACCGTGGCCACCAACCGGCCCGGCTTCACCAAGGCGTTCGCGCCGAGCTCGGTCAACTTCGGCGGGCGCAGCACCCTGACCTTCACCATCGACAACACGGCCAACGGCTCGACGGCGTTCAGTCTGACCTTCACCGACAACCTGCCGTCGGGCATGGTGGTGGCGAGCCCGGCCAATGCGTCGTCCACCTGCAACGGCGGCACCCTCTCCGCCCCGGCGGGCGGCAGCGTCATCTCCCTCGGTCCGGATTTCTCGACCCCGGGGAGCCCATCGGTCGCCGCGGGTGCGAGCTGCACCGTCTCGGTCGACGTGCTCGGCAACGCGGTCGGCTCCCTCGGCAACACCTCCGGGGAGCTGACATCGACCTCCGGCGGTCCATCTGTCTCCAGCGGCAAGGCGGGCGCCGTGCTCACGGTGACCGTCGACCGGATCTCCCTGACCAAGTCCTTCACCGATGATCCGGTGCCTCCGGGCGGC
>Ga0210062_1000609_pt1 | contig 11015 bp, 8 predicted proteins | sample Muzzi_CordA_D2_FD_185528 | JGI IMG/M metagenome (GOLD analysis project Ga0210062, IMG submission 185528) | Wetland microbial communities from San Francisco Bay, California, USA, that impact long-term carbon sequestration - Muzzi_CordA_D2 (SPAdes) | ecosystem: Environmental > Aquatic > Marine >...
GCCCGGCGCAGCAATCTGAGCAGTTCAATGGTGAATAATTATATCAAACAGCTGAAGCGAGACAATCTCATCACCATAGAAGGCGAAACCAATCGTACCCTGAGCTATCACTTGACATCAGCGGGGCAAAATAAACTTAATGAGGCCCTGCTGTCATTTACTATTGAGACCATGCAGCTTTACAGTTTCGTCAAGCAGGAAATTGCTCAAATTCTACAGAGTTTTTTTGAAGAAGGAATCAGAACGCTGGTGCTATTCGGCGTCGCGGAGACAGCCGAAGTAGTCTATGCCGCTATCAAGCGTACGCCCCTGGTAGTTATCGGCACGGTCGACAGCGATATGTCCAAGCACGGCACGCCTTTTAACGGGTTTGTTATTCAACCACCGGAAAAAATTATACAGATTAACCCTGATGCCATCTTGATTACCTCATTCTCCAAGCAGGAAGAAATACATGACTGCATACGGCAAATCAGCGGTGATTGCATACCGGTGAAAAAGATCGTCTAAATAAAGTTCTTATGAAAGAACTTTATGCATTCAAAAAATTAATCATTTGCTTTTCGCTTACCTATGCTACCGTGTAATCGACCAGGCGGAGCTGTAGGGTTAAAAAACCAAACTTTATTTTTGAATCTCAGCAAGGGCAGGCCTGATGGAAATCAAAAAAGTTTTATACACTGATTCTTTCAAAGACAAAAACGACCGAAAGGTGCTGGACAATGCCAATATCTTAATCACCGGAGGTACCGGATCTTTCGGCCGCAAGTTTACCGAATATATATTGGAAAATGCCAAACCCAGGCGGGTTGTAATCTTCAGTCGTGATGAGGTAAAACAGCTTGAGATGCGGGAGCAGTTTCCGGATCCTCCCGGCGGTGTAATGCGCTACTTCATCGGTGATGTCCGGGACCGTGAAAGACTCTACCGTGCATTTCGAGGCGTCGATATTGTGGTGCATGCCGCTGCACTGAAACAGGTACCCACGGCAGAATACAATCCCCTGGAAGTTATTAAAACCAATATCCTGGGAGCATCCAATATCATTGATGCCGCCATTGATTGCGGCGTAAAGAAAGTGATCGCCTTAAGCAGCGACAAAGCGGTAAACCCGGTGAATCTCTATGGTGCCACGAAGTTATGCGCCGATAAACTGTTTGTTTCCGCCGGTGCCTACGCAGGTCCGGGTGATACACGCTTTGCAGCAGTGCGCTATGGCAATGTTCTCGGAAGTCGCGGCAGCGTGATTCCAGAATTTATTAAACGCCGGGAATCCGGAACGCTTCCCATCACCGACGAGCGCATGACCCGCTTTTGGATTACCCTGGAACAGGCAGTGAAATTTGTTGTCAAAAGCGTAGGGCTTATGAAGGGGTGTGAGGTATTTGTGCCCAAAATCCCCAGTATGCGCGTTGTTGATCTTGCAAAGACGCTGGTCCCCGAATGCCATCATGAGATGGTCGGCATCCGGCCGGGTGAAAAACTGCATGAAGTGCTTTTAACCGAAGAAGAAGCCCGGCGAACACTAGAATTCGAGGACCATTTCGTTATTCTCCCGCACCCCTTAAAACCGAATCCGGAAACCGACCATTTAAGAGAAGGACGACCGGTCAGGGAGGATTTCAGATACAGCAGTGAAAGCAACTCGCAATGGCTTTCAGGTGAAACATTGAAACGGATAATTGTAGAAAATGAAACCCGGCTTTCTTCCATACAGTCGGCATCAGGTTGACCAGAATGACATCGAAGCAGTGGTCGATGTTCTCAACTCGCAGTGGTTGACCACTGGCGCTAAGGTGATCGAGTTTGAAGAGGCCGTTGCCCGTTATTGCGGGGTTAAGCATGCGGTTGCCGTTTCCAGTGGAACCGCCGCGCTGCACTGCGCAGCTTTTGCCGCCGGCATCGGGCCCGGAGATGAGGTTATTGTTCCGGCCATAACTTTCGCGGCAACCGCCAATTGTGTTGCCGCCCTGGGTGCGAAACCCATCATCGTTGATGTTGATCCGGACACCCTTCTGATCGATGTCTGCGAGATCGAAAAGCACCTTTCTGCCAGCACCAAAGCCGTCATTGCGGTGGATTATGCCGGACAACCGTGTAACTATGATATATTGCGCGAAGTAGCTGATCAACACAAATTAAACATCATCGCCGACTCGTGTCACGCACTGGGTGCATGCTTCAATGATGCACCAACCGGACAGCTTGCGGATTTGACGGTATTCAGCTTCCACCCGGTTAAACACATTACCACCGGCGAAGGAGGGATGGTCGTCACCAATGATTCCCGCTGGATCGAAAGGATGCGCCGGTTTCGCAATCACGGCATCACGGCCGACCATCATCAACGGAGCCTGGAAGACACCTGGTATTATGAAGTTGTCGACCTCGGTTACAATTACCGTATCACAGACTTCCAGTGTGCTCTGGGGTTAAGTCAACTCGGCAAACTGAATAAATGGCTTGCAAAGCGGCGCGAAATTGCAAGCCATTATACAAATGCTTTCGAAACCTCTATCACCGTTCACCCGTTGAATGTTTTGCCGGCTGTGGATCATGCCTACCATCTGTATGTGGTGCGGTTGGACGCTGAACAATTGAAAATTTCCCGGGCCGAGGTTTTTAAGAAGCTGCGTGAAAATGGCATTGGCGCCAATGTCCATTACATACCGTTAAACTTGCAGCCGTATTATCAAAAACGATTCGGTGCCTGCCGGGGGCAGTGCCCCGCAGCCGAAGCCGCCTATGAACAAATCCTCTCCCTGCCGATATTTCCGTCCATGACCGAACAGGATATTGAACGGGTCATTAAAACCCTGAAAAGTATCATATCCAATAATTGAAATCTGATCCGACGCGATGAACAATCTTTTCCAAAAAGACGATGAAAAGGAGCGGACAGTCGCCTTTATTGTGGTGCGCCTGAGCTCTTCCCGGTTTCCGGCCAAGCAGTTGCGGACCATCGGGGATCGATCTGTGCTTTACTGGATCCTCGACCGCCTATCTCAATCGCGGGAGATAGATGAAATAGTTATCGCTACTGTGGCTGAAGCAGCCAATGAACCGCTGCGTGAGGTTGCCCGGCAACGAGGCGTCGACTGCTTTTGGTACCAGGGAGAAGTCGATCATGTAACCACCCGCCTGCGCCGGGCCGCGGAACACTTTGCAGCCGATATCTGTGTGATGGTCAGCGGTGATTGCCCGCTGGTGCATGCACCAGCCATCGATCAGATGGTTGTCTGCCTAAAAAATGCCCCGGAGGCCGACATTGTCAGGGTTTTATCGGATGTGAACAACCGGCCGCCTGCTCTGGAGGGAGTGCTGGTTGCCCGGCAACAGGCATGGCAGCTGGCCGACGATCTGGCAAATCGCCCTGAGTTAAAAGAGCATCAGTTTCCGGTCATCGGCATGCAACCGGAAAGTTTCCCGGCTGTGGAGGTGACACTCGCAGAAAATCTTTGCATGCCGCGCCATCGCCTTTCTCTGGACACCTGGGCTGATCTGGAATTTTTAAATCGTGTCCACGATACATTAGTCCAGCAGGATAAGCGTTTTGAACTGCCGCAAGTCGTCCGGTTGCTTGAAGAGCGGCCGGAATTAAAAAAAATAAATTCCCATGTGCATCAGCGAGGTCTGGTCGAAGATATTAAACGGGTGCTGTTTGTCATCGATGCGGGTAAAGAATATGGTTACGGACATCTGATGCGTTCCCTGGAATTGGCGCTTCAAATAGTTGAGAGCTTGGGCTGGCCCGTGAGCTTTGTCATCGATGACGAAAAAGCCGTCTCTCTGGTTGATGATCACGGCTTACGTACAATTTGGGGTGCATTTGCGAGAGTGGAAAGCAATAGACAAAATAATGCCGGCAACTTAAAACTTGAAGAAATTCTACTCGATTTTGACCTGCTCCTGTTGGACATCTTTGATCAGCGAGGACCTGCCCCGGGGTGGCGTTCGAAACTGAGCCCAAGAATACCAACCGTGGTCATGGAAAACCTGCAGCCGTGGGCAAATGAAGCTGATCTCATTATTTTACCGAATCTTATTGGCAATAAAAAAGCGAAAGCCGGTTATCTGACATCCCGCCCACCGGGTGAGCCGGACCAACCGCAATCCACCCGAATTATCGGCGGCCGCAATTATCTTATTTTACGCCGGGACATCCGCCGGGCGGGAAATGGTCATGCCAAGGATATCGATTTGCTCGTATATCTTCATGATCAGAACGTGAAAAACGACATTGCGGCCCTGACCGGTGAACTCACTATCAATACTGAAATAGTAAACGGTTTCGATCCCCGTTTCCCCGATCTGCTGGCACGATCCAAGCTCTTTCTGAGCGGTTTTGGCATTAGCTTTAACGAAGCATTGTCTCTGAAAACCCTGCCGATATGTTGGCCGGATTCTTCAGCACACCGCACGGATGCGGAGAGATTCTATCATGAACTGAATATACCTTCATACGTGGTGAGCTCAACAGCAGAATTGGCAGACCTAATCTTGCCGCTATTGGAATCGGAAACGCTCTGTTCGATACCAGTTGAAGACGGAACCCCCGGTATCGTTCAAGAACTGACCCGTCTGGTGCAAGCTGCATGAACCTCGAACAGCAATTTGTTATCGTCGAAAAACAAGTCGGCCGGTATCACGCCTTTCCCACCCTGGCCCAAACGGACGGGATAATATGGCTGGCCTGCCGATCGGGCAATGTCGCAAAGCGACAGTGCCATGGAGGTGAAGGGAGTGTCAGACTATTCGAGGCATCGGCAGCCGAGGTGGATTGCTGGCGGGATAAAGGCACTCTGTTCAGTCCATCACCCGAAGGATCGTGCAATGAGTTGGATGCCATTATTTCCGCACCCACGGCGGAGCTGGCATTTCTGGCCACCCGGGATTTTGAATACGGCCGGCGCAACAATACATTTTTTTCCAGATGTAGCGGGTTTCCGTGTACCGAACGTGTGCCGCTGGCAGAAATCGCCGATAGAGCGCTCATTTGTTTCGGACATATCCGCCGTACGGCAGACGAAACGCTGTTAATGTCCGGTTACGCCGGCACTGAAAACGAGCCTCAGGCTGCTCCCTATCTTCTGGCATCAACCGATCAGGGGCAATCCTGGCAATTACGAGCCAAAGTGGCAAGCTCGGAGTCGGCCGGCACCCGGTTGACGGAATATTCACTGGGTCATCTGGGAGATGTGCGCTGGATAACTTTAATTCGCAGTGAAACACCACCATACTTTCTTCATCGATCCGAATCGATGGATGACGGAAGAAGCTGGAGTGCCCCGCAACCGACCGACCTCAAGGGGCATGCCCCCATGCTCATTGAAATCAAACCGTCCGGCAACTTGCTGGTTCTTTATCGCGATCTCTCCCGGAAAGCACCGGACGTCGGAATCGGTTTTAGCGACGATGGAGGGAAAACCTGGCATCGGATTGGCTCGTTGGCTTCTTATAAAGGTAGCATCTATGACGGCGGATACGGAGACCTCATTCAGCTCGAAGGCAACCGATTTCTCGCAGTTTATTATTTGTGCGATCAGGATGCATCTCCTTGGATTGAGGGCGCAATTTTTACTATAGAGCATGAATTGTTGTGATGACAAACTACATACCTTTCAATGTGTTAGTCACCAGTGTGTCCCGCAAAGTTCCGCTGGTACGCGAAGTGCGCAAGGCCCTGGAAAAATTCTCTCCCGGAAGTCAGATCATCGGCGCAGATAGCAACCCGGACTCGCTCGGACGCTACTTTGTTGATAAGTTCTGGGAAATGCCAACGTTGGTGGATCTATGCGCTGAGGACATCAAAAACTATTGTCTGGAGCATCGAATCTCAGCGATTATTCCGACCCGTGACGGCGAGCTGGAATTTTTTGCACGATCCAAACCATTTATGGAAGCCAATGGCATATCCGTCATGACGTCAGAGGTTGATGGTGTTCGAATTTGTCTGGACAAGCTTTTATTTTTTGATGTTTTAAAGAATCAGCAAAAAATCAATGCTATCTATACCACTTCAGAACCCGACAATATCGACTGCAAGCGCTGGGTCGTCAAAGAGCGATTCGGCTCAGGATCCCGAGGTATCAAGTTGAACCTAACGGCTGACGATGCCCAATCAGCCGGCAGCAAATTAGAAGATCCTGTGTACCAACCTTTTATCGAAGGCCGTGAATTCAGCATCGATACCTACATCAACAAATCCGGTGTAACTGTGGGATCGGTAACACGTTCCCGGGACCGAATAGTCGGCGGTGAATCGCAGATCACAACGACTATTGCGATGCCCGGAATCGAAGAAATGTGCCAAGCCGCTGCCGCCGAGATGTGCTTGACTTCTCATCTGGTATTCCAGGCAATTGTCGATTCGGAGGGAAAAATCCATGTCGTCGAATGTAATTGCCGCTTTGGCGGGGCCTCTTCGTTGAGTGTCGCGGCCGGTCTCGATAGTTTTTACTGGTTTTTCCTGGAGTGTGCGGGAGATGACCTTTCGCACATCAATTTTATTCCAAGATCGCATCAACTGCGTCAGGTCAGATATCCGGAAGATAAGATCGTTCAACTAGACATTGGATAAGAGACTATAGCTCGTAAGTTCATGAGTTGGTAAGTTTTTTGCTTTAATACAATTATTATAACAATCCATGGATTATGAGCTTATCAACTTAAGAACTCCCCAGTTTTTTAACAACTTTGCCAGCCTGTTGCCTATTATTTAATCTTGATTAAGAAATTCCAATCAGATGTTATGTACCCCAATCTAACCGACATACCCCCAGTTCAAATCGGCAAGCATAAGATCGGCCCGGGACATCCCGTATTTATCGTTGCTGAGCTGTCGGCCAACCACCGCCAGAATTTTAATGAAGCGGTCAGGTTGATCGAAGCCGCCAAAGAAGCCGGGTCGGATGCCGTCAAGCTGCAGACCTACACTCCGGACACCATGACGATTGATTGCGATGATCAACGGTTTCGCCACGGGAAGGGGTCATTATGGGAGGGGCAGACGTTATACGAGCTGTATCAAAAAGCCTATATGCCCTGGGAATGGCTGCCGAAACTGAAAAAAATAGCCAATGATACCGGCTTGGAGTTGTTTTCCAGCGCCTACGATTCATCATCGGTGGCATATCTTGAAAGCATGGATGTGCCTGCATACAAGATTTCCTCCTTCGAACTGATCGATCTGCCATTAATTCGTCTGGCCGCCCAAACCGGCAAGCCCCTGATTTTGTCCACCGGCATGGCCACGCTGGATGAAATCGAACAAGGGGCGGCTGCGGCCAGATCGGCCGGGGCAACAGAAATTGTATTGCTCAAATGCACCAGTGCCTATCCGACCGAAGTGGCTGAGATGAACCTCATGTGCATACCGCATATGTCCCGGACGTTAAATATGCCCTGCGGGCTTTCGGATCATTCCATAGAGCCGGTTGCGGCCATAACTGCCGTTGCTTTAGGGGCATGCATGATTGAAAAGCATCTCACCCTGCGAAAGGATATCAAGTGCATCGACGGCGGATTTTCTTTAACACCGCATGAATTCAGGGAAATGGTAGATTCGGTGCGAATTGCTGAAAAGGCTGCTGGTAAAATTGTCTACGGACCGCAAAGATCAGAAAAGCAAAGTTTGATTTTTAGAAGATCATTGTATGCCGTCGAAAACATTGAGACCGGTCAGGAAATCACAGAGACCAATGTGCGCTCTATTCGTCCCGGCGGGGGATTGTCACCCGGGACGCTTTCTGAATTGCTCGGAAAAACAACGAGAAAAGCCATTAAAAAAGGAGCTCCCATCACATGGGAAACCTTTTAGCCGAAACAAAAATCCAAAATATTAGGGGTATAGTTTTTGATCTTGACGATACCCTTTATCCACAGGAGTCTTTTAAAAGAAGTGGTTTTAAAGCTGTGGCGCAATGGATGTCCGATCTTTATGATTTCAGTGTATCAACGATAATGGCCGAGCTTGAGAGCATTATGCAGCAGAAAGGACCCTCTTATCCCTGTATGTTCAACGATCTAACGGACCGGCTGAAAATGGATAAATGCACTGTTTCGCAGATGGTTCAGGTCTTCATAGATCATGTACCCATTATAAGATGCTATCCAGGTGTTCACGCCATGCTGGCTCGTCTGCGGGAAAGATATAAGCTTGGTCTATTGACCGACGGGCGGTTTATCGTCCAGCAAAGAAAAATTCGGGCGCTTAATCTTGAAACGGAATTCGATGAAATTTTGTGCAGTGACATGCTTGGATTGGAAAAGCCAGCAAATGAGTTGTTTGAATTCTTTGAAAGAAAGTTCGATATGGCTGGGCAGAGCCTGATGTATGTGGGAGATAACCCTGAGAAAGATTTTTATGGAGCAAACTTTAGGAGTTGGAGTACTGTTTGTGTCATGACACCTCAAAATCAAAATGCTGATTGTGAAGGGGTTCACAAATCAAGTCATAAAATCTATTCAATAGATTATCTGGATAAATTGCTCAAATCGTACAACCTGTTTTAAGCAAACTACTGTGAGATACAATCATGAAAGAAATATCAAGGTATCACTATGAATGAGGGCAGTGAATGGATCCACTATGGCGCCGGCATGGTCTATATGAGGAAGCAGTGTTACAAGGATGCTGCAAATGAATTCCATAAGACCCTTGACATCAATCCGTCGTATGCGAATTCATATGTTCAATTAGGAATTTTGAATAAAAAAAATGGGGAAAAGTACGCTGCGAAGTGCTTCTTTAACGAAGCGCTAAAATTAGATCCCGAAAATGAAGAAGCAAATTTTCAGCTTGGTTTATATTCATTGGTTGACGGTGAACTTGATGACGCAAAGAAACGAATTTCATTGATATTAAAGTCAAATCCTTTGCACATCGAAGCAAAAATAAATCTGGCAGTAGTTTTTGGTCGGAAAGGTGACTTTGTGCAAGGTCAAGCGCTGATAGAAGATGTCTATGCCTTAAGCAGGACTCATCGGGACGGTTTTGCTCGCCTTGGTTGGATCAAGGCTGCTACCAAAGACTGGCCAGGTGCATTGAAATTGATGACCAGAGATCTCAAATCTGAGCGGTTGTCACCTACCTTGCAGCTGAACTTGGCACGGGTATATGGCCATTTGGGTGATTTCGAAACAGCTGTAGATTTAATCGAGGAAGCTTATTCTCAGAACAAATCATTAAAGGACGGTTATGCCAAATTAGGCTGGATCAAGGCGGAGTCACAAGACTGGATCAGTGCCTTCGGCTTTATGATCAAAGATTATGAAAAAGGAAGAATGTCTTCAAAATGGCAAATTAATTTATCGATGATTCAGATTTTCAAAGGTGAATATGAGGGTTCGGTTAAATTGATTGAAGCGTTGTATACCGATGATAAGAGGGTAACAGATGGATACGCAAGAATGGGTTGGGCACATTTTCTATCATCAGGAAATGAGCAAAAACTGGAATTTTTCATTGAGAAAGATGTGAGGCTGGACAGACTCTCAGTCGAAGGAAAGATAATCAGTGCAATTGCCATGAGCATACATGGGAAGTTAATTCCTGCGAGAATTTTGATGGATACACTGTATTCTGAAAATTCTTTTTTAAGGGATGGATTTGCCTTAATGGGTTGGCCGCTTATTGAAAAAGGAAAATTAAAGGCGGGTATAACTTTGATTGAAAAGGACTATAGGTTGAATCGTTTATCTCATATATGGAAAATCAACTATGCATATCAGCTTGCAAAGATAGGCCAGGCCCAAAAAGCACGAGCTCTTTTCAATGAAGTGATGCAGGTCGAAAACAGCCGACAAGAATTTTGTATTGGATTTCAGCTTAAGCCAAGTAAAATAATAAAAAAGAGCGATTTAATACAAATGATAGAAAATGCGGAACGATTCCATTGTTGTCGACACCGGGAAAGGAACGATGAACATGAAGATAATCGTATTTGGCGGTGATGGTTTCTGTGGCTGGCCGACATCGCTATATTTGTCGAGTAAAGGTCACGACATCCAGATAGTCGATAACCTATCGCGACGTAAAATTGATGTGGATTTGGAATGTGAATCCCTAACACCGATCCAACCTATTTCAGCACGATTAAAAGCCTGGAGGGAGGTTACGGGTCGGGAGATAAACTTTTGCAACTTTGACGTCGCACGCGACTATGGCGTTCTTTGCGAACTGCTGGAAACCTGGCAGCCGGATGCGGTGATCCACTTCGCTGAGCAACGTGCTGCACCATATTCAATGAAGGACGCTCAAGCCAAACGTTACACGGTGGACAACAACGTCAATGCCACCAACAATATCCTGGCAGCCATTGCCGAGCTCGGCCTGGATATCCATTTAGTGCATCTCGGCACAATGGGTGTATATGGATACGGATCCGCCGGAATGAAAATTCCTGAGGGATATCTAAGGCTTAAGTTGCATGCCGGCAACGGTGAGTTGGAGGAAAATGAAATTCTTTATCCAGCTAACCCAGGTAGCATCTATCACATGACCAAGACTCTGGATCAATTGATGTTTGCCTTTTACAATAAGAATGACGGGATCCGGATCACCGACTTGCACCAGGGCATAGTATGGGGTACACAGACTGATGAGACATCGTTAGATTTGCGCCTTATTAATCGATTTGACTACGATGGTGATTACGGTACAGTGCTGAATCGCTTCTTGATGCAGTCAGCCATAGGCTACCCGCTTACCGTGCATGGCACAGGTGGTCAGACGAGAGCCTTCATCCATATCCGTGATACTGTCCGGTGTATCGGTTTTGCACTCAACCATCCGCCCGAGCACGGACAACGGGTAAAAATTATTAATCAGATGACCGAGACTCACCGCGTGCGTGATTTGGCCGAGCTCGTGTCAGGACTGTCCGGTGTTCCGATAAGCTACCAGCCTAATCCGCGTGCCGAAGCTGAAGAAAATGATCTGCATGTCGAGAATCGACAGCTCTTAGAATACGGATTGAGGCCAATCACTCTGAGTAAGGGTATGATTAGTGAAA
>Ga0210062_1000610_pt1 | contig 11012 bp, 9 predicted proteins | sample Muzzi_CordA_D2_FD_185528 | JGI IMG/M metagenome (GOLD analysis project Ga0210062, IMG submission 185528) | Wetland microbial communities from San Francisco Bay, California, USA, that impact long-term carbon sequestration - Muzzi_CordA_D2 (SPAdes) | ecosystem: Environmental > Aquatic > Marine >...
GCAACCGCCGCAGGCTGTCAGCTTGTCGCCAGCTGCGACCTGGCCATTGCGGCCGAGACGGCGCAGTTCAGTACGCCAGGTGTGCATATCGGTCTGTTCTGCTCCACGCCGATGGTCGCGCTGTCCCGGAATGTCGCCAACAAGCACGCCATGGAGATGCTGCTGACGGGCGACATGATCCCCGCAGATCGCGCAGCGGAAATCGGGCTGGTCAGCCGTGCGGTCCCTGCCGAGGCGTTGTACGAGACCACGATGGCAATGGCCCGCAAAATAGCGGCCAAATCCAGCATGACGCTCGCCACCGGGAAACACGCATTTTACGTGCAACGCGAGATGCCCCTGTCGCAGGCCTATGATTATGCCTCCAGCGTGATGGTGGAAAACATGCTTGCCCGCGATGCTGAAGAGGGCATCGGCGCCTTTATCGAAAAACGCGCGCCTCAGTGGCAGGATTCATAATCGAATGTCGGCAAAACCTTACGACATCCAACCGGATCGCAACGTTGCGAATTATCGCCCGCTGAGCTAACCCGGATTTGCGTGGCTAGTCCCGGTCGAAACCGGATGCCACCACCTTGCCAGGGCTGCCACCGGATTTCGATGGAAAGCCATTCTGTTTTGAATGCGCCCTCCTCAAATCCCCACAGCCCCCAGATCCAACGACCCCCCGGCCACCGGGGGGCACCAGAAATAGCTTCCGGTCAGCGGGCGGGTGAAGCGGAAGAGGGCGTCGGTTATGCCGTCCTCCTGGCCGGTCATGCGGGCGAGCCGGGCCTCGAAGGCGTCGAGGGAACGGCCGAAGGCGACGAAGACCAGCCCCTCGCCGCCGGCTTCGGCCCAGGGCATGGAACGGCGCAGCAGGAAGGCCTTGGGGGCGAAGCTTTCCTGCGCCGTCCATAGATGTTCCCGAAACTCGCAACCAGATTCCGGAAGATGGCGAGGACCGCGACTTCATCCGCGAACGCATAGAGCGCTTGGCAGACGGCTGAAATCTGCCCGTCGCGCGCGACCGCCAGGGTACGGCGCCCAAAAAAACGACTCCCCAAAAACGGGAAACTATGCAATCATTATCGCCCAAGACAAATAAAGAAAAAAACTGTGCGAGCCTTCAATGAAGATACGAGCAGTAAAGCGCAACAAGCGCGCACATTGGGAGGATTTGATGAAACAGAAAATGATCTTTGCCGTCACGGCCATACTGGCCGGCGGCCTAATCGCAACCGGGCCCGCATTGGCCCAGAGCAACCTCGACAAGATGCGCAACGTCCAAACGACAGGCACATCCTTTGCGGCCCAGTTCGTCGATCAGGGCGGTCCGAGGGCCGAGTCCATAAAGCGGCATCTGGAACGTATAAAAATGCCAGCCGGGTTCAAGATCGGCCTCTACGCCATCGTCCCGGACGCACGCCATATGGCGGTCGGCCCGCAGGGTACGGTGCTGTGGGTCGGCACCCGCAAGGTCAACATGTATTCGGTGGTCGATCGCGACAAGGATCGGGTCGCCGACGAAGTCGAGCCCTTTGCGCCGCCGATCGGTTTCAAGGTGCCGAACGGCCCTTGCATCTCCAAGGACGGCTTTCTGTATCTCGTCGAGGCCAACCGGGTTCTGGTTTTCCCCGCGGCCGAGTTCTTCTTCGAGAACCCGGATGTCGCCGTCGACGTGGTCGTGCCGGAGGGCGAGCTGATCCCGCCGGAGGAGGTGAGCTTCAATCACGGCGCGCGTGTTTGCCGCATCGGGCCGGACGACAAGCTCTATATCGCGCTCGGCCAGCCCTACAACGTGCCGCCGGCGGCGAAGGCGGACCTGTATCGCAAATGGGGCCTCGGCGGAATCATCCGGATGAACCGGGACGGTACGGGCCGCGAGGTGTACACCTATGGTATCCGCAATTCCGTGGGCTTCGATTTCAACCCGGCCAATGGCGAGTTGTGGTTCACCGACAACCAGGTCGACGGCATGGGCGACGACATACCGCCCGGCGAGTTGAACAGGCAGACGGCGGCGGGCCAGCATTTCGGCTTCCCGTGGTATGGCGGCGGCACCGTGCGCACCAACGAGTACAAGGACTCCGAGATGCCCGCCGATACCGTGCCGCCGGTGGTCGAGATGGTGGCGCATGCCGCCGATCTCGGCATGATGTTCTACACCGGCAAACAGTTCCCGGCGAAGTATCGTGGCGGCATCTTCTCGGCGCAGCACGGCTCGTGGAACCGCACCACGCCGGTCGGCGCACGGGTGATGTTCACGTCGGTTAACGAAGACGGTTCGGTCGGCGAGACCTCCGTGTTCGCGGAGGGCTGGCTTGTCGATGAGACCGGCGAGTATCTGGGCCGGCCCGTCGACGTGGCGCAGCTTGCGGACGGTTCGATTCTCGTGTCGGACGACTTCGCGGGCGCGATCTACCGCATCTGGTACGAAGGCTCGTGACCTCCAGTTCCCCGCCGCCCGGCCGGCGGCGGGGATTTCTTTTGCAATATGCAACCAGACAATTTTTCGGATGAGGAACGACGCGATGAGGATATTGACCCGTCTCGCGCTGCTGACGGCGTTCTTTGTTGCACCGCTTGTGGCGCTGGCCCAGGGGCCTGAACTGCCCGTCACCGGGAAATCTTGCGTGACCTGCCATGGGCGGGACGGCATCGGCAAATCGCCCGGCTTCCCGAACCTCGCCGGCCAGAAATCCGTCTATATGATGGAGCAGCTGACGATGTACCGGGACGGCCGGCGGCAGAGCGACGTGATGAACATCGCGGTCGCGAAACTGACCGACGACGACATCCGCGCCATCGCCGAATATTACGAGGCCCAGCCCGCCTGCAAATAGTCACGGCGGTCGTGGATTCCATGAAGGCGCAGAATGCTCTGATCTCTGCACATTCCGCGCAGCTTGCCGGCGCGCGTCGACCGTTAGCGAATTCGGGATCGATTTCGAGCACCTTGTTCAATCGATGCCGCGAGCGAATGTTTCCTTGTGGCTGTAAACGGAAGTCCGGCACCCAGCGGCGCGATGACGGCTCAGGAACAGAAGACGGACATTGGCCGGAGCCTTGACGGGTTTTGCTTTCTGTTTTTTTTTCCCCCATTCAAATCCCCACCGCCCCCAGATCCAGCCCGCGGCCGGCCACCGGCGGGCACCAGAAATAGCTTCCGGTCAGCGGGCGGGTGAAGCGGAAGAGGGCGTCGGTTATGCCGTCCTCCTGGCCGGACATACGCGATAGCTGGGCCTCGAAGGCGTCGAAGGAATGGCCGAAGGCGACGAACATCAGCCCCTCGCCGCCGGCTTCGGCCCAGGGCATGGAACGGCGCAGCAGGAAGGCCTCGGGGTTGAAGCTTTCCTGGGCCGTGCGCTTGACATGGGCCGAGGCCGGGGCGTCGCCGAGTTCCTCGTTGTCGTCCAGGCGGCGCCCGATGACGTTGTCGCGCTCGGCTTGCGCCAGCGTTTCGAAACGGTCGAGGTCGTGCGCCCATTGCTGGACCGCGACGAAGCTGGAACCGTCGAGCCCGGCCTCGGCGGTGCGCAGGAAGGCGGCCTCGATGGCGGCCTTGCCCTCGGGGTTCTCGGTGCCGTCCTCGTAACCCGACAGGTCGAGGCCGCGGCCGAATTTGAAGCCGTCGGTCTGGCGGTCGCGGCGGAAGGCCGGCTGGAGGAGTTGCGCGAGGCCGCGCGCCCGCCCGGCGATATGGCCGCGGTCCGCGCCGCGCAGCCAGAGCCAGAGGTCGGCCTGGGTCGAGGGCACGGCGCAGCCCGGCCCGGCCATGGCGGGGAACGGCCGCAGGCCCCCGACCGTCTTGCCCAGCGCCCGGACCAGCGCCTGGCCCAGCCCGACCACGATATCCTCGCCGCCCGCGCGCGAGGCCAGCGCCTTCAGCGCGGGCGCGGGATCGCTGTTGGGGACCAGGCCGAATTCCAGGTAACGGGAATGGGCGGGAACGGGGGCGAGAATACCGGGCTGGTAAGCGGTCATGCCGTTTTCTCCGAAAGATTGCGCGGGGCAAGCTTTTCGGCTAGATCGTGCCGCCGGGCGGACTTGCGCGCAAGAGGCAATTCGCGGGGGTGTCCGGCCCGGCGAAGGCCGCGATCCGAATTCGGTCGCCGGGCGGGCGGTTTTTCAGGCAGTATCGGGTATCGGGAACGGGGGCGCGCCGCCATTCGGGGCGGGCTGCCGGCCGGTCCGGGATTTTCATTTCGGCCGGGGCAGGATGAAACGTAGCAGGAGCGGGGACAGGAAATGAAGATCGTCATGCTGGCGCAAAATCCCGGCCTCTATTCCCACAGGCGCATCGTGGAAGCCGCCGGGGAAAGAGGGCACGAGATCGAGGTCATCAACACCACGCGGTGCTATATGAACATCACCTCGCACCGGCCTCAGGTCATCTATCAGGGAAATCCGGTCACCGGCGTGGACGCCGTCATTCCGCGCATCGGCGCGTCAATTACCCCCTACGGCGCGGCGGTCGTGCGCCAGTTCGAGATGATGGGCGTATGGGCGATGAATGAATCGGTCGCCATCGTGCGCTCGCGCGACAAGCTGCGCAGCCTGCAGATCCTGTCCAAGCACGGGATCGGCCTGCCGGTCACCGCCTTCGCGCACGATACGCGCCGGGCCGAGGAGCTGATCGAGATGGTCGGCGGCGCGCCGGTGGTCATCAAGCTGCTGGAGGGCGCGCAGGGCGTCGGCGTGGTGCTGGGCGAGACCCACGATTCGGCCAAGAGCGTGATCCAGGCCTTCGGCGGCGCCCGGGTGGATATCCTGGTGCAGGAATATATCAAGGAGGCCGAGGGCGCCGATATCCGCTGTTTCGTGATCGACGGCAAGGTGGTGGCCGCGATGAAGCGCCAGGGGCCGGAGGGCGAGTTCCGCTCGAACCTGCATCGCGGCGGCAAGGCGACGAGGATCAAGATCACGCCGGAGGAACGCTCGACGGCGGTGCGCGCGGCCAGGCATCTGGGGCTGAATGTCTGCGGCGTCGATCTGCTGCGCTCCAACCACGGGCCGGTGGTCATGGATGTCAATTCCTCGCCCGGCTTCGAGGGCATCGAGAAGGCCACCAGCATCGATATCGCCGGCAAGATCGTCGACTTCATCGAGAAACACGGGCCCAGGCGGAAGACCAGGACAAGGGGCCGGGGGTAGGCGGCCGGGCTTGACGCGTCCGCTTTCCGGCAATAGGCATTGGATCGTTAGAAATCTAAGTTGATGTGGGTACGGAGGAAGCGGGGATGGCGGACAAGGCTGTTGTTATTGCCGGCGGCGGGATCGGCGGGCTGGCGGCGGCGCTGGGGCTGGCGCAAAAGGGCTACCGCTCGGTGGTGCTGGAGCAATCCTCTGCATTTGGCGAGATCGGCGCGGGCATCCAGATCGGGCCCAATGCCTTCCATGCCTTCGATTATCTGGGCGTCGGCGACGAGGCGCGGGCGAAGGCTGTCTATATCGACAATCTGATCCTGATGGATGCGGTCGGCGGCGAGGAGGTCGTGCGGCTGGAGCTGGGCGACGACTTCCGCGACTATTTCCGCAATCCCTATGCGGTGGTGCACCGCAGCGACCTGCATGACGCGCTGCTGCATGGCTGCGAGGCCAGCAACCTGATCGAGCTGCGCACGGACGCCCGCGTCGAGGGCTACGAGCAGGACGGCGGCGGGGTGACTGTGGCGCTGGCCGACGGCGGAAGCGTTACCGGCGCGGCGCTGGTCGGCGCCGACGGGCTGCGCTCGAAGGTGCGCGCGCGGGTGGTCGGCGACGGCGAACCGCGGGTTTCCGGCCATACCACCTACCGCTCGGTGATCCCGGTCGAGCGCATGCCCGAGGACCTGCGCTGGAGCGCGGCGACGCTGTGGGCCGGGCCGAAGATCCATATCGTGCATTACCCGCTGAAGGGCTGGAAGGTCTTCAACCTGGTCGCCACCTGCCATGACGACGCGCCCGAACCGGTGACCGGAAAGCCGGTACCGAAGGACCAGGTGCTGACCAACTTCGCCCAGGCCTGCGAACAGCCACGCCGCATCATCGAACAGGGCGAGGACTGGAAGCTGTGGGTGCTGTGCGACCGCGACCCGGTCAGCGACTGGATCGACGGGCGGGTGACGCTGCTGGGCGACGCGGCGCATCCGATGCTGCAATATTTCGCGCAAGGGGCCTGCATGGCGCTGGAGGACGCGGTGTGCCTCGCCCATATGATGGAGGCCCATTCCGGCGACGTGGAAAGGGCCTTCCCCGCCTACAACAGGCAGCGCGCCGCGCGCACCGCGCGGGTCCAGACCGGATCGCGCCTGATCGGCGATTACATCTACCACCCGGCCGGGGCGATGGCGGATCTGCGCAATTCGGTGATGCGGTCCTTCTCGCAGGAAGAATGGCGCCACCGCCTGGAATGGCTCTATGGCGGCACCGGCCTGGAAGCGGCGGTTTAGGCTTTACTTGCTCTCCGGCCTGAAGATGCCGTCCCAGTCCGGGGGTGGGCTGGCGGCGTATTTCCTGCAGCGGTTGCCGAGCGCGGCGGCGGCCGGGTCATCTTGCGCCAGGTCGTCGAAGATGGCGTGCGCGGCGGCGAAATCGCCGTCGCGGTACAGTGCCAGTGCTTGCGCGTATCGGGCGGCGCCGGTCTTGTCCGTCACGGGCTGGAATACCGCCGTCGCGGCGCCGCGGCCGGTTACGGAGACCAGGTCGATCTCGCGGAAATCCGCCTCGCCGCAGGCCGCAACCGTCTCCTCGCTGAGCAACAGCCGCGTGCCGTAGGCCTTGTTCAGGCTTTCCAGCCGCGCCGCCAGGTTCACCGCGTCGCCGATCACGGTGTAGTTGAAACGGCGGCTGCTGCCGATATTGCCGATCAGCACCGAGCCGGTATTGACGCCGATACGGATGCGCAAGGGCCCCGCCGGGGCCTCGATCGGGTTTTCCTCCAGCGAGCGCAGCATGCCGCTGGCCGAGACTACGGCATTTCCGGCATGGTCGGGATCGGGCACGGGCGCGCCGAAAATGGCGATCAGCCCATCGCCGATGAACTTGTCGATATGGCCGTTGTTCCCCTCGATGATCTCGCCCAGCCGGTCGAAACAGCGGTTCAGCAGGGCGGCGGCGTCCGCCGGCGCCAGATCCTCGGCAATGGTGGTGAAGCCTTCAAGGTCGACGAACATGATCGTGACGGTGCGCTGCTCGCCGCCTAGCGCCGGCGCCCCCCCGGATTCCACCAGCAGGTCGACCTGCGCCTTCGGCAGGTAGAGCGAGAAGGCCTGCCGGATATAGCGCTCGTTTCGGCCGACCACCAGCCGGCGATAGCCCGCCATGCCGCCGATGCCGCCCAGCGCGGCGATGATCACCCCGCCCAGGGGCAGCACCATTGCATCCTTGTAGGCAAGCACCGCGAGGGCCAGCGGCCCCGCCACCGCCATGACCAGAATCGCGACCAGCATGATCCCGCCCGGCCTTGCCGATATCGCGGCGAACAGGAAAGCGATCGAAAACAGCAGCGCCCAGACCGGTTTTCCCGTCAGAGAGTCGGGCCCGCCGGGGCCCAGAATCTGGCGAATGGCGGCGGCATGCAGATAGACCCCGGCGATGGTGTTGTCGACCACCGGCAGCGGCAGGACCGCACCCTCGTAACTGGAACAGCGGGCGGTGACCGTCGCCGGTTTGGCGTCGCGCAGCAGCAGCCGGTTGGCGGCGACGATCCGGTCCTCGGCCAGCAGGTCGGACCCGACCAGGACGATGCGGCCGGCGAAATGTTCGGCGAAAAAGCCGGTATTCCCGGCGGCCGCGCAGTCGTACAGATCGGCAAAGGAATAGGTGGGGGCGGGATGGGCGTTGACGCCGGGATCCAGAAAAAGAGTCCCCCCTTCGGTGCCGGGTATCGGCGCGCCGTCGAGGACCGCGGAACCGTCCTCTGCGCGGCTGACCTGCAGGCCGCGATGCCGCCTGGCGATTTCCAGCGCGAAGCCGGTCTTCGGGCCATCCCTGGTTTCGAAGAAGAGGGGCATGTTGCGCACCACGCCATCGGCATCGCGGCGGATATTCACCGGCCGTATGCTGTCGCGGCCGCCGATGGCGAAGGCGAAGGCTGGCGCCGGCCCGATGGGCAACGGGTTGGCCAGCAATTCGCCGATGACGACACGGCCCTGCATGCCGCTCTTGCGCATGGCCAGCAGGAAATCGCGGTCGTAATTCAACACCAGGCCGGTCGCCGAGGTGGCGAAGACCATGTCGAAGCCGACGATGCTGGCCCCGGAGTCGTGTAGCGCGTTCAGTACGGCCGCGAGATGCGGGGTCCACAGAACCCTGGGTGTTCCCGCGAATGGCGGGCGGCTGTATGTCTCTTCATCGATGACCACGATGCTGACCGGGGTCGTATCCCTCTCGGCCGGCCTGTCCGGCTGCGCGGGCCGGTCCGCCTGCAGCCAGTAAACCGCGTCGAAGGCGATCCCGTCCACCCAGGGCGCCAGAAACAGGCCCGCAAGGCAGGCCAGCAAAGCTATGACCGCCGCTACGCCTGCATGTCGGGCCAATTCTTTCAAAAGCGAACGAGTCGTTCCAGCGCAGGCAGCGTGGTCAGCCCCGCGTAACGGTCAATCTTGATCTCGGTTTCACGGTCGCCCAGGCTGATGCGGTAATGGCCGCCTCGGCTCAGGGGCTCGGCCCTGTCCAGCAGGTCGAACAGCGGGCCGGGGCCGGCCAGTTCGCGCGCCGCTTCCTCGCGGTCGAGGCGTTCGACGATCAGCGTGCCTTCGGTTATGCCGTCCAGCAGGAAGGCCGGGTTGATATCGCTGATTTTAGCCGGAAATTCCGGACTGTCCGGGCCGCCCCGGAAGATCAGGGCGCCGGCCTCGCCGGACCGGGATGAGGCCGAGGCCGAGGCGGACTGGCACTGAATCGTTTCGCGCGTGACCTGGCCGCCGGTTACCTCGCTCTGGTCGGCGCCGACGGTCGCCTTGCCGCCCGCGATATGCTCACGCAGGCAGGAACCCAGATAACCCAGCACGATGCTGGCGCCGGCGGGTAGTTCGATGACCACGCCTTCCTCGAGCAGTTCCATCACTTGCACCGGAACGCCGTCCCCTTGGGCGTCCTCGACGATCGCCACCGGCTGCGCCAAGGCCTGGCTGCCCGCAAAAATAATCAAGGCAGCGAATATTGATGCCGAAAGTATATTTGTTTTCATGGATTTTCGTCCCTCCGGGGACAATATACACCCTACCCCCTTCACGAGCTGCGCGTTTATCGCGCGTCTTCGTGGAAGCAGTATATAATACTCTTCCCTTGATGGGAAAAGATGTGGGTTTTCACACAATCGGTGGCGGTAGACTTCAGCTTGTCGATTTTTTAAGAAACGATGCAATATAAAGGGTTAGGGAAATGTATGGGGTGCGCCGCATGATCAGGGCGTCGGTCGTTGTTTGTCTGGTTCTGGCCGGGTTGGCGTTGCCCTGTGGCAGCGGCGCCCGCGCGCAAGAGGGGCCTGCAGGCGAGGTTACGGCCGCACCGCTGGTCGTGGAGGAGCCGAACCCATCGCCCGCCGTCGAGGTGGGCTCCGCCGGAGCGCAAGACGAAAACACCGCCGCGGACACGCCGGACATGCCGGCTGTAAAGGCTTCCGTAAGCTCGCAGCTCTACAGCAATTCCTATGCGCTGGTGATTGGGATCGACAGCTACACGAATGGCTGGCCCAGCCTGCGCAATGCGGTCAGCGACGCCGAACTGATGGCCGCGGCCCTGAAGGAGCGCGGATTCGAGGTCACACTGGCGACCAACCTGAATTCCGTGGAAATGAAACAGACCTTCGAGGAATTCTTCGTCATCAAGGGAGAGGATCCACAGGCGCGTCTGTTCGTCTGGTATGCCGGGCACGGCTTTACCGAGTTCGGCGAGGGCTTTCTGGTGCCCGCCGATGCGCCGCGGCCCGAGGCCGGCGCCCGGTTCCGGCTGAAGGCGCTGTCGTTGCGGCGGTTCGGCGAATATGTCCGGATGGCCTATTCGAAACATGCCTATACGGTTTTCGACACCTGCTTCGCCGGCACCATCTTCGCCTCCCAGCGCGGCGCGCCGCCGCCCGCGATCACGCGCGCCGCCATGGATCCGGTGCGCCAGTTCCAGACCGCGGGCGACGCCGACCAGGAGGTGCCGGACGACGGCCGCTTCCGCGAGCTGTTTCTGGCCGCATTGAATGGCGAGCGCGGGGCCGACGCCAATATGGATGGCTACCTGACGGCGACCGAGATCGGCATATTCCTGGGCGACGCGGTCAGCAACTACAGCCAGAACCGCCAGACTCCGCGCTATGGCAAGCTGCGCGATCCCGACTACGACCAGGGCGATTTCGTTTTCGTGCTGCCCGGGACCGACGGCGGCTCGCTGGCGGGCGCGGAAACGGGAGAACCGGCGCCGGCCGCGAGGGAAGACGCCGTCGAGCTGGCCTTCTGGGACAGCGTCAAGGAAAGCGACGATCCCGCGCGGCTGGAGGCCTATCTTGCGAAATACCCGCAGGGTTCCTTCATCGAATTGGCGCAGCTGCGGATCGGCGAATTGCGGGAACAGCGGCGGCGGGAGGAAGAACAGCTTCAGCTTGAGGTCGAGAAAGAGGCAAGCGCCTATAAATCGCGTGACGAGATCGCGGTCTATGTGGCGGAAAACCGCGAGGCGATGGAACTCCGGCTGCATGACTATATCCGCCGCGCCAATATCTCCTGGCCCTGGCTGCAGCGCCCCTATATCTCGGGCATCGAGGTCAGGCGGCTGGACGACAGGATCGTCGTCGCCGACATCGTCTACAAGGCCGACGCCTTCGGTTCGGCGGAGACCGCGGAAACCAGGCAGTTCACCATGAAATGGTCCGACCAGGACCAGCTCGAATTCCTCACCCACAAGAAGGATTGAGGGTGAAGGGAAGCTATTCGGAGTCGGCCTGCGTTAGTCCGCGTTCTCCGATGCCTCCAGCGCCGACTGCGCTTCCAGCCACTCGGCTTCGGCGGCCTCGATTTGCCGGTCTATCTCGCCGGCCCGTTTGTTCAGCGCGGCGACCT